>Ga0335069_10007327_pt1 | contig 15945 bp, 11 predicted proteins | sample Lox_Sample_11_FD_206714 | JGI IMG/M metagenome (GOLD analysis project Ga0335069, IMG submission 206714) | Soil microbial communities from Loxahatchee National Wildlife Refuge, Florida, United States - Lox_Sample_1.1 | ecosystem: Environmental > Terrestrial > Soil > Wetlands | place: USA... | reverse complement strand
TCGACCCGCTTGCAGGCGGTCGACAGCCGCCGCTCCATCTCCTCACCCTCCCCCGAGAGCAGCAGCAACACGGCGAACTCGCTGCCGAGAATCGTCATGCTGGAGTCCTCGAGGTTACAATCGGACTCGTAGATCAGCTCGGCTAGATCCGCGACGATACCCGGCCGGTCACGCCCGATTGCCGATAATGCGAACCACCGCTTCATGACAGCGGGGGCGATCGTAGGGCTTCACCGGGCAGCGGTCAACTACCGGTGTACCCTCAACCTCGAGTGGAACGCTCTGGCCTTAGGGAAGCAGGCCAGGAAACGTCGGCACCGAGACGAGCAGCGATACCAATCCGATCAGCGCCAAAACGATCGGCAACGGTACAAGGAAATTGGAGGCAGCAGTCATCGTTCTGCTGCATTACTCAGCAGAAAACATGCCTGTCGAAAAAACTAGGTTATTGGACGTAACCAACGTCTGAATGGCATATGTCAAGCGTTGTAAATTTGGCAACCGTCACGGTCTGATAAACGCGGTTGCCGCTTCGCGCTCGCTGCTGCAGCGCAGGGTTCTAGGCGCGCAGCAGATGGATTTTCTTCACATCCTTGACGCTTGCCAGCAATTCGGAGACCGAGGCCCCCAGCTTCGGATGAATGAGCTGCGGCGCCAGTTCGCTGAGTGGAATCAGCACGAATCGGCGGTTTTGCAGCTCAGGATGCGGCACTTTGAGCGTGCGTTTGCTGATCAGTTCGTTGTCGAACAACAAAATGTCGAGATCGATGATGCGTGATCCCCACCGTTTGCCGCGGACACGTTTGCGCCCCATGGCGGTTTCGATCAACTTGAGTTTTTTCAAGAGTTCTTGGGCGGTACAGTCGGTTTCGATTTCGATCACGGCGTTGACGAACCACGTCTTGGCGTCGCCGTGCGGCTCGCTCTCGTATAAGGATGATTGCTTTACGATGCGGGTTCCAGAAATCTTCTGAATCCGCTCGCAGCTTTCAAGGTAATTGGCTTTGCGATCGCCGAGATTCGAGCCAATTCCGATAAATGCCCGATGGGGCATGCGTCCGTCGAACCTCCCCGCCGTCACCAGCACTCGCTCGGCCGGTCACTTTGCGGCCCGCGGGTGCCGAATTCACCCCAATCCCTCCCCAGGGGCGCCTCGTTGGCACCTTCTGGGGCGTTCGTCCCCAGTTCTTTACATGGTCTTTCCCGATTTTACAACTTGAAGCTACACCGCGACCTTGCCCGTCCAAGAAGCCGATGATAGGGCCTGCGCACACATGGGACGCACCGACGGCGCCCCTGGAGGGACTGTGCGGGGGTACGATGGGACGTACTGACAGGAGAAAACGATGCGAACCGCTGATCGGTTGAAGAAGATTCCACCCTATTTGTTTATGGAACTGCGGAACAAAATCGCCCAGGCACGTGCTGCAGGCGTCGATGTGATTAGCCTGGCCATTGGGGATCCGGTCGAGCCAACACCCCAGCCGGTGATTGAAGAGTTAGCCCGCGCCGCGCACGAACCGGCCAATCACCGCTATCCCACGGACGAAGAGAAGGGAATGCTGGCGTTTCGGCAAGCGGTCGCCAAGTGGTATGCGGAGCGCTATCAGGTCGCGCTCGATCCCGGAACCGAGGTCATCGCGCTGATCGGCTCGAAGGAAGGCTGTCATCACTTCGTGCTGGCGCGTGTGAACCCCGGCGAGATGGTCCTGATGACCGATCCGGGCTACCCAGCGTATCGCGCCAGCATTCTCATGGCGGGAGGTGAGCCCGTGAACGTGCCGATCCGGGCCGAGGACAATTACCTGCCACGTCTGACCGACATTCCCACTGCGGTGGCGAAGCGTGCCACGGCGATGTTTCTCAACTATCCGAACAACCCCACCGGCGCGACCGCGACCTCTGCCTTCTTGCGCGAGTTGGTGGAGTTTGCGCGCACCTTTGACATCGCGGTCTGCTACGACAATCCCTACATCGAAGTGGTGTTCGAGGGTGAGAAGCCGTTGAGCTTCTTGTCGGTCCCGGGAGCCCGCGACGTCGGCGTAGAGCTCAACTCACTCTCCAAACCGTTCAACATGACCGGCTGGCGCTTGGGCATGGCGGTCGGCAACAAAGAACTGATCGCCGCGATTTCGCAGGTGAAGGAGAACACCGATTCGGGGGTATTCAATGCGATTCAATTCGCCGGCATCACCGCGCTGAGCCGCTGCAGCGAGAACATCGGACGGATGTTAGAAATCTACGCCCGGCGTCGCACGCGTCTCCTGGGAGCGCTCGCCGACGTCGGCATCCGTTTCGCCCCGCCGCATGGGACGTTTTATCTTTGGGTACCGACACCCAAGGGGCTGTCGAGCATCGAGTTTGCCACGCTCCTGTTCGAGCAGGCACATGTCGTGGTGGCCGCCGGCACGGCGTATGGGCAATACGGCGAGGGCTATGTCCGTTTTTCGCTGACCGTCTCGGACGATCGCCTCGACGAGGCCTTGCAGCGTGTGCGCAAGGCACTGCGCTGAGCGCTGCAGCGGATGGGTACCTTGAAGAACCTCGGCAGCTCGGGGTAAGCTTCGCACGAGGATCACGGTCGAGACTGAGGAGGAAATGTCATGCAACGCTCCGCCATCGTGCTCATCATTGCCGTCACGTTCGGCGTCGCCGTTCGTCCCGCCGGCGGCGCGCCGTGCCCCGTCGCCGACGTACGCGCCGCTGTGGATCAAGCCTGTCCGTGTGCCGGCTCCCGCAGCCACGGTCAATATCTGAGATGCGTACGCAAAGAAATCGCTACCCTGCGGAAACAGGGTTGCGACGTCAACAAGACGATGCGCTGCGCAACCGCGTCGATCTGTGGAAAGCCGCACAATCCAATCCTGTGCCGGAAGGCCAACGGCCACGTTCGCATGACGTCCGCCGCGAAATGCACGGCCAAGGGTGGCAATGTGCTCACCGGCGTGACCACCCCGTGTGACGTCCCGGCCCCCTGAACGCAGACCCTGTGATCGCGGCAACGCGGAGCACCATGCTCCGGGATCGGCCAGAAACTGACGGAGAGGGAGGGATTCGAACCCTCGGTGGAGTGTTAACCCCACACACGCTTAGCAGGCGTGCGCCTTCGACCACTCGGCCACCTCTCCAAGCGAAAACGGCTTGATTTGCTTACCTCGGCCCGCACCTGACTGCAACCAGCTGCACCCAAATTCACACCGTCGCCGAACGCGGCGCCCCGGCGGGGCACGCGGTTCGGGCTGCATACGCGGTGTGGGCCTACTTCGGCAGACCGTTCGGCGGCGACGCGTTGTTCACGTCGCCGGTGAGCGACTCCAAAAAGGCAAGCAAGTCCAGCTTCTCCTGCGCGCTGAGGTTGAGCGGCTTGATTTCCTTCGACAGGTTCGGGTTGGGCACGCCACCCTTATCGTAGAACTGGATGACTTCGGCCAAGGTCGCCTCGCTGCCATCATGCATGTAGGGCTCGGTCTGGACGATGTTGCGCAAGGTGGGCGTCTTGAACTTGCCGCGATCCTCGTCCTTCTTGGTCTGGTCGTAGCGGCCGAGGTCGGGCTTGGGCTTGTCCATGCCAACGCCGATGTCCCGATAGGTCTCGTCCGTGAAGTTGAACCCGGTGTGGCAGGCCTTGCAGTTGGCCTTGCCATTGAACAGCGCCAGCCCACGCACCGCCGATGCACTCAGCGCATCCTTGTCGCCGGCTTGGTATCGATCGTAGGGGCTGTTGCCGGCAACCACTGTGCGTTCGTAACTCGCGATCGCCTTGGCGATGCGTTCCATGTCGATCTTGTCATCGCCGAAGGCCTTCTTGAACAGTGGCGCGTACCCCTTCACGCCCTTGACGCGCTTCACCACCTCGTCGTGCGAAGGCATCGCCATCTCGACCGGATTGATCAGCGGCCCGTGCGCCTGCTCCTCGAGATCCTTGGCGCGCCCGTCCCAAAATTGCTCGGCCGAAAACACGCGGTTAATGACCGTCGGGCTGTTGCGCCCGCCCAGCTGGTGACCGACGCCACCGGAGGTGCGCGCGGGATCCGCAAAGCCGTGGAAGGGATTGTGGCAGCTGGCGCACGAAATCGTGTTGTCTTTGGAGAGGCGCGGGTCGAAATAGAGCAACTTGCCGAGGGCAATCTTGTCGTCGCTCATCGGATTGTTGTCGGGAACGTAAGCGGAGCCGGCCTGCAGACCGAGCGGCAGCGTCATCAACCATGTGCCGGATTTCAGCACCTCGGTCTTGGCTACCGCCGCCAGTTCATCGGCCCGGGCGGGGTGGCTCAAGGGTAGGACGACAACCAGTGTGATGACGGCTAGTAGCGGGCTGCGACTCACAAGCATCTCCTCCAATGGCAGGAAAACGCATAGCTGGACGCCAAGAGGCAGGCAACTGGCAGAACCGACACCCGGCTTCAACGTTGGGTCGGAGGAACCGGTGACGCAGTCGACCGGGCGGACGACGCGCGCACTGCCGCGGTTCGGCTACTCCGACTGGTCCGGACCACCGACGCCGTACTGTTCCAGCTTGCGGTACAACGTCTTGCGACCGATCCCCAGCGTCTGTGCTGCTAGCGTCTTGTTGCCGCCGACAGCTTCCATGACCCGCAGGATGTAGCGGCGCTCGACCTCCTCGAGGGCCACCAACTCGCTCGGATCGTCACTGACCACCAGCACGTGAGAACGACGGTACATGCGAATCTTCTCCGGCAAATCATCGACGCTGAGTTGCTCGTACTGAGTCAGCGCCACGGCGTGCTCGACACAATTGCGCAGCTCGCGCACGTTCCCCGGCCACGCGTAGGCCAGGAATCGCTCGGCCACGGCGGGGGAGAGGCCGGTGACGCGTTTGTTCGCCTGGCCCGCAAACTGCGTCAGGAAGTGCTGGGCCAGCATGAGGACATCACTGCCGCGGGCGCGCAACGGCGGCAGGGTGACGTGCACCACGTTGATGCGAAAATACAGGTCTTCCCGAAAGCGACCCTCCTCCACGGCCGACTCGAGATCGCGGTTGGTGGTCGCGATCAGCCGCACGTCGAACGGCACCTCCTCGTCCCCGCCGAGCGGCCGCACGACGCGCTCCTGCAACGCCCGCAACAGCTTGGGTTGCAGGGTGAGCGGCAGCTCGCCGATCTCGTCCAACAGCAACGTGCCGCCGCTCGCTTGCACGAACAAGCCGACGCGGGCGCTGCGTGCATCGGTGAAGGCGCCGCGCGCGTGACCGAAGAGCTCGCTTTCGAGCAACGTCTCGGGCATCGCGGCACAGTTGATCGCGACGAACTTGCCGTGGCTGCGGCGGCCACGACGGTGCAGCGCCCGCGCCACCACTTCCTTGCCCGTTCCGCTCTCGCCCGTCACCAACACCGACGCCTCCGAGTCGGCGATGCGATCGAGCAACTCGTACACCTTGCGCATCGCCGCGCTGTCGCCCAGCACCTCTTCGAACTGACGCGTCGTGCCGACGAGCCGGCGCAGCCGCTTGACCTCCTCCCGCAGGGCGCGGTGCTGCACGGCGCGCTCCAGGGCGAGGACCAACGCGTCCAGCTTGATGGGCTTGGTGATGAAGTCATAAGCGCCGGCGCGGATCGCGGCGACGGCGGTGTCGAAGCTCCCAAACGCGGTGATGACCACGACGGGCAGGTCGGGCCGGTTCGCCACGATCCGTTCGCACAGCTCCAAGCCGTTCAGCTCCCGCATGTTGAGATCGGTGAGAACGACGTCCACGTCGGTCGTCCCCACGAGGTCGACCGCCTGGTTGGGCGAGGTCGTCCAGGCGACCGCAAAGCCCTTTGGGGACAACCCCGCCACCAGCGCCTCGCAGAGATCGCGGTCGTCGTCAACGATGAGGATCCGACCACTCATGCGACCGCCACCTCGTGGCCACCGGCCGGCTGTGGCAGGACAATCGAGAACCGGCTGCCGCGGCCGACTTCGCTGTCGACGGTAATCCAACCGCCGTGCTCGGTGACGATGCCGTGGGCGACCGCCAGCCCGAGACCGGTGCCCTCGCCCACCTGCTTGGTCGTGAAGAACGGCTCGAAGATGTGCGCGATCTGTTCGGGCCCCATGCCCTTGCCATTGTCGTCCACCTGGATGACGACACACTCGCGCTCCGTACCCTGGGGATCCTGCGGCGGGCGGGTCCGCCGCGGCGTGACGGTGACGGTCAGCTGGCCGCCGTTCGGCATCGCCTGGATGCCGTTGAGCACCACGTTGGTCACCGCCTGCTGCACCTGATTCTGATCGACGCGAGCGAGCATCGCCTGCGCCGGCGCATCGTAGCGGAGTTGGACACGCGCCTTGTCCGCCACCGACGACAACAGATCGAGGGCGCCGGAGACGACCGGTCGCAAATCCGCCAGGCTGGGCTTGGCGCCGCGACGGCGGGAGAAGTCGAGCAGCTGCTGAATGATCTCGGTCATGCGATCGGCTTGCTCGACGATGATCCGCGCGTTGGCGATGACATCGCGCCGCGATAGATCTGTCGACCCGATCAGCTCGGCGCGCGCCGACACGACATTGAGCGGCGTACCGAGCTCGTGGGCGACGCCGGCGGCCAGCTGCCCCACCGTTGCCAGTCGGTCCGTGTGGCGGAGCTGCTCGAGCGCCGTGATGCGCGCCGCGGTCTCTACCGCCAGCCGTTGATGCGCCTCGGCGATCCGGGCGCACATCGCGTTCACGTCCTGCGCCAAGTCGCCGATTTCGTCGCGCTGGCGAAAGACGAGCGGTCCGGAAAAGTCCCCGTCGCCCGCCCGCCGCGTCTTCTCGCGCAGGAGCTCCAAGGGCCGGCCGACGAACCAGTACTGTATGCCGATGGCGATGAAGCTGCAGACGACCACGACGGTGATGGTAGCGAGCGCCAGCGCGAGATGGCTCATGTGGATGAACGATTGCTCCGGCGTCAGCGGCTCCATGAGCTCGATGGCGGCCGGGTGCGATTCGTTCACCTTGAGCGCCCCGTAGATGTGTCGCCACGGCCGCCCTGCGTCGTCCGTGCGCTCCTCACGCACCAGCTTCCCAGCGCGCAACCGCTCCAACTGGACGGCCGAGAGCGGTGGCCGCTGCAAGCCCGCAACCGCTTCGTCCAGGGCCCACAACCGCAGCTCGACGTCGGGCGCCCGGGCATCGGCACGGTGCATCAGCTCGATGGCGCGCGCCGGCCCTTCTTGCTGCCACACCGCCTCCATGGTCCCGAGCCACGCCAAGCCGAGGTGCCTAGTGCGCCGCAGATCCGCCGTGGACAGCACGATTTCCTGGCGCAGCTGCAGGTACGCGTACGCCGCCATGACCAGGAGAATCCCCAATACCAGTGCTGCGGTCAGCTTGCGCGCCAGCCTCATCGTCCCTCCGAACATCCTGCGATGAAGTGCAGCCATCGTGCCACGCCGGGGAACCCGGTGTCCAACCTCTGCCGTCGCCGCCCCACCGGCGCGTTCTGACCCACGTATCAAAAGCGCCCGGCGTCCGACGAGCCGAAGATGGGCGAGCGTCCCTGGGGCCGGTCCTTCGCAGTGGTTCGTTCTGACGCACGGCCGCAGCACCGCGCGCTGGAGGATGGTGCCCGGCATCTGCCCTGGCACAGCCGCTGCACAGGTGGCGAGTCGACGGCAGCAACGGGTGAATCGGTAAGTACCGCAACCACGGAGGACGCTGGTACATGGCACCAGCAGACGGAGAGGCACGCATGCTGACAGATCTCATCACCGACCTCGGCACGGGATACATCGACTCGGACTGGCTTGAGACGCCCACGGCGCGACGCACGCAGCTGCGTAGCGCGGAGCCGGTGACACCGAACCACGGCCCGAATTGCGGCGAACGGGCGCTGCTGCGCGCCGTCTTGCACGACGCGATCGTGTGTCTGACGGGCGAAGGGGTGCCCACGCGCGAGCGAGCGCGGGTCGCGGCCGAGGCGCGCCGCTGGATCCGGTCGCGTTCCCGTGCCTGGATCTTCGCGTTCGAGAGCATCTGTGACGTGCTGGATATCGAGCCCAGCTACTTGCGGAAGCTGCTGCTGCGTGTGGCGCCGGACACGGCACACGACGGGGGTGGCGCGCGTACTTCCGCACAGCCGTCGCTGTCGCGACGCCTGCGTCGGGTCCGCATGCGCGGCAACCAACACCTTGGCGAGTTGCATCACCCGGGGCGGCGCAACCGCGTTGACCAGGCACGCGTCGCTCGACACGACTCGGAAGCGGACTGACCGCCGCTGCACCCTCGCCCGGTCCGCGCTCCTGACGCGATAGTCCGTCAGGGACTCCGGCGGGTCCGCCCACGCCCTTGCCGTGCGGCAGCGTCCCGACGCTCACGGCAGCGTTCGGGCATTCGTCGAGCGTGCTATAGGAGCGGTCATGAGGTCAGCGCAGCGTCGCCCCACGGCCTCCCTCGATCCGATCGGGTTGCCCCTCTGCCTTCTCGTCGGCGTTTGCTCTGCTGACGTTGGGCCACGCGGGACCGACGTCAGCGTCGTGATGCCAGCGGTTTCGCCGCGGCGTGGCCTGGGGGCGTGAGATGCTCGGCGCGCCAGCGGCGTCCGCGTCACCGCTCAGGGTGTCGGTGATCGTCCCGACGCGCAACCGCGCCCACAGCTTGCGACGCACCCTCGAGGCGCTCGGACGGCAGACGTGGGTCCCAGACGGTTTCGAGGTGATCGTTGTCGCCAATGACTGCTCGGACGACACCCCGCCGATGGTGCGCGCACTGAAGACTCCGTATCGTCTGAGACTCGTCGAGACGCCCACGGCAGGCCTGAGCGGGGCACGCAATGCCGGCGCGGCGGCGGTGCACACCGACCTGCTCATTTTTCTCGACGACGACATCGAGGCGCTCCCGGGCTGCGTCGCAGCGCATGCACACGCACATCAAGGCCACAGCGACCTTGTGGCAGTCGGGTCGTTGCTACCGCCGCCATTGCCGAGTCCACCCGACCTCTTCGTCGAACGGCTGCGCCAGCTGGACATCGGCTTCGCCGCGTCGCTGGCAAACGCAACCGCGCTTGACTGGTCGTGCATGATCGGCGGCAACTTCTCGGTGCAGCAGGCGCTCTTCGCAGCGGTGGGGGGGTTCGATGCATCGCTCGGCGCCTACGGTGGTGAGGACTACGAGTTCGGCTATCGAGCGCAGGGAGCGGGGGCCGGCTTTGTTTTCCTGCCCGACGCCGCCGGTTATCACCACCGACACGAGAACACCACGCTCACCCGTTACCTGCACAACGCGCGCGCAATCGGCAGCAGCGACGTCGGCATCGTGCGGCGTCACCCCCAGATGGCAGAGCGCCTGCATCTGCGGCTGGCGACGCGACCGCACACAGCGCTCGGCCGTCTCGGGCGCAACCTCGCGTTCACTCGCCCGCGCCTCGGTGACGCGCTGGCTGACGTTCTCCGGCGCACCTCCCGTCCGCTCGCGACGTGGCGCTGGCGCCGGTCGTGGAACCGCATCATGGATTGCTTGTACGAGTACTGGTACTACCGCGGCGTCGCAGACGCAGTCGGCTCAGAGGCCACGATGTTCGCCTACCTTGCGGAGGCAGCGCGTCAGACCGTCAGCGCGCCCGGCGGGCCCGGCGTTGGGAGCGGAGCGTCGCCAGTGCCTTGATGGCGCGCCGGCCGACGCCGCTCCGATTCATGGCCGGGACGGCAAGCGCGAACCACAGAATACGAACGAGGGTCATCAGCCGTTCGTCGCTCACGCGTAGCGCCGCGCCGAACTCGCGGCTCGCTCTCCTGATGTGACGGCTCCCCAGCCAGCGCAGGCCACGGAACAGATAGACGTTGGCATACGCGGCAGGCCTCAAGGCCCGCACGGCAGCCGGAAGATCTGGGTCGCTGAACAACTTGTCCAGGGGTGCGGTGCGGGTTTCCAGAACCAGTGCGAAGTGTGGCGAGGCTGGTCCCGTCAGGTTGCCATCATGCCAGCGGATGCACGCCAGCACCTGGTCAACGAAGGCCAAGCCATAGTGCCGCGCGACGCGCAGCCACATGTCCCAATCCTCATTGGCCGGGAGCGTCTCGTCGTACAGCCCGACCCGGTCGAAGCACGCGCGCCGCACGAGCAGCGCGATGTTGCAGGTGCAGTCGTCGTACGCCAAGCTGCGCAAGGCATCGCCGGGAAAACGCTCCGGCATTCCCTGCACGTGGGAGATCAAGCGCCCCTCGCGATCCATCGCTTGACCGCGACCATACACCACCCCAACCGCCGGCCGCGCATCGAGGACAGGAACCAGCGCCGCCAACATGTGCGGCAGCCAGCGGTCGTCCGAGTCCAACCGCGCAACATAATCACCCCGCGCACTGCGCACGCCGGCGTTCATCGCGGCGCTGATCCCGCGATGATCCTGGTAGAGGTAGCGGACCCGCGCATCGTCGAACGCTCCGACCAACGCCGCAGTGCCGTCCGTCGAACCGTCATCGACGACCACCACCTCGAAGTCGTCGAACGTCTGGGCCAACACACTGCCGATCGCCTCGGCCAGGTAGCCCGCCCGGTTGTAGGTTGGCACGATGACCGTCACTCTCGGTGTACGCATGGAGGCCGCAGGAGAGGATAGTAGCCACTTCCCGGCGCCCTGCAAACGCACCGGCGGCCGAGCCGATGGCGGCGCCCTATCTCGCACGACCACGGAGCGCTATAGCCACGGCGTGCGGACGGATCATCATCTCGCCGGCCCGCGCCTCGACCAGCGAGGTGTGCGGCACAGCGATCACGGGAGGCGCGGGTGAGGCGCCGCTGGAAACGCGCTGCCGCCGGTGGACTCGCCGCCGCGGGCAGCGTTTTCGTCCTCCTCGCTGTCATCGCTCCAAGGTTTGTGGATTTCGGCGCGGTGCGCGACAAGCTGACTCGCGAAGCCTCCGCCCGATTGGGCGGGGCGGTCACCGTCGACGCCATCCGCTTCGCCCTCTTGCCGTCGCCTCACTTCGTCCTCGATGGGGCACGCGTCGAGTTCCCGGGGCAGCTCCAGGCGCACCTCCCGTCCGTGTCCGCCTATCCGAGGCTGCTCGGCCTGCTCTCCGGGCGGATCGAGCTGGCGGCGCTTCGCCTCAACAGCCCCGACGTCCATGTGCAGCTCGCGCGCGCAGCCAGCAGCCCCAGCCCGGCGGCAACCCCCATGTCCGTGGCTGCGCTCAAGCCCGCCGTGGCCGCGGCGGTGCAAGCCGTATCGTCGCTCGCCAATACCTACGCGCCCGGCTTGGTGATCGCCGTCAATGGCGGGACCCTGCGTCTCTCAGGCGCGCAAGACGAGGATCTTACGTTTGCGGACCTGCGCGTCCGTGCAACGCTGGCAGCGACGCGCCTCACCTTACAGGTCACCGGCGCGTCGACTCTCTGGGAGCACATGTCGTTGGACGGCTGGGTGGACCCGCACAAGCTCGACGCCGGTGCACGAATCGAGCTGAACCGGCTGCGGCCGCATCTGCTTGCCGCCGCGCGGTCCTTTGCGAGCGTGCAAGTCGACGACAGCGAGGTGAACCTTGCGGTCCACGCCGAGACCTCGGGGTTCGACAGCCTCGACGTCGCGGTCGACGGCTCGACTCCGGCGCTCGGCCTGCGTCGCGGCACCACGTCCCTGCAGCTCAAGGGCGATGCAATCAGCGCAACGGCGCATGTCGCTCAGCAGTCGATGGAGGTGCACGTCCGCGACGTGCGCTTGTCGAGCCCTCGCCTGCAGCTGTCCGGGAGCTTCGCGTGGAACCAAGCTACTCCGACGGTCAACCTGGAGGCGCAGGCGCAGAACGTGGACGTCACGGCGGCGCACGACGCCGTGACGTTTCTGGCCGGCGACGCCGGCGTCATCGGCACCATCTTCGACGTGCTACGCGGCGGCACGGTGCCGCAGATCTCGTTTCACGCACGAGGGGCAACGCCAGCAGACCTGGGAAGCGCCGCGGCGATCGTCATCGGCGGCCAGCTCGCCAGCGGCAGCGTGCACGTTCCAGGTATCGATCTCGATCTGTCTGACGTCAGCGGAGCCGTTACGGTGGAGAACGGCGTCCTGCAGGGCCATCAACTGGCGGCGCACCACGGGCGCGTCGTCGCCAGCGACGGGACGCTGCAGTTGGGCCTCGCGGACGAGGCCCCGGTATTGGGCGTGGAGGCCGATGTCCACGCCGACGTCGCGGAGTTACCCGCGCTCCTGCGACAAGTGGCGCCCCAAGACGCGGTTGCTCCGGTGTTGGATCAGATCCGCACCTTGGAAGGTAGCGCGACCGGGCATTTGAGCCTCGGCGGCACGACGCGGGACGTGAGCACGAAGGTAACGGTGTCGCAGGTGACGCTGTCCGCCGAGGTGGTGGGGGTCGAACCGCGCCTGCAACTCGACGGTGGCCGGATCGCGTATGAAGGGCGGCAGATCGCGGCGACCGATGTGCGCGTCACCGCCGGAAGCTCGACGCTGTCGCAGCTCGCGGCGCGGCTCGATTGGGGTGAGACGCCAGCGCGCCTCGATCTCTCGGCCGGCACGTCCCGGCTGGCCTTGCAGGAGATCCATCGCTGGTTGCTGGCCTCCGGCTGGCTGCGCGAGTGGAAATGGGCGCCCAAGACCGTCGCCGGCACACTAGCGATGGAGACGCTCCACATCGACGGCCCCGTCGCCAGCCCGATTGCCTGGCGGTTCGACATCGCGGGAGCCGGACAAGACATCGATATCGAATCGCCCCTGCTGCAGGAGCACATCGCGCTGCGCTATCCGGTCACGCTCGCCGGCATCCGCATCATCCGTGACCCGGCGCGCGACACCTCATTGTCAGGCACGGTCGCCGCACCGAACGGGTTCACGGGCGCCGTCGACATCGCATGGAACGCCGACGCCCTCACCATCAAGCGCCTCACGGTCCGCGATGCGCGCTCCAATCTGTCGCTCAGCCTGGTTAACCGCCGGACGGAGACAAGCCTGAGCTTCTCCGGTGAGTTGCACAAGAGCACGGTGAACGTGTTGATGCCGGAGAACCACCACCTGGCCGGGTGGCTGCGCGGAGACTTCCGCGCTCGTGTCGTCTCCGACGACCCAACGCAGTCCTCGTTCGACGGACAGCTCGAGGCGAGTGATGTCGTGTTCGGCGAGGGGGATACCCAGGCGCATCTCCAACAGCTCTCTCTGACCGGCAGCGGCGGCCTGGTGAGCGGTGATGCCGCGATCGATCTGGCGTCCGAACATCACGTCTCGGTCCACGGCAGCGCCAGACCCGCCGGCAAGACCCTCGTCCTCGACCTCGACGTCATCGCGGACGACTTCGACTGGCGTCACCTCGAACCGTGGTTCCAAGGCCAAGAGCGCCCCACGAGCACCGGCACGGGAGCGGAGCAGCCCTCGCTGCTGCGCGGCAGGATTCGCATCAGCGCACAGGCCTTCACCTACCGCGACTTCACGTGGAAGCCCTTGCACGCCACGGTGACGCTCAATCCCACCGGGCCGGTCGTCGATGTCACGCAGGCCGCGGTGTGCGGTATCAATACACCCGGGCGAATAGCGGTGACGCCGCAGGGGCTGCGGCTGACGTTCAAGCTGCTCAGCGTCAAGCAGCCGGTGGACGCCGCCATTACCTGCCTGGCGAACAAGCCGGGCCTCGCAGTTGGACAGTATGATATACACGGCGATATCAGCGCGGCGGGCGCCGCGGCCCGTCTAGTCGAGTCGCTGCGCGGACACGTCGAGGTCGCGGCCCGGCGCGGACGCATCTACCAGGGCGGCATCCTGGCCAAAGTGCTGTCGGCGTTGAGCGTGACCGGCGGCAACATTCCCGACATCACCGCCGAAGGATTCGCGTACGACAGCCTGGCATTGAAAGGTGACATGCAGGGCGGCTCACTCGCTCTGAGCGAGGGCGTCGTCGACGGTCCGTCAGCAAAGATCGTCTGCCAGGGCACCGTCGATCTGGTCCGCCAGAAGATCGAGCTGACGTTGCTGGTCGCGCCACTGAAGACCGTAGACGCCGTCGTCAGTCGGATACCATTGGTCGGCGGGATCCTCGGCAACACGTTCATTTCCATCCCTGTGAAGGTGAGCGGGGATCTGGCCAATCCCGAGGTCACGACTCTGCCGCCGGCCGCCGTCGGCCAGGGCTTGGTGGGCATCATGGAGCGAACGCTGGAGCTGCCCTTCAAGGTCATCGAGCCGGTGTTGCCGCGCAGCAAACGGTAGCTGCGGCACCGATGCTGGTGGATCGCTGGCGAAGCCCGCACGCGACGCTCCGGCAACCCCGCGTCTGTTGGCGGTCGATTCGTGATGATCATGCCGTTGTCGCCTGCGCTGTTCGGGGTCTCGAAGCCGATCATTCGGGGAATGAGAATTGCTCTTCGTCGCAGTTGATGCGAAAGATGGCGCACGCGTGCTCCCCGGGTGAGATGATGAGGGGGATGATGGTTGTTGTGGCGCTGGCCGCCTGGGTGATTCCAGCGGCAGCTCAGTCGGGATCGGACTCGTTCCCCGTCACCGGACACATCCGCTATTACGCCAGCGATGCTCCCGTTCCAGACGTCACCGTCCGGCTCATGGGCTCTACCGAACAGAGCACCCTATCGGCGCCGACTGGGGACTATGGCTTCGACGCCGCAACGACGGGCGACTGGGAGATCATGCCACAGAAGACGGGGCAATCCGGTCATGGCCTCAGTGCCTTCGATGCCGTCTACATGCTGCAAGCCGCCCTGGGCTTCCGCACCCTCAGCCCCACCCAACATCTGGCGTGCGACGTCACCGGTGACGGACGGGTCACTGCGTACGACGCCGTGCGCCTGTTGCAGCTGCTGCTCGGGATGATCTCGCGGCTGCCGGTCGCGCAGAATTGCGGCTCGGACTGGGCTTTCGTTCCCGTCACGGCTGGCGCTGTCGATCAACTGGCGTTCGACCCGGTCATCGGTTCCGCCACCTGTGAGCCTGGGCGTATCAGCCTGACGGCGCTGTCGGCACAAGCCGACAACCAGGACTTCGACGCCGTCCTGTTTGGAGACTGTACCGGCAACTGGCAACCAGCCATCCTTCCACCCGCTCCCTCCGCCACGGCGACGGCGTTGCCGACCGCCACGGCGACCACGACCCCCCAAGGGACGAGCACGTTCACGCCGGAACCCCCCGCCTCAGCAACGCCGACCCTGTCATCGACGGCAACCGGAACCAGCGCGCCAACCGCATCACCGTCGCAGACCGCGACCTTCAGCCGCACCTCGACTTCGACGCGAACCCCGACGCCAACGTTGACCGGCAGCTCGACTCAAACGGCCACGCGCACTCCATCAGACACCACCACGGCCAGCCCATCACGCACCCCGACCGCGACGCCGAGTCATACGGCAACGGCAACGTCGACACCAACGACGACCGTCAGCTCGACGGCCACCGCGACGCGGACGCCGTCGTCGACCGCGACGCTCACCGCGACCTCCACGGCGACAACCACCCGGACCGCAACGTCGACGCCGACGCTCACGCGCACCGCAACGATCAGCCCCACACAAACGGCGACCGCAACGGCCACGCCGACGCGGACGTTCACCCCGACCGTGACGGCCAGCAACACTCGCACGAACACCGGGACCACCACACCAACGCCCAGCTTCACCGCCACCGCGACGGCCACCGCAACGAGAACGCCCACGTCAACGAGGACACCGTCGAGCACGTCAACCACGACGCCGACGGGCACGCCGACGCGGACGCCCACCGGCACGGCCACCCCGTCGGCTTCGCCCTCCCCCACCCAGACCGCCTGCGTCAACGGCGTGCAGTGGAACATCTCCGCCCCGATGCCCCTGGCATCGTATCAAGGCGGCGCCGTGTGGCTGACCAAAACGGTACCCACAAGTACCGGCTGGGGGATCTTCTGGTCACAGCGCGATGCGAACGCTCTGCAGGTGGTCCGGGTGGTGTTCGGCGTGGGGGGGGGATGTGGGGACCAGGTGAGGAGCGTTGGCATCGCGCGGGGACCAGAAGATACCCCAGCCGGTACTTGGGGGGGGCGGTTTGGT
>Ga0335069_10007326_pt1 | contig 15946 bp, 12 predicted proteins | sample Lox_Sample_11_FD_206714 | JGI IMG/M metagenome (GOLD analysis project Ga0335069, IMG submission 206714) | Soil microbial communities from Loxahatchee National Wildlife Refuge, Florida, United States - Lox_Sample_1.1 | ecosystem: Environmental > Terrestrial > Soil > Wetlands | place: USA... | reverse complement strand
AAGTGATTGAAAATATGGTGGCCAGGGACGGAGTTGAACCGCCGACGCCAGCCTTTTCAGGGCTGCGCTCTACCACCTGAGCTACCTGGCCACGCTTGCACGACAGACGGGCTGCCGGGTTCTGATCTGGCCGGTAGTGGCATGCCAAGACCGAGCAGAATCACGCGAAACGCGGGGAGCGTTTCGGACAGCCACGATTATAGCAACCACCACGGATTCTCTCAACGACACGATGTATCAGCAGGTCGGATTGAGCGTCCCATTCAACACCGTTAATCTGCAGCGATCCGACGCGACCCAGTACGCAACCTCGCGGTAATCCCTGACAGCGAACACCGCCAGGTCAGCATCTTTGCCGGGCTCGATCGACCCTTTACGGTTCTGAACCCGCAGTGACCACGCGCCGTTGATTGTCGCCGCAGAAATCGCCTCTGCCGGCGACATTCTCATATGAGTGCACGCCAGCGACAAGACAAACGGCATACTTAAAGTCGGTGACGAACCCGGATTGTAGTCTGTTGCGATGGCGACTGCCACGCCGGCTTCGATCAATTTTCGCGCAGGTGGGTACTTGCCCAGACCGAGAAAATAATTTGCGCCCGGAACGAGCGTCGCCACGGTATTGTGACGTGCCAGCCGCAGGACATCGTCGTCGCTGATGTGATCCAGATGATCGAACGACGCCGGATCGTACGACAGAAGAGAGGAAAGCGGCGACTCAGCCAGTTGCGAAACGTGAGCGCGCAATTCTAATTTGTTCTGCTTGGCTGCGGCGAAAATCTTTTCCGTTTCGTGCAACGTGAACGCTCCTCGGTCGGTGAATACATCTACAAAGCGCGCCAACTTTCGCTTTGCAACCGTCGGGATCATCTGCGAGCAAACCAGGTCAACATATTCCCCCGCCCTGCCGTCGTAATCTCTTGGCACAACGTGCGCTCCGAGCAGCGTCGGCACAACCGTGCCCGGCCACGACGCAGCAGCTTCACGAATCGCTTCTAAGGATTTGATTTCCGATTCGAACGACAAGCCGTATCCTGATTTTGCCTCGACCGTGGTCGTCCCCTGGCTCATCATCTCTTGCAAGGCAGCGAAAACTTTTTGGGCCAGAAAGCTTTTCTTTGATTTGCGGACTGCTTCTATGCTGGAGCGAATCCCTCCGCCCGCTTCGGCGACCTCTTCATAGCTGGCACCAGTAATACGCTTTTCAAAATCCACCAACCGGGGATTCACGAACGCGGGATGGGTGTGAGCATCGACGAACCCCGGCAACACTACGTTGCCCTGACAATCCACCTCAATGATCTTTTTGCGATTCTTCTTCAGCCAGGGATCTCGCAGCGCGGCCTCGGTTTTGCCAACCGAAACGATTTTGCCGCCAACGGATAAAACCGCAGCGTCTTCAATAATGCCGAGTTCTTTGAGCTGGGAGCCACGGCGCGGACCAGGAATTTCGGAGTGCAGCGTGAGAAGTTGGCCGATGTTGGCTAAAAGCAGAGGTTGCTGCTTGCGAACTTTTGCAGACGAACTCACACCAGAAGTTTAGCAGTCACTCGGGTAACACGCTTGCATGCTTTCCACAATTCACTTGCCCATGGGTATCTTCACGCCTGTTTTCTTCGCGAAATCCGATGCTTCCTCGTACCCAGCATCCACGTGACGAATGATTCCCATCCCAGGATCCGTAGTTAGCACGCGCTCGATACGCTTCGCCATCATTTCTGTGCCGTCGGCAACCGTCACCTGTCCGGCATGGAGGGAGTAGCCAATGCCCACTCCGCCGCCGTTGTGAATAGAAACCCACGACGCACCCGCCGCGGTGTTTAGCAGAGCGTTCAGCAGCGGCCAATCAGCAACCGCGTCGCTTCCGTCTTTCATGCTTTCGGTTTCACGGAATGGTGACGCTACCGAGCCGCAGTCTAAATGATCGCGTCCGATCACAACCGGCGCCTTGATCTTGCCTTTTTTCACTAGCTCGTTGATCGCAAGACCGAATTGCGCCCGTTCGCCGTATCCCAGCCAACAAATGCGCGCCGGCAGTCCTTGGAACTTGATTCGCTTGCGGGCGAGGTCGATCCAGCGGCGCAGAATGCGATTCTCCGGAAACAGCTCAAGCACCAGGTCGTCCGTGGTGAAAATATCGGACGGTTCGCCCGATAACGCAGCCCAGCGAAACGGCCCCCGGCCCTCGCAGAACAAAGGACGAATGTAAGCCGGCACGAATCCCGGAAAGTCGTAAGCATTCTTTACACCGCGCTGAAACGCGAACGTCCGGATGTTGTTGCCATAATCGAACGTGACCGAACCCATCTTCTGCAGGCGCAGCATGCCTTCCACGTGCTTTGCCATGGCATCCAGCGAAAGTTGCTGATAGGTCTCCGGATCGCGCTGGCGCAACGACAGCGATTCCTCCAGACTCATTCCATTCGGCACATAGCCATTGAGAGGATCGTGCGCCGAGGTTTGATCTGTGAGAATGTCCGGGACAACCCCGCGTTCCGCCAGTTCAGGAATAATGTCAGCGCAGTTGCCCACCAGACCGACAGATACATTTTCCTTTTTGCGAATCGCGTTCTTCAGGATGCGCAACGCCTCATCGAGCGTGGTGACCATGAAGTCGCAATATCCAGTCTTGAGTCGCTTCTTAATTCGCTCGGCGTCGACATCAATTCCGAGAAATGCGGCTCCGGTCATGGTTGCAGCCAGCGGCTGAGCGCCACCCATCCCGCCCATGCCGCCGCTAACAATCAATTTCCCGGCGAGGTCCCCGCCGAAATGCTTTTCTCCAGCGGCTGAGAAAGTCTCGAACGTTCCCTGCACAATCCCCTGTGAGCCAATGTAAATCCATGAACCCGCCGTCATCTGGCCGTACATCATCAGACCGGCGCGCTCCAGTTCGTTGAACTTCTCCCAGTTCGACCAGTGCCCAACCAGGTTTGAGTTTGCGATCAGCACCCGCGGTGCGTATTCGTGAGTCTTGAAAATTCCAACCGGCTTGCCGGACTGCACCAGCAAGGTTTCGTCATCGTCCAGAGACTTCAAAGAAGCCACAATCGCGTGATACGCCTCCCAACTGCGAGCGGCGCGGCCGGTCCCACCGTAAACAACCAGATCCCGTGGCCGTTCCCCGACTTCTTCGTCCAGGTTGTTCATCAGCATGCGCATGGCAGCTTCCTGCTGCCAGCCTTTGCAAGACAGACTGGTTCCTCGCGGAGCGCGGATCGGCGTATAAGTTTCTGGAGCGATTTCGGTTTCTACCGGCATGACCTAATGGTAGTTGTTTGCGGAGAAGTCTTCAATGATGAGTAGAGGTCGCGATCACGCGATTACCACGTGTTATACGCCGTGCCGTCGCTGCCGATGCCCGTCGATCCACTATGCACATCGACGATGCCCGGTTCATCACTCGGTTGCTGATCCAGTGACATGATTGTGTCCTGCTCCTGATCCGCCGTCCACGTATCGTTATGCCCGGTCATCGGATCAGTTGGCAACTGTTTCAAGTATCCGGCGGAGACGAGGTCGTCGAGCGACTGGGGCGCTTTTTGCTTGTCCAGTGTGTATTGCGAAATTACCGAGCGCAGCGTGAAGAGATTCTGCCGCAAAACCGACTCCCTCGCCCGGATCACCGACTGCTGATAAGCGGGTAAAGCAACGGAAATCAAAATCAGGATCACGCTGATGACGATCATCAGCTCGATCAGCGTGAATCCACGGCTTCGATTTTTACCCCGCTTCGCCATTACCAATCTCTGTACTTGGTTCCATCGAGCCCAGTGCCCTGCGATTTGGTGAAGACATCGAACACGTTCTGCTCGCCCCATGAGTCCGACGTCGGATCATCCTGCATGGAGTGCAATCCCCACTCCGTGCTGTTGGTCATGGGATCGACCGGAATGCGACGTAGAAATTTCAGCTTCTTTCCCTGAACGTCCACGCCCTTCACCAGCGTCTCCAGGTCGGGCGGATAGCCTTCCGTTCCTACCTTGGTCTGAAACGCTCCACGATCAGCAGCATCCTTGTAGCGATCAATGGCGTCTCGAAGCTGCCACAAATCGTGGCGCAACTCGCGCTCTTTTTCGCGTTTGATAGTCACCCGCGCCAGGGGCAGGGCAAGTGCCGTAAGGATGACCAAAATCGTGGTCGCGACGATCAACTCGATCAGAGTGAAGCCGCGCATCCGTTTTTTCCCTGCGTTGATCATCGCTTGAGAGCTTATGAGGCCAGTTCTGGACACCGCGAACCCTTACTGAATCGTAACCGTCGCGGAGGCTCCATTCACCAGCGTCGGCTGCATACTGGGGTCGCGCATGCCGCCCTTGGAAATCGAAAGCGTGGCTTGGCCCGGCGCTTTCGCCATGAACGTCAACGTCACAATTGAACCTTGTCCCGACACACCGGCCACGCCTGGAGGACGAGTAGCCGTAATTTGCAGCGTTCCAGTACTTTCATCATCGCGATGGACCAGAGCCACCGCTTGCCCATCGCGCGAAAGCAAATCACCGTTGGAAACATTCATGACCTGCAGCAATTTCGGATCGTACGCGACTTGCAATGGCACGGAATAAGCGTTCTGCGCATTGGATAAGAGCACGTTCACCGCGAACGTCGCCCCTTTGGGCTGCGTGATGGCAACCGGGTCAAAACTGAAACTCGGAGCACCGGGAGGCGCCATGGACGAACTGTTAGGCGGCGGTGCCGGCGCCTGCGGGTTCGGAGAAGCAGGTTTCACCCCGGGATTCTGATCAGGCGCTTTCGCTCCCTGCGGGGAGGTGACACCTTGCGTCACGGGTCGGCTCACGTGGCGCAACTGGATTGCACTCGCAGTTCCGATGTCGAGAGCCGCGGCATTCAGTTCCGTGAAATTATTGCGGCGCACGATGTGAGGAATCAGGACGAAAACGGTCTCGGTCTCGCGATGTTCGGTCGAAGTCTGACTGAACAAGTACTTGAAAAGAGGAATCTGGGACAAACCCGGAAAGCCAGTTAAAGCCTTGGTTTGTTGATCTTCCATCATTCCACCGAGCAGATTGACTTCGCCTTCCTTGAGGCGCACTTCGTGCTCGATCTTTCTCTGTCCGATGATGGGCTGGGTGATGCCACCAATATTAGAATTCCCGTCGACCTCAGAAACTTCCATCGTGACTTTCAATGTCACGTCGCCGTTCGATTGCACCTTGGGCGTGACGTCGATGTTCACACCAACGTCGAGATATTGAAACTGGGTATTCACCAGAGGGTTCACGCCAACGCCGCCGATGCCAGGTTGGAATGAACCGGTCGCGACCGGCACGCGCTGACCAATCTTCAAGGATGCCTTCTGACCATCTACCGCGCGAATCTGCGGCTTCTGAATGAGCTTGGCGCTACTGTCGCTGAATAGCGCCGTAGCGGTCGCCGGAGAAATTGTGACGCTGAAGTCGGTCGCATTCAAATTTCCCAAGGTATTCAGGTTGATGGTGTTGGGATTGCTGGTCGTTCCTTGGGTCACCACGCCGGTTTGTCCGGTCTGGCTATTATTTACGGTGGTGGTGTTCAAATTGTTCTGCAGTGCAACCGTAGCGCTCGTCGGCGGGTTTATACCCAACGTCTTCGACTTGTCGCGGTTGATCTGCATGATCGCCACGTCGACAATCACTTCCGGCTTCGGGCGGTCCAGGTCCTCAACCAGCTTTTGCGCCAGCGCCACCTGGTCAGGGGTGCCTCGCACCACGATTGAACCCTGCGTCGGAAGCGGTTGAATGCGCTGGATTTCCAAAATCTGGCGGAGAGTGTTGACTACGTCCTGAAGTTCAGTCGGCTGCGAAAGATTCATCAAGTAGAAAGTCTTGATGACACTCTGTTCAAGATCTTTTCTCTTTGATGGATTGTCCGCCGCCACAAAAATGGTGTTAGGTGTTACCGGCCGCCAGAACGTCTTAGACTCAACCGCAATGATCTGCAAGGCCTCTTCCAGAGAAACGTTGTTCAGTTCAATCTTCACTCTTCTCGACGTGTAGTCCGGATCAAATAGCACATTGATTCCGGCCAGCTTGCCCACGGTTTCATAGATAACCTTAGTGTCCTCGGTCATCTTCAGATTGATCGGAACATTCGAGATTGGCGTCAGTTCAACCGGGCCACCTGCCTCTTTAATGCGTTTCTCCAGATAATTCTGCGAGGCGGGCGGCGGTGTCGAAGCACTACCCTTAGTCACCTCAATCATCTGCTTGGTGCTACGAAGCTCCTGCTTGGCGATCGCGCTGGAGGGATCGATTTCAGTCGCTGTCTGAAATTCGGCCAGGGCAGCATCCAGCTGTCCGGCTTCACGAAGCAATTGCCCGCGATGAACATGGGAGGCGGCGGCCAGGAAACGCAGGCGTTCGAAAGACGTCCGGTAAGAAAGGTCGGTAGGCTTCAGGTCGTAAGCTTGCTTATAAAAGTCGTATGCCAGCTCGTAATTCTGCCGGGCCTCGGCGTCCCGCCCCTTTTTGTACAACGTCTTAGCGTTGTCCGCTGCGGTGGCAACCAGCATGGCAGCGAGCACCAAAGAGGCGATTGCCGCCCCTCGAAACAAAACTTTCATTTCCCGACCCTCATGGACAGTCTTCCCCTCCGCATCGGCTGGGCTAGATCAGCCGGAGCAGAATCGCTGCATATGCGATGCGAATTGGTGATTATAGCATTGCCTCAGAACACGTCGAAGTGACTGTGTTGGTTGCAGTTAGTCGTTAGTAACAGTTCGTTTTTCGTGCCGGATTCGAGGCAGACCTCGCCCCAATTCCAATGGCAGGTCAAGCTTTCCTTGCCATGCGATAAGCTAGTAATGATGCCACGCCAGTCTGTCCAGCAAACCCGGGCGAACCCGGAGAAGAACCCACGCCGCGACCCCACCGCTGCCGGGTTGCGCGATGCCTCCGTTAACAGGATCGCTTCACATAACTATTTCTTGCTGGAAAAATTTGAGTGCGGCGTCGCCTTGAGCGGCACCGAGGTCAAATCCGTCCGCGGAGGCCTGGTCAATCTGAAGGACGCCTACGGCTTGATCAAAGACGGAGAGCTATGGCTCCTGAACTGCCACATTGGCCCCTACGAACATGGAAACATCTTCAACCATGCTCCGCTGCGCACCCGGAAGCTGTTGATGCATAAAGAAGAAATCCGGAAAATGGTAGGCAAAACCCAGCAGAAGGGTCTCACTCTGATTCCCACCCGGATGTACTTTAAGAACGGCCGGGTCAAGGTCGAACTCGCGCTTGCCAAAGGCAAGCAGCTTTGGGACAAACGCGAAACCGAACGCCGCCGCACCGCCGACAAGGAAGCCCGCGAGGCCGTATCTCGCGGTCGCAAGGGGCGCTAGATGCCGCCCTCCAGGATCAAGACGGTCAATCTGGAGGAAGGCATGCCTACGGTTCAAGAGGCGTTATTCCGCGTGGAACGCGAACTCCACCTTGCCCGCGAGCACGGGCCGAAATTCATCAAGTTCATCCATGGATATGGTTCAACCGGCAGTGGCGGCGAAATCCGTATGGCAGTCCAGAAGCAGTTGCAAGACGCAAAAGATCACGGCGAAATTCGAGAGTTCATCTTTGGAGAAAACTGGGCCAAGTCCGATGACGCAACCTGGAAGCTCCTTGGCGCCCATCCTGGACTGAAGCAGGACCGTGATTTGGGGAAAAATAATCGCGGCATCACGATTGTGGTGCTGTGATAATTGACGTTGGATATAAGCCGATTCTGTACTACAAACAGGTAGACGAAAACCGAGGTTCACAGATTGCCGGATAAGGAACGAAGCGACTGCAGGGAAGAAGATGCAGAGCAGGCAACTGTCCGGAAGCGAGTAATGGCTACGGTCAGCTCATTGCACGGCGGTGACCCGACGCGCTCGCAAAGGACAAGCGAACTAACGCGAGCGGTCATCCGACGCAAGCACGCGAAGGAAGTCAGTGCCTCCCGCCGGTCTCGTTGAAACGAACTCTACTCTCACAAGCCCAGGAAGCGACAACGCCTGCGTCGGGTCCTGCTAAACCCTCACATCGACTTCAAATACTCGATAATCGCCCACCGTTCATCGTCACTCAACTCCGGTCCAATTCTTCCCTTTCCCGGGGTGTTGCGGAACTCGTGCCCCGCATTCGAATTCCCCGGATGCGGATCATCGGGCTGATCGATGTGAAACAAGAATCCGTTTTCAAATTTCGCCGTGTTGTAGCCGACGAACTTGGGATCGAATTCGCGATTGCCCACGTAAAACGCCTTGTCACGTTTATCTGCAGGCACCAGCATTTGGTAGAGATTCGGAACGGACCCGTTGTGCAGAAACGGCGGCGTCGCCCAGATCCCAGCTAGCGGACGTGCACGATATCCCAGCGGCGCGATCACTCCATCATCGCGATAGCCGTCCCACTCGGTCCTCTGCTCCGGAGTTAGGCCCAGGGCGTCATAGTTCATGTCGGCAATTTTTCGTGTAACCAAACGCAACCCCTCCGCCGCCGACACAGTGCCAAGGCCCAGCGCTCCCGTCACCGCTTGGCGTTGTGCCCATCCCGAGGCCTCGCGCGGATCGGTCCCGATCTCATCAAGCGGAATTAGGTTCAACTTCAAAAAACGTTTGCCTCCCAATCCCGCCTCCCAATACTTCTGGTCCTGAATCTCTGGAGAATCGAGCGGCGGCAGATGACAATGCTGGCAATGCTGCGAGTACAGCTGTTTTCCGGCAGCAACCTTGGTTTGATCGAGTGGGCCGAAAACATTCGCCGGCCAGACGGGAGCGTGCAACCCAGCAAACTCCGATGGCCCAGCCAGCTGATTCTCGATCGAGTGAAGGTTTTTTACATTCACTGTCGAGCGAAACAATTTTGCCGGATCCTTCAGGTTCACGTGCGCGCGGACGCCGAGCGCTTCGCCAATGTTGCGCACCATGGGTTGTTGGATTGACAAGTTGTATTGCACCCAGCTGAACCAGCTGGCATACCAAAGTGGGGGAAAATTCACTGGCGCATCGGCGACACGCAGGTTTGAGTTGTCGAGTTCCGTGCCGAAGACGAAGTTCCCGATACGCGCCAACGCATCGGTGCGTCCGAAGCCGCCGGCCGCAGCGTAGAGGTTTCCGGCATCCCCTGCAGCTTTTTCAGCCAGACCCTTGTTCAGGACCGCATCAAAGTCAGCCTTCAGCTTGGCTTTCTGATCGCTGCTAGCATTTTCGCCAAGCACGCGCCGGGCGAAGCGATCGAAACGAAATGGCACCTTCGCTGTGAACCCGACTGCGTAGCCGAGTTCAGTTTGAAACGACGCCAGATCGGGCGTCCCGGCGCCCCCATCAATCCGCACACCTTTCCCCTTGTACTCGAGTTGACCTGTGTGACATGCCGCACAGCTCAGACCAACCACGTCCACAGTCTCGCCCGAGTCCGGATCCACCACTGTGTCCTTGGCAAATCCAACCGGCAGACCGTCAGGGTTCTGTGAGCTCTTGCCGTCCGGCAGAAAACCGAAACGCGCTAGATATTCGCGATCGCTGAACATCGGCACGTCGCCGAACACTTTAATCTTTGGTTGCTCCAGCGCTACAAACCACTTGTAAGGCAACAGCTCCGTGCCCTGTCCCACGTGGTAGAACCACTGTCGCTGCTCCGCGGTCCAATGCTGCTCGGCATACTCGACCGCCACCGGATGATATGCCGGCATCTCCTCGCTCGGCCTCGTGGCAAACAACGTTTTCAGGTTGTTGCAACCAGTGAGAAACAGCAGCGAGACGAGAATTCCAGGTAATAGGCGCAACGGAAAAGTACGAGCACAGGTCATACTCACCCCAACGGCAGATTGATGAAAGTTGAATGGGAATCAGCCTACAAGATCACTGGTGCCGGGGCAACATTGTGCTAACGTTGAAGAGAAAGCTTCCATCGGAAATCCATGAAAACCATACTTTCTACTGCAAATCCTGCTGAACTTGAAACAGAATGTCTCGCGGTGGTGGTGCTCGACCGCGGCTCCAAAGACAAGTCCGAGGCGAGTGTCGAAGCCTCTGACGCCGGAATCAAAGAGGCCGCAAAGGATGTGATTGCCAGCGGCGAGATTACCGGCAAAATGTTCGAGACCAGCCTGCTGCATCGTCCCGCAAAGTTGAAAGCCAAGCGTGTGCTTTTGATCGGCGGCGGCAAGGCGAAAGACTTCTCCTCCGGCGAACTTCGCAAGCTCGCCGGCGCAGCCACTCGCGCTCTCAAGCCGAAGGGTATTCGCAGCTTCGCTTTTCTCGTTCCTGACGGAGCCGCAGCCGACGACGCAGTGAAGTCCGTTGTCGAAGGATGTTTCGTCGGCAACTTCGATCCCGACACCTACAAAAGCGACCGCAAAGATCAGGCGATCGACTCTGTCACTGTAGTCGTTCAGGGAGATCAAAAGAAGCTCCAGCAAGCCGTCGATGAAGGCCGCGCGATCGGTGAGTCCCAGAACTTTACTCGCGAACTAGTGAACGAACCTAGCAATCGCATGACCCCGACGATCCTGGCCGACCGAGCCAAGAAAATGGCCCAGGAAACCGGCCTGAAGTGCGAAGTTTACGGCGCCGACAAAATTAAAGAATTAAAGATGGGCGCGTTCTGGGGCGTGGCCCAAGGCTCCGACGAACCTCCAGCATTAATCATTTTGCGCTACGAACCGGCTGACGCACCTGCCAACCCGGTGCTAGGGCTGGTCGGTAAAGGCATCACCTTTGATACCGGCGGTATTTCGATCAAACCTGCCGACGGCATGGAAAAAATGAAGTACGACATGGCTGGCGGCGCAGCCATGATTGGCGCCATGCGGGCGATCGCTCTGCTCAAGCCCAAGGTGAAAGTTATCGCCATCATCTGCGCTACCGAAAACATGCCTTCCGGTAAAGCACAGAAGCCCGGCGATATTCAGATCGCCATGTCCGGCAAGTCGATTGAGATCATCAACACCGATGCCGAGGGCCGCCTGGTTTTGGCCGACGGGCTATGCTACGCACGCCAACTGGGCTGCACTCACTTGATCGACGCGGCAACCTTGACCGGCGCAGTAGTTGTTGCGCTCGGTTATGTAAACGCGGGAGTATTCGCCAACGACGACAACATGTACGAGCGGTTCCGCACCGCCAACCAGAAAGCCGGGGAGAAATTCTGGCGCATGCCCCTCGATGAAGAATACCGGGAGATCATCAAATCGAACATCGCCGACATCATCAACTCTGGAGGTCGCTGGGGTGGCGCGGTCACCGCAGCCATGTTCTTAAAGGAATTCGCGGAAGATACGCCGTGGATCCATCTGGACATCGCCGGCACCGCATGGATGGAGGATCAGAAACCCTGGATCGCGAAAGGCCCGTCAGGAATCGCCGTGCGTAGCTTGGTCGAATTCACCCGGGACTTCACGAAATAAAACGAAAAAAGAGACGGGCCCCCAACCCGTCTCTTAATTTTTTTCGCTCTTACTTCTCTGCGGCTTCAACCGCCGTCTGCAATTGGTGAATCAGCGGCGTTTCGCCAGTCTGCAATCCGTCCCGACCCATCGCACGCCACAGATAAATCGCTTGCGGCACGTGAGCGTCGTACACCGCAACCACGTCTTCCGACGGCCGTGACTGCACCAGCAGAATCATGTCGGCTTCTTGCGGGCGCGTCACGATCATGTAACGCCCCCACTGCCGCAGCGCGTCCTGCACATTTCCAATCGCCTGACGATCTTCCGGGCTCACCTGCGGATTGAATGAGTCACCGTCGTAACTCGCGACGTACACGTAGCGCGCATTCATCAGCACCTTGGGAAATGGCTGTTGCGCCGATGTATAGCTGGCGCTCGCCAGCGCGCTGGCTGCCGCAAACACACATAAACACAACACACCCAACGTTTTCTTCATAAAATTACTCCCCTTTTTAACTGGTTAGATGAGGGTGGCTACAGAGTTGGTTGCAGGTCCCTAACTACATGACCGGTGGGACCGTAATGCCCATCGCGGCCAAAGCACGCAACAACTCCCGGCGTACCACGGCTACAGTTGTCAGTAGAAATGTCTTCCGCTGCTCGTCAGCCTCGGCCAGAATCGGATGCCGATGGTAGAAAGTGTTAAGCAGTTGCGCTAATTGGAAAACGTGCTTCGCAAGATACGCCGGCTCCGTTCTCGAAATACACTGATCAATGATGTATGACGTTTTCGACGCGGCCAGCCACAGTTCCCAGATTTCGTTAGCCTCAGCGCTGGCGAGAAATTTTGCGAAAGTATCCTTATCAATCCGCGCCGCAACCTCGCGCGAAAAGCTCTCCGGATCAAATCCACCTTTGCGAAAGATATTGGTCGCTCGCACCACGGCATATTGTGCGTAAGGCCCGGTCTCGCCGTCGAAACTCAGCGCATCCTCAAAGTCGAAAGCAATCACCGACGTCTTGGTGTACCGCAGCATGAAATAACGCAGTGCTCCGGTCGCAATTTGCGTCGCAATGCTGGTTCGTTCATCCTCGCTAAGCTGCGGATGCCGCGCGTCGACTTCTTTCTTGGCCGATGCGATCAGCGTGTCGATCAAGTCATCGGCCTTTACGCCGAAACCTTTGCGTCCCGACACTTCAATGAACGACCGGGCCTTGTCTTCGTCTGAGAGCTCATACCCCAATTCCGTCGCACAACGCGGCGTCAAAGCCACCATCTCGTAAGAAAAGTGCGTGTAGTGATCGGCGGCATCGTTGTGACCCAAGCCGCGCAGCGCCTCGATGACCGTGCTTTGCGCCTCAGCCTGCCGCGTATCGATCACGTTGTAAATTTCCGCAACATCGCCGAAATGAGGATGCTCCAGCGCACCGACAGTCGTTGAGATCCAGCAATCATGATTGTTGGAATATCGATAGAACTTGCGATACCCAAAATCCTTGCCAAGCAGCCCAAACTTCCACAGATGGTAGGCGATATCTTTCCCAACGTAGCCCACAGTTCCATTGGAACGAACAATGACTTTCTGATCTTCCTCGGAAACCTCTGCTGCTCGATCTCCAAGAAGTTTAGATCTCAGAAGCGCCATCGCTGTCTCGCGATTTGCGGTCTGTGACTTCTCACGATCTGAGATTACGACGATTCCGGTGGGCACGTGGGTGATGCGTACAACCGGATCGTCGGGTGACGACTGAGTATCGACACGTAGATCGACAGCTTTGATTTCTAATTTCTCTGTGTCCTTTGCGTCCTCTGCGTTTAAAGATTTTGAAGTTCCCGCCCGCCGCATCACCCAGCAACCCTTGTTCTTGCCCTCGCTCTCGTAAAACAGCACGCCTCCCGCTTTCAACTTCTCAAACGCAGCCTCCCAGAAATGCAGGTGAAGAATCTCGCTCTCGCGCGGCAGGAAGTCGTACTCAATATCCAGCCGATCCATCGTCTCCAAGTGCCGCCGCAACACCGCAATCGAAATCAGGTCGGCGATCTCCGCGGTTTCGTTTCCACCTTCCTCAATCGCATGCAGCGTCTGGTGCCGCGCCTGCAGGTTCTGCTTATCCTGCTCGTACCATTGCGACGCCCGCGCGTAGACGTCCCAGCAGTAATAATCGAAACGCGGCTGGCGAATCAGGTCCTCAATCTGCGCCCGGGACTTTTTCTCCAGATGAGTGAATCCAACAATCACGTCCGCGACCTGCACGCCCGTGTTATCGATATAGTTCTGCACATCCACTTCCCTGCCGGCAAAGCGCAACAACCGGACAAACGTATCGCCGAGAATAGCGTTGCGCAAATGCCCAATGTGCGCCGCTTTATTGGGATTAATCGACGAGTGCTCGACCAGAATCTTCCCCGAGGGCACCGGGCTACGTGGCTTTTCATCGCCCGCCAGTGACGCCGCCAACCGCCCACGATCGACTCGCGCGTTGATGTAACCGGCACCTGCAAGCTCCAGCGTTTCGAATCCTTCGATCGGCCCGATGTCACGAACAATTTCTTCGGCAATCTTGCGCGGCGCCTTGCGCAGGCGCTTCGCCAGATCGAAAGCCAGGGGCAGAGCGTATTCGCCAAGTTCCACCCGCGGCGGCTGCTCCACCACAATTTTCGGCAAATCGACCTGATATGCACGCTGCAAAAACTCGCGCACATGTTGGATCAACCGTAGTTCCAGATGGCGATACAAGAAGTCCCTCGAACCTTTTCGGAGAACTGTGATTTTAGCAGAGCAAGCGGCGCACACCGCGTTTGACGGAGGTTATCCGCTTTCATATGATGAAAAGGCAATCTTCACAGAGGGCACGAGGGTACACGAAGCTAGCCTGCCCAAAGTTCTTCGTGCCGCTTGGTGCCTTCGCATACAGTCCCAACAAATTTATGCCGCGCATTGCCTATCTCGACTGTTTTTCTGGGATCAGCGGCTACATGTTTCTCGGCGCCTTGATCGACGCCGGCGTACCGCAGCAATTCCTCGAAGAAACCGTTGCGGCTCTGGGCATTGGCGCGCGGCTGGAAGTGTCGCGGGTCACGCGCAACGGCATCAGCGCAGTCAAAGTGGACGTCTACGCCCACGGCGAAAAGGACCTGCCGCGTGAAGAATACTGGAAGCAGCGCAAGCAGGCCGAGGATCACGCGGCCCATCATCATCATCACCACGAGCCGACGAAAACGCAACAGACGGTCGAGTTGCTGGAGCACAACTACACGCCGTCTCCGGCGGAGGCGCGTCACACTCACGGCCGGCGGCTAAGCGATATCTGCAAAATCATCAGCCGGGCAAAGATCACCGCTGCGGCGAAGGCGAAGGCTATCGCAATCTTCGAGTCTCTGGGAACCTCGGAAGCAAAAATTCATAACACCGACATCGAACACGTTCACTTTCATGAGGTCGGCGCGGTCGACGCCATGGTCGACATCGTATGTGCCGCGGTCGGCGCGGAACGATTGAGTGTCGACGAAATTGTCTGCTCTCCTCTGAACGTCGGCGGCGGCACGGTGGAATGCCAGCACGGAGTTCTGCCGGTCCCCGCGCCAGCAACTTTGGACCTGCTCCGTAATGCCCCGCTTTATTCATCGGGCATTCCGGCAGAACTGGTCACGCCCACCGGCGCTGCCATCGTAAAAACCCTCGCCAAGCGATTTGCATCCTTCCCGGCAATGAAAGTGGAGGCCACGGGTTACGGCGCGGGCAGCCGCGAACTATCCGGCCATGCCAATGTATTGCGCCTCACGATCGGAGAGGTACAAGTCGATGTTCCCGCCGATCCGACCCATGAGACGATCAGCGTGTTGGAAGCTAATATCGACGACCTGAATCCGCAAATTTTCGCCTACGTGCTGGACCGCCTCCTCGAGGAAGGCGCGCTCGACGCGTTTGCTCTGCCGATTCAGATGAAGAAGAGCCGTCCCGGCCTGCTGCTTACGGTACTCTGCAAACCAACGGACGCTTCGCGGCTATCGAAGCTGATTTTTGCCGAGACCTCGACTCTCGGAGTCCGCCAGCGCGAAGAGAAGCGGGAGACCCTGTCGCGTAAATGGCTGACAGTCACAACCCGCTGGGGCGATGTGCGAATGAAAATCGCCAGCATGAATGGCACAGTCACAAACTACGCGCCGGAATATGAGGACTGCCGCACGATCGCCGCGAAAAATCATGTTCCGTTGAAGCGCGTAATGCAGGAAGCGCTGCAGAATTATCTTGCCGGCGAGAAAAGCTAAACCACAGAGAGCACGGAGAAACACAGAGCGAAGCAAGAAATTTGCATGAAAAAGAAGTTTTACATCACGACTCCTATTTATTACGTGAACGCCCGTCCGCACATCGGGCACGCCTACACCACGATTGCTTGCGACACGATTGCCCGCCGTCAACGCATGTTGGGTTCGGAGACCTTCTTCCTCACCGGAACCGACGAGCACGGGCAGAAGATTGAACGCGCTGCCCAGGCCGCTGGCAAGACTCCGCAGCAGTACGCGGACGAAATCTCCGGCGAATTCCGTAAACTCTGGCAGCGGATGGGAATCACAAAC
>Ga0335069_10007324_pt1 | contig 15948 bp, 13 predicted proteins | sample Lox_Sample_11_FD_206714 | JGI IMG/M metagenome (GOLD analysis project Ga0335069, IMG submission 206714) | Soil microbial communities from Loxahatchee National Wildlife Refuge, Florida, United States - Lox_Sample_1.1 | ecosystem: Environmental > Terrestrial > Soil > Wetlands | place: USA... | reverse complement strand
AGGTCGGCACCGAGGGCAAGCTGGGCGGTCAGGCCATCGTACCCGGTGTCGCGGGTACCTGGAAGGACCTGACGGACAACGTCAATTCGATGGCGCGCAACCTGACCGGGCAGGTGCGCAACATTGCAGAGGTCTCCACCGCCATCGCGCGCGGCGACCTGTCGCGCAAGATCACGGTGGACGTCAAGGGCGAGATCCTACAGCTGAAAGAGACCATCAACACGATGGTGGACCAGCTGAATGGTTTCGCCGCCGAGGTAACCCGTCTGGCACGCGAAGTCGGCACCGAAGGAAAGCTCGGTGGACAGGCTGTGGTTCCTGGAGTTGCCGGCACGTGGAAGGACCTGACCGATAACGTCAACGTGATGGCAAACAACCTGACGAATCAGGTGCGCGGCATCGTGAAGGTCGTGACTGCCGTCGCCAATGGCGATCTGCGCCAGCGACTCACAGTGGAATCCAAGGGCGAGGTGAACGCACTGGCGGACACCATCAACAGCATGACGGACACGCTGGCCATCTTCGCTGACCAGGTCACGAGCGTGGCCCGCGAGGTCGGTGTCGAAGGCCGGCTGGGTGGACAGGCGCACGTGCCCGGGGCCGCCGGCACGTGGAAGGATCTGACAGCCAACGTCAACCTGCTGGCGGCCAATCTCACGAACCAGGTTCGAGCCATCGCCGAAGTCGCCACGGCCGTGACCAAGGGAGACCTGACACGGTCGATCCAGGTGGAGGCCCGCGGCGAGGTGTCCGAGCTCAAGGACAACATCAACGCCATGATCGGCAATCTGCGGGCGACCACAGATCGCAACACGGAGCAGGACTGGCTGAAGACGAACCTGGCCAAGTTCAGTCGCATGATGCAGGGTCAGCGCGACCTGGTGAGCGTCGGCAAGCTGCTGCTGTCCGAGCTGGCTCCGCTGGTGAACGCGCAGCAGGGCATCGTCTATGTGTCCGAGGATGTCGGCACTACGAAGTATCTGAAGGAGCTGGCGAGTTACGCGGACGATCCCGTGGACAATCGCGAACCGCGTCGCTACGCGTTCGGAGAAGGACTGGTCGGCCAGGCCGCTGCCGACCGGCAGAGGCTGCTGCTGACGGACATCCCGTCCGAATCCATCAGCGTGCGCGGCGGCCTGGTCAGCGCCAGGCCGCGTTCCGCGGTCGTGCTGCCCGTTCTCTATGAAGGTCACGTGAAGGCGGTGGTGGAACTGGCTTCGCTGGGAGAGTTCACGGCGGCACATCTCGCATTCCTGGAGCAGCTGACGGGAAGCATCATCGGCGTGGTGCTCAATACCATCGAGGCGACGATGCGTACCGAGGGCCTGCTCAAGCAGTCGCAGCAGCTCGCCGGCGAATTGCAGACGCAGCAGACCGAGTTGCAGCAGACCAACGAGGAGCTCGCCAACAAGGCGAAACTGCTCGCCGAGCAGAACGCCGAGGTGGAGCGCAAGAACCAGGAGATCGAGCTCGCCCGGCGCGCGCTGGAAGAGAAGGCCGCGGAGCTCGCGCTCACCTCGCGCTACAAGTCGGAATTCCTCGCCAACATGTCGCACGAGCTGCGCACCCCGCTCAACAGCATCCTGATACTCGGCCAGCAGCTTTCCGAGAATGCCGATGGCAACCTGAGCGCCCGCCAGGTGGAGTTCGCCAAGACCATCCATGGCGCGGGAACCGACCTCCTCAATCTGATCAGCGACATCCTGGATCTGTCCAAGATCGAGTCCGGCACCGTCACGGTCGAATGCGAGGAGCTGCCGTTCACGCATCTGCGCGAGACCATCGAGCGCAACTTCCGCCATGAGGCCGAGGCGCGCAAGCTGTCGTTCACCGCGGACTTCGACGCCCGCCTCGGCAGGGCCATCACGACCGACTCGAAGCGACTGCTGCAGGTGCTGAAGAACCTGCTGTCCAATGCCTTCAAGTTCACGGATCGGGGCGGAGTCAGGCTGCATGTGGGGGTGGCTACGGGCGGCTGGTCGGTGGATCACCCCGTGCTGTCGCAGGTGCCCGCGGTGGTCGAGCTGTCGGTGAGCGACACCGGCATCGGCATCCCGCAGGAAAAGCAGAGGATCATCTTCGAGGCCTTCCAGCAGGCCGACGCCGGCACGGCGCGCAAGTACGGCGGCACCGGTCTCGGGCTCGCCATCAGCCGCGAGCTGGCGCATCTGCTGGGCGGCGAGATCCGTCTGAGCAGCATCCCCGGCAGCGGCAGTACGTTTACCCTCTACCTGCCGCTGACCTACGTGGGTCCGGCCTACAACAAGGCGGCGATGCCATCACTGCCGGCGGCACCCGCTGCGGCAGTGTTCCAGCCCGTCGTATTGCCGGTCGCGCGCCCTGAAGAGATCGTGGATGACCGCGAGAGCATCGTGCCCGGCGACACGGTGCTGCTCGTGATCGAGGACGATCCGCACTACGGGCGGATCCTCGTCAACCTGGCGCGAGAGCGCGGATTCAAGGTGCTCGCGGCCAAGACCGGTGCCGACGGGCTGACGCTCGCGCGCAAGTACCGTCCCACCGCGGTCTCCCTCGACGTCTTCCTGCCGGACATGCTCGGCTGGACGGTGTTGAACCAGCTCAAGCGCAGCCCGGAGACCCGGCACATTCCCGTGCAGATCCTCACCATCGAGGATGAGCGCCAGTACGGCCTGGAGCGCGGTGCGTTCTCCTTCGTGACCAAGACCGTGACCAGCGACGGCCTGGAACAGGCATTCGACCGTCTGAAGAGCTTCACCTCCAAGGGCAAGCGGCGCCTGCTCGTGGTGGAGGACGACCCGGCCGAGCAGATGAGCGTGCGTGAACTGCTGGGTGCCGACGATGTCGAGATCGAGCTGGCCGGTTCGGGCGCCGCAGCGCTCGATGCCTTGCGCGAGCAGGCATTCGATTGCGTGGTGCTGGATCTGCGCCTGCCGGACATGTCCGGATTCGAGTTGCTCTCGCGGATTCAGGAGGATCCCAAGCTGCGCGAGACGCCCATCATCGTCTTCACCGGACGCGAGCTCTCCGAGGAGGAGGAGTCGGAGCTGCGGCGCAAGGCCAAGAGCATCGTGCTCAAGGGCGTGCGCTCGCCGGAGCGGCTGCTCGATGAGACGGCCCTGTTCCTGCACCGCGCGATCGCGGACCTTCCCGCCTCCAGGCAGCACATGATCGAGACGCTGCACGAGAGCGATGAACCGCTGACCGGCAGAAAGGTGCTCGTGGTGGACGATGACATCCGCAACATCTTCGCGCTGAACAGCCTGCTCGAGCGTCACAACATGCAGGTCATCACGGCGACCAACGGGCAGGAGGCCATCAAGCTCGTCGAAGGCACGGATGACCTCTCGCTGGTGCTGATGGATGTCATGATGCCGGAGATGGACGGCTACGAGACGATGCGGCGCATCCGCAGCAACAACCGATTCCGTCTCCTGCCCATCATCGCGCTGACCGCCAAGGCGATGAAGGGCGACCGGGAGAAATGCCTGGAGGCCGGCGCATCCGATTACGTGGCGAAGCCGGTGAACACCGATCAGCTGCTGTCGCTGGTGCGGATGTGGCTGCACAGATAGACAGGGCGCCCGTGGCGGCCAGGGGGGGGCAGCGGCATGAGTGACCCGGAAAAGGTCAGCATCCTGCTGGTGGATGATCAGCCGGCGCGGCTGCTGACCTACGAATCCATCCTGAGCAGTCTCGGACAGAACCTCGTCGCGGCCCGCTCGGGACTGGAGGCGCTGGAGAAGCTGATGCGCCAGGAGTTCGCGGTGGTGCTGCTGGATGTCAGCATGCCCGAGATGGACGGTTTCGAGGCGGCGCGTCTGATCCACGAGCATCCGCGCTTCGAGAAGACGCCGATCATCTTCGTGACCGGTGTGCATGTGAGCGAGCTCGACCGCCTGACCGGGTACCAGGTGGGCGCGGTCGACTACGTCTCGATCCCGCTCGTGCCGGAAATCCTGCGCAGCAAGGTGGCCGTTCTGGTGGAGCTCTACCAGAAGCGCCGCGAACTGCGTGAGCTGAACCGTGCCCTCGCGCAGACCAACCTGCGGCTGGCCGAAGCCAACACGACGCTGCAGGCGGAAAAGACCCGCGAGCTCGAGGCCTTCAACAGCAGCCTGCGGCGTGCCAACGCCGAGCTCGAACAGGCCAACCAGACCCTGCAGAACGAGGTGGCCGAGCGGGCCCGGGCCGAGCGTGCACTGAAGGAGGCAGACCGGCACAAGGACGAGTTCCTCGCTACTCTCGCGCACGAGCTGCGCAACCCACTCGCGCCGATCCGCAACGCGGTGCAGCTCATGCGCCAGCGACCGTTGGCCGATCCGCAGCTCGTCTGGGCGCGCGACCTGATCGCGCGGCAACTCTCGCATCTGACTCGCCTGGTGGACGATCTGCTGGATGTCTCGCGGATCACCCGCGGCAAGATCAATCTTGCCCGCGTACCCGTCGAGGTGTCGGAACTGGTGGCCCGGGCCGTCGAGACCGTCGAACCGCTGATCCAGGAGCGCGGTCACGCACTCGTGGTGAGCGAGGCCGCTGAGCCCTTGCGCGTGAGCGGGGACCCGTTGCGACTCACTCAGGCACTGGCGAATGTACTGAGCAACGCGGCCAAGTACACGGAACGGGGTGGGACGATCACGCTCACGGCGATGCGAGAAGGTGACAACGTCGCGATCCGCGTCAAGGACACGGGCATCGGCATTCCAGCCGAGTTGCAGCCGATGATCTTCGACATGTTCACCCAGCTCAACCGGACTTCGGGCCGTCCGCAAAGTGGCCTGGGTATCGGCCTGGCGCTGGTGCGGCGGTTGCTGGAGATGCACGGTGGCACGGTGGCGGCCTTCAGCGAGGGCAAGGATCGAGGCAGTGAGTTCGTGATCACGTTGCCGCTGATGCCGCGGGAACTCGCGAGGGTCCGCGCCGCGTCGGGTGACACGGGCTCGTGCGAGTGTGGCGATTCCGGCGACACGGGTGACCCCCGCAACATGACATCCCCGGGTCAGGATCAGACCCGGCGGCGGATCCTCGTGGCGGATGACAACTCGGACGCCCTCGAGAGCCTTGCGATGCTGCTGGAGCTGGGGGGGCACGAAGTCTACACCGCCTCCAATGGCGTTCTGGCACTGGAGTCGGCCGAGCGGCACCAGCCGGATGTGGCGCTGCTCGATATCGGGATGCCGGAGCTGGACGGCTACGAAGTCGCACGACGCATCCGTTCGCAACCCTGGGGCCGCTCCATCACGCTGGTGGCGCTGACCGGCTGGGGCCAGGAGTCGGACCGCAGGCGCTCGGGCGAGGCGGGCTTCGATTCGCACCTGGTCAAACCCCTCGATCTGGAGCAACTGTCCCGGCTGCTCGCGGAGCTACCCGATCGGCTCGAAGCCGCTCCGGCGCCGTTGTAGGATGGGCGCCGCGGTTTTTCCACACCGGGTCCAACCTGGCGCTCGACGACACCCCTCGCATGGACACCCGGCTGAAAACGATCCTCGATCGCCTGGTCATGGGCGTGCTGGTGGCATTCGTGGTGGGAGTGCTGCTCCTGTGGTACGCGGGCGGGGAGATGACCGAATCCGCGACACGTGCCATCGGGCGACCGCCGTTGCCTCTTGGCGCGCGCAACGTCACGTTCGCTAGCGCTTCGGGCGCGCTGATCCACGGCTGGATGACCAACGGTACACCGGGGCAGGGCATCGTGCTCCTGCTGCATGGGCTTCGCGGCGATCGTCGCGAAATGCTCGGCCGCGCGGATTTCCTTCACCGGCTTGGCTATGGCGTGCTGCTCATCGATTTCCAGGCGCATGGCGAAAGCCGGGGTTCCGTGGTGACCTTCGGCAGTCTGGAGTCACGCGACGTGGTAGCGGCCCTGCAGTATCTGCATCACGAACAGCCACAGGAGCCCCTGGCCGTACTCGGAGTTTCGCTGGGTGCGGCGGCATACGTGCTCGCTGCAGACGGGCGCGCCAAAGTGGCCGCGGTCGTGCTCGATTCGCTGTATCCCACAGTGGATGAGGCGATGGCGCAGCGCATGCGGCGCTTCGTGGGTCCAGCCGCGCCGTTGCTGGCGCCGCTGCTGGTGATGCAGCTGCATCCGCGATTGGGCATCGATCCCGACAAGTTGCGTCCTCTCGACAGAATGGACAGGGTCGACGCCCCGCTGCTGATGATCAGCGGCGCGCGCGATCCGAACACCCTGTCGGGGCGTACCCAGGCGATGTACTCGTCGGCCCCCGAACCCAAGGAGCTGTGGATCGTGCCCGGAGCGGGGGCGGGGGCCGGGACCGGGCGCGAGGATCTGCAGCGCGACGCGCCCGCGGACTACGAACATCGCGTGAGCGACTTTCTTGCTCGCTACCTGAGCAAGTCATGACGCTCTCCAGGCGGCTCAACACCGTATTGCGGATTCTGGGCGTCGCCGCGACGCTGCTGTGCATCGGGTTTCTCTGGAGTGGCCACCTGTCCGCGGGTGCCGCACTCGCGGTGACCGTGGCCGCCCTGATCCTGGTCCGACTGATGGTCAGGGCCGGGTTGCTTCCCAACCCCTTCGGGGAGACTCCCCGGGACTACCGGGTCCGCCCACTGGTGGGGGGTGTGCTGCTGGGGCTCGTGTGTTTCGTCGCGGCCTTCGTCTGGGGGGTGGCCGTCGTCCTGGCCATCCACTATCGCGTCCTCGCCGACAGCCCCTGGGTGCTGTACGGGCTCATGGGGGTGCCGTTCGCCACCCTCATGATGACGGGGGGCTATCTTTTGCTGCTCAGCGGGGTCAAGGCGATCTACGGTCGGCCGAAAACCTAGGGATCATCCGCGGGAATCCGCCCCATGCAGCCCGAACTGGTCGAACGTCTGCACGCCGCTCTGCCCCAGGCTCGGGCCTGGATCGCGGAGTTCGTGGCTGCGCACGCCGAGCGGGCCAGGCCGGTCAGCACCTACCCCTGGCAGCGGCTGCGGGAGTGCTACCCGGCCGAGCTGCTCGAGCGGGTCCGGGTGGTGCCGGTGGATGCGGTCGTGTTCCCGCCGGTCGAGGAATTCGGGCTCCCGGAGCTGGCGGGCATCCGCGAGCAGCAGCTGTTCGGCATCACCTTCCAGGACACCTTCTTCGTCCGCAAGGACCGGCAGTTCGAGGCCCTGTTCTTCCACGAGCTGGTGCATGTGGTGCAGTGGGAGCGCCTCGGGTCCGACCGCTTCCTGCTTGCCTACGCCGTCGGTCTCGCTACGACGACTTACGAGAACAGTCCGCTCGAGCGGATGGCCTACTCGCTGCAGCAGCGCTTCGAGTTCGGCACCCTGCCGGACCGGCTGCTGGATGTCATCGAGACCGCCACCGATGACCTCTGGAACTACTACGCGCCGCAGGTACTGCCGCCTTCCTAGGCGGCGGCGTGGCGCACCGCGTTGCTCCGTCTCGGATCGGCGCCGCCTCAGGTCAGATCATCCCCTTCCACGCCCAGCTCCCGCAGGATGGCCAGGCGCATCCCCTGGGCCTCCGTGCTCGACAGTCTGCGCGGGCGCGGGAAGGGCACTTCGAACGCAGCCTGGATGCGGGTCGGCCGCGGCGAGAGCACTATTATGCGGTCAGCCAGGTGGATGGCTTCCTCAACATCGTGCGTGACCAGCAGCACCGTATGGCGCTCCTTGGCCAGGATGCGCAGGAACTCGTTGCGCATGCGCAGGCTCATGAGCGCATCGAGCGCCGAGAACGGCTCGTCCATGTAGAGGATCTCGGGCTTCACGACCAGGGCGCGCGCAAGTTCCGCACGCTTGAGCATGCCGCCGGAGAGCTCGTGCGGGTAGTTCTCCTCGAACCCCTTCAGGCCCACGATGCCGGCGTAGCGATCGGCGATCTCCAGGCGGTTCTCCGGCGCGTGCCCATTCAGGCCGAACATCAGGTTCTCGCGCACGGTCAGCCAGGGAAACACCGAGCCCTGCTGTGAAATCAGGATGCCGCGGGAATCCGGCCGGGTGCGCAGCGCGCCGTCCACGGTCACCGTGCCGCCATCGGGCTGGATGAAACCGGCCATGAGATTCATCAGCGTGGATTTGCCGCAGCCGGACGGCCCGACGATGGCGATGAACTCGCCATCGCCCACCGAGAAGCTGACATCCTCGATGACCGGCAGCGACCCCTTGCCGGAGTCGAAGCTCTTGCGCAGCGAGCGCACTTCGATCTTAGTGGGCATAGCGCCACCGCACCCAGCGGAGCCTCTCGAGCCTGCGCATCAGGCTATCGAGCGACAGGCCGATCAGGCCGATGATGATCATGCCGGCGATCACCAGGTCGTAGCGGTTTCCCGCGTTGCGCGAGTCCATGATCATGTAGCCCAGGCCCGAATGCAGGGCGATCATCTCCGCGGCCACCACCACCAGCCAGGCCACGCCCAATCCGATGCGCATGCCCACCACGATCTGAGGGAGCACCGCCGGAATCACCACGCGCAGGAACAGTGTGCGGCGCGAAACGCCGAAGTTCTCGGCAGCGCGCAGGTAGCGCTTCTCGATCGTCTGCACCCCCACGGTCGTCTGCACGATCATGGGGAATACCGACGAGATGAAGATGAGATAGATGGGCGAGGCATCGCCGATGCCGAACCACAGGATGGCGATCGGAATCCAGGCGATGGGGGAGATGGGCCGCAGGATCTGGAAAAACGGATTGAGTGTCAGGTACGCCGGCCGCACCCAGCCCATCCACAGGCCCAGCGGCACGGCCACGCACACCGCCAGCCCGAAGCCCGTCCCAACCCGCAGCAGCGAGGCGCCGATGTGCCGCCACAGGCTGCCGTCCTTCAGCAACTCCAGCGTCCCCGTGACGACGCCCCAGGGTGTTGGAAAGATCACGCTATGGGTTGCCGTGACGACGATCCACCACGTGGCGATCAGCACGCCGATCACCGTCACGGAGGGCAGGGTGTCTTTGACGCGTTCCATGGCTATATCCGTTGCAACAGTTCGCGCGCGCGCCAGCTGATTCGCGCCCAGGGCGTCGCCGGGTTGGGCTCCACCACGATCGTCATCTGACCGCTCGCATGCGCCGTGCAGGCGAATATATATTCTGAGGCCTGCTCGAACGGCAATCGGAAACTCTGACCCGGCATCATGAGAGTCGGCCCGAAAATCTGTGGCACCTCGTCATGATTGCGCAACACCAGCACATCGCGCACCCCCAGGGTCAGCCGGATGTGATCCGGCAGGATGGCGAGCTTCTGTCCCGCCATGCGGCTCTTCCAGCTCCCCCGCGGTATCTCGAATATCTGCTCGCGGGAGGTGCTGTGGATGGGCGCCAGCCCGCACCACGCCAGCGGCGCCATCAGCGTAATGAGCGCAGATCCGGCCAGCAGCAGACGGGCGCGCGGCATCATTCGCGCAGCAGGATGCTCAGGTCGTTGACGTAGTCCTCGGCGCCATGCCCATAAGGCATCAGTGCGCGGATCCGGCCCTTGCGGTCTATGAGATAGACGAAAGAGGAGTGCGAGAAGGTGTAATCCTTGCCGACGAGCTGTCTTTCCGCGGAAATGCCGTAGTCCTTGCGAACCGCCGCCAGCTCGGCGGGCGAGCCGGTCCCACCCACGAACGTGGCGTCGAAGCTGCCAAGGTATTTCTTCAAGCGCGCCGTATCGTCGCGGTCAGGATCGACGGTGATGTAGACGATCTGGACGTCCTTTGCGTCGGTGCCCAATTTCCGGCGTGTCACCGCGAGTGTGTTCAGAGTCGTCGGGCACACCGCCGTGCAGGAAGTGAATCCGAAAGCGAGCAGCACCACCTTGCCCGTGAACTGGTCGATTCGCAGATCCTGGCCGTTCGAGCCCTTCAGTACGAAGTGCGGCGCCATCCGCGGCGGGTCGAACACCCCAGCCTTGAAGGCGGCTGGTTTCGCCGATTGCGCCGACGCCGGTTGGCCCGACGCCGGTTGGGCCGATGCCGGTTGCGGTGATTGGGCCGGTTGCGGCGATTGGGCCGGTTGCGGCGATTGCGTGGGTTGTGCTGGCGCCGCGAGAGTCGACTGGCACGTCAGCAGCATGACGAGGGCGGTGAGACCTGACTTCATAGTGGGATCGTCGCCGGTCGCGCCGCACGCGCGAACTGCTCGTCCACGTACGTCTCATAGGGAATCGGACGCCGGATCGTGCCCGCATCGAGCGACAGATGCATCAGATCCTCGAACTCCGAGCGGATCATGCGCAGGTCGCCATACGTCACGCGGTCGCTGGGATTGCGCATCACGAAGCGGATGATCTTCGGGTCCTGGTTGAAGTACCGGGGTCCTGCCGCGATCTGTACCGCCTTCTCGCGGTTCTGCGGCTCCTGATCCAGCCAGGCGCCGGCGCCGAGTACCTGGTTGACCAGGTCCTGCACCATCGCCGGCTGGCCCGCGATCAATTCGCCCCGCACCGCCAGCACGCAGCAGATGTACTTCGGCCATTCATCCCGCGTCATGCGCAAGGGGCGGGCATAACCCGCGCTCTGTGCCGCCGCTCCAAAAGGTTCGCCCGTGCAGTAAGCGTCGACTGCGTTCGCGTACAGCGCGGCCGGCATGTCCGGCGGCGCCATTTCCACGATCTCGAACTGCTCGGTGTGCAGTTCTTCCTGCGCCAGCAGCTTGCGCAGGAACAGGAAATCCACCGCGAAGCGGCTCGGGATGGCGATACGCCTGCCGAGCAGCTCGCGGAAGTGTTGGTACGGGGACTCGGTGCGCACCATGATCACTGCGCCCGAGCGGTGCCCGAGCGAAACGATCTTCAACGGCACACCCTTGTCCGCCAGATCCATCACCAGCGGCGCCAGCATGTAACCGGCCTGGATGCGGCCGGCCATGAGGGATTCCTTGATCTCCGGCCAGCCGTTGTACTTGCTGTATTCGTACTCGTACGGCTTCGCCGCCCCGGCCCGGTTCGCCACGTCGCGGCTCACGCAGGCGACCGGAAGAGTGAGATTGCAGGTCACGGGCAGACCGCCGACGATAAGGGAATTCGCCGGCGTACGGGAACAGCCGACAGCGCCGAGGGGCAGTGCGGCCGCGGCGATGCCCTTGAGCGCTTCCCGGCGCGTCAGCTGCAGCGCCTGCATTGTTCCAGACTCGATCAATTGCCGTGCAACCGGTACGGTGCCCTCCAGGAGCTCCCGCCAAATACTACAGGAGGCTGTTCCCGGGTGTATTCTCGGTCCGAATGAGAACTGCCCCGCAGCAGAGCGCGAGGTATGAGATGAGTCCGTTCCCCAATCTGGCCCGCTCGGTGTCGATTTCCGGCGCTATCGACGACATGGCCGCGGGAAGTGCCTCGCCACCCTTTCGCTTCTACGACAATCGCCAGAAATACCTGGCGTTCGTCAACACCTGCAACGAGAAGGCGGCCATTGCCCGCAGGGTGTCGCAGGAACTGGCGCACGTCCGTCCAACACCACCCGCGCTGCGAATCTTTGACGCCGGCATGGGCGATGCCACGGTGCTCTCGAGGGTGATGCGCAATACCCACCGCATTTTTCCCACGGTACCGCTGCTTGCCGTGGCCAAGGAGATCAGCCTCGAGGACGTGCGGCTCGGACTGGACAAGATGCCCGATCGATTCTTCGAGCATCCGGCCACGGTACTGGTCATCACGAATCTCAACTATTCCGAAGCGCCCCGGCTGATGCCGCGGGATGCGCATCTGGCCGCCGCCCTCAACTGGCAGGAGGTCAAGCTGACCGGCTTCTCCGCGCACGAGTATGCGGAGCAGATCGAGGCACTCGGACCCCTGCTGGTTTACGGCTGGCAGACGCGTACCAGCGAGAAGAGCGGCAATCCCGTCTATCAGCGACCTTCCGTGCTGGTGTTGTACCGCGAGGATCACAAGTTCCTGCTGGATGGCGTGATTCCCAAGCCCGGCCGCGTATTCGAGACTTACGATCTCATTCTCGCCTCCCAGCCCTGGCGCGCCCGCATGCCGGCCAGCTTCAAGGCCTCGCGCGTGCTGGCGCCCCTCACACGCAGTCTCGCCCCGGGTGGCCGACTGCTGGGAATCCAGTCCGCGGGCAAGGATCCGGCGCTCGAGATCATCCGCAAGCTCTGGCCCGGCGAGAATCCCTTCCAGGTGGACCGCCACGCACTGTTGGCGGCGTTGAAGAGTGAGCTGGGGCGCGATGCGCGCGAGTACGTCCTGTCGGCGCTGCCCGACGACAAGGCTATTTTCCGTTACGAGATGCACACACTGCCGTCCGAGATCTCCGACCGCATCGGCACCTCGACACTGTACGCAGCCTGGAACGCCGCCATCTACGTCAACCAGATCGAGGACGAGCGGCTCGATTCAGTCGTACAGACCGGCGCCTACCTGGAGGCGACCCAGGACGTGCTGCGTAAGCACGGTGGACTCTGGTTCAACGACGAGACCTTCCTCGTCTCGCGCCGCAGGCCCTGACAAAAACCGAGCCAACGCAACGAGCCCCGGCCAGCGCACGCGAGGCAAAGCTGACTCCAGAGCCCGGCGAGTCAGCGCATCACGAACGGATTCGCCACTTTGCCGCTCGTGTCCATCCAGACCGTCTTGGTCTGCAGGTATTCGTGGATGGCCTCCTGACCGCTCTCGCGACCGATCCCGCTGCGCTTGTAGCCGCCAAACGGCGCCATGTAGCTCACCGCTCTGTAGGTGTTGATCCACACCGTGCCGGTCTGCAGGCTCTCGGACATGCGCAGCATCCTGCCGGCCTCGGAAGTCCAGACGCCGGCTGCCAGCCCATAGGGGCTGTCATTGGCGATCGCAATGGCCTCGGCTTCGTCGGCGAACGGAATCACGCACAGGACCGGTCCGAAGATCTCCTCGCGTGCGATCCGCATCGAATTCGTGACGCCGATGAAGATCGTGGGTTCGACGAACCAACCCGCACCGAGCCGCGGATCGTTCGGCGTCTTGCCTCCCAGCACGCACTGCGCACCCTCGCTGCGACCCATCTCGATGTACTGGAGCACGCGTTCAAGCTGAGGCAAGGTTGTGACGGGCCCAACCTGGGTGTCCGGCAGAGACGGGTCGCCCATGCGCGCGGTAGCGGCGAGGCGTACGAGCTTCTCCACCACCCGATCGTGTACCGTTCGCTGCACGAGCAGTCTGGATCCAGCGATGCAGGTCTGCCCCGTAGCGGCAAAGATCCCCGCCATGGCGCCATTCACCGCGTTGTCGATGTCCGCATCCGCGAAGATGATGTTGGCGGATTTGCCGCCCAGTTCGAGCGTGACCGGCTTGATGCCGTCGGCTGCATTCCGGTACACGGAGGTGCCGCCTCGCTCGCTGCCGGTAAAGGCGATCCTGGCGACCGCGGGATGCCGTACGAGCGCCTCGCCCAGTTCATCCGGGAAACCCGTGACCGTGTTGACGACACCCGGCGGGAATCCCGCTCTTTCGAACAGCTCGGCGAATGCGAGCGTCGATGCCGATGCGTGTTCCGAGGGCTTGATGACGACTGTGTTGCCTGCCGCCAGTGCTGGCGCGAGTTTCCAGGTGAGCAGGAGAAGGGGAGAGTTCCAGGCCGTGATGCAAGCCACCACTCCCAGCGGATCATGGCGCGTGAAGGCATGCATGGCCGGTTTGTCGATCGGGAGCACCCGGCCTTCGATCTTGTCAGCCAGCCCGCCGAAGTATCGATACCACTCCGGGATGTAACGAAGCTGGGCCTTGACCTCCATGGCCAGCTTGCCGTTGTCACGGACCTCGATCGCCGCCAGCGATTCCGCTTCCGCCTCGATCAGATCCGCCAAGCGGGCCAGCAGCCTGCCGCGCCCGGTCGCGGTGAGACCGCGCCAGGCGCTCGAATTGAATGCGCGCAGCGCGGCGCTCACGGCGTCGCCCACATCTTCCGGGCCGCAACGCGGAATGAGCGCCCACGGTTGCGCCGTGAAAGGATTGTAGGTGGCAAACGTGGCGCCGCTTCGGGCCGGCACGCGCGCTGCGTCTATCGTATTGAGAAACTCGGATCGTTCGCTCATGGGAATCCCCGCAGGCGCTCGGTAGCGAGAGCCCGGCAACATCGCCTCACGACACCCGGTACATCAGCTTTTCGACTCACATCATGAGGCCAGGCTTTCAAGGCCGATGGCCTCATTCGCCAGCGCATGCGCACTGACGGGCGTCCGATCCGTCATCAGCCGCTTGGCAAGCTTCAAGTCGCGGGCCCGGTTCCAGGCGATGACGGCCCGGAGCCGCTGATCCACGAGCTGGAAGGCGCAGAAGTTCTGCCCCGTCTCGCCCCGCACCACCAGCTGGGCGTTCGGGTCGGGAAACCCCAGCACTTGCAGCTGCACGTCGTATTGATCGGACCAGAACCACGGGATGTCGGCGTACGGCTGCGAAGCGCCCGCCAGCGTCTTGCCGACGGCAATGCCCTGGTTCTGTGCGTTTGCCCAGGATTCCAGTCGAACGCGACCCCCAGCCCAGGGGGATGGCTGATTCGTGACGTCCCCGGCGGCGTAAATGTCCGGATCGGACGTACATCCGTACTCGTCCACGACGACCCCATTGTCGACCTTCAGGCCGGCCTGGATCGCCAGCTCCACATTGGGTTCAAGCCCGATACCCACGATCACGGCGTCGGCTGTCTCGGGCGGATTCGAGCCCGACAGCTCGGCGACCACGCCTCGTTCCGCTGCGCTCAGGCGTTGAATCGACGTATTGAGGAGAATTCTGACACCGTGCGAGGCATGCAGATAGCGCAGGCAATCCGCTACGAGCGGAGGCACGGACCGCGAGCACAGGCGGGAGCGGGATTCCACCACAGTCACATGCGCCTGCCTTTGACGGGCCGCGGCCGCCACTTCCAGACCGATCCAACCCCCGCCCACCACAAGGATGCGCGCGCCGGGTCGCAGGCATGCCGAGATCCGCAGGGCATCATCCAGGCAACGCAGGGTGTGCACCGCAGGCAGATCGAATCCGGGCGTACGCGCGAGGATCGGGCGCCCGCCAGTGGTGAGTACCAGCTTGTCGTAGGAGATACGTCGCCCGTCATCTGTCGATATTTCCCGTGACCCACGGTCCAGGCTGACGACCGCTGCGCCCGGGCGGTATTCAATACCCAATCGACGCCACTCCTCGGGCGGGCAGATGTCGATGCCCGTCGCCGCACCATCGAGCAACACCTTCTTCGAGAGCGGTGGCCGCTCGTAGGGATGATGAGCCTCCGCACCGATCAGCACGATGTCCGCGGCGGAGCCAGTGAGTCGGGCGGAGCGCGCTACCCAGGCGCCTGCCTGTCCTGCCCCCACCACGACAATGCGCGCCGCAGACAACTGCGCGACGGCCATCAGCGCCGCAGGTAGATCGAGCCGTCCTCGACCTTGATGTCGTAAGTCCGCAGCGCCACCGTGCAAGGCGCGCCCACCGCCCGACCGGTCCTGATCTCGAACGTGCCCTCATGCAAAGGACACTCAATCAAGCCTCCCTCCAGCACCAGGCCATCCGACAAGGCTGCCTGTCCATGCGTGCAGCGATTGCTCGTGGCAAAGTAAGCCCCATCGATCCGGTACAGACACACCTCTTCTGCACCCGCGATGGTGGCACGCAGCGTGGCGCGCTCACTGAGTTCGGTGCACGTCGCAATCCTGATCCAGTCGTTCGCGCTATCCAGATCGAAACCCTCAGGCCTGCATCACATCGAGGTAATGGTTTTCCATGTGGTACAGCGCTTGCTCCAGGGGTGACATCGGACCGGGCCGGAAGAAGCCGGAAGTGGCCGACCTCTGCAACGACTCCACCATGGCTGAATCCTCCGTGACGATCTGCGCCACGAACGCCCGGTAACGCTCCAGTTCGCCCTGGAAGTCCGGGATCTCGAAGGCAGCCTGCGGGAACAGCAGATAACAGACGATCTGCGTCTCGGCGACGGATCGGGGCCACACGTGCCACATCCTCAGGCTGTCAGCCCGCATCGACAGATTGAGATTCGGATAGATGCCGGCCTTGCAGGCGATGCTGGAGGATTCCTGCTCGGCCCAGGGACGAGTGGGGAATA
>Ga0335069_10007323_pt1 | contig 15949 bp, 17 predicted proteins | sample Lox_Sample_11_FD_206714 | JGI IMG/M metagenome (GOLD analysis project Ga0335069, IMG submission 206714) | Soil microbial communities from Loxahatchee National Wildlife Refuge, Florida, United States - Lox_Sample_1.1 | ecosystem: Environmental > Terrestrial > Soil > Wetlands | place: USA... | reverse complement strand
CGGCAGCCCGGGCACCACATTTGATTCGGGATGACCGCGCAGCGCGAGGAGCGTCAGCCCCAGGCTCGACAGGAAAAAGAAGATGGCGAGGATCGCCGTCGTCCGCGTCAAAGTGTCCGCCGCACCGCGCGGGGAAAACAATCCGCCCAGCCCCGAACCGCCGCCGCCCATACCCAGCGCCCCACCTTCCGATTTCTGCAGAAGCACGACGCCGATCAGCGCGATCGAAACGAGAAGTTGAACGACGAGGAGGACGGCCTGCATGGAGTTCCGGAGAAGCCAGTTTCGCGGGGGCTCCTTAGACCAATCCGGGGCCGAGGGAAAGCGCCTGCTTGTCCCCGCGCGCCCCCTCAGTCCTCAAGCTTGAAACGGACCGCGACGTCGATCTCGGCGCTCACCGGCGCCCAATTGCGGACGGCCGGCAGGTAGCGCCAGTTGCCGGCCTCGACCATCGCGGCGGCGTCGAGCTGCGGGTAGCCGCTCGACTTAACCAAATTGACGTCGCCCACTTCGCCGCTCGGCAGCACCAGCAGGCGCATCAGCACCGTGCCCTGCTGGCGATTGAGGAGCGCGACCCGCGGATAGATGTTGAGCGTGCTGGGAAAGGCAGGATCGCGGATGGGTCGCGCGCGATAGGCGACCGGCCGATGCGCCGTCGTGGCCTGCTGCGCCGAGAACGGAAGACGGAGTTTCGGCAATGTCGTCGAGACAAAGCGGGCGACGCCGAAGCCGCTGATTGTGACAAGAACCGCAATATAGGCGGCGACAAAGGCGATATGGCCATCGCGGCTCAGCCCGAAACCGTAGGCGCGCCTGCCTTCTGCCATCGATACCCCCACCCCGGCGAAAGCATGCGGGGCGGCGGCGGCGCAAGTCAACGGAGGCCGGTATCAGGATGCGAGCTTGGGCGCCGAGCGGGCTTTGATCATGACAACGGTCGCATCCACCTCTTTGAGGTGCTCCTGCTCCGTCTTCTCCGGCGTGAAAATCGCGCTCAGGTTGAGCGCGGCGTGCCCGAGCATATGCATCGACGCATTGCGGTCGATGCCGACTTCGAGTCCTTCGATCGCCGCTTGAACGGACTCGCACCATTCGACCGCCTTTTCGAATTCGATGTCGCTGCAGCGTCGCGATATGGCGCGGGCTTTGTCGCGCAGATGCGCAAGTTCGCGCGCGTATTCCTCGCTGGCCGGATTGATGTCCCCGATGAGACGCCAGAGAATGCAAACCTGAAAGGTGTCCCGGCGGAGCTTTTCGGTGGACAGCGTGTCGCGTGCGGTCTTGAGCTCCTTGTCGAGGCGCTGTGTCGCTTCTTCCGAGGTCAGCCTTTCATGCGCCTTCATGCGCAGCGAATTGGGCGGCTCGAAGATATTGATGTTCGACGGTGTCGGATCGCCGGCGCGGCGCCGGTCCGGTCCGATGTAATCCGTCGTCACCACGAAACCCTTGCGGCGCTCGATGTGGCTGCGCACGCGCGCCTGCAGCGTCGTCGTCGAGAACGGCCGCAGAAGAAGATCGTCGGCGCCGGAATTGAGCACGCGGTTGACCAGCGCGCTGGTCTGCTCCCAGGCCGTGACGATGATCACGATGAAGGGGTTATAAGTCGTGGCGCCCTGGCGCAGGTTCTGGATGGTGTCGCAAGTCTCGGCCTCGGTGCCCTGCGCTTCGCACAGAGCAAGATCCGGCGGCCTGCGGCGCACGCTTTCGACAAAGGCGTCGATCGTGGCGACGGTCTCGATCCGCCGAAAGCCGATCTGGTAAAGCGACGCGCGCGTCGCGTTCCGGTTCGACGACACGGGGTCATAAACCAGCACTTCGGCCGTATCAAAAGATAGCCGTGACATCGATGGGTAATTCCGCCCGCTGTAACTGTCGCAAGAATGCCAGTCTGCGAGTTAAGGAACGGTGGGAACCTTTGGTTAAGACTTGCGGGGCGCAGCCCTGAAAATTTCAAGAAAATCCTTCGCTTTCAGGCTGGCCCCGCCGACCAGGGCGCCGCTCACCTCCGGCAGGGCCAGGATTTCGCCGGCATTGGTGGGCTTGACGGAGCCGCCGTAGAGAATGCGCACGTCGCGCCCCCTGGCGCCCAGGGCACCCACGAGCTCCACCCGGATGAGGACGTGCATTTGCGTGATTTCCGAATGGGTCGGGGTGCGCCCCGTCCCGATGGCCCAGACGGGCTCGTAGGCAATGGCAGTCGTGGCGCCGTCCGCATCTTGAGGCAGGCTGCCGCGGATCTGGTTGGCGACGATATCGAGCGCCCGGCCGGCATCCCGCTCCGCTTCGCTCTCCCCCACGCAAATGATGGCGGACAGACCGGCCCGCCAGGCTGCCCTCGCCTTGGCGGCTACGTCGCTATCCGTTTCGCCGTGAAATTGGCGCCGCTCGGAATGGCCGACGATCACGTAGGACGCACCCGCGTCCTTCAGCATCTCCGCGCTGATGTCGCCGGTGAAAGCGCCGGAGGGCTCGGCATGGCAGTCCTGCCCGCCGATCGCAATGCGCCCCGCAGCCTTGGCTGCCGCGCGCGCGACGAGGCTTGCCGGCGGACAGATGAGCGCTTCCGGCCCGCTCTGCGCTCCGTTTACCGCGTCTGCCACGGCTTCGATCTCGGCGAGCGCTGGGCCGAGACCGTTCATCTTCCAGTTTCCCGCCACTAAGGGGCGCATCCCTCACACCTTGCTGGTATCGGTTGATAGAGGCGCGACCTTGCCCCCCTTGATGGCCATCCCTATCATCCGCCGCCTTTTACCGCCACGTCCGGACATCACACATGCTTCAACAAATGCGCAGGCTTCCCAAATGGGTCGCCTTCGTTCTGCTCCTGCCGCTCAGCGCCACCTTCGTCGTGTGGGGCATCGCCGATATTTTCCGCGGCAGCGTCGATACCAGTCTTGCGACGGTCGGGGGCGTCAAGATCGACTCTCAAAGCTTCTCGCGCGACTACAGCAATGCGCGCCGCGCCGCAGCCCAGAGAAGCGGAGGCCAATTGTCGGCAGCGCGGGCGGCGGAGCTCGGTCACAAGCTTCTCGATGAAACCATCAACGATACGGCACTCGACAATGCCGCGCGCGGCTTCAACCTGTCGACCTCCAACGACGAAGTCTCACAGATGATCCGCAGCATTCCGGGCTTCCAGGGACCGGACGGCAGCTTCAGCCAGATCGCCTTCAACCAAGCGCTCGACCGCAGCGGCTATTCTCCGGAGGGATTCGTTGCTCTGTTGAAGCGCGAGATGATCCGCCAACAGCTCGTGCGCGCCGGCGCGAGCGCCTCGCAGCTGCCGCAGGGCTATGTCCGGGCGATCGCCATGTATCTCAATGAGCGGCGTGCGGTGCAGTACATGATCCTCCCCGCCGACGCAGCCGGCCCGATCGCGCAGCCGACCGACCAGCAGCTCGAAGCTTTCATCAAGGCGCACGCCAATACCTTCAGCACGCCGGAATATCGCCAGCTCACCTACGCAATGCTCGGCCCGGACGACGTTTTGAATCAGGTGCAGGTGACTGACGCGCAGCTCCGCCAGGCCTACGACCTGAACAAAGACTCGTATGTCGTCCCGGAGCGGCGCGACATCGAGCGGATCACGTTCAAGGACGAAGCTTCCGCGAAAGCGGCGCGGGCGAAAATCGACGCCGGTGCCAAGTTCGATGATATAGCGGCCGAGCAGCATGTCGCGCCGACGGATCTCAAACTCGGCAGTCTCGCCGAGGCCGATCTCGGTCCTGTGCAGGGTCCGGCCGCTTTCGCGCTGCCGGTCGGCGGTGTTACCCAACCCCTGAAGTCCACCTTCGGCTGGTCGCTGCTGCGGGTGACGAACATCACGCCCGGCAAGACGACGACCTTCGAGGAAGCCAAGCCCGAGTTGAAGGACAAGCTCCTGAAGCAGCTCGCCGGAAGCAAGCTCGAAGACGTCATCAATGCCTATGACGACGCGCACAATGCCGGCTCGGAGATGGCAGATGCGGCGAAGAAGGTGGGAATGAAGGTCGTCCGCGTCGCCGCGACAGACTCCCATGGCCTGGCGCCGGACGGATCGAAGGCGGACGTCCCGACCACGCCCGATTTCCTCGACCAGGTGTTCAAGGCCGATGTCGGCACCGAGACCGATCCGTTCAAATCGAGCGACGGCCGCTACTACATCGTGAAAGTCGAAGGAGTCATTCCCCAGAAGCTGAAGCCGCTCGAAGCCGTGCGCGCGCAAGCCGTCGCCGCCTGGACGGACGAGCAGCGCGTCAAACAGCTGGCGGCCAAGGCGGAAGAAATCGCCAGCCAGGCCAATGCCGGCAAAGATTTGGCGCAAATCGCGAACCAGTATCACGCAATTCTCGCGTCAAGTCCGGCGCTTCTGCGCGATCAGCCGACGGCCGTGATCAGCGCCGACTTCATGCGGAAGATCTATTCGGTTCCGGGCGGAAGGACAGTGTCCGGCACGGCCGCGGACGGCAAAAGCTTCATCGTCGCGCGCGTGACGGGGGTCTATCATCCCGAACTCGTTCCCGGCGATCCGCAGCTCGTCGCGTTCGCGCAGGAGCTCGACCGGCAGCTGAGCAACGACATTCAGGAAACCATGGGCAAGGCGGCGCGCGCAGCACAGGGCGTGACCATCAACCAGGCACAGGTCGATCGCGTGCTGGGCGGCGGCGAAGGATCGTGAGCGACCGATGGCCATCGAACCGGACGTTGCGGCTTTCGCGAAAGCCTATGACGAAGGCCGTCCGCAGGCCGTCTACGCGCGGCGCGTAGCCGATCTCGACACACCGGTCTCCGCCTATCTGAAACTCGCCGAAGGTCGCGACAACGTCTTCCTGCTCGAGAGCGTGCAGGGCGGCGAGACGCGCGGACGCTATTCGGTTGTCGGCCTCAAGCCCGACCTCATCTGGCGCTGCCGCGACGGCAAGGCCGAGATCAATCGCAATGCCCGCGGCGCGCCGGACGCGTTCGAAAAGGCCGAGGACGGCGATCGGCCGTTCGAGTCCTTAAGGCATCTCTTTCAGGCGACGCGGATGGATCTGCCGCCGCATCTGCCGCCGATGGCGGTCGGGCTATTCGGCTATCTGGGCTACGATCTCGTGCGTGCCGTGGAGCGGCTGGGACCGCCGCCCGCCGATACGCTGGGGCTCCCCGACGCGATCCTCCTTCGCCCGACGATCACGGCGATCTTCGACAATGTGCGCGACGAGATCACAATCGTTTCGCCCGTGTGGCCGGAAGCAGGCGTCAATGCGCGCACGGCGTATGCGCGCGCCTGCGAACGGGTCATCGACACGATTTCCGATCTCGAGCGCCCTGCTCCGGCCCTCCAGGTTTCGGATTCGAACATGGGGCGCGGCCCCGGCATCGAGTCGAATACGACGATTGAGGACTATCTGAAGATCGTGGAGCGCGCGAAAGAGTATGTCCGCGCCGGCGACATCTTCCAGGTCGTGCCGAGTCAGCGTTTCCGGCGCCCCTTCACCTTGCCCTCGTTCTCGCTCTACCGCGCACTTCGACGGCTTAATCCCTCGCCGTTTCTCTACCATCTGAAATTCCCCGGCTTTGCGATCGTCGGCTCGAGTCCGGAAATCCTCGTGCGACTGCGCGATGGCATGGTCACGATCCGTCCCATTGCCGGCACGCGCAAACGCGGCGGCACGCCCCTGGAAGATGCGGCGCTGGCCGAAGAATTGATGGCCGATCCGAAGGAGCGCGCCGAGCATCTCATGCTCCTCGATCTCGGCAGAAACGATGTTGGCCGCGTGGCGGAAATCGGCACGGTGAAGGTGACGGGCAGCTTCTTCATCGAGCGCTACTCGCATGTGATGCATCTCGTCTCGAATGTCGAAGGCAAGCTGCGCGAAGGCTTCGACGCGATCGATGCGCTCGCAGCAGGTCTTCCCGCAGGGACGCTCTCGGGTGCACCCAAGATCCGCGCGATGGAGATCATCGACGAACTGGAAAAGGAAAAGCGCGGCGCGGTCTATGCCGGCGCCGTCGGCTATTTCGCCGCCAACGGCACGATGGACACCTGCATCGTGCTGCGCACGGCTGTCGTCAAGGACGGCACGATGTATGTGCAGGCGGGCGGCGGTGTCGTCGCCGACAGTGTGCCGCTCGCCGAATACGAGGAAAGCGTCAACAAGGCGAAGGCGCTGATGATGGCCGCGGCCGAAGCGGAGCGTATTGCGGCCGAGACGCAACGCGGCTAGGCGCGAAGCGGCCGGGTCAGGGGTGCTCCACCGGCTGCGGACCGTCTTCGCCCTGGCGCCGAGCTTCTTGCGCTTGTGCGCGCATCGCCGCGTATTGCTTGGTCGATATGTTGGGCAATGCCTCAAGGAAAGCGACCAAGCTGGTCAGGTCTTCTTGCGACTGGCTAAAATGCCACGCCGGCATGGCCGTCATTTTCACGCCATGGCTGATGATATATCTGAGTTCGCCGGGTGACCATCGGCGCGCCGCGTCCACAAGATAAGGTGGTGTCGGTTCCAGCCCCATGACCCACTTGGCCCGTGCCACGCCGGGACCGCCGTGGCACATCACGCAGTGTTCTTCGAATTCCGCGAATCCTTGCTGAACTTGCTGACTGGAAAACTGCCTGGGCGCATCTTGTTGGGCATGCGCCTTAACCGACCGGATCATCGTGCGATGAAGCAGCCAGGCGACCATCGGCATGTGGGGTACGTCGGCGGCTGTGTTGTACCATCCGAAGCCAATGGTGGCCGCCACCAGAATTGCGGCGATGGCGCCGGCTACCGCAAATGCACCGACCACGCTGACAACGGCGAACTGCATTCGGGTCAAACGTTCCAGCATGGCGGTTTACTTCAACGTGTGGAGGTAGGCCGCCATGTCCTGGGCCTGCTGCTTGCTCAGGTGCATGTCAGGCATGGCGTTGCCGGGCAGAACAGCTTGCGGCTCCTTGATCCATCGCACCAAGGCCGTCGGTGTGTTCGGCAGCAATCCTGCAACAGTTGTGTGGACCCCGAAGTGCGCCAGGGATGGCCCGACTGTTCCCACCGCATCCGGTACTCCCGGAACAATGTGGCATTGCCCACAGCCGGCTTGCGCGATCAGCGCGGCGCCCCGATGCGGATCACCATTGAAGGGAGCCCACTCGGCACGCCGTTCGCTCTGGCCACAGGCCGCGAGTCCCAGGCAGCCAACCGCCAAGGCGATGCCCACAGCCAAACGGGTGGTCGCGCGCGCTGTCATAAGATCACACTGCCGAGAACAAAAGACAGAGTTGCGCCGGCCGGATGTAGAAGCGCGACCGACCTTGCGTTGCCGATCAATGCGTATTCCGCGATTGACCGCGCGCTGTCCACCATCTTTGTTAGCCCTGAAGCGTTGCAAGGCGGAGCACTGGCGCGCAGCCGCAACTTGTCTCGCCTTTCGTAACGCAGGGTTTCCGTTCGAAGTTCCTGACAGCCGCCCCTGGCCACGCTGTCGCGCGGCCGAAGCCGAACGCATTGCTGCGGAGACCCAGCGCGGCTAACTGATCAGCTTCGCCACCAGCGTGATCGTTGTTCCGGCAAGCGCTTTCGACACCGGACATTCCTGCTTCGTTTTCTCGGCCAGCGCCAGGAACTTGGTCTCGTCGTAGCCCGGAATCTCGGCCTCGGTTTCCAGTTCGATCCTGGTGATCGCCATACCCTCGCCGACTCGGTCGATATGTACCTTAGCGTCGGTATGGACACGCTTGGGCGTCACCTTCTCCCGCCCCAGATTGGCGACGAGCGCCATCGAGTAGCAGCCGGCATGGGCGGCGCCGATCAACTCTTCGGGATTGGTGCCCTTGCCTTCGCCGAAGCGCGAACTGAAGGAATAGGGGCCTTCGAAGGCCTTGCTGCCGAGGCGGACGAGCCCGGAGCCGTCCTGCAAGCCGCCACGCCACTCCGCATCCGCTGTCCTGACTGGCATCCTCATCTCTCCTGGAGGTGAATCTTCTGCAACGATTTAACGCCGCGGCGCGCAAGGGGCCAGAGCGGATGCTCCGGACACAGTCCATTGCGGCATAGCAGCCGTGAAGGCCCCCAGCCCCCTGTCGCGGCCCGAAAAGCCCGCTAATATTTGAGTTCGGGGATGACTTCCATTCGGCGTCCGGGACATGTCGCAATCCGGGGCTCGCCACTTCCTGAAGGGGAGATCTATGAAACGCGCATACATGATCGGCGGAACGCTCGCCGTCGCGGCCATCGCCATGGTCGCTTTCGTCGCCGCCGACGCCCCGAAGGGGCCCGTCAAATCGGATATCTATTCCGGCAAGTTCTTCAAATCGGAGGAGTCCGACACTGACGGCTCGGTCAACGGGATTTCGTATCACGCGGTGGCCGGCACGCTCGTCGTGCACGAGAAGGTCTGGAACGACAGCGCGCAAAACGGCGGCGCCAAGAATCCGGACGCGAAGGCGGATGAATCATCTCCCGAAGCCTCGATGTTCTTCGTCTACTATTCCAAGCGCGGCGAAAGCCCCGAGAGCCGTCCCATCACCTTCCTCTACAACGGCGGTCCCGGCTCCTCGACCGTATGGCTGCACATGGGCGCCTTCGGCCCCAAGCGTGTCGTCACCAACGATGACACGCACACGTCGGCCGCGCCTTATCAGCTTGTCGACAATGAATGGTCGCTGCTCGACGCGAGCGATCTCGTCTTCGTCGATGCGCCCGGCACAGGATTCAGCCGCATCGCGGGCAAGGACAAAGAGAAGGCCTTCTATGGCGTCGACGTGGATGCGCGCGCCTTCTCGAACTTCATAAAGGAGTTTCTCTCCAAGTATAATCGCTGGAACTCGCCCAAATATCTGTTCGGCGAGAGCTACGGTACGCCGCGCTCTGCGGTCGTCGCCAACTATCTCGAGAATGACGATAGCGTCGACCTCAACGGCGTGATCCTCCTATCGCAGATCCTCAACTTCACCCTCTCGGTCGACGGGCCCGACACCAATCCCGGCGTCGACCTGCCTTACGAAGTGGCGCTGCCGACCTATGCCGCGACGGCGTGGTATCACAACAAGCTTCCCGGCCAGAAGCCGAAGGACCTCGTGCCCTTCGTGCAATCGGTCGAGCGCTTCGCGATGAACGACTACGCGCTGGCGCTGCAGGAAGGCGCGAGCCTGTCGCCGCAACGCCGGCAGCAAATCGCCGAGAAGATCCACGAAGTGACGGGCCTTCCGGTGTGGTACGTCATCAAGGCCAATCTGAGGATCGACGGCGGCGAGTTCGAGAAGACGCTGCAGGACCAGAGCGGCCTGACCACCGGCCGTCTCGACACGCGTTTCTCCGGTCCGACGATCGATCCGTTGAGCAAGGAAGCCGACTACGATCCGCAGTCGTCCGCGATCAGCTCGGCTTATGTTTCGGCCTTCAATGCCTATGTTCGCGGACAGCTGAATTTCGGCCAGGGAAAGATCTACTATCCCGAAATCGACGTCTTCAAATGGTGGGATTTCAAGCACGAGCAGCCGAATGCGGGCTTCGCGTTCCCCGGCGCCACCAACGTGATGCCGGATATTGCCAATGCGATGAAGCAGAACCCGACGCTCAAGGTGATGGTGAACGGCGGCTATTACGATCTCGCCACGCCTTACTACGAAGGCTGGTACGAGATGCATCACCTGCCGATCCCGAACAACCTGATGAACAACATCGAGTTCCACTACTATCCGTCGGGACACATGGTCTACGCGCATCAGGAGTCGCTTAAGGAGCTCCACGACGCCGTCGCCGCTTTCATCCGCCAGACCGACAACGTGAAGTGAGGGGCCGAACATGAAACGCGTTCTCGCCACGACAGCCGCCATCGCTGCGCTCTTCGCCGCCTCGATCGCGTTTGCGGCCGATCAGCAACAAACGGCCCCTGCGAAGCAGGATCTCTACTCCGGAAAATTCTTTAAATCGGACGAAAGCGTCACGTCGGGTTCGGTCAACGGCATCGCTTATCAAGCCGTGGCCGGGACCCTGGTCGTGCATCCGCAGGGCTGGAACGATTCCGCGCAGAACGGCGGCGACAAGAATCCCGACGCGAAAGGCGATGAATCATCCGCCGAAGCGTCGATGTTCTTCGTCTACTACGCCAAGCGCGGCGCCGATTCGAAAACACGCCCGATCACTTTCCTCTACAACGGCGGTCCCGGGTCGGCGACGGTGTGGCTGCATATGGGCGCGCTGGGTCCCAAGCGCGTGGTGACGGCCGACGACACCCACACGCCGGCCGCGCCCTATCAGCTTATCGACAACGACTCGACGCTTCTGGACGCCAGCGATCTCGTCTTTATCGACGCGCCGGCCACCGGCTTCAGCCGCATCGCCGGCAAAGACAAGGAAAAAGCGTTCTTCGGCGTCGACGCCGATGCGCACGCGTTCTCGAGCTTCATCCAGGAATTCCTGTCGAAATACGGCCGCTGGAATTCGCCGAAATATCTCTTTGGCGAAAGCTACGGCACGCCGCGCTCGGCAGTCGTCGCGAACGAGCTCGAGACGGATGACAGCGTCGATCTGAACGGCGTCATCCTGCTGTCGCAGATCCTGAACTTCACGCTGTCGGTCGACGGACCCGATACCAATCCGGGTGTCGATCTTCCTTACGTCGTGGCGCTGCCCACCTATGCGGCGACTGCCTGGTATCACAACCGCATTCCCGGTCAGAAGCCCGCCGATCTTCCGGCTTTCGTGAAGACGGTCGAGCAGTTCGCGACGACGGACTATCAGCTGGCGCTCAACGCCGGTGCGAGTCTTTCGCCGCAGCGCAAGCAGCAGATCGCTGAGAAGCTCCACCAATTCACCGGCCTGCCCGTCTGGTACATCCTGAAGGCCAATCTCAGGATTGACGGCGGTGAATTCGAAAAGACGGTGCAGGATTCGACCGGCCAGACGACGGGCCGCCTCGACACGCGCTTCTCCGGCCCGACACTCGATCCGTTGAGCAAGACCTCCGAATACGATCCGCAATCGGCGTCGCTGCGGTCGGCCTATGTCTCGGCCTTCAACGACTATGTCCGCAGCACGCTCAATTACGGACAAGGAAAGCATTACTTCGCGCGCTATCCCGTCTTCAAATTCTGGGATTTCAAGCACAAGCAGCCCAACATGCCGTTCGCCTTTCCCGGTCCAACGAACGTGATGCCCGACATCGCCAACGCGATGAAGCAGAATCCGAACCTCAAGGTGATGGTCAACGGCGGCTATTTCGATCTCGCCACGCCCTATTACGAGAGCTGGTACGAGATGCATCACCTGCCGATGCCGGACGCGCTCATGAGCAATGTCGAGTTCCACTATTACCAGTCCGGACACATGGTCTATGCCCATCAGCAATCGCTGAAGGAGCTGCATGACGCGGTCGCATCCTTCATCCGCAGGACCGACAATGTGAGGTAAAGGCACGGGGCGGCGGCAGACGCCGTCGCCCGCTTGCCCAAATGCCGCGCGCGTACCATGTTGGAGAGCGAAGCCTCCCCGAACGAGAGGGCGCCATGGCGGACAAGATCCGGAAAAGCGATGCGGAATGGCGGGCCCAGCTGACGCCCACGCAGTACGCGGTGACGCGGCAGAAGGCCACGGAGAGGCCGTTCACGGGCGAGTACGACAAGGTGACCACGCCGGGCACCTACAAATGCGTCTGCTGCGGCGAGACGCTGTTCGAATCCGATGCCAAGTTCGACGCCGGCTGCGGCTGGCCGAGCTTCTCGCGACCCGCCGACAAGACCGCCGTTGCGGAGGAAGTCGATCGCAGCCACGGCATGGTGCGCATGGAGGTGATGTGCGCCAAATGCGACGCGCATCTGGGTCATGTCTTTAATGACGGCCCCGGCCCCACGGGCCTGCGCTACTGCATCAACTCGGCCTCGCTGAAGCTCGATCCGGAGAAATAGCCCACGTTGAAACCGTCCGCTTCCCCGCGCAATATTGCCGCGGGGGAACGGAGTCCGACGTATGGGGAACGGTTTCGGCACGGATATTCTTATACAGGCCGAGGATCCGAAGACGGCCGCGCTGTTTTACGTGAGACAGCTGGGCTTCACGATCACCGACGAAACGGCGCATATGATCAGCCTGCACGGACCGAACATCAATCTCTTCATCGAACACGGCCCCGCACTCGGACCGGTGCTGGAAGTTAGCGTCGACAATGTGGAAGACGCGAAGCTCCGGCTTGCGCGAAACGGTTGTCGCGTGATCAAGGACGAACCGGAATTCCCGCGCTGCTATGTGCGCGATCCGCACGGGCTGGTTTACAATTTGAGGCAACAAACTTAGAGGCTGAAATGACCCCGACGGAAAGGCTGGCGCGCGATATACGAGCTGTTCGCAGATCCTATCGGCACGCGCTGACGGAGGCGATGAAGGCCCATATCGAAGACGGCTCAACAGGACCCGTTCGCGAAGTCAAAAACCTCATAGGATCGCTTGCAGCGGAAATTCAGGTTTTCATTCCGCTGGCCGCCAATTCCAACGAGACCAATTCCTGATCGAGAGATCGGTGGTCGCCTCGGCGATGATGGTATAATCTGAAATTGGATGAGCACCAGCGACGATCGCGAGCTTTCTTCACCCGTCTGTTACGCGCATGAGGTCGACCCCGCCTATATGGGATTGGCTCCGCGCGGCGAAACTTGCTATTCAAAGGAGGCGTCGCCGGAAAAGCCGCCCGTGCTGCTTCTGATCGATAACTACGACAGCTTCACGTACAATCTCTTCCACTATCTGGGAGAGTTGGGCGCAGAGGTTGTCGTGCGCCGCAACGATGCGCTGACGGCTGAGGAAGCGCTTGCCATGCGGCCTGACGGCATCGTGCTGTCGCCGGGTCCCTGCGATCCCGACAAGGCCGGCATCTGTCTCGAGCTGATCGACAAGTCGGGCGGCGACGTGCCGATCCTGGGTGTCTGTCTCGGTCACCAGGCGATCGGCCAGGCTTACGGCGGCCGCGTCGTGCGTGCGCCGGAGCCGATGCACGGCAAGCTCAGCCGCATCCATCACACGGGCAAAAGCGTCTTCCGCGGCCTCAACAACGATTTCCTGGCCACGCGCTACCATTCGCTGACCATCGCGCCGGAGAGCCTGCCCGCTTCGCTGGAAGTCACCGCCAAAACCGACGACGGCGTCATCATGGGCGTGATGCACAAGACGCGACCCGTCCACGGTGTCCAGTTCCACCCGGAGAGCATCGCCTCGGAGCAGGGTCATATTCTCCTGAAGAATTTCCTCGACATGACCCGCGTGCGCGAGCCGGCCTGACCGCGGCCCGCTTCTTTTCCGCCCCGACCTCTAGTAAACGAGGAAGGGCGCATGACCACCTTTGAAGACTTTAACCTTACGCTCCAGAGACTGGCCGCCGGCGAAAAGCTCAGCCAGGACGCGGCCGCGCGCGCCTTTGCCTCACTGATGGCCGGCGACGTCTCACCGGTGCGCATGGCGGCGTTTCTTACGGCGTTTGCGGTGCGCGAAGCGACCGTCGAGGAGATCGTCGGCGCGGCGCGCGCCATGCGTCATGCCATGCGGACGATCGAAGCACCGGCCGGCGCCATCGATCTTTGCGGCACGGGCGGCGATGGTCACGGCACGCTCAACGTGTCCACGGCGGCGGCCTTCGTCGTGGCGGCCTGCGGGGTTCCCGTCGCCAAGCACGGCAATCGCAACATGTCCTCGCGCACGGGCACGGCGGATGTCCTCGAAGCGCTCGGCGTGCGTATCGATCTCGAACCGGCGGCGGCCGAGCAGTGCCTGCGAGAAGCCGGGCTCTGCTTTCTGTTCGCGCAGACCTATCATCCGGCGATGAAACATGTCGGCCCCGTGCGCCGCGAGCTCGGCTTCCGCACGGTGTTCAACCTCCTCGGGCCGCTTTGCAATCCGGCGAATGTGCGCCGCCAATTGCTGGGCGTGTTCTCGCGCGACTGGCTCGTGCCCGTCGCCAATGTGCTCGCGAAACTCGGCGCGGAAAAAGCCTGGGTCGTGCACGGCAGCGACGGACTCGACGAGATGACGACGACGGGCGTCAGCCATGTGGCCGTGCTCGAAGACGGCAAGGTCTCGACGCTGACCGTCGCGCCGCAGGATGTCGGCCTCGAACATGCGTCGCTCTCCGCGCTCAAAGGCGGCATTCCGGACGACAATGCCGATGCGATCCGCCGCCTCCTCGGCGGCGCGCGCGGCGCCTTTCGCGACATCGTGCTCCTCAATGCGGCGGCGGCGCTTGTCGTGGCGGACAAGACGAAGGATTTGAAAGCCGGCATCGCGCGCGCGGCGCAGGCGATCGATTCCGGCGCGGCCGCCAATGTGCTGGCCAAACTTGAATCGGTATCGCAGGGCCTGCGGCCATGACCATTCTGGACGAGATCGCCAGATACAAACGCGAAGAGATCGCGGCGGCGCGGGCGCGCATCCCGCAGCGGGAAGTGGAAGCGCGCGCCAGCGAGAGCCCGCCGACCCGCGGCTTCCGCGCGGCGCTCGCGGCAAAACGCACCGCCCGCCGCTACGGCCTCATCGCCGAGATCAAGAAAGCCAGTCCGTCGAAAGGCCTGATCCGCGCCGATTTCGATCCCGGTGCGCTGGCCGCGGATTATGAAAATGGCGGCGCGACCTGTCTCTCCGTCCTGACCGACACCCCGTCGTTCCAGGGGGCGCCGGAATTCCTGACGACGGCGCGCGCCAACGCATCCTTGCCGCTTCTGCGCAAGGATTTCATGTTCGAGCCGTATCAGGTGGTGGAAGCGCGCGCCTGGGGCGCGGACTGCATTCTCGTCATCATGGCCGCCGTGACCGACGACGAAGCCGCCGCGCTGATGGATGCGGCGCATCGCTGGAAAATGGACACGCTCGTCGAGATCCATAACGAGGCCGAACTCGAACGCGCGCTGCGCCTCGGCGCCAATTTCATCGGCATCAACAACCGCGATCTGAAAACCTTCGTCACCGATGTCGGCGTCACGCTCCGTCTCGCGCCGCGCATCCCGAAGGATATCCTCCTCGTCTCTGAGAGCGGGCTTTCCGCGCCGGCCGATCTCGACCGTCTTGCCGAGGCGGGCGTCACCACCTTCCTGATCGGCGAAAGCCTGATGCGGGAACAGGACGTCGCCGCTGCGACCCGGCGCCTGCTGGGTGACCATGCATAATTCGTGTCCTATACTTTCCCCATGAGCGATCTGACCCATCTCGACGAACACGGCGCCGCGCGCATGGTCGATGTCTCCGACAAGGAGGTGACGGCGCGCGAAGCGACGGCGGAAGCGATCATCGTGTTGTCCGCCGAAGCCTTCGCCGCGGTGATGGAAGGCTCGGCGCCGAAAGGCGACGTGCTCGCGGCGGCCCGCATCGCCGGCATCATGGCCGCCAAGAAGACCTCCGAGCTCATTCCGCTCTGCCATCCTTTGCCGCTGTCCAAGCTCGCCATCGACTTCGAGCCTCTGGCCGACAAGAACGCCATCCGCATCATCGCCATGGCCAAGACGACGGCGCAGACGGGTGTCGAGATGGAATCGCTGACGGCGGCGAGCCTCGCGGCGCTGACCATCTACGACATGGTCAAGGCGGTCGACAAAGGCGCGGTGATCGAATCCATCCGCCTGCTGACGAAATCGGGCGGCAAGAGCGGCGCCTATATCGCACACCGCAAACCGCGCATCGAACGCGCCGCCGCCGAGCGTCCGCGGACAAAGTCGAAGCCCATCGCGCTCACGCATGAGACCTCGGCGCCGCCGCCTGCCGGCGACCCCAACGCCGACCGCGAGGCCTTCCGCAATTTCATGGTCTCGCGCCAGTTGCGCGCCACCGACTGGGCGAAACAGGCGGGTGTCCCGGCGTCGCAGATCTATTCCTATCTCACGGGGCGTTCGCGCGGGCTGACGGCCGAGGTGGCCGAACGGCTGGCCCAGGCCGCCCGCGCCCGCGTCGAAGACATGTTCGCCCGCGCCCGATGATCTCCGTTGACGAAGCGGTTCAGCGCATCACGGCCGTCTTCAGGGCGACCGAGGCGGAGG
>Ga0335069_10007322_pt1 | contig 15949 bp, 11 predicted proteins | sample Lox_Sample_11_FD_206714 | JGI IMG/M metagenome (GOLD analysis project Ga0335069, IMG submission 206714) | Soil microbial communities from Loxahatchee National Wildlife Refuge, Florida, United States - Lox_Sample_1.1 | ecosystem: Environmental > Terrestrial > Soil > Wetlands | place: USA... | reverse complement strand
CGCCGCCCGCGACGCGGCCGTGCACGCGACCTGCCATCTGGAGGATCTCGTTGGCGCCCAGCGGCAGCCGCGTCAGCACGTTGCGGCCGCGCTCCACGACGTTCTGGTAGCGCGCGTCCAGGATCACCACCGTGTCGAGACCGGCGATGTTGAGCGCCGACTGCCCGGCCGCGGTCATGGCCAGCAGGTACGGCTTGGCCGCCTTGCCCTCGAGGAAGGGTCGGATGACGCGGATCGGCTCGCCGCCGTGGTAGAACGCCGTGGTGAGAGCCGGCCACTGCGCGCCGACCCGGGCGGCCACACCCTCAACCTCCGCACGCGTCGGCACGAACACGGCGACCCCGCGCCGCTCCCGCACCACCCGCCGCAGGAACTTGGGATCGAGAAACTCCTCGACCTTGCCCGGCACGACCCGAACCCGCGCCGCGCGGGCCGGATCGAACGCCGTCGTCTCGATGACCCGGACCGAGTCGAGATAGCGCGCGTAGAACGCGGGATCCACGGTGGCCGAGAGCCAGATGAAGCGGCAGCCCGCGCGCTTGCCGAGCGCGAGACACAACTCCAGCTCGGCGGACGTCTGGTGAATCTCGTCCACCACCAGCACGTCGGCGGACGTGATCAGCCCGGCCTGGAACCAGCGCCGCGCGATGCCCGTGGTGACGATCACGACGTTCCACGACGGCGTCTCGGGCGTGGCCTCGCGCTCGCGGTTCACCACGCCGACCTTGAGCGGCACGCCGAGAATCGCGCGCGCCACGCGCCGGATGCCGAGCGTCTTGCCGGTGCCCGTGCCCGCGACGATCCCGAAGCCGCGGCCGCCGGCGGCGAGATCCCGGATCTCCTCCCCGTGCTCCTGCTCGAGCACCGTCCGGAGATCGAGACCCATCGCGATTTCGATCGTCTCGCACGCCGCTCGCGTGGGCGCGATCACGACCACGCGGCCCGTCGGCGGCCGCGCGGCGTGGAATGCTTGGCGATCGGGAGGGAGGTAGTGGTCTCGGCTGGGATGCACCGGGCTCAGTCGCCCAGGCAGATGCCGAGTTCGCGCGCCGTGCAGACCGTGTCGGAATCGAGCGGCACGACCTTCGGCGTGAGGAGCGCTTCCTTGAGCGGCACGTACCCCACGGTGGGCGGCTGGTATGCGACCATGATGCCGAAGACCCGGTTCGCCACGCAGCGCACCGCGGCCGCGCCGAAGCGGAGCGCCAGCAGCCGGTCGAACGTGGTGGGCGTGCCGCCGCGCTGCAGGTGGCCGAGCGTCAGGGCGCGCGTCTCCTTGCCGGTGCGCTGTTCGATCTCATGCGCCACCGTCTCGCCGATTCCGCCGAGGCGTTCCATCGCCCCGCCGAGCCTGGCAGGCCCCTTCAGGGCTCGCGAGCCGCCCTTCGGTACCGCCCCTTCCGCCACCACGACGATGCTGAACGCCCGCCCCCGCGCCTCGCGTTCCTCGATCTTCCTGCACACGCTGTCGATGTCGAACGGAATCTCCGGTATCAGAATCACATCGGCGCTGCCCGACACCCCGGAGTGCAGCGCGATCCAGCCGGCGTAGCGCCCCATGACCTCCACCACCATCACCCGGCTGTGGCTCTCGGCCGTCGAGTGCACCTTGTCGAGCGCATCGGTCGCGGTCGATACGGCCGTGTCGAAGCCGAACGTCGCCTGCGTGCCGCCGACATCGTTGTCGATCGTCTTCGGCACGCCCACCACGGGCAACCCCTTCTCGAACAACCGCTGGGCGATGTTGAGGCTGCCGTCCCCGCCGATCGTGATCAGGGCATCGAACCCGTGCGCACGGAACGCCTCCAGCAGCTCGTCGGAGCGGTCGACCTCCTGGATCGAGCCGTCCGGCTGCCGCACCGGATACTTGAAGGGGCTGTCCCGATTCGTGGTGCCGAGAATCGTCCCGCCCACGTGGGTGATCCCGCGCACCTCGTCGGGGCCGAGCGCCACGACGCGGTCGTGCCCCAGAAGGCCGCCGAAGCCCCGCTGGATGCCGTACACCGCCCACCCCCGGTGCACGGCAGCGAGCACCGCGCCGCGGATCACGGCATTGAGGCCCGGCGCATCTCCGCCGCCGGTCGAGAGAGCTATGCGCACTGCCGGATCAACTCCAATACCTCACCAGGCTCCGCGTGACGATTCAGAGCCCTCTTCGAGAAAACCAGCTTGCCGTTCACCGTAACCTCGTAGACGCCTCCGGAGGAGGGGATCATCTCCACCTCCACGGGCGAAAACCGCTTCTGAATCTCGGCCGCCAGACCGGTGGCCCGCGATTCGTAGTGTCAAACTACGCAATATTCGATCGTGACCTTCATGGCTCCTCCGGTTCCCGTTCGGCGACACACTGTAGCACGCCGCGTGCCTCGGCGATAGGCCGCGCTTGACGCGCGCTGCGCGCTGCCATACCGTGGGCTCGCTCTGGGGCCGTTTCTCCGGCCGGCGCGCCGTCCAGCCTCGGCACGCGACTCGGAAATGGATCGCGACTGATTAATCAGTCAGTACACGCTGTCCATTGGGAGACAATGAGTTGAGCGACGACGGCTTGATCAAGAGCTCGCGCAGCGCCGAGCAAGCGCTCCGGGTGAGCGTGGACATACTCGCCCTGGTGGCGCTGGCATACGTCATCCTGGCGGCCGATTTCCCACACCCCTTTCCGGCGCTCGAGTACATCCTCCTGGTCGCCGTGGCGGCCGCCACGCGCCGCTATGGACTCGCCCTGCCTGGCAAGGGTTTCTCGTCCTTCGTGCTCGGCGTGGTCCTGTTCGCGATTCTGCGGCACGGCTGGGGCTGGGGCGTGCTCGTGTCGCCGCTCGGCATGCTCGCCGGGGACATTCCGCTGCGTCGCCTTCGCCTCCGCGCGGCCGTTGCCAACGCCAGCCACCTGACGTTCGGCGTCGCCGTCGTGGGCTTCCTCTACGCCCGGGTGGGCGGGGTCTCGGGCCCTGCCGCGCTGGCCCCCGAGAACACGATCCCGTTCCTGTTCCTGGTGCTGGGCCTCCCGTTGGTCGTGAACGGCACGTTCTACGCCGAGCTGGCCCTGTCGGAGAGTGTCGCGTGGGTGGATGCCCGGCTGACGCTCCGCTGGGAGGCCGTGGTCTATCTGTTGAGCGGGGTGTTGGCGGTCGGATGGCTCAAGGCCGTGGTTGCCGACTTGCCGGCCGGTCTCACGGTGGGGCTGTGCCTGATCCTGATCGGGCTGACCGCCCTGGCGCATTGGATCGTGCACAAGGGGATTCGCGCCGACGAGTTGGCGCTGGCCGAGCAGCTGTCGCGCGCCATCGCCGGCGACGTGAATCTCGAACGCAGTTTCCAGACGATCAAAGACCTCGCGCGGCGGCTTGTGCCGTGGGAGGCGGTCGGCATCGCGCGTTGGGATGCCGCGCACCACGACCTGGTGCAGGTCGTGGACACCTCCCCCGATCGGCCGGCCGGCTATCGCCTTCCCGCCGATCGCGGACTGGCGGGCGAGGCCCTGCGCCGCCGCAAGGCGCTCGTGTCATCCGACTTCGGGCACCTGCACGTGGACGGCGACGCCGGCGCCGGCTCGGAGATCTTCATCCCGCTTTATCAGGGCGACGTCCTGGTCGGCGCCTGGAGCATTCGTCACAGCGACACGGCCATGTACCGTGCCTCGGACGCCGACATTCTCACGCTCGTCGCCCCCCAGCTCGCCCTCTCGCTCGCGGTGCACGGCGTGCTGGAGCCCCTGGTCGCGTCGTCCGAGCAGACGGCCGGTTACGTCGAGCACGTGACGGCCACGAGCGAGGAAATCCACGCCAGCTCGGAGGAAGTGGCCGCCGCGGCGCAGGGGGCCGAGGCTGGAGCGGCCAACGCCGCGGAGCACGTGGCGCGCGCGGAGGCGGCGATGGTGGACCTGCGCGCCGCCGCGCACGACGCCGCGCTGGCGGGCGAAGAAACGCACCGCTCGGCGCAGGAGATGGAGCGCGCCGCGCAGGCGGTGCGCACGGCCACGGCCGCCACGGCGACCAACCTGGAGCGGATCGGCGCGACGGTGGAGCAGAGCGTTGCCGAGGTCGGCCGGCTCCGCGAGGCGTCGGAACACGTGGTGCGGTTCGCCGAGACCATCGGCGCCATCGCCAGCCAGACGAACATGCTGGCCCTGAACGCGACCATCGAGGCGGCACGGGCCGGCCAGCATGGGGCCGGCTTCGCGGTGGTGGCCGACGAGGTACGCCGCCTGGCCGAAGAAAGTGCGAAAGAGGCCAAACAGGCGGCCATGACGACCGGCGAGACCCGCCGCGTCATTGACCGCGCCGTCCAGCTGCTGGAGCAGATGCGGCGCGAGATCGGGGACGTCACGGCGGCCGCGAGCCGCTGGATCGCCGAGCTGGAGGGGATCGTGCGGGCGGCGGAAACGGCCGCGCATCTCTCCAGCCGGATGGTCGAGTTCCCGCGCCGTAACGCGGAGCGCACGGCGGAGATGCAGGCGGTTCTGGCCGAGGTCAAGGCGGCGGCCGCCGCGTCGGCCAGCGAGGCCAAGGTCGTGGCGGCCGCCGCGGCCGAGCAGCTCAAGGCCATCGAGGACCTGTCGCACAGCGCCCTGGAGCTGTCGGCCAGCGCCGAGCGCCTCGCGGCGGCCACCCGATTTGTAAAGGGCTGAGCCGGCGACTTCGGGGTTGCGCAACCCCAACAAAGGCGCCAAGATTGTCGAGACTCCAGCGGCCACCAGACCCCTCGGTCGAAAGGTCGAGAGACCGCCTGGCGACCGCGCTTGCTGTTCCTCTGAGCGACGGCCCCTGTCGCTTCGCGAGCCCCTTGGGGGGGGCATCGCATCCGGTCGTCGCCCACGCTGAGTCTTGGGGCACGTTAGGGATCGCCAAGGTGCGAACGCCGCGCGCGGCCCGGACTAACTTCCGCTAGGAGATGGATCATGCGAAACCGAGTTCTGTTGGCTGCATCAACGTTGGCCGTCGTTGTGCCGACGCTGCTGCTCGCCCAGCAACGCCCGGCGCAACCGCCCGCTCGGCCCGCCCAGCGTCCCGCGGCGCAGCCGGCCCAGCGTCCTGCGGCGCAGCCGGCCCAGCGCCCGGCCGCGCAACCGGCCCAGCAGCCGGCCGCGCGTCCCTTGATGGCTCAGTACGCGGGGCCGCATCGTGAAGGCAGCTGGGAACTGAGCGCCGGCGTGGGCGCCACGTATCTCGACGGTCAACTCAAGTCGGGCGGCGCCAGTTCCATCGCGCCGGGCGGTGTGCTCAGAGTCGGCTACAACATTAATACGATGTGGAACGTGAGCGTCGGCTCGGGGCTCTTCACAACTTCGCCTCTGACCATCATCCAGCCCTTCGCCGCCGTCACTTGGACACCGAACATCAACAAGGTGACCTCGCCGTTCATTACGGCCGGCGTTGGCGTGAGCTCGGTGTCGCACTCCGGCGTGCACTACACGTCGCAGTATGGCGCCCATTTGGGCGTCGGCATCCGGCACATGGTCGGCGAGAAGCTCGCCCTGCGCGTCGAGGTGCGTGAGCAGTACGAGAAGTACGGTGAGGCCACGATCCCGAATGCCGTCTTCAACGGCACGGGGACGGTCGGCATCTCCTACTTCGTCGGCGGCGGCCCCGGCCCGGACACCGACGGTGACGGCGTGCCGGACAAGTACGACCGCTGCCCGAACACGCCGCACGGCGCGGTGGTGGATGCGCGCGGCTGCCCGATCGACAGCGATCACGACGGCGTGGCCGATGGCATCGACAAGTGCCCGAACACGCCCGCCGGCGTGCACGTTGACGCGATGGGCTGCCCGGTGGACAGCGATCACGACGGCGTGGCCGACTACCTCGACCGTTGCCCGAACACCCCGGCCGGCGTGCAGGTGGACGCCAACGGCTGCCCGGTGGACAGCGACGGCGACGGCGTGGCCGACTACCTCGACAAGTGCCCGAACACTCCGCGGGGTGCCCCGGTCGACGCCACTGGCTGCCCGAAGGACAGCGACGGCGACGGCGTGGCCGACTACCTCGACAAGTGCCCGAACACCCCGGCCAACGCGCGTCCGGTGGACGCCAACGGCTGCCCGGTGGACAGCGATCACGACGGCGTGGCCGACTACCTCGACAAGTGCCCGAACACCGCCGCCGGAACCCAGGTGGACGCCAACGGCTGCCCGGTCGAGAAGGACAGCGACGGCGACGGCGTGGTGGATTCGCGCGACAAGTGCCCGAACACGCCGCACGGCGTGCGCGTGGATGCTGACGGGTGCCCCTACGCCGAGCTCCCGGCGGCCAACGCCACGCTGGTCCTCAAGAACGTGACCTTCCGTGTCAACCGTGCGGTGCTGATGCCGGCGGCGATGACGGATCTGGACAAGATCGCGATCGCGATCAAGGCCACGCCGAACTCGAAGTGGGAGATCGGCGGCTACACGAGCAGCGTTGGCCAGGCCGCGCGCAACCTGCGGCTCTCGCAGCAGCGCGCCGACGCGGTCAAGTCGTACCTGATCGGCAAGGGCGTACCGGCTGCCAGCCTCACGGCGGTCGGCTACGGTGCCGCGCATCCGGTGGCGTCCAACCGGACGGCCAAGGGCCGCGCCGAGAACATGCGCGTCGAGATCAAGCGGTTGCAGTAGTCTCGACGGCGGAAGTCGCTTAACCTTCGAGCCCCATCCCGGGCAACCGGGGTGGGGCTCGCAGTTTGACGCCCTGATCGGGGGGGCCGCCATGCGCCGTGCCTTGCTCGCCTTCATGGCCTTCGCGTGCGCCGCCGCGCCCCTCGCCGCGCAGCGCCGCCCCCCGCATGTGCCGCAGCCCAGCACGGTTCTCGGATTCGTTCCGGGCACCGATCGCAGGCTGACCGACTGGGAGCCCATCGTCGCGTACTTTCACGCCCTGGAGGCCGCGAGCGACCGCGTCGTCGTGCGGGAGATCGGCCGGACCACGAACGGCGCGCCGTTCATCGTGGCCTTCATCTCGAGCCGCGCCAACCTCGCCAGGCTGCCCGCGCTCGCCGACATCCAGCGCCGTCTCGCCGATCCGCGGCTGGTGTCGGACTCCGCCGCCGCGGAGCGCCTGATTCGCCGCGGCAGGGTCTTCGCCCTCCTCACCGCGGGGATCCACTCCACCGAGGTCGGCGGACCGCTGTCGGCGCTCGACGTCGCGTATCGCCTGGCCAGCGACGCCTCACCCGAAGTGGCCGGGATCCTCGACAACACGGTCGTCATGCTCGTGCCGTCGCTCAACCCCGACGGCGTCTCCATCGTGGCCCACTGGTACGCGCAGACGCTCGGCACCAACGCGGAAGGCACGGATCCACCGGAGCTGTACAACCGTTACGCGGGGCACGACGACAATCGCGACTGGTACGCCTTCACCCAGGTCGAAACGCGGCTGGTCGTAGACAGCCTGTACGACGTCTGGCACCCCCAGGTCACGCTCGACCTTCACCAGCAGGGCATGACCGGCTCGCGCATCTTCGTTCCGCCGTACCTCGATCCCGTCGAACCCAACGTGGATCCGCTGCTGGTTCAGGGCGACAACGCGCTCGGCCTGGCGATGGCGTGGCGCATGACCGCCGACGGCTACGCCGGCGTGGCCGTGAACGCGCTCTACGACGCGTGGTCGCCCGGCCGCGCCTTCCAGCACTATCACGGCGCCGTGCGCATCCTGACGGAGACGGCGAGTGCCAGACTCGCGAGCCCGGTCACGGTTCCGCTCGACAGCCTGAGAGCAGGGGAGGGAGTTGACCCGCGCGCGGCCAGCTGGAACTTCGTCGCCCCGTGGCCGGGGGGCACCTGGACGCTGGGCGACATCGTCCGCTACCAGACGGCCAGCACCATGGCGTTCCTCGACCAGGTCGCGCGCAACCGGACGCGCTGGATGCGCGACGCGCGCCTCGTGGCCTCGCGCGCCGTGCGCGGATGGCCGGGCTGGCCGTACGCGTTCGTCATTCCCACCGCCGGGCAGAACCTGACGGCAGTCGCCACGCTGCTCGAGATCTTCCGGCACGCGCAGGTGGAAGTGCGCGCCGCGCTGGCGCCGTTCACGATCGCCCGCGAGCGCTTCTTCCCCGGCACGTACGTGATCCCGCTGCGCCAGCCGTACGCCGCATTCGCGAAGGCCATGCTCGAGCGGCAGTCGTACCCCGACCTCCGGCAATACCCCGGCGGTCCGCCAGCGCGGCCGTACGACGTCACGGCCGAGACGCTGCCGTTGCTCCTGGGCGTCCGCGTGCTCGCCGTGGCGGACACCCTGCCGGTCGCGCTGTCCGCGCCCGTCGCCGCCGCGCCGCCGGTGTACCACGCCGCCGGTCCGGCGGGCGGGACCAAGCCGGGAGCGGTGCGCACCGGCGTCTATCGGTCGTTCGTGCCCACGCCGGACGAGGGCTGGACGCGCTGGGTGTTCGACGGCTGGGGCGTTTCGTACGAGTCGGTCGGCGACTCCGCGATCCGCGCGGGCAACCTCGGCGCCCGCTTCGACGCCATCGTCCTGCCCAGCCAGGATCCGCGGGCCATCCTGAGCGGCCTGCCCGCCGGACGCTACCCCGCGCGGTATACGGGCGGCCTGGGAGCGCCGGGAGCGCAGGCGCTGCGCGCGTTCGTCGACAGCGGCGGCACGCTGATCGCGTTGAACGAGGCGTGCGACTTCGTCATCGGTGCCCTGGACCTGCCGGTGGCGGACGTCCTTAGCGACGTCGCGGCGCGGGACTTCTACGCGCCGGGCAGCCTGCTCCGGCTGCAGCTCGACCCCGCCGATCCGCTCGCGGAAGGCATGCCTCCGCAGACCGCCGCCTGGTTCGAATCCGGACCCGCGTTCGACGTCCTCGATCCGATGCGCGTCCGGGTCGCCGCGCGATTCCCGGCCGACGCCGGCGACGTGTTGCTCTCGGGATGGCTGCTGGGTGCGTCACACCTGGCCGGCAAGGCGGCGCTGGTGGACGTGCGGAGCGGACGCGGGCACGTCGTGCTGTTCGGCTTCCGGCCCCAGTACCGGGGTCAGTCGCTGGCCACCTACCCCCTGCTGTTCAACGCGATCCGCAGCGCCGCCCGCTAGGGCGGGCTACAGGGCACCGAGCGCGCGCTTGAACGCCTGCAACGCCTGCTCGTTCAGGCAGTAGCACACGCGCGGCGGCTCCACCTCCCCGACGATCAGGCCGGCGTCCTTGAGCACTTTCAGGTGCTGGGACACGGTGGACTGCGCCAGCGGCAACTGGCCGACGATGTCCCCGCAGGTACAGGCCCCTCGCCGACCCGCGAGGTAGCGCACGATCGCCAGGCGCGCCGGATGGCCGAGCGCCTTGCACTGCCTGGCGAGCCGCACGCCGGTGTCGAACGTCGTCTGCGCCACGCTTCCTCCTCGACCCTACGCGACGCCGGCCGGGGCCGGCTTCGGCTCCCACGCCGTGATGTGACCGGCCAGCGCCGACGCGGCGACGGTGTACGGCGACGCGAGGTACAGCTGGCCCGGCCCCGACCTGCCGGGGAAGTTCCGGTTGATGGCCGAGATGGTCACCTCGCCCTGCGACCGCGAAACCCCGGGCCCGGCGTTGATGCACGCCCCGCACGACGGCTCGATGAACGTCGCACCCACCTGCGCGAAGATGCGGTCGTACCCCTGCGCCTGGCAGTAGCGGTACACCTCCTGCGAGCCGCACTGGATGTAGCAGCGCACGCCGTCGGCGATGCGCCGCCCCTGGTCCGCGGCCTCCCGGAATACGCGGGCGTACATGTCCATGTCCTCGCGCTTGCCCGCCGTGCACGAGCCGGCGTACGCGATGTCGATCTTCACCCGTCCGCCGAGCTCCGAGACCTCCTTGCCGTTGCCGGGATCGCCCGGCAGGGCGACCATCGGCTTCAGCGCCGAGGCGTCAATCTCGATCTCCTTCACGTACTCCGCGCCCGGGTCGGAGAACAGCCCGTCGCACGTCCGCTCCGCCTCGGCCCGCGTCATTCCGCGCTGCTGGACGAGGAACTCCACCGTCCGGTCGTCCGGCGCGATGATGCCCGTGAACGCCCCCACCTCGGCGGCCATGTTCGTCATCGTGGCGCGCTCGTCCACGCTGAGACCCTCGACCACGTCGCCGCAGTACTCCACGACCTGGCCGATGGCGTCGCCGTTCTTGACGTAGGGGTGCCGCAGCAGCTGCAGCATGATGTCCTTGGCGGTGATCCCGGGCGGCTGGGGGCCGCGCACGACGACGCGGAACGACTTCGGCACCTGCACGCGCACGTCGCGCGTGATCCAGCTGTTGAAGATCGCCGTCGTGCCCACCCCGAAGGCGACGCAGCCGACCGCCCCCGCGTGCGGCGTGTGCGAGTCGCTCCCGATGATGATCTGCCCCGGCAGCGCGTGAGCCTCGAGGATCTTGGAGTGGCAGATCGCCTCGGAGCCGAGACGGCCGAGGCCCAGCTCGCCGTAGAGCTTCACGCCGCGCGCGGCCGCGAACTCCCGTTGCTTCACTTCCAGCTGGTTCGCGACGTCGAGCAGGCCCTCGGCGATCCGCTCCGGCGTCATGGCATCGCGCAGGAACGTCAGGTGGTCGCGGAAGAAGAAGACCGACGCCGGATCGTTCAGCGGCTCGTCCTTGCCGACGAGCTGCTCGAAGAAGATGGCGGCCATCGGCGTCACGTACTCGTGGCTGAACCGGATGTCGGTGACGACGAACCCCTCGTCGCCCGGCGACACCGCGGGCACGCCGACCCGTCCGGCCGCGGTGTCCACGACCCAGTGCCGGGCGAAGATCTTCTCGGCGATGGTCATCGGACGGCGCGGCGTCGCCACGGTCGGCACCGTCACCGCCCCCTGGAGCCGCGCCACGTTGTAGTTGAACAGCCCGCCGTACTCGATGATGTCCCGCGTGATGCGACCCTCGCCCGCGGTGAAGACCGCCAGCGGAATCGCCTCGCCGCGCTTCACCCGCTCGAGCACGGAGAAATCGGTCGTCGTCAGGATGCCGAGGTTCTGGCAGTTCTCGTGGTAGATGCGTTCGATGCTCTCGCCCACGACCAGCTGGATGCCGGCCCGCATCTCCGCGTAGGGCGACTGCTCGCGCGAGGACCCCTTGCCGCGCCGCTTACCCGCCGCCGAGGCGACGAAGCCGCCGCGCTTCACCGATCCACGCGCGATCGGGAACTGGTCGCCCGCCTTGAGCCCGAGGTAGGGGAATTCCCCCAGCGTGTCGTCGAAGTAGTAGCAGATGTAGGCGGGCGTGATTTCGTCCGTCGAGATGTTGTCGCGCAGCTGGATGGCCGGGTTCCAGGCCAGGTCTTCGCCGGCGAGTTGGCGCGTGATCAGCGCCGGGTCCTCGGTGAGATAGAGAACCCGTCCGGAGAGCCGAACCTGCTCCGGTCGGCGCGCCACGCGGCGCGCGAGCAACGATGAGGGCATGGACGTAAGATCGGCGGCGCGCCGGGACCAGGCAAGGATTGCCTCCTCGAGCGGCGCCGAGGTACACTGCCCGCCATGCGGTCCGCCATCGGGGCTCTGGTCCTCGCCTGCCTCGCCGCGGCGCCCGGCGCCGGCCAGACGCGGGTGCGGCTCGAGGTCGTGGATACGGCTGTGCTTCGCGCGCCGCGCCTGGTCGAAGGCTCGGGCGTGACCCCGAGCGCGCGGCGGGCCGGGGTGCTGTGGACCCACAACGACAGCGGCGACGAGCCGAGGTTGTACGCCACGGACTCCGCCGGGGACGACCTCGGCTCGGTGCGCGTGGCCGGCGCCGAGAACATCGACTGGGAGGACGTCGCCTCCGGCCCCTGCGCGTCGCCGCCCGCGCGCTGCCTCTACGTGGCCGACATTGGTGACAACGGGCGATCCCGGGATCACGTCGTCATCTACCGCCTTGGGGAGCCGGACCCGCCCGGGTCCGCCGCCGACACGGCACGCGAGGTTCCGCTCGAGTCCGCGACGGTCCTGCGCTACCCGGACCATCCGCACGACGCCGAGGCCGTCGCCGTCGACGGCACCGCCAGGATCTTCCTCATCACGAAGGAGGTGTTCGGCAGGCCGAGGGTCTATCTGGTACCGTCGCGCACCGCCGCGCAGGTGGCGGGAGAGGTGGATACGCTGCGCTTCGTCGGGTTCCTCGACGTGGCGCCGAACCTCGCCCGCCTGCGGGTGGTGACCGGGGCGGCCGTGTCGCCGAACGGCGCGATCTTGGCCGTGCGCACGTACTCGAGCCTGCACTTCTTCCGGCTTCACGGCGACTCCTTGCCCCTGCCGCTGACGCCGCCGGAAGGGCTGACGATCCCTTTCGTGGAGCCTCAGGGCGAAGGGGTGGCCTTTCTATCGCCTGACCTGCTGGTGCTGACCTCGGAGAAGGGGCTCGCGAACCACGCCACCATCGCCCGGATCAGGGTCTCGGGCCTGCCCACCGGGCCTCTCCGGACGGCCGAATAGGGCATACTGGCCACTAGCTTGGCGCTGGCCGCAACGATAAGTTTGGCGGCCGTTCGCGGCGTTCGGTCGCCCAAAAAGCCCGGGAGGAGCGTCTGACCCTTCCCACCTCGCATCGCGCCCCGATTTCCTGGCTTCTCCAGTACGGTTGCCCCGCCATCAGGTACCGCACCCTCACGGAGATCGTGGGGACGGCCGACCCGGCCCAGTTGCAGGCGTTGAGGGTCGAGATCGAGGCGTATGCGCCGGCGCGGCAGATCGCCAAGAAACAGAAGGACACGGGCGTGTGGGGCGCGAACCTGCTGGGTGTCACCCCCAACAAGAGCGCGGGGATCAAGGACGTCGGGACCATTCACCAGTACCGGCGCCTCGTCGAGCTTGGCTGGTCGCAGGAAACACGGCCGCTGAAGCTGGGCGGCCGGCTGTTGTTCCGCCTGCTGTCCCGCGACAGCGATCCCAAGCTGCTGTTCGAATTCCAGAAATTCGGCGCGTCGGAGCCCGGCGTCGAGCCCTGGATCCGGGAGATCGTGCGCGAGGCGGCGGCGACCGCGCTGGCCCACGCCGGGTACGGCGACGACCCGCGGGTACGCGGCGCCGCGCACCGCATCGCCAACTCGGTGTCCCAGTTTCTGCGCAGCGAGCTCGTGGAGCAGCCGCTGGTCAAGGTATCGCGCGCCTGGGTGCTCCACCCCAAGGCGTATCCTCCGACCATCTTCTCCGTCGCGCTCCTCGCGATGCTGCCCGCGGTGCAGCGCGAGCGCGCCGGCCTGGTCGAACGCCTCGGCGCCTATCTCGCCCAGCCGCCGAGCAAGAAGAGCTTCGGCGTCGTGTGCGGCAAGAAGGTCCTCAAGCCGAATTTCGTCCTCATGGGCGATCCGCTGAAGCTGTCCGCCTCCGGCCAGCCGGACGATCTTCCGCTCGCGCTCTACTGGATGGAGATCCTGGCCCGCCTGGGCGTGCTGCAGCATTCGGTTGCCGCGGCACGCGTCTGGGCGCGCCTTTCCAAGGACTGCGACGAGCAAGGCGTCTGGAGCCCCAAGAACCTCCGCACGCTTCCGAAGCGCATCTCACCGTGGTCGTACCACGCATTCCCCCTGCAGGGCGACAGCAAGAGCGTGGAGAGCCGCCAGGCGGATGTCACGTTCCGCATGGCGTTGATCGCCAGGCTGGCAGGTTGGGACATCGCAACGACCTAGCGTCGCCAGCCGTTGACAGTCAAGTCAGTAGTAGCTACAGCTACTACTATGAACCTCGAGCGGTTCGGCTTCACGAGCACGGAGAGCAAGGTGTATGTCGCGCTCCTTCGGCTCTCGCCCGCCACGGGCTATGCGGTCGCTCGAGAGGCAGGGCTGGCCAGAGCGAACGCGTACGGCGCCCTCGAGACCCTGGCGACACGCGGCGTCGTTGCACGGCTTCCCGGCAGGCCCGCGCGTTTCGTTGCTGAAGATCCCGCCACGCTGGTTGGTCGCCTCGGCCGAGATTCGCAGCGCGATCTGGAGCTGCTCGCGCGTTCCCTGGCCGGCGTGGAGCGACGGACCGACATCGGCCCGTCCGCTTCGCTCACGCCATTGCCCGACCGCGCCGCAGTCATGGCCAGGTGCGCTGCCTGTGCACGCGACGCGCGCGAGGAGGTCCTCGCCGTGACAGGACCCTGGGCATCGGATCTTTCCGCCGACCTCGCGGTGCGCGCGCAATCGCGCCCGGTCTTCAGGGTCCTCTCGCTTGGCTCGCCGGCGCCGGCTGGCGCCCTCGTGAGGCCGGTCCCGACTTCCGAGATCAAGGCCTACTGGGGCGGGTTGCCGATCGCGCTGGTCGCGGACCGACGCCGGGCCGTCTGCGCGGTTCTCACGGACTCGGCCGCGACCGGCGTCGCGACGGAGCATCCTGCGCTTGTACCCTTCATCCGGCACCTTCTGCGTCGCGAAGTTGCGTCCGCGCTATCGCCGCACCAAGGCGACGCACCCGGTGCCAAGGGGAGCAACCGTGCCGACTGATCCTGGCGAGCTGCTGGCCCAGCAGCTCAAACAACTCAGACAGGAGTACCTGCGGGATTCAACCGAGCGTGTTGCCGAGCTACGTCGGCTGCGATCCCGCCTGCTGGAGAATCCGGCGGCGGCGTTGGCTGACCTCCGCCACGCCCTCCATCGGCTGGCCGGTTCCGGCGGGTCGTACGGCTTCCCGGATGTGAGCACCCGCAGTCGCGAGGGCGAGCACCTGGCCATGCGCCTCGAGGCCGCTGGTGCGGCCCCGGGACCCGCAGATCTCGCCGCTATCGATCAGTGCATCGACGGCGTTGACAGCGCATTTGCCGCCGCGAGAGTGACGCTTGGCGGTTGACCGAGCGCCGTTGACGCCGTATCATCTGCCATCAACCGTGGGGTTGAACGGCAGATGGCAGATGACATCCAGCTCTCCAGACGGGAACGAATTTTGGCCGCCGCCGAGGCCGAGTTCGCCGCCCATGGGTACGCCGGCGCCAGGGTCGAGCGGATTGCCGCTGGGGCGAACGTCAATAAGCAGTTGCTGTTCCACTACTTCGGTTCCAAGGCCGGCCTCCACAAGGCGGTAGAGGGCGCGGTCGCCGGCCGCTCTGCGATCGGATCTCCGACGGGCAAGACTCCCACCGAGAGACTGCGGAACCTGGTCGCCCAAGTCGTTGGGTCGGCATCGGGAAATGAGGCCGTCCTGCCTGATGAATGGCGAACGACGGCGGCAACCGCCCTGCGGATCGCAATTGAGGACGGACAGCGATCTGGACACTTCAGGGACGACGCCGATCCTGACTCGATTGCCGAAGTAGTTGTCGCTGCTTCGTTTGGAAGGAGATTCGCCGGCCAGAAGAGCCAGCGAGCAGGCCTGGATCAAGCGACGTTTGCCGGCTCACTGGCCCAAATGGCCATCGACTATTGCAGTTGGCGCTAGGCGTCAACCGCGCGGTTGGCTAGTGTCCGTCCGGCTTGCCGAGCCCCGACGACAACAGCTCGTCCACCGCTTTGGCGTCGCGGCTGCGGAGCGCGATCGCCAACACTTCCTCGAGCGTCTCTACCGGGTGGAACGAGAGTGTCTTCCGGACCTCGTCCGGCAGGTCCTCGAGCTCGGGCTCGTTTTCCTTGGGTAGCACGATCTCGGTGATGCCCGCTCGTGCCGCGCCGAGGACCTTCTCCTTCAAACCGCCGATCGGCAGGACGCGCCCGCTCAGGGTGACCTCCCCTGTCATCGCGAGATCGTGCCTGGCGGGTCGCTGGGTCATCGCGCTCACGAGGGCGGTCGCCATCGTGACACCCGCCGACGGTCCGTCCTTCGGAATGGCGCCGGCCGGCACGTGCACGTGCACCTCGCGGTCCTTCAGGGCCGACTCGGGCACGCCCAGCGCCGCCGCGTGCGTCTTCGCGTAGGTGAGTGCCGCGCGCGCCGACTCCTTCATCACGTCGCCCAGATGCCCGGTGAGCACGAGCTCTCCCTTGCCGGGCATCAGCGACGCTTCGACGAACATGATGTCGCCGCCCGTCGGCGTGTAATACATCCCTGTCGCGGTGCCGACTGCGTCGCTGGCGGCCGCGCGTTCCGGCCGCACCTTCGGTCGGCCGAGTTGCGCACGCACG
>Ga0335069_10007321_pt1 | contig 15949 bp, 11 predicted proteins | sample Lox_Sample_11_FD_206714 | JGI IMG/M metagenome (GOLD analysis project Ga0335069, IMG submission 206714) | Soil microbial communities from Loxahatchee National Wildlife Refuge, Florida, United States - Lox_Sample_1.1 | ecosystem: Environmental > Terrestrial > Soil > Wetlands | place: USA... | reverse complement strand
AAGACGCCCGAGAAGACCATGGGCTTCACCACCTTGAAGCCCGGGCAGGGCGCGGCGGTGGGTCGGTCGGCCTCGGTGATGGTGTCCCCCACCTTGGCGTCGTGGACGTCCTTCACGTTGGCCACCACGATGCCCACCTCGCCGGCGGAGAGCCCGTCGACACCGGTGGCGAAGGGCACGAACGCGCCCAGGTCCTGCACCTCGAGCTCCTTGCGATTGGACCAGAGCCTGATCCGCTGCTTGCGGCGCAGGGCGCCGTCGAAGACCCGCACCAGCATGACCACCCCGCGGTACGAGTCATACCATGAGTCGAACACGATGGCCTTGAGCGGCGCCTCCGGATCGCCCCGGGGCGGGGGCACCCGCTTCACGATCTGCTCCAGGATCTCCTCGATGCCGATGCCTTCCTTGGCCGAGGCCGGGACCGCGTCCTTGGCGTCGAGCCCGATGACGTCCTCGATCTCCTGGCGCACGGCGGCCACGTCGGCGCTGGGCAGGTCGATCTTGTTGATGACCGGCACGATCTCCAGGTCGTGATCGAGGGCCTGGTAGACGTTGGCCAGGGTCTGGGCCTCCACGCCCTGGGTGGCGTCCACCACCAGGATGGCGCCCTCGCAGGCGGCCAGGGACCGCGAGACCTCGTAGGCGAAGTCGACGTGGCCGGGGGTGTCGATGAGGTTGAGCTCGTACTCCTCGCCGTCCTTGGCGCGATAGCGCATGCGGACGGTCTGAGCCTTGATGGTGATCCCGCGCTCGCGCTCCAGCTCCATGTTGTCGAGGAACTGTGCCTGCGCGTCGCGCGCGCTCACCGTGCCGGTCCTCTCCAGCAGCCGATCGGCGAGCGTGGACTTCCCATGATCGATGTGGGCGATGATGGAGAAGTTGCGGATGTGGCTCGTCGTTTCGGCCATCGGGCTCGGGCTTCTAACACGCGCCGGAGCGCCGCGGCGAACGGCGGGCTCAGGGCGAGAGCCCCAATGGCCCATATGGGTCCTGTGGCGCCCAGGGCCGGACCTACCCCAGATCAGAAAATCCAGCAGGTTGTGTGACTATACATGTCACCCACAATATGTTGTGGTGGCGTATTGACACCCTGTTTTCGGCTGATAGAGTGCACGCTGGCGCTGCATGAGGCTGCGCGGGGAGGTCGGGCGGGATGTTCGGGGCGGGCAGCGTAAGCACGGGATCTTTCGCGCGCGCGCTCCTGGCCAGCTCCCCTGTCAGACGGTCGATCTAGACCTCCGGACCACTGAACGCGGGCCGGCCGGAGGGCCATGGGGTTGGACGCGGCCAGCAGCCGCGGCCAAGGGGTTGTTTTTGCTCGAGGCGCCCTAGGGCGCGGGGTCAGGAGCTGGCGAACATGATGGAGCGCGAGGTCGGTGGGCACAGGGGCCGGGGGCTGAAGGTCGCCAAGAAGGCGTCGGGCGCACGGCGCGGGCTTTCCGTGGGCCGGTACTTCACGACGCCGGGGGTCGATCCGGCGGAGGAGCTCGCCTGGGAGGTCCGCAACGCCCAGATCAGCGGCGAGGGCGGCGCGGTGGTGTTCGAGCAGAAGGAGGTCGAGGTCCCGAAGAGCTGGTCGCTCCTCGCCACCAACGTCGTCGCCTCCAAGTACTTCCGCGGCCCCATGGACTCGCCCACCCGCGAGCGATCGGTGCGGCAGCTCGTGTCGCGGGTGGTGAAGACCATCGGCGCCTGGGGGCGCAAGGACGGCTACTTCGCCGGCGAGGAGGACGCGGTCGCCTTCGAGGCGGAGCTCTCCCACCTCCTCTACCGCCAGAAGATGAGCTTCAACTCCCCGGTCTGGTTCAACGTCGGCGTGGAGGAGCACCCGCAGTGCTCCGCCTGCTTCATCAACTCCGTCGACGACTCGATGGACTCGATCCTGCGGCTGGCCCACACCGAGGGCATGCTCTTCAAGTACGGCTCGGGCACCGGTTCCAACCTCTCCCGCATCCGCTCCTCCAAGGAGCTGCTCTCCGGGGGCGGGGAGGCCTCCGGCCCGGTCTCCTTCATGCGCGGCTTCGATGCCTTCGCCGGGGTCATCAAGTCGGGCGGCAAGACCCGGCGCGCCGCCAAGATGGTGATCCTCGACGTCGACCACCCCGACGTGGTCGAGTTCGTGGGCTGCAAGGCCGAGGAGGAGAAGAAGGCCTGGGCGCTCATCGAGGCAGGCTACGACGGCGGGTTCAACGTCCACGGCGGCGCCTACGACTCGGTCTTCTTCCAGAACGCCAACCACTCGGTGCGGGTCACCGACACCTTCATGCGCGCGGTGCAGGAGGACCGCGACTGGCAGCTCAAGGCCCGCACCGACGGCCGGGTGCTGGAGACCGTCCGGGCCCGCGACCTGATGAAGCAGATCACCGAGGCGGCCTGGCTGTGCGGCGACCCGGGCCTGCAGTTCGACACCACCATCAACGCCTGGCACACCTGTCCGTCCACGGCGCGGATCAACGCCTCCAATCCCTGCTCCGAGTACATGTTCCTCGACGACTCGGCCTGCAACCTCGCCTCGCTCAACCTCATGCACTTCCGGTCGATCGAGGGCGGGTTCGATGCCGAGTCGTTCAAGCGCGCCGTCGACCTCACCATCCTGGCCCAGGAGATCCTGGTGGGGAACGCCCGCTACCCCACCCCCGCCATCGGCCGCACCAGCGAGGAGTACCGGCCGCTCGGGCTGGGCTACGCCAACCTGGGCGCCCTGCTCATGGCCAGCGGCCTCCCCTACGACTCCGACGCCGGCCGGGCCAGCGCCGCGGCCATCACCGCCCTCATGACCGGCGAGGCCTACGCCATGAGCGCCCGGATCGCCGAGCGGATCGGGCCCTTCGCCGGCTTCGAGCGGAACCACGAGCCGTTCCTGGGGGTGATCCGCAAGCACGCGCAGCAGGTCGACCGGATCGACCCTACCCTGGTCGATCCGGGCCTGCTCGCCGCCGCCCGAGACGCCTGGGCCGGCGCCCTGCGCCTGGGCATCGAGAACGGCTACCGCAACGCCCAGGTGAGCGTGCTCGCGCCCACCGGGACCATCGGCTTCATGATGGACTGCGACACCACCGGCATCGAGCCGGACATCGCCCTCGTCAAGTACAAGAAGCTGGTGGGCGGCGGGGTGCTCAAGATCGTCAACAACACCGTGCCGCTGGCGCTGCAGCGCCTGGGCTACTCGGCCGACGCCATCACCGGGATCGTGCAGTTCATCGACGAGATGGAGACCATCGAGGGCGCGCCCGACCTCTCCTCGGACCACCTGGCGGTGTTCGACTGCGCCTTCCGCCCCCGGAACGGCGCCCGCTCCATCCACTACATGGGGCACATCCGGATGATGGGTGCGGTCCAGCCCTTCCTCTCCGGCGCCATCTCCAAGACCGTCAACATGCCCAACTCGGCCACCCCCGAGGAGATCGAGCAGGCCTACCTCGAGGCCTGGCGGCTCGGGCTCAAGGCGGTGGCCATCTACCGCGACGGCTGCAAGCGGAGCCAGCCGCTCAACACCGGCCGGGAGAAGGAGGCGGAGAAGGCCGCCGCCCCGGAGGCCCGGCTGGCCCGGCGGCGCCTGCCCGACGAGCGCCGGTCGATCACCCACAAGTTCTCCATCGGCGGCCACGAGGGGTACATGACCGTCGGCATGTACGACGACGGCACCGCCGGCGAGCTCTTCATCACCATGGCCAAGGAGGGATCGGTGGTGTCCGGCCTCATGGACAGCTTCGCCACCGCCATCTCCATGGCCCTGCAGTACGGCGTGCCGCTCCGGGTGCTGTGCGAGAAGTTCAGCCACACCCGCTTCGAGCCGTCCGGCTTCACCGGCAACCCCGACATCCCCATCGCCAAGTCGATCACCGACTACCTCTTCCGCTGGCTGGCGCTGAAGTTCCTGCCCTCCGACGACGGGGCCGGCATGACCGCCCCCACCCCGCTCACCCCCGGCCAGGCGCCCGCCAAGCCCGCCTCCGCCGAGGCCACGCTGGTGGTGAAGCCGCTCCTCGCCGCCGCCAGCAAGGCCAACGGGACCCACGGGACCCACGGCGGCGCCAACGGCTTCACCCACGCCAGCGAGACCGACGCCCCGCCCTGCCCCACCTGCGGGTCCATCACCACCCGCAGCGGCACCTGCTACAAGTGCGTGAACTGCGGGTCGACCACCGGCTGCAGCTAGAGGGGCCCGCCTGGCCGAGGCCGGGGCCGCGCCGCCCCGGGCAGCGGGCCCCGCGTCCCGGCAGGCTACCGGCCCGCGCCCAGGTCCAGGAGGAAGCCCAGCAGCTCCGTCCAGACGGGGCGGCCGGGCTCGAGGTCGAGGTCGTTGTGGCTGGCCTGCTCCTGCACCCAGAGCCGCTTCGGGCCGCGAAGCGCCTCGAACAGGCGCTGACCCTGGCCGACGGTGACCACCTCGTCCCGCCCGGCCAGCAGGACCGCCGCCGGCCCGCGGAAGGCGCCCAGATCGTCGGCCGGCGCGAAGCGGTCCCGGAGGATGAAGCCGGGCAAGAACGGGTAGTGGATGCGCGCGACCTCGGCCATCCGAGCGTAGGGCGTCACCAGGAGCAGCCCCCGGACCACCCCCGGGGCGAGGGCGACCACCCTCCCCGCCACGCCGGTGCCCAGGCTCTCGCCCAGCACGAGCAGCGGCTCCGGGCCCCGGGCGGCGAGCTGCCGCGCGGCCTGGGCGGCCGCCTCGGAGAGCGCCGCGAGCGAGGGCGCGCCGGGGCGCGGGCCGTAGCCCGGGTACTCGAGGAGCCAGACCTCCACGCCCAGCGGCGCCAGGGCGGCCGCGTAGGGGGCGCGATCGAGCGCCGAGCCCGCGTTCCCGTGGAGGACGAGAAGGCGGGCGCGGGGTCGGGCCCCCAGGGGCGCCCGCCAGCCGAGGAGCCCCCCCTCCCCGTCGCGCCAGGGGAGCACGCCCAGCCGCGCCGCCCGCCCCAGCGCGGCCCGCTCGCCGCACCGGTCCGGGAAGTAGAGGAGCCGTCGCTGGAAGGCGAAGGCCAGCAGGCAGAGCCCGGCGTAGAGCGCGGCCGCGGCGAGGGTAACGATCCCGAGGAAACGCACGGGGCGAGCATGCCAGGACTGTGCGCGGGCGGCCACGGGGGCGAGGCCCCCGGGCTCGAGGCCTCGGCCGCCCTCCGCTCCGGCCGGCCCGCCGCCGGCCGCTGCCGATGGCGAGCGCGGCCGCGTGGGCGACGCGCTCGCCCCTCGCCCCGGGGCTCTCTCCCTCGGGTGGCTCAGTGGAAGTCCCGGGCCCGCTCCCCCACCGGCGGGGCCAAGGCCAGGGGGGCGATGGAGTCCACCCTGACGTTGACCACCAGGCCGTTCCGCTCCACCCGGCCGCGGGCGACCAGGAAGGGCGAGCCGCGCACCACCGGGCGGAACCGCTCGTAGACGTCGGGCATCACCACCAGGTTGGCGATGCCGGTCTCGTCCTCCAGGCTCACGAAGACGATGCCCCGGGCCGTCTCCGGCCGCTGCCTCACGATGACCAGCCCCGCCACCTCCACCGGCGCCCGATCGGGCAGCCGCGACAGCTCGCGGACGGTGCGGACCCTCCCGCTCCCCAGGCCGGGGCGGACCACGGCCATGGGGTGGCTCCGCACCGAGAGGCCGGTGGTGGCGTAGTCGGCCGAGATCTCCTCGGCCGCGCTCGCCGCCGGCAGCTGCGGCTCCGGCTCGGGCGGCGAGAGGCCCGCGAAGAGGTCGCCCCCGCCCGCCCCCTCGAGCCCCAGGCTGCGCCAGACCGCGCTGCGGCGATCGCCGGCCAGCGCCCCCAGCGCGCCCGCCTCGGCCAGGCGCAGCAGCCAGGCACGGGAGATCCCGGCCCGGCGCACCAGGTCCGGCAGGGAGGAGAACGGGCCCGCGGCGCGGGCGGCGATCACCGCCTCGCCCACCGCCCGGGGGAGGCCGCGGACGGCGTGCAGCCCGAGCCGGATGGCCGGCTCCTCGCCGGGCGCCACCGGGACGCCGGCGGCGGCCCCCTCCAGGCTCGTCTCCCAGCCGCTCGCGGCCACGTCGACCCCGCGCACCTCCACCCCGTGGCGCTTGGCGTCCTCGACCAGGGTGTGCGGCGCGTAGAACCCCATGGGCTGGCTGTTCAGGAGGGCGCAGGCGAAGACCGCCGGGTGGTAGCGCTTCAGCCAGGCCGAGGCGTAGACCAGGAGCGCGAACGAGGCGGCGTGCGACTCGGGGAAGCCGTAGCCGGCGAACCCCAAGAGCTGGGTGAAGATGCGCTCCGCGTCCTCGCCGGAGATGTGCCGCTCCGCCATCCCCTCCACCAGCCGGGCCTTCATGGCCGCCAGCCGCTCGTGCGAGCGGCGGTGGGTCATCACCCGGCGCAGCTCGTCGGCCTCGCCCGGCGTGAACCCGGCGGCGACCACCGCCAGCCGCATGGCCTGCTCCTGGAAGAGCGGGACGCCCAGGGTCTTCTTCAGGACCGGCTCGAGCGGCGCGTACGGGTAGCGCACCTCCTCCTTCCCGTCCCGGCGCCGGAGGTAGGGGTGGATCATCCCGCCCTGGATGGGCCCGGGCCGGATGATGGCCACGGAGATGACCAGATCGTAGAAGTCGCGCGGCTTGAGGCGGGGGGCGAGGCCCATCTGTGCGCGCGACTCGACCTGGAAGACACCGATGGAGTCGGCCTGGCAGAGCATGTCGTAGACGGCCGGGTCCTCGGCGGGGATGGTGGCGAGCGAGTCCGGATGGGGCACGGCGGTGGGGAGAGCCGGGCGGGGCTGCTGTCGCGCCAGCAGGGCGAGGGCCCGCGAGAGCGCGGTGAGCATGCCCAGGGCGAGCAGATCCACCTTGAGGAGGTCCAACTCGGCCAGATCGTCCTTGTCCCACTGCACGATGGTCCGGTCGGGCATGGCCGCCGGCTCGATGGGGACCGTCTCGCAGAGCGGGCGGCGCGTGATCACGAAGCCGCCCACGTGGATGGAGAGGTGGCGGGGGAACCCCTGCAGCTCGCGGGCGACGGCCAGGGTCAGCCGCACCCGCTCCGAGTCGGCCGCGTCCAGGCCGGCCTGGGCGACGATCTCGGGGCCCACCTCGTCCAGCCGGTCGTAGCTCCCGAGCTGCCTGGCCAGCCGGTCCACCTGTGCCAGGGAGAGGCCCAGCGCCTTGCCCGCGTCCCGGATCGCCGACCGGGCCCGGTAGGTGATCACCTCGCAGACCATGCCGGCGCGATCCCGCCCGTAGCGCTGGTAGACGTACTGCATCACCTCCTCGCGCCGCTCGTGCTCGAAGTCCACGTCGATGTCGGGCGGCTCGCCGCGCTCGGCGGAGAGGAAGCGCTCGAAGAGGAGCCCCATCCGCACCGGGTCGATGGAGGTGATGCCCAGCACGTAGCAGACGGCGGAGTTGGCGGCGCTGCCGCGCCCCTGGCACAGGATCCCGCGCGAGCGCGCGAACCGGACGATGTCCCAGACGGTGAGGAAGTAGCTGGCGTAGCCCAGCTCCTCCACCAGGTCGAGCTCCCTCGCCAGCTGGCGGGCCACGTCCTCGGGCGGCTCGCCCCGGTAGCGCCAGCGCGCCCCCTCCCGGGTGAGCTCGCGGAGCAGTCGCATCCCGGTGAGCCTGCGCCCAGCTTCCTCGCCCGGGCCCGCCTCCTCGGCCGCCAGCCGCACCGGCGCATCGGGCCCGGCCGGGCTGGCCCGGAGCACCGGGGCGGTGGCCGGGGCCGCGGGGCGTCCGGCCTGGTGCGGGCTGGAGGTGGTCACCTCGGTGCCACCGGCCAGCGCCACCGCCTCCACCCGCACCGGCGGCAGCGGGTGCTCGCCCCGGATCTCGGCCAGCCGGAAGCGGCAGGCGGCGGCGATCTCGGCCGCGGCCTCCAGCCCTTCGGGGAAGTCGCGCCACAGCCGGGCCATCTCCTCGGGGCCCTTGAGGGTCCGCTCCGCGTTGGGGAAGAGGCGGCGTCCTGCCCTCTCCACCGTGGTGCCGAGCCGGACGCAGGTGACCACGTCCTGGAGCACCTGGCGCTCGCGGACGTGGGTGTGCGCGTCGTTCACCACCGCCACCTGGATCCCCAGCCGCCGCCCCACCGAGCGGGCGGCCAGCACGCGCGCCTCCTCTCCGGCGGCGTGGTGGCGCGAGACCGCCAGGGCCAGCCTGCGCCCGAAGGCCTCGCGGAGCCGGGCGGCGGCGTCGCCGTCGGCGCCGGGGTAGATCGCGAAGAGCCCCCGCGCCGCCGCCGCGACCGCCTCGAGCGGCAGCCGGACGTCCGCCTTCTCGCGGCGCGCCGGGGAGCCCCCCCCGCCCGCCTCGCCCGGGGCCACCGAGCCGTGCCCGCAGTGCGCGCGGGTGATCAGCCGGCACAGCCCCGCGTAGCCCTCCCGGTCCTGGGCGAGCAGGACCAGCCGCGCCCCGCGCCCGGCCACGAGGCCGTCCACCTCGAGCTCCGTCCCCACCACCAGCGGCAGCCCCCGCTGCCGGGCCTCGGCGTGGGCGCGAACCACGCCGTACAGGCCGTTCACGTCGGCGAGCGCCAGCGCCGCGAGGCCCAGCTCGGCCGCGCGCTGCACCAGCTCCTCCGGCTGGCTCGCCCCCTCGAGGAACGAGAAGCAGGACTTGCAGCGCAGCTCGGCGTAGCGCGGCGCCATCAGTCGAAGAATCCGTGCAGGTAGAGGCGCCCGTCGGCGCCGTCCCGGTAGATCCAGCAGTCGCCCAGCCCCTCCAGCCGCACGCGGTAGTAGTCCCGGGCGAACCGCTCCCACCACCACTCGCCGGCGAGCCGCTCCGGCCCCTGAAAGGCGAGCACGGCCCGCTCCCGGCCGCCGACGCGCAGGGAGGTGAGCCGCCCGCCCTCGCCCTCCGCGACCACCAGCTCGGGCGCCGGGAGGAGCCGGGTGGGCCGGGACGCGACGCCCTCCGGCACCTCGGGCACGCCGGGCCCCGGCCGCCGGGGATCCGGGCGGAACGGCACGGTCCGGTAGGCGCTCTCGGGCCGGTACCGCTCGACCGGCTCGGCGGCGAAGAGCGCGCCGTCGCCCAGCCGCACCGCCAGCCGGGCCAGCACGCCCTCCAGCGCCGCCAGGGCCTCGGGCCGGTCGCCGAAGGCGAGCTGCTCCGCCGCCACCGGCGCCACCTCCACGGCGACGAGCCGCAGCGCCACCACCGCCGCCGGCAGCCGGAGCGAGAAGAGGTGCTCCTTGAGCGGCCCCAGCCACCGCGCCACGGCGGCGGTGGGCTGCGCCAGCGGGACCTCGACGCGCTCCTCGCCGCGCGGGTCGAGCCCGAGCACGAGCTTCAGGCGGGTGGCGCCCAGCCCCCGCCCCGCCAGGCGCGCGGCCACCCGGTCCGCCAGCCGCTTCAGGACGAAGAGGAGCGGCTCGGCGGCCTCGGCCGGCGCCTCCAGCTCGACGCCCTCCGCCGGCAGCGTCTCCGGCTGGTAGGGGACGAGCGGCGAGGCGTCCTCCCCGCGGGCCAGCCGCGCCGCCCGGACGCCCTCGGGGCCGAAGCGGTGGGCCAGCGTGCCCTCGGGCAGGCGCGCCAGGCCGCCGGCGTCGGCCACCCCGACCTCGGCCAGCCGGCCCGCCACCGCCGGCGAGAGCCCCAGCGCGGCGAGCGGCAGCGGCGCCAGGGCCTTCCGCGCTGCGCCCGGCGGAACCCAGCGCAGGCTGCCCTCGGCGCGGGCGGCCTGCGCGGCGAGCGCTCGCGCCGGCGCCCGGCCGTCGGCCACCGCGGCCCGCGCCGCGTAGCCCATCTCGCCCGCCAGCGCCAGGGCCCGCGCCGCCAGCGCCCGTTCGGCGAGCTCGGCCGGGTCGGCCCCGGGCCGGCCCGCCGCGGGGCCGGCCACCACGTGCGCCGCGCTGGCATCGAGGAGGAGGGCGTCGGGCGGGGAGACCTCCACCGCGGGCGCCAGCGCCAGCAGCGCCTCGGCCAGCGCCCGCAGCGCGGCGCGATCACCGGCGGGATCGAGCGGGACCATCTCCAGCCGGCCGCAGGCGCCCAGGGCCTCGGCCGCGGCCATCCCCGGCCGCACGCCGGCGGCGCGCGCCTCCGCGTCGCAGCAGGAGACGCGCCCCTCGCCGAGGACCGCCACCGGCCTCCGCGCGGGACCGTGCCGCTCGTCCTCAGGGGGGCGTCCGCCGCAGGCGGCGGAGTCGAGGGACCGCCGGATCCGCTGCAGCGGCAGGTCGGGCAGGTGCAGGGCCAACACCCGCGGCGCCCGGCGCTCGCGCCCCGCGGCCCCGCGGCCCGGGGCCGGTCCCGGACCGCCCTGCCGCGCGTCAGGCTGCATGGGTCTCCGACCTCCGCTCCTCGACCCCGCCCAGCCGGCGGCGGGCCATCACCCGGCCGCCCTCCTCGGCCACGTCGAGCCGCACCGCCGCAGGGGGCCGCAGGGCCGCGCGGGGGGGCGCGAGCCACAGCCCCACCGCCCCGCCCTTCTCGGCGGCCGCCTGGAGCCGCCGCGCCACGGCCGCCCAGCCCCGCTCGGCCCCGCGGGTGGGGATGTCCATCACCACCGCCGCGAAGGCTCCGGAGCCGAGCAGCGCCTCCGCCGCCCACAGCCCCGCCTGCACGGGATCGCCGCGGCCGCCGGCGGGCCGGACGATGAGGAGGCGGGCGAGGTCGACCCCGCGCGCCGCGGCGGCCGGCGGGTACATCTCGCCCCGGCCGTCCACCCAGGCGAAGAGGTCGCCGCCCTCGAGGGAGGCGAGCAGGGACAGGGCCACGGCCGTCTTCCCGCTGGCCCGCCCCCCCGCGAGCTCGGAGATGGCGCCGCGCGGGAACCCGCCGCCCGGCAGGGCGCCGTCCACCTCGGTCAGGCCCGATCCCACCGCCCCGCTGCGCCGCGCCGGCCGGCGCTCGATCCGGTGGATCGCTTCCCGCAGCTCGGCGAGGAGGTGGGGGCGATCATCTGGCTGGGGGGCCCGCATGGCAGCACCGCTCCGGCTGAACATAACTGCTCATGCGTTCAGCTAGCAAGGCGGTCTGACACCGCTCCCGGGAAGTCCCCGGGGGAACGGGCCTTATGCCCTCCAGGGCCTACCCGGTGCTGCGCCGCTCCTGCTCGGCGATCTGCGCCAGGACCTTGTCCATGTCCAGCGAGCGCACCTGCGCGAGGAGCTCCTCCAGCGCCGCCTCCGGCAGCGCCCCGGGCTGCGCGAACAGGAGCACCTTGTCGCGCAGGACCATGAGCGTGGGGATGGAGCGGATGTCGAACTCCGCGGCCAGCTCCTGCTGCTCCTCGGTGTTCACCTGTGCGAAGGTGACGTCCGGGTGCTTCGTCGACACCCGCTCGAAGACGGGGCCGAACATCCGGCAGGGACCGCACCACGGCGCCCACCAGTCGATGAGGACGATCCCGTCCTTCTCGATCTTCTCCCGAAACGTCTCCTTGGTCACCGCGACGGTGGACATGTCCTACCCCTTCCGGATCCCGGCGCCCGCGACGGCGGGCCCGCTCGTGCCGGTGGGACCCAGCGCGAGCCGATAGGATTCGCCGGGCCGGGCCGTGCCCGTCCCGGACCCCGGGCGAGGGCTCCGGGGAACCACCTACCTCGACGGTGGGTACTTGTGCAGCTTGCGCTGCAGCGAGCGCCGGTGGATCCCCAGCCGCCGCGCCGCCTCGGAGATGTTGCCGCCGCAGTCGGTGAGCACGCGCTGGATGTGCTCCCACTCGGCCCGCGCCAGCGACGGCGTCTCGATGCCCTTCTCCTTGGCGGTGTTGGTGCCGTGCAGCGCCGCCAGGATCTCGTCGGCGTCGGCCGGCTTGGGCAGGTAGCCCACCGCCCCCTCGCGCACCGCCTCGACGGCGGTGGCGATGCTGCCGTAGCCGGTCAGCATGAGCACCCGGGTGGCGGGGTCCTGGCGGCGGAGCTCGCGCAGCACGTCCAGGCCGGAGCCCCCCGGCATCTTGAGGTCCACCACCGCCATCTCCGGCGAGTCCTTGGCCGCCTCGCGCAGCGCCTCCTCGGCGGAGCCGGCCGTGCGCACCTCGTAGCCCCGATCGCGGATGGCGGTGGCGAGACGCTCGCGCAGGACCTCGTCGTCGTCCACGAGGAGGATGCTCGGCAGGGTCTCCTGGGTCTCTTCCGTCGTCATTCCGCGCTCCTTTCGCCGGCCTGCGTGGCCGGCAGGTCGATGGTCGCCTCCGTCCCCATGCCCGGGGAGGAAGTGATACGGAGCTCGCCGCCCAGCTGCTCGGCGAGCGCTCGGGTGAGGAAGAGGCCGAGCCCCATGCCCTCGCCCGGAACCTTGGTGGTGAAGAACGGCTCGCCCACCCGCGCCAGCACGTCGGGTGCCATGCCCTTGCCCCGATCGATGACCGTGGCCAGGACCCGTCCCTCCGCGATGGCCGTGCGGAGCACCACCTCGGCCCCCGCCGGCGAGGCCTGCACCGCGTTCTTCATGAGGCCGCGAAGCGTCTCCGCCAGCGCCTTGGGGGGACCGAAGATGGCCGCCTCGCCGGCCGGCGGGACCACCTCGACCCGGACCCGGTCGCGAGCGACCAGCGCCGAGAGCGCCTGCTCGATCCACTGCTGCACCCCGATGCTCACGAAGGGCTCGCCCATGTTGGCGCCCGACTGCGCCGACATCCGGTCGAGGATCTCGCGACAGCGGGCGATCTGGTCGCGGACCAGCTGCAGGTCGCCCCGCACCTCCGGCGTCACCGAGTCCTTGAGCGAGCGCTGCAGCTCCTTGGCCACGATGGCGATGGTGGACAGCGGGGTGGAGAGCTCGTGCGCGGCGCCGGCGGCTAGCGTGGCCAGGGCGGCCAGCTTCTCGCGCTGCACCGCCCGGGTCCGGGTCTCCCGCAGCTCGCGCTCGCGGACGGCCAGCACGTAGGTCAGCCTCTGCACGAAGAAGACGACGAACACCGAGGCCAGGGCCAGCGCCAGCCACATCCCCGCCAGGTGGGTGCGGATGAGCTCGTCGAGCCCCATGTCCGGGTGGAGGTGGTGACCCGCGCCGAAGGCGCGCTCGTGCGCGAAGAGCCCGGCGAAGCCGCCCAGGCTCACCCCCAGGACCAGCCACGACCAGCGCGGCGGGAGGAGCACGGCCGCCAGGGCCACGTTCACGAGGTAGAGGGTGGAGAAGGGGTTGGCCGCGCCCCCGGTGAGGTCGAGGACCGCGGTGAGCACCAGCGCATCGGCCACCATCACCGCGCCGATGACCGCGTCGGTGGCGTGGGCCCGCCGCGACACGGACCAGAGACCCAGGTTGAGGAGCGCCTCGCCGGCGAGCACCAGGGCCAGGGTGCCGAGCGGCAGGCCCAGCCGGGTGAACGCCTGGGCCGCGCCGATGAGCACGGCCTGGCCGGCGATCGCCCACCAGTGCAGGTGGACCAGCCAGGTGAGGTTGTGGCGGCGACGGTCCTCGCGCGCGGTTGGGGGCCGCCGCGCCGGGGCGACGCTCTCCCGCTTCGGCCCTGCACCCTCACCCGGAGCGGCGATCTGGACTCGGAACACCTGACCTCGCCTCGTGAATTCGATGGAAGCTAACACAATCGGGGAGCGGACAGTGGGCCGCATTGCGGCGCTCGCCATCCGCGCTTGACTGGGCGGGGCGTCACTTCTAGCTTCATCCGACCCATGCGAGGACGCCGCCGGACCGTCGCCTCCACGCTGGCCGAGTCGCTGGCGCGCCGGCCCGAGGCGCGGTCGGCGGCCCTGGCCTGCGCCTTCGCGGACGCCTGCGGCCCGCGCCTCGCCCGCGAGGTCTCCCTCCGCGGCCCGTCCGCCGACGGCCGGCTGCTGGTGCTGGTCCAGAGTCCCGCCTGGGCGGAGCAGGTCGCGCTCCTCGAGCGCGAGATCTGCACGCGCGTCGAGGCGCGCATGGGCCCTGGCTCGGCCCCAGGCCTGCTCGTCCGCGTGGGCAGCCCTCGATGAAGGCCGCCGCACCTCGTCCCCCGCGCCGCCAGCTGCTCCTCGCGGCTCTGCTCGCCGCCGCCGGGTGCGCCCGTCCCCCCTCCCCGGCCGGTCCACCCGCCGGCCTGCCCCCGCCGCCCGCCACCTCGGCGCCGCGGGCCGTTCAGCCCGGCCCGCCCGACGCCCGCTACGGCCCCGAGCCGGCCGTCCGCCTCACGCCCCTCGAGGCGGCCGCGCAGGAGGCGCTGCCCGCGGCACCGGGCCCGCGCCCGCGCCTCTCCGGCGCGCTGGTCCTTGCCGCGCGCGCCCTGGCGCGGCGCGCCGCGGCCGGTGCCCCGCGCCCTCTCGACGGCGCCGCGCTCAGGGACGCGCTGGCGGAGGGGCTCTCCTACGATCCTGCGCCCGCCGCCTTCCTGGCCCGGGCCAGCCCGTCCCGGCTCCGCGAGGCGCTGTCCGGCGCCGCCCTGCCGCAGGGCACCACCCACCTCGGCGTGGGCGCCGTGGAGGTGGGGGCCGAGGTGGTGGCCGTGGTCCTGGCCGCGCAGCGCCGGCTGCGGCTCGCCCCGTTTCCCCGGGCGGTCGCCGCCGGCGAGGCGGCGGTGCTCCGCGGCGACCTGCTCGCCGGGCTGCGCTCGCCGCGGGCCTTCGTCACCCTCCCCTCGGGCGGGGTCCGGGAGATCGAGGGCTGCGGTGCCGGGCTCCGCTGCCAGGTCCGGTTCGAGGAGCGGGGCCGCTACCTGGTCGAGGTGGAGGCCGAGGGCGAGGCAGGCCCGGCGGTGACCGCGCTCTTGGTGGTCGCCGCCGGCGGCGCCTCCCTGGAGGCGCCGCCCGAGCCGCCCGAGCTGCCCGAGGCTCCCGGGCCGGGCCAGGCCGAGGCCCAGGTGGCCGCGGCGCTCTCCGCCCTGCGCGCCCGACAGGGGCTCTCCCCGCTGGCGCTCTCGCCCCAGCTCTCCGAGGTGGCGCGCCGCCACAGCGCCGCCATGCTGGCTGCCGGCCGCGTCGCCCATGTCGTGCCCGGCAGCCCCGGGCCGGCGGAGCGGCTGGCCAGCGCCGCCATCCCCTACCGGCGCGTGTTCGAGAACGTGGCCGCGGCCGCGACGCCGCTCGCCGCCCACGAGGCGGCCGCGGAGAGCCCGGCCCACCGGAAGAACATGCTCGAGCCGGCGGCGCGTCGGGTGGGCATCGGGCTGGCGCGCGACCGCCTGCCCACCGGTGATGCCCGCGTCTACCTGACCGAGATCCTGATCGAGCCGGCCGCGGCCGACGACGGCCCCCTCACCCTCGACGCGCGCGTTCGCGAGGCGCTCTGGCAGGAGCGGGCGCGGTGGGGGCTGCCCCCGCTCACCGCGGACGACGCGCTCGACGAGCTGGCCCGCGACGCGGCCGCCGAGCTTCGCGCGCGGGACGCCCGCGAGCTGCCCGACCTGGCCGAGCGGGCGCTGGGGCTGCGCAGGGGCCTGGCCGCCGCCGACGCCTTCGTGGCCACCGAGCCGCGCGAGGCGACCCAGTCGCAGAACCTGAGGGACCGGCGCTTCCGCCGGGTGGGGGTCGCTGTGGTCGAGGGTGCGAGCCCGCACTACGGCGCGGGGCGGCTCTTCATCGCGGTGGTGTACACCGACTGAGCGAGCCCATGCGCGCCCGGCCTACACCAACCGCCGCTGTGTGGCGTAGCTCTCCACCCCGCCCTCCACCTTCGGCTGGATGCTGTGCAGCTCGCAGCGCGAGCAGCTCCAGCTGTTCCAGCCTCGCATCACCGCCTCGTCCAGGCAGCTATCGTAGAAGCCGCAGAACAGGTTGCGGTGCCCCTCGACGCCTCGGTCGGGGTTGATCGGCGCGGTGAGCTCGGTGGGACTCGGCTTGGCGAGCACGGTGGACTCCTCCGGATGGCCGGGCCATCCTCTCCAAGGCGGCGCGACGGTGCGCGTGAGCGCATTGGGCCCCTCCCGTCGTCGCTCGCCCCCTCTCCCCGGGGGTGGCGAGCCGCTCGGCAATCTGACATTCCGGGTGATCGCGACCGACCGCTCGGACGGCCGGCCTGGCCGTATATCGCGCCCCCGGACCGATCGAGTCAAGAGCATGCGGCCCCCCTTTGGTGTGACCCTCCTGGCCTGGTCGGAATCTCCCGGCCGGTCGCCCCCTTGGCGGAGGGC
>Ga0335069_10007319_pt1 | contig 15953 bp, 13 predicted proteins | sample Lox_Sample_11_FD_206714 | JGI IMG/M metagenome (GOLD analysis project Ga0335069, IMG submission 206714) | Soil microbial communities from Loxahatchee National Wildlife Refuge, Florida, United States - Lox_Sample_1.1 | ecosystem: Environmental > Terrestrial > Soil > Wetlands | place: USA... | reverse complement strand
TTGTCTCCTTTTATCGAAATTGCGAAGAGTGCGATGCTATGTTTTGAATCCGCCCACGGGCTCTGCCGGTGGCCGAACCTCTTCCCGTGAAGTTCCGACTAACAAACAGGACAGCAATCCGCGAACTGCCTCATCGAGTTTCGAACCCCGCCCGGCATCGAACACGTAGCGATCCGGCCGTATCAGCACGAAGTCGATTTCGTGTTCGCCGAACCACCGGTGCAAAACGCCTTTGTGGTCCGTGATTACAGCTCTGTCAGACGCGTCGCCGAATTCCAGAAAACTAACCGGGATCGCCCTTCGGAGATCGTTGAGAATCGTTCGCTGCCGCGCGATCGTTCCTTTGCGCGCCAGCACAACAAAATCGTGGCCCAGCGCCTCGTCGAGCAAATCGATTGTGCCGTCAGGCAGGGTGATTGGCGGTTGCAAGGCGAGATGCCCCGCCAGGGCGGAGTGTCCCAGACACCCACCCTTCAGCGGCCGCTTCCGGTTAATGCCCTTCATAAAGGCGCGGCGAGTCGCGCCGAAGAAGTTCGCAGGGCGGAGCAGCAGATTGTCCCGAAGGAAGGCGACGAGTCGGTTCTGGGTCTGCACCAGGCTCCCGAGGAAGATCGCACCCCGGATAATCTCGCGCACGTGCACGCTTCGTTCGCGGAAATAATCTCCCAGGATACTTGCATCCGTACGACCGGAAAGTATGAGGTTCAGTCGCCACGACAAGGCATGCGCATCGCGTATGCCCGCACACATCCCCTGACCGAGAAAGGGAGGCATTTGGTGCGCGGCATCGCCGGCGAGGATAATCCTTCCCGACACCCAGCTTTTCGCCCACAGCGCATGGAAGTTGTAGGAAGCAATTCGGACGATCTCGATCTTGTCGAGATCGATGAATGCGCTGATCTGGCGGCGAACTAAAGCCGGGTCAGTTGCCTCCGCAATACTCTTTCCTCCCGTCACCATCAGTTCCCATCGGTAATGAGGACCTGCCACAGGAACGTATGTCGTGGGCTGACCGGGGTCGCATATCTGGGCATGATTGGGTGGCAGGTTCTTATCTTTTTTGCCGGTGCGCGTTTTTGTGTCGACCACCACCCAGCTCTGGTCAAAATTGGCGGAATCGATCGTGATGCCTGCTGATTTGCGGACGAAGCTCCGCCCACCGTCACACCCGACCAGATACCTCGCTTCTACCCGCACGCTCTCGCCAGAGGGGAGCCGCCCACTGGCGACCACTCGCTCCGTACTCTGCGTAATCTCATCCACGCCAACGCCGAAGAGAGGCCGAACGTTAGCGTAGCGCTTCAATCCCTCGCGCAGGCGCCCCTCGAATGTAGGCTGATGAAACCACCAGGCAGATGCATAGCCGTAGGGATGGTCTTGACTGTCGACTTGCAATTTCAGCAGTGGCTTGCCGTGCGCCGTTCGCTTCAACTCCATTTCGAGGAACGGCTCGCTGGTGCTTTCGACTTCCCGCGAGAGACCCGCGAACTGGAAGATGCGCATACATTCATCATCAAAATGGATGGCCCGCGTCGCCGGATAGATCTCCACGTCGCGTTCCAGGCCGATCACGGACCAGCCGTACTGCCCGAGCAGGTTTGCCAGCATCGCTCCGGTGGGGCCGAGCCCCACGATCGCCACGTCACACTCATGCACGACGGGTTTCATCATTTTCCCCCTGCAGAAGAAACAGGCCCGCTTGAATTGGCTTCAAGTATTGAACACATGTGTTCAAGTCGTCAAGCAAATACTAAAAAAATTGCTGCTTCAAAATAAGATTGACATCTAACTGAACACTAGTGTTCAATTTTGGCATCCCATGGCGCAGAACCTCCAATTTCGCAAATCGCTCAGTCCAACGCAGAAACGCATTCAGCAGGCAGCTCTGCGGCTGTTCGTGGAAAAAGGTGTGGATCGGGTCAATGTCAAGGAACTCGCGCACTGTGCGAAGGTGGCCCGGGGCACGATCTACAACAACCAGCGCGCTTCAACCGAGCAGATCTTTCAGGAAATCGCCAGTCAGCTAAGTATCGAAATGCACGAGCGTGTCGTTGCAACCCTTGCCGGCATCGACGACCCCGCGCAACGGCTGGCGACAGGGGTCCGACTCTTTGTGCGGCGCGCACATGAAGAGTCCGACTGGGGTGCCTTCCTCGTGCGCTTCGGCTTGAACAACTCAATCCTGAGGCAGATGTGGTACGGACCGCCGCGCAAGGACGTCTCTGCCGGCATAGCCAAGGGCCGCTATAACTTGCGCCCTGAGCAACTGCCGTCAGCCATGAGCATGGTCGCCACCGGCACCCTGGGGGCGATCTTTCTCGTGCTGCACGGCCATCGAAGCTGGCGAAAAGCTGGCTCAGATGCTGCTGAACTGCTGCTGCGCGCCTTCGGTCTGCCTGCCCGTGAGGCGCACAGAATTGCAACCATCGCACTTCCACAGTTGGCTCCAACGATGGAAGTAGGCCCCGAAAATGCAATGAGGACGGTCAAGCCGCCGTCACGGAGCATTCCCAACGGCGCAAAGGATCGCTGATGAAGCCAGTGCTTAAGACACCGCAACCTTCCCGTCATTCAAGTCCGACGGTCAAGGCCTGCAAACTTGCCCACTTGATTTTTGAGCGGCCTGATCTCGAGCGTGCGGAGCGCTTTCTGACAGACTTCGGTCTTGTGACTGCATTCAAGACGGCCGATACCCTTTTCCTGCGTGGCACAGGTCGTGCTCCTTACTGTTACAGAGTCCAATGCGGCCCCAGAGCCAGGTTCGTGGGCTTCGGTCTCTGTGTTCCGACCGAGGCCGACCTGACAAAGATTTCCCAGCTTCCGGGAGCCTCCCCTCGAGAGGATTGCGACGATCCCGGCGGTGGCCAACGTTGCCGCCTCACCGACCCCTCCGGCTTCGTGGTCGAGGCTGTGTACGGGCAGGCTGAAGCACCGGTGCTAGAACGACGCTCCTCCCTGCCCTTCAATGATGGAGACGAACCGAAGCGCGTCAATGCCACGCAACGCCCGCCCGCCAAACCCTCGGAGATCATCAAACTTGGTCACGTCGTGATCGAGGTCGCGGACTATCAGAAGACCTGCGAATGGTACACGAAGACCTTCGGCTTCATCCCCAGCGACGTGCAGGTCCTGCCTGACGGCTCTCCCCTGGTGACATTTATGCGCCTGGACCTCGGCAACCAACCGGCGGACCATCACACCATGGCCATCGCTCAAGGCTTCACGCCGGCTTACAGCCACAGTGCGTACGAGGTAGTTGATGCAGACGCCGTTGGCATGGGGCAAAGAATTCTTCGTGAACACGGATGGAAGCATGCCTGGGGCATCGGACGGCATATTCTCGGCAGTCAGATCTTCGACTATTGGCAGGACCCGTGGGGCTACAAACACGAACACTACTGCGACGGAGACTTGTTTACCTCCGAAGTAACGATGGGAGTCGAGTGGGCCAGGCCCGATGCTATGGCGCAGTGGGGCCAGCGCATGCCCGCAAGCTTTACTCGGCCAAAGTTGACGTTCGAGAACCTGACAGGCCTGTTCCGAAGTCTCGCGAAGAGCCCCGACGTGACCTTGAGGAAACTGATCACGATGGCAAAGCTATTCGGCTAAGAGCGGGCGGCCCGACGGACCGGCGGTTCCATATTTGAACGAGAGGAGTTGATGCCCTCATGGCAGTAGCGGCAATTCGCTTTGAACACCAGGGCCTGGCGCGCTGGGGGCTGATCCGCAATAACAGGATTTTTGCCATCCCGGGCGACTACGCAACAACCGAGGAGTTTATCCGCGCTTTTGACTCGAAGGAACCACTTGCGTCGGAAACCGAGGGGTTTCCGCGAGCAGAGGTAAAACTACTGTCTCCCATCACCTCGAATCAGCAGTTCATCTGCCTCGGCGCAAACTACAGGCAGCACATGATCGAATCCGGCATCGATCCAGACGTCAAGCACTACAACATGATGTTCACCAAGGCGCCCGGTTGCATCGTCCCCGCCGACAGCCTGCTCATTAAGCCCAGGCGCGTGCGGTTTCTCGACTACGAAATTGAACTCGGACTTGTGATGAAGCAGGACGTAACGCATACAGTGACCGTGTCCGACGAGACTTTGGCCGACTATATCGCTGGCATCGTGATTGTCAATGACTACTCTGCCCGCGATGTTCAAATTCCGGAAGGTCAGTTCTACAAAGGAAAGAGCTTTCGCACCTTCGCGCCGGTCGGACCAATCTTGTGCCTGCTGCAAGCTACCGAGATGGGTTATCTGAAGAATCTCCAACTAACTCTCACGGTGAACGGCGAAGTACGCCAGAATGACACCACCGCCAATCTCGTCAACGGCCCGGCAGAGACACTGACGGAACTATCGGGCGTGCATGACCTCGCCCCCGGCGACCTCATCGCAACCGGAACGCCTTCGGGCTGTGCGCTCTCTGTGCCTTCGCCCTTTAAGCAGCGCCTGGCGGCGATGTTGCCCGAAGAGATGAAATGGCGGATGTTCTTCAAGGTGCAAGCCCAACGGCCACAGTACCTGAAGGTCGGTGACATTGTCGAGTCACGCATAAGCAGCCGCGACGGCGTAATTGACCTCGGCGTTCAGCGCAACGTCGTGGTGGATGAAGCGTAATGGCAATCCGAACACTCTCAGATATCGCAGAACTTGAAACGGTGCCGTTGACGGAGCGCCAGCTTCCGACCAGTACCTATGCTGCGCTCAAGGCCCAGGCAGATAAGACTCCTGAGCAGCCTGCCTTGACCTTCTTCCTGGACGCGACTCGCTTTGATTGCACTCATGTTTGGGACTATCGGCGGCTGTTTGCCGACATCACGCGCACAGCGAACAGCTTCACTAATCTCGGGCTGAAGCACGACGAAGTTGTCGCCTTCATTATGCCGAACCTTCCCGAGACGCACTTTACCATCTGGGGAGGAGAAGCTGCCGGGATTGTCATGCCGATCAATCCCTTGCTTGAGGCGGAGCAGATCGGCGAATTGTTGCGAGCCGCCCGAGCCCGGATCGTGGTCACTCTCGCACCCACGCCCGGCATCGACCTGTGGACGAAGCTGGCAAGCCAGCTCGATGAACTCCCGGACGTAAGGAGCGTCGTCTGGGTGAGCCTCGCGCCATATCTGCCGGCGCCGGAAGGTCGTGCGCTTAATGAGATCGCATCGCGCGAGCGTCAACGCTTCCCGAAACACACCCTCGTCGATCTCACAAACCAGATGAGCAAGCAACCGGCTGACACGCTCATCAGCGGCCGGGTCATTCAATGGCGTGAGCGCTCCTCCTATTTTTGCACCGGCGGCACCACCGGATTGCCGAAGATCGCGTGTCGTACACACGGATCGGAGGTGTTCGATGCCTGGGCTACTGGAGTGACCATAGGAGCGCGCGAGCGGCAGAGAACGTTCTTCTGTGGCCTTCCTTTGTTTCACGTAAACGGGCAACTGGTTACCGGACTCCTGCCTTGGACGAGCGGAGACCACGTCATTCTTGGCACGCCGCAGGGTTATCGCGGCAACGGGGTGATCACGAACTTCTGGCAGATCGTCGAACACTTCCGCATTAATTTCTTTTCCGGTGTGCCGACTATCTATGCATCTCTGCTGCAGCAACCCGTCGGCAGCGCTGACCTGTCGAGCCTCGAATATGCACTATGCGGCGCCGCTCCCATGCCCGCTGAGTTGTTCCGCAATTTTGAGCGCACCACGGCGGTGCGGATTCTGGAGGGCTATGGCCTGACGGAAGCAGCCTGCGTTTCGTCGATCAATCCTCCCGCTGGCGAACGGCGCATCGGCTCGATTGGATTGAGCTTGCCCTATCAATCGATGCGGGCGGTCGCGCTTGATTCGGATCGCAAATACATCCGTGACGCGAGCGTGGGCGAGATTGGAACCATCGTTATCCGCGGCCCCAACGTCTTTGAGGGATACCTGAATGACGAACATAACAGGTTCCTTTGGATCGAGATCGATGGAGAAAGATGGCTGAACACGGGCGACCTCGGGCGCCGGGACAGCGAGGGCTATTTCTGGCTGACCGGACGTAGCAAGGAGTTGATCATCCGCGGCGGGCACAATATCGATCCCATGCTGATTGAGGAGCCGCTCTTGCGCCATCCCGACGTGCAGATGGCTGCTGCCGTCCCTCGGCCCGACGCACATTGCGGAGAACTTCCCGTCGCTTATGTACAACTGCGGGCCGGCGCAACCGTCTCGGAAGAGACGTTACTGGAACACGCGAGAAACAACATCGGCGAGCGCGCCGCCTGGCCGAAAGCAATCCGGGTCATCGATCAAATGCCTCAGACGGCAGTCGGCAAACTTTTCAAACCAGCTCTGAAGAAACTCGAAATTCGTGACGCATTGCTGCGCGCACTGAGTGAGGCTGGGCTCGATAACAGCGAGTTAGAACTGGTTGAGGATCCTCAAACGGGGCTGCGCGTCCACCTGATTGTAGCTACAAAGAAATGCAAACAAACCGCGGAGGAAGTTTTGGCTCGCTACTCCATTGCTTTTATCGTGTCCGTTGGTGATACAAGCTGGAGATAGAAAACAGAACATGGCGGATTCTGGAGGGACCCGCGGAACGCTCTTCGCTCTTCCCTCGGCCGTAGTTCAACTTCGCTAGAAATATCGCGGGCATAGGCCAATAGGCACAAGGAGAGAGAACATGGGAAGCAATACGTCCAACACGAGCGCTACCAATGCAGATGTTCTGGTTATTGGCGGTGGTGGCGCTGGCCTGACCGCATCGATGCTGTTGTCGAAGTTGGGGGTCAATCATCTCCTGGTCAGCGCTCTGCCGACGACATCGATTCTGCCAAAGGCGCATGTCCTGAATCAGAAGACGATGGAAATCTTGGCAGATGTCGGTGTCGCCGATGCGATTGCCGCCAAGAGCACGCCGGCGAGCCAGATGGCGGCCATGGGCTGGTATGCCGGTTTTGCCGGCAAGGACCCCGACGCGGGCCGGTGCATCGCCAAGATCGAGTGTTGGGGTTGCGGCGGTCAGGACCCCATGTGGGCCAGCGCCAGCGCCTGTCGATCTTTGAATCTTCCGCAAATCCGCCTGGAGCCTCTCATGAAAGCCCGCGCCGAGGAGTTGGCGCAGCCCTGCAAGATCCGCTTTCATCACGAAGCGACACATATAGAACAGGATACCGATGGCGTCACCACGCACGTCAAGAATCTGGATAACGGTAACGAATATGTTGTCCGCTCAAAGTATGTGATTGCCGCAGATGGTGGACGAACTGTCCCGAGACTGGTCGGGATCGGCTATGAAGGGCTGGGGGTGGTGGCCAGTTCGGCTACCGTGCATGTCACCACCGACTTCTCTCGCTGGGCGCGAGATCCCGACGTGCTGGTCCGTTGGATCTGGTGTCCGGCTCTTGGCACTATGGCGGCGATGGTTCCGATGGGGCCGGAAACCTGGGGACCGACCAGCGAAGAATGGGTTTACCATCTGTCCTATCACGGCGACAAATTGCGGGGCATGACCGACGCCGAGGTCGAGGCTGATATGCGCTTGGCGCTGGGGATTGGCGATCACCCGATGCACATCCACAAAATGACGCGCTGGACACTGGAAGGCGTGCTGGCCGAAAAGTTCCGGGCGGGCCGGGTCTTCCTGGCTGGAGACGCAGCACACCGTCACCCGCCCACCGGCGGCTTGGGACTGACCAGTGCCGTGCAGGACGTGCACAATCTGTGCTGGAAGCTTGCCGCGGTTCTTGATGGCAAGGCTGAGGACGACCTGCTTGACACCTATGAGGCCGAACGGCGGCCGACGGATGCGCGCAATATCCAGCGCTCCTTGGAAAATTCGGTCGCGCACTTTGAAGTCGGCAGGACCTTTGGCCTGTCGCCGGAACTCGGCGAGGATGCCAACTGGAATCAACTGCGGCGCGTCTTCAGCGGTAACCCTGAAGATGCCGCCTACCGAAGCGCCGGGCTGCGTGCGATCCGTCGTTTGACCATGGAAAGCTGGGAGTTGAACGTCGAATATGGCTACCGGTACTCGTCGGCGGCAGTGGTGCCTGACGGCACGCCCGAACCGCCGAACATCGATGACATCCGGAACTACCAACCGAGCACGCTGCCCGGCAGCCCGCTGCCGCACGCCTGGATCGACGACGAGGCTGGCGTTCGTCGGCCGATTAAGGATTTGGTCGGAATGAATCATTTCCTGCTGATCGCGGGAGAAGATGGTCAGGCATGGTGCGATGCGGCCAAGAGCGCGGCCGAGGCGACAGGCGTCGCAGTGGATGCGGTGCGCATCGGCCACATCGATGGCGATCTCTTCGATCCGCGTCTAGCCTGGACCCGTGCTCGGGGCATATCGACGCAAGGCGCCGTGCTGGTGCGTCCTGACCGATTCATCGGATGGCGTTCGTTGGGCCCAGCAGCCAATCCTGCGGCGGATCTCACCTCAGCGCTGCAACGGATTCTCGGCCGCTCAGCGTCTTAAAAGTAAGGTTGCGCGCCTCGACCGGTGCGCAACCTGCTGCTGTGACCGGTGTAAGAGACTGGAGATTCGCAAAACCTTGATGCAGGTTTTGGTGTGACGAGAGGCTCGAGGATAGCAAACTGGAGCTTGTAAAGCATCCTCAGTCGGGGTATGGGTCTGTGTCATCGCCGTCAATAAGTTGTCCAAACAAAGGCTGAGGAAATACTGGCGCGCTACTGTTTTCCGTTCACGGTTACGCTGGAAATTGCAAACCATAACTCCCTGGATTCGAAGTCGCTTTCTTGAACGGCCGTCCGTGGCGAGCAGGCAAACTGGGTGACCGCACTCACTGGCTTCGAATCCGCTGCTTCCATCAGTTCGCGCCTTGTCCGATGCATTCCAGGCTGTAGTAGCCTATCGCGGTCGCCGAAGAAGCCGTCTTCGCTACGAGTACACCGCAGTCAAAAGAGACAAAACGATCAGACGGTTAATGCATGCCGAAGACAGATGATTGGAGGGGCGTCATGAACCGAGTGAAAGGCAAAGTAGCCATTGTCACGGGTGGTGCTCAAGGAATTGGCCGGACCGCTTGCCTTCTGCTGGCAAGAGAAGGGGCGATCGTGATCGTTACCGATATTGCGGATGAGGATGGAAAGAAGCTTGCTGAGGAGATCCGCAGCAGTGGCGGCAAGGCGGAGTTCTGGCACCTGAACGTTACCGATGAGAACGAGGTCAAAGCCGTATTTGCGGCAGTTAACACTCGGTTCGGTAGGCTTGACGTGCTTGTGAACAATGCCGGTATCGCTGGGGTGAACAAGCCGACTCATGAGATCACAGAAGAAGAGTGGGATAGGGTTCTTGGCACTAACGTGAAAGGCGTCTTTTTCTGCACCAAACACGCGATTCCGCTCATGCGGAGAGGCGGCGGCGGCAGTGTCATCAATATTTCCTCGATCTTCGGCATCGTGGGCTCGCCTGATCTTCCGCCCTACCACGCTTCGAAGGCAGCGGTACGGCTAATGAGCAAAACCGATGCCCTTCTATATGCCAAAAACAACATTCGGGTGAATTCGATACACCCCGGCTTCATCTGGACGGCATTTATGGAAGAGCTGGGCCAACGATTACCGGAGGGAGTTGAGGCATTCAGGAAGCGACTAGATGACCTTCATCCGATCGGACATGTTGGAGATCCGGATGACGTCGCGTTCGGGATTCTGTATCTTGCTTCGGATGAATCTAAATTCGTAACCGGAAGCGAACTGGTCATCGACGGTGGATATGTCTGTCGTTAATGCGACTCTCTTTTGACTCGAAAAGTTGAACTAGGTCTGGATGGTTCATCCGGCGATTGCCGCAGCGAATCTCAGGAAGCCACGGGAATCTACGGGGGGAACCATGAGTTCGATCAGTACGCAGCCGCGGAGAATATGCTTCTTTTTCAAAGTGAGCTGACAGTCGCCTCCCGCGACTCTGCAGATCATGGTTGCGGGGTCGGCGTGGTTTTCGGGGGATGCGAGTGGGGATAGAGCTGGTGAGCGGACGAGAAGAGATTGGGGTTTTTGGTGAGACCTAGATTGTTGGCATGGCTCGGCCTGGCGAAGGCTTCGGTGAAGGTGGAAGTTCGGAGTCGATGGCGTTTTTCAACAGCGCAGAGCGTGGAAGGCGCGTGCATAGAGGTCTTTCCAGGGGTAGGCGGAACTCATCTGGAGCATGACGCGGCGCACGCTCACGTGCACGATAGCGCCAATCTTAAACAGCTTGTGGCGGAGGGTATCGACCTGAGCCTGAGCCCACTCGGTGCCCTGGAGGGCCAGCCGACGTAGGGCTTCCACCAGGGTGTAGGCCAGGGCGGAGAAGTAGAGGCGCAACTGATTGCCTTGCATCTCGTCGGTGGAGAGCCGGTCGGCGAACAGGCACATCTGCTCTTTGATGCGGTTCTCCATCTCGCCGCGGGCGCAGTAGAACTTTTCGTAGAGCTCTGGCGCGGTCCACTGCGCAGCGGTCAGCGAGGTCACCACGAAGCGCGGGTTCTCGCCCTTATCGAGATATTCGGCCTTGGCCACTACGCGCCGTGGCTGCGACCAGCTCTTGCGCGTTCTGTACTCGAACTCGGCAAAGAGGCGAGCTGGCTGACCCGTCGCTTGGTGCTGCAGGTGCGCCTGGTGCATCGGTGCGCCGATGATTCTGCGCAACCTGGTGTTGCGCTGCAGGCCGAAAACGTAATCCACTTGGTGGGCCTCACACCAGGCCATCAGTTCTTCGCGGCAGAAACCGGAGTCAGCCCGCAGTACGATCTTCACCTCCGGCCAGCGCCGCCGCAACTGCTCCACGATGCGCTCGACCTCTGCCACCGAACCGGCGGCGGCATCCTGGTTGGCCGGCCGCAGCCGCGCGCACAGCAACTGGTCGCCGGCGAAGATGTACAGCGGCAGATAGCAGTAGCTGTCGTAGTAACCGTGGAAGAACCGTTCCGGTTGATGGCCGTAAACCGGGATGTCGGTGGCGTCCAAGTCGAGCACGATCTCGGCGGGCGGGGCGGCGTGCGATTCCAGGTAGAGGTCGACAAGCAACCGATCGATCGACCCCGCTGAGTAGCTAATCTTGTGATACCGCCCCGTGCGGCCCACCAGCTCCAGCCGGTTCAGCGTGCTCCTGCCCGCCAGCGGTTCCTCCAGCTTCCGCTTGCCACTCAACAGGCCCAGCAACGGGTCCGAGCGCAACTGCTCATGATCGCAAAGGTCCTCGTAACCCAGAGCCAGAGCGAAGATGCGCTGCGCCAGCATCTCGGGAAGCGGGTGCACCACCAGCCGCGGCGAGCGGCCATCGAGAAAACAGCCTGCCAGCCGCCCCAGTAGGTTGCTCTTGCCATCGACGGCGCGCAACAGCAACGCCCCGCCGTCGCTCGATACTTGACCAGCCGTGAACCCGGCCTCCACCCGGCGCGAAAAATGAGGTGCAAAACAGAACCTTTCTTGACTACACTCTGTCTGCAAAGGCCGCTCCTTTTCGAGGCATTTCTCTACGTCTGAACAACGCAGTTATGCCATGAAAACAGCGGCCTTTTGCCACTTTTTCTTCTCGCGATCTTTACTGACTGCCTACCGCCCCGTGAGAAATGCGGGCTAGCTGTCATGCGTCGAAGTGACTCTGCCGCTGCAAGTACAAGCATTGGATGGGTGTTGATTGCATCGCCTGGAGCGTAGTCCACCAAGTTAGGTTTGAGGATTACTCTCTTCCCGTGCACGTCAATCGGAAACAGTCGTAGGCCGGCCGCCAGAATCTCGTCGAGCTTCTGAGAGTAATGCTCTGCGTGCAGGATTGCGACGCGCGACTGCTTGTGCCGTCGATCAACGTGGTATTTGGGCAAGAAGAACGGACCGGAGACGCAAACGCCAGCAATCAATGCTGCACTCCCCACAAGAACGTCTCGTCGAGTGAAATTCACGCCTTCACTCCCAAGGCCGACAGCCCTCGCCGGCAATCAATTGCAAGCGAGACCAGTGCCAGTGTGCCGGTGTTCTCGCCTTTTGAGAGACCGGGTAATTTGATCAGCAACCGCTGAAGGCCATCAACGGGCCGCCCGCAAGCGGCGAGCGCAAGAATTGCCCATGCGAGGCTCCAGGGTGCACTCAGGCTGGGAGCAATCCTTTCAAGGTATTGCACGCCGCTTTGGACGATCGGATCGTCTTTTCGATCGGTTAACGCTAATCGCGCGATCGCCGTGTCGTCAGGATGCGGTGCAACTGCGCTTCCATACACGACACCATTGCCGGCATTCCATCCGCCTTGGGGACACGCGCGATCCAGCAGCATCTCGATTCCCCGCTCGACACGGGATGGGACTTCTTCGAAACCGTCGCAACTGCAAGGTAGTTGGTTCAAAGCGAGAACCGCAAATGCAGTGGGCACAACCCAGCTCACTGTATCTGGGACCCACGGCCAGCCGAACTTTTCGGGATCGAATCGGACGTGACGATCAGCGGTGCGGAACTTCCATTTCCAAAGCCAGTTCGATTCCCTGCCCTCTGAGTTCATTAGCCAGTGAAGGCCTTTCAGCCTAGCCGGTATTGATGGTACCAGATCAAAGAGGGACATGACGGCGAGCGAAGTAACCCAGCCACCCTCCTGATCGTCTTCCGGGAAGACTGGCCAACTGCCATTAGGGTTTTGGGCGTGGAGTAGAAAGTTCTGCGCACGATTGATGTCGCCGACAGGTGCCGAGTGCGAAGGCGGAGTAGCACGTCGGCTCAATTGCTGGCTGCGATGACCCTGCAAGAGCAGCCCAGCCGCCACAGGGGAGCTGCCGTAGGGAAAGTTCTGTTAGCAAGGCGCTGAGCACAATGGGGTCGGTCGTCACGGTGGGCACTTTGCAGTGCGAAATCTCTTTGCTGTCAAAAGGCAGCGCTACGAACGAGATCTATCAGCCGAAAGTCCAACCATTGCGCGGTTCGAGAGGCGAAGCATTGGTTGTCCAGTCAAACTGTAATCGGTGAAATAAAGTTGGCCCCCGCCTCGCGAAGGAGGGCTTCACCAACAGGATACAGCAGGCTCCGAGCCCACGCTGCACCAGCAATCCGAGCCTTTACCTGCCATTCGGCGCCGGCCGCCAGATGAGCGTAGAGCACTTACACATGACTTCTCCATCGCAGGGCAGGAGGGATATCTCACTGTCGGGGTTTACGAGGACGGCTTGCCGGGAGAACTCTTCATCACCATGGTAACGCAGGGTTCGACTATCTCGGGCCTCATGGATTCCTTTGCCACGGCGGTGTCGCTGGGCAACCAAGACCCGCAGGAGTCAGGGCCACGCGCCAATGCACCCTGCCCTTGCCCAATTCCTGCAGGCTTGGAGGGAGAAAATTCCTTACCCCGGGGATACGGATTTCGTTTTTCCGTCGCTCAAGGCGAAAGGTAGGGTTCCCATCTCACCAGCTGTGTTCGTCGCCGACCACCTCCGGCCTGCTGCCAAGGCGGTAGGACTTGAGGTGCCCGACGGCTACCGCTTTGGGCTGCACAACCTCCGCCACTCCCTGTCAAGCTGGTTAGTCAACAAAGGCAAGGCCGACCCGAAGACCGTGCAGAGCCTGCTGCGGCACAGCCGCATCCAAACGACCTTGGACCTATACACTCAAGGCGATGTGGATGAAATACGGGCCGCACAAGGCGCATTCCTGCGGGAAATGGGCCTTGCAACGGAGCTGATCCAGTAAACTGCGGAAGATTTGTGGAACGGGGCTTTTTCGCTATTGCTCGTAAGCCCTTGAAAAATATGGTGGGCGCTATAGGATTCGAACCTATGACTTCCACCGTGTGAAGATGGCACTCTACCGCTGAGTTAAGCGCCCAACGCTTTCTATTCAAACAGTTGCAGCCGTTTCCGTCAACCGCGTGGGAACGTTTGGGAACGGAATTGCTTGCACCAGTCGAGATTGTGCCTCTCGCTTCGCTGGCGTCACTGCCTGAACATACTTGTCCAGCGTGATGCTTGCGTTTGCGTGCCTCATCAACGCTTGAGTGGTAGCAACGTCTGCACCCTCGCTGTTCACCAGAGTTCCGAACGTGTGGCGGAATGTATGCCAGCTCACTCGCTTCTGAATTCCCGCCCTACGCGCAGCCGGACGGACATGGTCTTCCATGCCAGAGGTGGGCCAATACGGTTGCGTTCCGTTTTTCTCTGGACTGGCGAAGATGTAGTCCCCATCCTGATTGTAGGGAGCTATCTCACGCCAGCGAGAGAGCACGTCAGCAAGACCCGAATCCATCGGCACAGGCTTGCGGCTTGCTTCTGTCAAGCATCGTCGCAATCAGGTGTTCTTACAGGAGCATTTCTGGAAAGACCTACACTTCATTAAGCGATTATGATTTGAAAAGAGAAAGATTTAGTACGACCTTTGAGGGCTAGAAGAGATAAGGGAGCGCGGGACGTTTTGGCGACAACCGCATCCTGAGCATGATACGGCTTCACCACAAACACGGCCTGTTGAAGATGCCAGAATAACCCGTCTGCCGTAGGAACAATTGTGGGAACGTTTAGCGTTACCTAGGGTTCCAACCGTGCCTGAATGCTCCCGTGAGTCTCGCTAATTCCCTGATTCTATTGGTCATGGCAGAGTGTGAAGATGGCACTCTACCGCTGAGTCAAGCGCCCACAATTGCGGTATGCACGATTGTAGCAAAGATTCTCTGGCGCACATTCAACGCCGGCCTACTTGATGTCTTTCATTGCAGTCAGTGTTCCGTAATCGTGCCCAGCGCTGTCCCGAGCGCGCGCAATCATTGCTTCGAACGCATCGCGAAACTCCGGATACTTTCCCAGCAGCGTCTTCATCACGGTAACGTTGTCCTGTGAGGCCAGCACCGGATTGCTTGCGTCCGCTGTGTCGTATTGCACGCGCAGATCAAGATCGCCGCCGACGGGTACAGCCGCAAGCTCGGTGACCTTGTAGGTCTTGCCCCCAGCCGCCAGTTCCATCGGAGCGCTGGTGCTGGGCAAATCCGCGGGACGCGCCTCCTGGATCTCATCCGTCAGCTTGTCGAGTTGCGGAGTGCTCATGAAATCCACCGGGGCGAGCAAGTCCCACGCTGTCAGATAGTAGAACCAGGCGTTGTGGAGCTGCCCCTTGTCCTTAAACTCACGTGCCTTGCTCATATACCACTGCCCGTCATGTCCCCCCAGCGAATTCGGCCGCGCATAGTATCCGCCGAGCTTCCACGTATTGTTTCCGGAATCCTGCAGAATCATGGTGAGCGTGATGGGTTCCTTGCCCGTGACCTTGGCGATGGTGACTGCATACCGTCCCGGCGGCAGATTGGGGATCGCGAATCCCACCCGATCCGGGGAGTTGTAGATCCCGCAATAGAACTCAGCCCGCTGCCATACTGTCTTGGCGTCAGTCGCATCTAAGACGAACACCCTGGTTTCTGCCGGCTGCCCCTGAGCGAAGCTTGCCCGGTTCGCTACCACAGCCTGCTCGATACCGCGAAAGTTCGCCGCTACCTCCGATACCGCATTGGCCTTCAGTCCGGCCACATCGCCCTGGACCGACATGCTGAAGTACTTCAGCGCCGCTGCGGTCACGGCCTTGGCGGTCAAAGGGTCAATCTCTGATCCTGAAAAGCACTCCTGCGCACCGCAACAACCGGCCAGCGCGATGGTGGCTACGATCAGTCGCAGCACGAGGTTCGTTCGCTCGTTCCAATCACGGAACATGATTGCTTCGTTCGCTCCCGGGACGTTTCTTTGCTGATTTACTCTTGCGCCGGCAACACCCCGTCCCGTGTGGGGTTAGAATAGACGCTGCGGAAGCTTGGCATTTGCTAAACACTTCCTACGGTTATGTTACGCTCGTGCGGAACTCGGGGATTCGTACTTGTGCTGGCCACCGGCATCGCAATGACGGTGCTGGACGCCTTGGCGCAGTCCCTTCCGCCCGCACCACAAAAGTCCCCTCCGGTCGCTGCAGCGCAGTCCCACAGGGCGAAGGTGCATGGCAAGAAGCAGAC
>Ga0335069_10007318_pt1 | contig 15955 bp, 14 predicted proteins | sample Lox_Sample_11_FD_206714 | JGI IMG/M metagenome (GOLD analysis project Ga0335069, IMG submission 206714) | Soil microbial communities from Loxahatchee National Wildlife Refuge, Florida, United States - Lox_Sample_1.1 | ecosystem: Environmental > Terrestrial > Soil > Wetlands | place: USA... | reverse complement strand
CCCGGACGGCGTCCCGCTTCTGCACCGGCGAGCGCACGAAGCCGACCAGCGTCACGGCACCGTCGTTCGCGATGACCCCAACGTGTGTCAGGTCGACCTCGACATCCAATTCCAGCGCCTTGGTCACGGCGTCGCGCAGCACCTTGTCCGCGTCCTTCATCGCCGCCTCCTCCTCTCATCGTCGTCGTGGTTCGTCTCGAGGCCGCAGCCTCGAGGTTCATGACCCGAGCATCCCGCCGGCCGCTGCCGTCGGGCTGCCGCGATGCGCCCTCCCGCTGCCGTCTGCGGCGAACGCCGCCGACGGTGCGGCGCCGGATGGACCGCGGTCGAGGCGCCGCCGGATCTGAGTGGCCGCGCGGAGGCCCGAGCGGATCGCGACGTCACCGACTGCAGACACGCCGTCGAGCGCCATGAGGTCGCCGACGACGAAGACGTTCGGATGACCCGGCAGCGTGTAATCGGGAAGGACCGGCAGTCGACCGTCCGGCGTCGGCTCCACGGCAGCCTGCGCCGCCAGCGCATTGGCGAGCGGCGAGGCGTGCGCGGCCGCCGCCCAGATCGTCGTCCTCGCCTCGAGCCGTTCGATCCGGCCGGCGTTGGTGCGGAGCAGGACGCTCTCGTCGTCCGTTCCGACGACACGCGTCCGGGTGCGGATCTCGACCCCCATTCGCTCGAGCTTCGCCACGGCTGCGCGTCCGAGAGGCTCGGCGAACGTCGGCAGGACCCGCGGCGAGCCGTCCACCAGGACGATTCGGGCGGCGGAGTCGATACCCCTGGGGCTCGAGCGCAGGTCGGAGCAGGAGAGCTCTGCGATCCGGCAGGCCGTCGCGACGCCGCTAGGCCCCGCGCCGACGACGACGAACGTGCGCCAGGCGGCTCGGCGAGCGGCGTCCCGCTCAAGCTCGCCGAGCTCGAAGGCGACGACGATCCGCCGGCGGACCTCGAGCGCATCGTCGGTCGTCTTCAGGCCCGGTGCGTGGGCGGCGAACTCGCCGGAGTGCGTCGATCCCGTCCCGACGATCAGGCTGTCGTAGACGAGCTGCAAGTCGTAGCCGGACACGCAGCACGTCACCCTCCGCCGCTCGAGCTCGACGTCGATGACGTCGCCGAGGGCGACCCGTGCGTTGCGCCGGTCTCGCAGGACGTCGCGGATGGGCGGCTCGACGTCTCCGTCCACCACGATCGCCGTCACCTCGACCGGAGCCCGCCGCAGCGCCTTGGCGGCCGCGACGCCGGCGAGGCGGCCGCCGACGATCACGACCCGATGCCCCGTTTCTCCTCTCATGATCTGCGACGGAGGCACGACCTCGAACCAAGGACCGGCGCGGACGCGCCGGCCGCCCGTGCGGCGGTCAGCGCCGCCATCTCATCTCGCGCCTGATGCGGCGCGCCCGCCGCTCCGCCGGGCGCCACGAGAGCATCTTCTTCGCCACTCCCGACTGCACCATCAGGATCGTGGCGCTGACGACGACGAGAGCGCTCGTGAGGTTGGGGTCGATCGTGTGCATCGGCCCTCCTCACCCCTGGGCCGCGGGCTTCGCCGTCGGCCGTGGGTGCATGCGATCCGTCGTCTCGTGAGCGAAGCGCCGGAGCTCGACGCCGAATGCGATCTGCATGATGCCGGTGACGAGCGCGAACACCGCGATCAGCGCCAGGAGCGTGACGGCTCCTGCACCGGGCCGGGCGAACATGACGACGCCGAACGCAATCGACAGGAGCCCGTAGAGCTCGACCAGCAGCGACCGCTTGCCGCTGAGCGGAAGCTCGATGGCGAGCACGATCTCGAACAGCCCGATCGCGATGGCGAAGATCCCGATCGCGTACAGGAGGCCGAGCGCGGACAGGTTCGGCCAGACGAAGACGACCACGCCGACCGCGACGCCCAACAGTCCCTCGAGCGCGAGCAGCACTCGCTCGTGCTTCTCCGTCCCGGCGGCGAGCGCCTCGACGAGCAGCGCGAGCCCCGAGGCCAGGGAGAACCCGCCGAACAGCACCAGCAGCGTCGTCAGGCCGATGCTCGGCCAGACGAGCAGCGCGGTGCCGAACGCGATCCCGACCACCCCGCGGAAGATCGTGACCTTCCACATGCGGCCGAGCGTCCGCTCGGCCTTCTCCACGGCTCCGTGGCGCTTCTCGATCTTCTTCGTTGCCATGTCGAACCTCCGTCTCGTGCGTTTCCGCGGACGCGTCCAAGGATCGCCGCGGGCGCTGCCGGTCCGCTGCCAAGCGCAGGCGCCGCGCTGCCGCCCGTCGTGCCGGCGCGTGCGGAGGTCGCCGGCCGGGACCCGCTCTGCCCGTCGCGCCGCCGCGGCAGCCGTCGCCCGACCTGCGGCAGCCGGTCGGCTGGCGCCTCGCGCCACGTGATGGAGAAGTGCGGAATGAGCCTGCCCGCACCCCGACGGCACCGACGGCGGCTCGCGCCGCGGTGCACATCGGGTGGGTGCGGGGTGGCGGGCATCGCCGCGGTCCGCCGGCCTGCTGCGCGATCAGTGGGACGGCTGCGGCGTCCTCTTCGGCGTCCTCTCCGGCGTGAGCAGCTTCTTCGCTTCCCGCTCGGCCAGCTGCTGCCCGCCGATCGCGAGAGCCAGCTGGGAGACGCCGGTGACGAGCGCGAACGCGGCGATCAGGGCCAGCGTCGCGACCGCGCCGGCGCCGGGCCGGGCGAACATCACGATCCCGAAGAGGATCGCGACGAGGCCGCTGAGGATCATCAGCGCGGTGTCGCGGCCGTCGAGCGGCAGCCGGAACGCGGCGGCGACGGCGAGGATCCCGATCACGATCGCGTAGGCCCCGATCACGTACAGGAGCGCGAGCGACGAGATGCCGGGCCACGCCAGCACCATGACGCCGAACGCGATCCCGACGAGGCCGGAGAAGACGAGCCAGCCGCGCTCGCCCTTCGCCTCCGAGGTGAACGCGAAGCCGATCTCGACGATCCCGCTCGCGAGCGCGTAGGCGCCCACGAGGATCGTCAGCGCGAAGACACTGATCCCGGGCCACACGAGGATCAGCACGCCGACGGCGATCGAGAGCACGCCGCGAAGGCCGAGCGCCCAGCGCATCTTCGTGATCTGCGTCTTCGCCAGCTTTGACATGTGGTCGAACGATGGTTCCATCTCCACTCCTTCCTGGACTCGAACTCAGGTAACGCCGGGAAGCCTGCGGCGCGTCGCTGCCAGAGGGCTGCCACACCCCTGTCGTGTCATGCCGTCTGCGCAGCCGCGGACGACGCCGCGTCCCGTCGTCCGTCGGCGGCCGCCGCGTGGCAGCACTCTGGCAGCGGGCGATGCGAGCCTGGAGGTGTCCAGATAGGCCGCCGACGATCGAAGGGAGTCCGATGGCTCTGAAGATCCGTCCCGTCGACTACTACTACGTCACCGTTCGCGAGGAGCTGGGGGCGGCGTACGGCTTGCTCTCCGATCTCGCCGGGCGCGGGATCGCGCTGCTCGGCTTCGCTGCGATTCCGGTCGGGCCGAACCTTGTGCAGTTCACGCTCTTCCCCGAGGACGGCAACCGGCTCGTTGCGGAAGCTCGGGCCGCGCAGCTTCCGCTCGAAGGCCCCCATCACGCGATCTTCGTGGCGGGCGACGACGGGCTCGACGCGCTCACAGCCGTTCACGAGCAGCTCTTCACGGCGGGCATCGAGGTCTACTCCTCCTCGGGAGCAAGCGACGCTCGAGGTGCCTTCGGCTACGTGCTCTACGTGCGCGAAGACCAATTCGAAGGAGCTTGCGGCGCCCTCGGCTGTGAGAGCCCGGCACTCCGCAAGGCCTACGAGTCGCTGGAGCCGCGCTCGACCGTGCTCGGCGCGCCGCACTCTGCCGGCGACCACTCGGCGGCCGGCTAGCGCGCGCACGCGTACCGGCAGCGGCGCCACTCGGCACCGCGTCGGTTTGGCAGCGATGCACGGCAGGGTGCGGTCGTCGGCGATGCTCGACCGTACGGAGTCGTCAATGGCTAGACGGTCGCGTCTCGCGAGGAGATCCTGACCCGGAGCGCACCGGGTCGGATGACGAACGCGAACGGCGGGGTGAGATCGACCGCCTCGCCGTCGATTCCGGCGTGAACCGGCACGGGAGCGCTCACCCCGAGACGCGTGGCGCTCCATGCCCGCGCCGGACCTTGGTGGTGGCGCGGCGTGTCGAGGACGATGATCCCGAGCTGTCCGCCGTCGAGCGCCGGCCGCGTGCCGGCTGCAGGCGGGGGTTCGAGCGAGTAGGGGTTGTTCGACACGAGCACGACCGCGGGATTGCGATGGAGGCGGCCGCGGTCGTCCACGAGCTCCAGGTCGGGTGCGGCGGCGCTCGGCCCGAGTACCTCCGCCGCCGTCTCGAGGAGCGTGCGCGCCTTGGCGTCGCGGTAGGTCGGCCGGCGAACCGCGTCCCCGTAGATCCCGAGGGAGACGTTGTTGAGGAAGAGGCGGCCGTTCACCTCCGCCACGTCGATCCGGCGCTCGATGCCGTCGTCGAAGGCGTCGAGCGCCCCGACCGGGTGATGCCGATCGACGCCGAGGTCGCGTGCGAAATGGTTGCGCGTGCCCGCCGGAACGCAGACGAAGGGAAGGTCGTGCAGGAGTGCGGCAGCCGCGACGGCGGCGAGGGATCCGTCGCCGCCGGCGACGCCGAGCACGTCGGCGCCGCGGCTGACGGCGTCGTCGACCAGTGTCGCGAGCGCCTGTTCGGGAGGTACGACGATCACGTCGATCCCGCGCTCGCGGGCCTGCTCGGCGAGGCCGGCACGCACCGCCTTGCCGCCGGCCGACCTCGGATTGACGAAGAGCACCGGCCTCGAGGGCGGATCCGCGGCATGCCGGCCGGAACGGGTCATTCGGAGCGGCGTGCCCGGAGCGTGCGGCGAGGCTGCTCGGCCGGTGGGTCGTGGCCGAGCACGAGGACGTCGATGAGGGTCGCGACCGCCGAGGTGAACGGGACGGCAAGGATGACCGCGAGTCCCCCGAACAGCACGCCCACGACCGCGACGGACAGGAGCGTTACGAGGGGCGACAGCCCGACGGTGCGGCCGATGTGGGGGTTGACGACGTAGTTCTGGAACTCGCGGACGGCGACGAGCCAGAGCAGGGAGAGGGCGGCGACGTGGAGCGACTGAGGGAGGCCGACGGCGAGGACGAGGAGCGAGCCGATCAGCGGGCCGATGATCGGGACGATCTCGATCAGGCCGACGAACGTCCCGACGAGCAGCCAGTAGTTGAGGCCGATGGCGTAGAAGCCGGCCGACAGGACCGCCCCGACCGCGAACACCATGAGGAAGCGAAGCCGGGTGTAGGCGCCGAGGCGGCGGTCGATGGCGAGGTACATCTCGCGGGCCGTGTCCCGCCTCGACTCCGGCGCGAGCGCCGTGAGCAGCCTGATGATCGCGTCGCGCTCCGAGACGCAGTACCAGGTCGCGGCGAGCGTGAAGAAGATCGCCACGACCGCCTCGCCCGCCTTCTGGCTGTACGTCGCGACCGGGTGGAGGAGCTCCGTCCCGGTGGGGAGCTGGCGGAGGTGCGCCTGGAGCCAGGTGAGCACGCGGTCGCGGACTCCCGTCGTCTGGGCGGTGTGGAAGTGGACGATCGAGTTCGTGTTGAGCGCGTGCCCGATCTGGTGGAGCGCGGGCGGTACCGCGAGCCAGACGAGGAGTGCGATCAATCCGCCGACGACGACGAAGTGAAGGAGGATCGCGACGGACTCGGGGACGTGGTGCCGGCGAAGCCATTCGACGCCGGGGCGGATCGCAGCGGCGAACGTGAGCGCGAGGAGGAAGAGGATGAGGACGCCCCGCACCTGCCAGACGCCGAAGGCGAGCGCACCGACGGCGATCGCCGCGGCGGTCGCCTTCGCCACGCGGACCGTCAGGTCGCGGCCGGCCCCGGCGTCGGTGCCTTCGGGCGTTGTCCCGGCCGCGGTCATAACACCGGCGCCAGGGCCGTCCGTTGCGACGTGCTCTGCGGCACGACTCGCCCGGCGTTGAGAAGGGCGAGCGTGACGAGGGCGCCGAACGCGAAGCCGCCGATGTGCGCGAAGAAGGCGACGCCGCCGCCGTTCGCCGACGCCGAGGTGAGGCCGGCGTGGCCCTCGACCAGCTGGTAGACGAACCAGCCGCCGAGGAAGACCCAGGCTGGGATCTGGACGAAGAAGACGAGCACCAGGGTGCGGATGCGCGCGGTCGGATAGAGGACGATGAAGGCCCCGAGCACGGCCGCGATCGCGCCGCTCGCGCCGAGATTCGGAACGCGTGCGGCGGACGCCGTGCCGAAGAGGAGCGTGACGGCCGTCTGCGTCATCATCGCGACGAAGCCGCCGGCGATGTAGAAGACGAGGTACTGGAGGTGCCCGTACGCGTCCTCGACGTTCTTGCCGAAGATGCCGAGGAAGAGCATGTTGCCGAGGATGTGGTCCCAGCTCCCGTGCATGAACATCGCGGTGAACCAGCTGACCTGCCACGGCTCGGGGCCGTGGCAGGCGTTGTCGACGGTGCACGGGTAGAAGGAGGCGTGGTAGATCGCAGCGTTCAGGTGCGGCAGCTCGTAGAAGATCCAGACCGCGAAGTTGGCCACGATCAGCGCCACGTTCACGACCGGGAACTGGCGGGGGCGGAGTCCGTCGGAGAGCGGCAGCATCGTGATCCTCCTAGTGCGCGACGGGGGTTGCGGGCTCGGCGGACGGAGCCGCGTCGGGCGACGTCGCGAGCCCTGCGGCGGCGTAGGCCTCCGGCCCCTCGAGGGTCTCCGCCTGGAAGAGCGCCTCGGCGAGGGAGTCGAGCCGCTCGCGGTTGTCGGTGAGCAGCTGGACGGCCTCGTCGTGCGCCTCGCCGACGATGCGCCGCATCTCGTCGTCGATCCGCTGCCGCGTGCGCTCGGAGACGTCCGAGACGCCGGGCATCAGCGCGGAGCCGTCGCCGTCCTGCGGCAGGACGGAGAGGAAGCCGATCGCGTCGCTCATGCCGTAGCGGCCGACCATGTTGCGGGCGAGCTGGGTCGCCTGGCGGATGTCGGACTCGGCGCCGGTCGTCTCGTCGCCGTAGACGACCTCCTCGGCGGCGCGGCCGCCGGTCGCGACCTTGATGTGGGCGAGCAGGCTCTCCTTGTCGTAGTTGAAGCGGTCGTTGCCGGGCGCCGAGATGGTGACGCCGAGGCTCATGGTGCGCGGGATGATCGAGATCTTCCGGACCGGGTCGGCGCCGGGGCTGAGCATCCCGACGAGCGCGTGGCCCGCCTCGTGGTAGGCGGTGCGGCGCTTGTCGGCCGGGGTGAGCACGAGCTTGCGAGCCGTTCCGAGCTCGATCTTCTCGAGCGCGTCGGTGAAGTCGCCCATCGTCACCTGCGAGTGCTTGCGGCGTGCCGCGAGGAGCGCCGCCTCGTTGGCGAGGTTGGCGAGGTCCGCGCCGACCAGGCCGGCCGTCGTCGCCGCGAGCGAGCCCAGGTCGACGTCCTCGGCGAGCGGCACGTCGCGCGTGTGCACGCGCAGGATCTGCTCGCGGCCGTCCTTGTCCGGCGCCTGCACGGGCACGCGCCGGTCGAAGCGACCCGGCCGAAGCAGCGCCGAGTCGAGCACGTCGGCACGGTTCGTGGCCGCCAGGACGATCACGCCGGTGGACGCGTCGAAGCCGTCCATCTCGGTGAGGATCTGGTTGAGCGTCTGCTCGCGCTCGTCGTTGGCGCCGCTGTACATGCCGGAGCTGCGCGAGCGGCCGATGGCGTCGATCTCGTCGATGAAGATGATCGACGGGGCGGCTGCCTTCGCCTGCGCGAACAGGTCGCGGACGCGGGAGGCGCCGACGCCGACGATCATCTCGACGAACTCCGATGCGGACATCGAGAAGAACGGCACGTCGGCCTCGCCCGCCACCGCTTTCGCCAGGAGCGTCTTGCCCGTCCCCGGCTGCCCTGTGAGCAGGACGCCGCGCGGGATGTGGGCGCCGAGCTTGCGGTACTTCTCCGGATTGCGGAGGAAGTCGACGACCTCCGTCAGCTCCTCCTTGGCGTCGTCGATGCCGGCGACGTCCGCGAAGGTGACCCGCTCCTTCGTCGGCTCGTACTTCCTCGCCTTCGAGCTTCCGAACGAGAACATGCTGCCGCTGCCCGACTGCCGCATGATGTAGTACCAAAGGGCGAAGAACAGGATCGTGGGGAGGAAGCCGGCGATCAGCGTCTCCCAGAACGGCGTTCCCGGGGGCGCCTTCGCGGAGACCACGACACCCTTCTCCTGGAGCAGCGCGTCGAGCGCCTTCGTGTCGGCGAAGTCCGGCACCCGGGTCGAGAACTCGGTCGCGGGCCGCACGTCCTTCGTGTGCGCGGGGTAGCGGATCGCGTGCCTGAGCGTCCCCTGGATCGCGGTGTCCTGTGCCGTGATCGCCGAGACGTTGCCGGCCTGCACCTGCGCGAGGAAGGTCGGCGAGTACGGAATCGTGACGCGTGGCTTCGCGGCGGCGCCGTAGAAGAGGAGGACGAGCAGCCAGTTGATCGCCAGGAGCAGCAGAAAGACGCCGAGCTCCCGCCGGCCGAGCTGCGGACTCTTGCGCTGCGCGCCCTGCGGGTTCTCGTCGGTCTCGGTCGGGTTCATCGTGGGTCTCCTTCGTCGTCGGGTCGGGAAGAGCGTCCATCCCGGCGCTGCCACGCCGCTGCCACCCCTGCGGGATTGGATGCCACTTCACTCGGCGGCTCGAGCGTGCGAGACTCTCCGTCCGAGGAGGGCTCGAGGCGCGTATGCAGGAGTTGCTGGATATCCGGCTTCTCGGCCCGTTCGAGGTCTCCGTGCACGGGGCGTCGGCGGACGTGGGAGGCTCGAAGCGCCAGGCGCTGCTGGCCATGCTCGCGCTTGCGGGCGGGCGCCTCGTCGAGGTCGACGCGCTCGTCGACGGGCTGTGGGGAGAGGAGCTGCCGGCCGCTCCGCGGAACGCGCTTCATCATCACATCGCCCGCCTTCGCGCCGCCGTCGGAGAGGAGTCGAGCGTCGGCGCCGCCGACGGGTACGCGCTCAAGGGGGCGCGCGTGGATGCGACCCGGTTCGAGGAGCTGCTCGCGGAGACGCGCGCTGCGCTGCGCGACGGCGACGTGCCCGCCGCGGCGGACGCGGTGGCCGCGGCGCTGGCTCTCTGGCGCGGACCGGCCCTGCAGGGTCTGACCGGCACGGCGTGGTTCGGCGCCGAGGCGCGCCGCCTCGAGACGCTGCGCGTCGACGCGCTCGAGGAGGACTTCGAGGTCAGGCTCGCGCTCGGCGAGCATCGGGAGCTGACGCCGGCGCTCCGCTCGGCGCTCGCCGGCAATCCGTTCCGGGAGCGGCTGTGGGGCCAGCTGATGCTGGCGCTCTACCGCAGCGGCCGCCAGGCGGATGCGCTCGAGACCTTCCAGGAGGCGCGCCGCGTGCTCGCCGACGAGCTCGGGCTCGAGCCGGGCCCCGAGCTTCGGCGCATGCAGGAGGCGATCCTCGCGCACGACCCGTCGATCGCCGCGGTTCCGGTCGCACGCAGGCGCCGCGGCAACCTGCCGGCGCCTTCGACGTCCTTCGTCGGGCGCGCGGAGGAGCTCGGCCAGGTCTCCGCCCTGCTGCACGTGCACCGCCTGGTGACGCTCACCGGGCCTCCCGGCGTGGGCAAGAGCCGGCTCGCGATCGAGACGGCGCGGTCGCTCGTGCGCGAGTGCCCCGAGGGCATCTGGCTCGTCGACTTCGCGCGCGCGGGCGGCCCGAGCGACGCCGTTCGCCTCCTCGCGAACGCCCTCGACGTGCGCGCCTCCGACCCGCTCGCGCGCGTGACCTCGCGCCTGCGAGACGCCTGCGCGCTCGTCGTTCTCGACGGGTGCGAGCACGTCCTCGAGGAGGCGGCGCGGATCGCGTCGACGCTTCTTGCCGAGTGTCCCGAGGTCCGGATCCTGGCGACGAGCCGTGAGGCGCTCCATGCCCCCGGCGAGGTGCGGTTCGCCGTCGCACCCCTCGGCGAGGCGGCCGCCCAGCTCTTTCTCGAGCGTGCACAGGCGGCGCGGCCCGGCTTCGAGGCCGACGCCGACGCCGTCGCGCTCGCGGCCGAGATCGCCGGGCGGGCGGACGGTCTGCCGCTGGCGATCGAGCTCGCCGCCGCCCGGGTGAACGTGCTCGGGCTCGCCGAGCTCCTCTCGATCCTCGAGCGCCGCGCCGCGCTCCTGCGCGACGTCCCGGAGTCCGACCCGAGCCGCACCGCGCTGCAGGGGCTCGTCGAGTGGAGCTACGACCTCCTGCACGGAGACGAGAAGACGCTGCTCCAGCAGCTCGCCGTCCATCGCGGCGGCGCGTCCCTCGCGTCGCTCGCCGCCGTCGGGGAAACGCACGGTCTGAACGAGGCAACGGTCGCGTATCTCATCTCCGCTCTCGTCGACAAGTCGATCGTCTCGACCTCGTTCATGGGCGGCGTCGCACGGTACGACGTGCTCGACTCCGTCCGCGACTACGTCGTCGAGCGTCTCGCGGAGAGCGGGGGGCTCCCGGCGGTTCGCGCTGCGCACGCCCGGTACTTCGCGGGACTGGCCGACGAGGCGCGCGTCGAGCTGCGCGGCCCGGAGTGGCAGCGCTGGGAGAGCCGCCTGGAGCTGGACAACGACAATCTCTGGGTCGCGCTCACGTACGCGCAGGAGGCGCCCGACCCTGCGATCGCGAGTCGGCTCGGGACGCTCGGGTGGTACTTCGTCCTGGCCGAGCGTATCTCGGAGGGCCGGCGCTTCCTCGAGCTCGCCCTGGCTGCCGGCCGCGACGACGCTCCGGCCGAGTCGCGGGTCGAGCTGCTCGCCGTCCTCTGCTACATGGCGACCGAGGAGCTCGACCTCGACGCCGCGCTCGCGGCCGGCGAGCGCGCGCTCGCCCTCGCCGAGACGACGGCGGAGCCGAGGGGGACCGGGCTCGCGCAACTGACCCTCGCGAACGCCCTGGCGCAGTCCGGGGAGGCGGAGCGTGCCGCCGCGACGGCACAGGACGCGTACGCGACCTTCGAGGCGGCCGGGGACGATTGGGGTGCAGCGGCGAGCAGCCTCATCCGGGCGGTTGGGGCAGCGCACAGCGGCGACGTCTCGACCGTCGCCGCCATGGCCGCGGCGGTCCTGCGCCACGCGGACGCCATCGACTACGACGCGTTTCGCCTCCCGGAGCTGCTGCTCGAGGCGTGGATCGCCGAGCGGCGGCAGGACGGCGCAGCGGCGGTGGACGCGTACCGGCGCGCGCTCGAGCTCGCGCCGCGCGTCGGGTTCGGCGACCACGCTGCATTCGCCCTCGCCGGACTCGGAGCGCACGCGCTCGCGAACGGAGATCTGCGCGAGGCCGAGGAGCTCCAGCAGCAGGCGCTGATCGCCGCCGAGGCCGCCGAAGCGTCGTGGGTCGCGGCCCATGCGCGCGTCCAGCTCGGGCGCATCGCGGCGGCGTCCGGGGATGCCGACGGCGCCGAGCGGTTGTACCGCGAAGTCCTCGAGTGGTCGCGGCTGCAGCGGCCGCATCAGGGGCGCGAGAGTCTCTTCCTCGCGCTCGCCGGCAGCCCGGCCGCTGCGGCGTCGCTGGGACTCGAGGAGATCGCCGCGCACGCCTGACCTGGCAGAGCCGCCGCCGCGTCCGGCAGAGCGTTGGCATCGGCGCAGACGAGCCTTCGCCCTGTCAAGGACAGACGAGCAGGAGGCTCGACATGAGCACGACCACGATCGAGGACCAGCTCGCGGAGGTCCGCGGCCGGATCGACCGGCTGCAGGCACGCGTGCAGGCCGGTGCGCCGCGGACACGGCGCCACCTCGACGCACTGGACGAGGAGGAGGCGGCGGTCCGCGCTGCCGTCCGCGAGGCTCCCGACGAGGTCGAGGAGAAGCTCGGCCGGCTGAGGACGAGGCTCGACGTCGCCGAGCATTCGCTCGAGGCGGACGCGTCGGACGACTGGACGACTTTCGCGACCGCCGTCGAGGCGGAGCTCCAGAGCTGGGACACCTACCTCGAGCGCCTCCAGACGAGCGTCGCGGCGAAGGCGTGGAGGGCGCGCGAGCAGGCCGAGGCGGCGATCGGCGACGTCCGCAGCCGCCGGATCGCCGTCGGCGAGCGCCTGGCGCAGGTGCGCGACTCCGACGGCGCCGTCTCGCAGGAAGCGCGGACGCGCATCACCGCCGCCCGCGACGAGCTCGAGCGGACGGCGGCCGAGCTGTCCAGGAAGTTGAACTGAGAGGGGTGACGAAGGTGAGCGTGGGAACACATCGGCGCACAGAGGCCGAAGACGCACAGATCGTCGTCTGCTACGACGGCTCCGACGAGTCGAAGCGCGCGGTCGAAGTGGCCGCCGCGCTCCTCGGGCGGCGGCACGCGGTCGTGCTGAACGTGGCGCCGGCGATGACGCTCGTGCAAAGTGCGGCGGCGACGCCGTCCCTGGTTCCGGCAGGCGCGTTCGAAGACCTGAACAGGGCTGACGCGCTCACTCGTGCGGAGGCCGGTGCGGCGCGAGCGCGTCGTGCCGGCTTGGACGCCGAGGCGCGAGCGACGATCGCGCAGTCGACGTGGCAGGGGATCGTCGAGGTCGCCGACGAGCTCGACGCGGCGGCGATCGTGATCGGCTCGCGCGGGCTCAACGGCTTCCGCGAGCTCGCCCGCGGCAGCGTGTCGCACGAGGTGGCGACGCACGCTCGGCGCCCGGTGCTGATCGTGCCTCCCGGGATCGAGGGAGCGGAATGACCACGGCGCGGTCGGCGCACCTCGACACCATGGCAGTGCCGGGACGGCGCATGGCATCGGCGTGGCATGGCTCTTCGCGAGCCTTCGTCGCAATTCCACGAAAGGAGTTGCGATGACCACGATGCAAAGCGAGAGGACGGCTGCGCCGACGCGCTGGAGCGTCGACAGCGACGGGACCTCCGTCGACTTCGCCGTCAAGACGTTCTGGGGCCTCGCCACCGTGCGCGGCCGCTTCGACCGGTTCACCGGCACCTACGAGGACGGGCCGGACGGGACGACGATCGAGCTGACGGTCGACGCCGACAGTCTCGACACGGGAAACGCGACCCGCGACAAGCACCTGCGGTCGGACGACTTCTTCCATGTCGCCGAGCATCCGCAGCTGCGCTTCACGTCGACGCGCGTCCATCACGTCACCGACGGCGTCCTGCACGTCGTGGGCCACCTCGAAGCAGCGGGAAGGGCCGTGCTGCTCGAGTTCGCCGCGACCGTGCAGCAGGTCGGCGACGCGCTCGAGGTGGAGGCGACCACGACCGTCGACCAGCGGGAGCTCGGCATGAGCAGCGGCCGGCTCGGGATGATCCGCCCGCCGGCGACCCTGCATGTGAAGGCACGTCTAAGCCGATGACGGCTCGTCATCGGGTCGTGATCGTCGGAGGCGGCTTCGGCGGCCTTGCCGCCGCAAAGGCGTTGCGGCAGGCGCCTGTGGACGTGACCGTGGTCGACCGGCAGGTGCACCACCTCTTCCAGCCGCTGCTCTACCAGGTTGCGACGGGGGTCCTCTCTCAGGGGAACATCGCCCCGCCGCTCCGGGACGTCCTCCGCCACCAGCGCAACGCGGAGGTCGTCCTCGCCGAGGTCGGAAGTATCGATCTCGAGCGCCGCACCGTCACCTGCAGGCTGCTCGACCGTACCCGGGAGCTCGCCTACGACAGCCTGATCGTCGCCGCCGGCTCGGCGCAGTCGTACTTCGGCCGCGACGAGTTCGCCCGGCACGCCCCGGGCATGAAGACGATCGACGACGCGCTCGAGGTGCGCGGACGGATCTTCGGCGCCTTCGAGCTCGCAGAGCTCGAGGAGGACGCCGCGCTTCGCTCCGCCTGGCTGACGTTCGTCGTCGTCGGGGCCGGACCGACCGGCGTGGAGATGGCCGGACAGATCGCCGAGCTGTCGCGCTACAGCCTGCGGTCGAACTTCAGACGGATCGACACCGCCGCCACGCGCATCGTCCTGCTCGACGCCGGGCCCAGGATCTTGCCGAGCTTCGACGAGCAGCTCGCCGGGCGGGCGGCGGCGAAGCTCGAGCGGATGGGCGTCGAGATCAGGACGGAGACGCTCGTCACCGGAATGGACGCAGAGGGCGTCGACCTGAAGACCGGCCGAGGCGTCGAGCGCCTCCTCGCGATGACGAAGATCTGGTCGGCAGGCGTGCAGGCCTCGCCGCTCGGCAGCATGCTCGCCGCCCAGGCGGGCGTGGAGGCGACGAGGACCGGCCGGGTCCCCGTCGCGCCCGACTGCACGCTGCCCGGTCACCCGGAGGTCTTCGTCGTCGGCGACCTGATGGCGCTCGACCGCCTTCCCGGGCTCGCAGAGGTCGCGATCCAGTCGGGACGGCACGCGGCGGCCGAGATCCGGCGCCGCCTCGACGGGGACGCCCGTCCGCGGCCGTTCCGGTACCGCGATCTCGGCAGTCTCGCCGCGGTCTCGCGCTACTACGCCGTCGGCGAGCGCCGCCGCGCCCGCGTCTGGGGATTCGCCGGCTGGCTGTTCTGGCTCGTCGTCCACCTGACCTTTCTGACCGGCTTCAAGAACCGGGTCAGCGCGCTCTTCCACTGGACGATCAGCTTCTTCGGGCGCTCGCGCCCCGAACGGACGATCACCGCGCAGCAGATCTTCGCCCGCCAGGCGCTCGCCGCATCCGTCCGGGGAGGCGGTCCCGGTGAGTGAGGCGGCCGTCTCGCGGAGGCGGCTGACCTTCGCCGCGCTGCTGCTCGTGCTGCTGATGGCGTCGCTCGACCAGACGATCGTGTCGACGGCGCTGCCGACGATCGTCGGCGACCTCGGCGGCCTGCAGCACCTGTCCTGGGTGGTGACCGCCTACCTGCTCGCCTCGACGGTGGTCGGGCCCCTGTACGGGAAGCTCGGCGATCAGTACGGCCGGAAGCGAGTGCTGCAGGCGGCCATCGTGCTCTTCCTCGTCGGCTCGGCCCTGTGCGGACTGGCGCAGAGCATGTCGCAGCTGATCGCCTTCCGCGCCGTGCAAGGTCTCGGCGGCGGCGGTCTGATGGTCGTCTCGATGGCCGTCGTCGGCGACCTCGTCGCGCCGCGCGACCGCGGCCGCTACCAGGGTCTGTTCGGAGGCGTGTTCGGCGTCTCGACCGTCGCCGGCCCGCTGCTCGGCGGCTTCTTCGTCGACAACCTCTCCTGGCGGTGGATCTTCTACATCAACCTCCCGCTCGGCGCCGTCGCGCTGGCCGTGATCTCGAGCGCCTTCCGCTCCCCGCAGAAGACCGAGCGGCACCGGATCGACTGGCTCGGCACGATCGTGCTCGCCGCGGGGCTGTCGGGGATCATCCTCTACACCAGCCTCGGAGGCACGACGTACGCCTGGGATGCGCCGGGGATGCTCGCGGCGATCGTCGGCGGCGTCGCCCTGCTCGCGCTCTTCCCGCTCGTCGAGTCGCGGGCCGCCGAGCCGATCCTGCCGCCCGAGCTCTTCCGCAACGAGACCTTCCGGACGACGAGCGCGATCGGATTCGTCGTCGGATTCGCGCTCTTCGGCTCGGTCACCTTCGTGCCCCTCTACCTGCAGGTCGTCAAGGGCCACAGCCCGACCGAGTCGGGGCTGCTGATGACGCCGATGATGCTCGGTCTGCTCGTGACCGGGATCGCCAGCGGCCTCCTGATCTCACGCTACGGGCGCTACCGCCCGTTCCCGATCGTCGGCACGGCGCTCGCAACCGTCGCCCTGTACCTCCTCAGCCGGCTCGGCGTGACCACCCCGACCTCGACGGCGGCTGCGTACATGCTCCTCCTCGGTCTCGGGCTCGGCCTGACGATGCAGGTCCTCGTGCTCGCTGCGCAGAACGCCGTCGACTACCGTCTGCTCGGCGTGGCGACGTCCGGGTCGGCGCTCGCGCGCCAGATCGGCGGCTCGATCGGCGTCTCCGTCTTCGGCGCGATCTTCACCAACCGGCTCGCTCACGAGCTCGCCCGGCGCCTTCCGCCCGGCGTGCACGCGCCGGCGCACGGGAGCCCGGCCGCCGTCCAGCATCTCCCGGCCGCGATTCATGCCG
>Ga0335069_10007316_pt1 | contig 15958 bp, 9 predicted proteins | sample Lox_Sample_11_FD_206714 | JGI IMG/M metagenome (GOLD analysis project Ga0335069, IMG submission 206714) | Soil microbial communities from Loxahatchee National Wildlife Refuge, Florida, United States - Lox_Sample_1.1 | ecosystem: Environmental > Terrestrial > Soil > Wetlands | place: USA: Florida... | reverse complement strand
CATAGGCAATGAGCATGAAGCTGACAATGGCGTACCATGTCGCGATCATACCAAGCGCTCCTCTTGCAGGCTTGCAGCGACTGCTTCGTGCTCCTCTTCAGGGATCGTGACGACTTCTCCTGGCCCGTGGGCAATCTCACGCCCGACTAAGTACAGGAACAGAACACCAAGTACGAAATAGAGGCCGACAAAGCCAATCAATGTAAATATGACGTTGCCGTTGCTGACGAGCTTGCTATAGCCCTGACCCGTCTGAAAAATGCCGTAGATCAGCCATGGTTGGCGCCCGAGTTCCGCTGTCATCCAGCCCAGAGTATTGGCGATGTAGGGAAAAGGAAATGCCAACATTAAAACCCAGAGCAGCCAGGAGCTGGATCCTAGCCGGCCGCGCCAATGCTGGAAATTAGCGTAGGCCATAAGAAAGATGAAAATCGTGCCCAGCGTAATCATGAGGTGAAACGAGTAATACAGAAGCTCGATGTTGTCTGGCCACACCGCTGCCGGATATTCATCCAAGCCGTGCACGTAACTCTGAAAGGTGCCATAGGCGAGGAAGCTGAGCGCACCGGGGACCTCGATGGGATTGTCGAGCCTGTGGGCCGCAACATTGGGTTGTCCGATCATGGCGACGCCGGCCATCGTTCTGCCCTCAAACCTTCCTTCCATGGCGGCGAGAGTTACCGGCTGGTGCTTGCCGACCATCTTGGCCTGCTGGTCGCCAGTGGGAAAGGCCACGAGGACGGACGCGATCAGCCCCATGCGTATTCCCGCGCGCAAATAGAGTTGACCTTGGGTCGGATGAAGCCTTCTCAAGCTGTAAAGGGCTCCCACGGCGGCAATCACAAACGAACCTGTCACGAGCGCTGCCATCTGATTATGGGCGAACTCCACGAGGGCCCATGGGTTCAGCAGATAGGCTCTGAGACTGGCAATACCAAGCAAGCTGCCAGCTTCCATTCGGTAGCCCACCGGATGCTGCATGAAAGCATTGGTGACCAGAATGAAGAAGCCGGAAAGCCAGCTCCCCGATGCAACCGCCACCGCCGCCAGGAAGTGGTACCGAGGACCCAGCCGCTTTTCGCCCCAGATGAGGGCGCCGACGAAGGCGCTTTCCAGAAAGAAGGCAAACAGGCCTTCCATCCCCAGCGTTTGTCCGATCACGCCACCTGCATAGCGGGAGAATTCCGCCCAGTTCGTTCCGAACTGAAATTCCATGGGAATGCCGGTGACGACTCCCAAGGCAAAATTGAGTCCGAATATCTTGGCCCAAAACCTTACCGCTTTGTCGTACTCTTCATTCCCGGTCCTCAGGGCGCGCCATTTCCAATACACCAGGAACCACGCCAAGCCCATGGTCAGCTGCGGAAAGAGGTAGTGATATGTCAGCGTGAAACCGAACTGAAGCCGACTCCAAAACGCGGGATCAGAGAGGCTTGAGTTCATCGCTTTACCCCTTGTTTGCGACGGTCTTCGGCACCGATGGGAAAAGATAAGCTAGCGCCCCCGGGGGCGAGCGCTGTCCGCCCATAATAGTGTCGTGAAGTCCGGCCGAGTGCGCGGGTGTGGATCATTTTCGACTCTCCAAACTTCGGGCTCTCAGCTTCCATATTTGAAAGACAGCAGCACCCGCGTGCGATACGCCTGTACCTTGCCATCCTTGACGGTCATGTCCGTCTTCACAACCTCGGCTATACGCAGATCCCGAAGCGTGTGTCCGGCGGTCTCCACAGCATTCTTCGCCGCATCTTCCCAGGACTGCGTGCTCGTCCCGATGACCTCGATGACCTTGTAGACTGTGTTCCCAAATGTGGCTTGTTTTGCCATGATTCGCTCCTCCTGAATAACGTGCCTTACCGCACCCCTCCCGCGGGGGCAGGTTCCAAGCTCCCAATGTGCGGGATGGCTCCGCTCGTTCGCAGGCTGTCGATGTTGTCAGCGGTGAAGCCGAGCTCTTGCAGCACCTCTTCGTTGTGCTCGCCGATTCCCGGCGCACGCCTCGCAGGTACTTTAGTAACACCGTGCACTTGAATAGGACTGCTGATGGTCGAGGTCAGCTTCTCGCCGGCTCCTTCGAGGGGAACGACGATGTCATTCGCTCGCAATTGCGGATCACTAACGACTTCCTTCGGCTCACGCACGGCGCCGAAGGTGACGTGAACGCCGTTGAAGACTTCATACCAATGCGAGATTGGCTGCGAACCAAAGATCTCATCGAGCATTGCCGTCAGTTGCGGCCGGTTCTGCGCTAGCTTGGCAGGATCGGAGAATCGCGGATCTGTTAGGATATCCTCACGACCTATTGCCTTCAGAACCACAGGTATCTTGTCCGGAGTAACTACCAGAACAAACCAGGTGCCATCGGAAGAGCGATAGGTGTTCAAGGCTGCATTTGCAGGATGCGTTCGATCGTGCAGCCCATAGAAATTCGCGCCGCAGAGAGCGGCCTGGATAAAGACGCTGGCCGACCAGACACCCGCCGCGAGGAGCGAAGTCGTGACATAGGATCCTTTACCGGTGCGTTCGCGACGATAAAGCGCGGTCGCAATCGCGGCATAAATGCAGACTGCAGTCGCGTTGTCACCGCTACCTGCCACCGGCCAGGTCGGCGGCTCTCCAGCATCGCGCGTCATGAATAACAAGCCGCTTCGCGCCCAGTACGCCGTGAGATCGAACCCCGGAAGAGCGGCGTCCGGACCTTTCTCGCCGAAGCCGGTGAGATCGGCATAGATCAGACGCGGATTCCACTGCGCGACATCGTCATATTCAAGCTTCAATTTCTTGCGCGCGGAATGAGGTGTGTTGACGATGAACACGTCCGCCCACTTGACTAACCGCTCGAGAACCTGCTGCGCGCTTGCAGCTTTCAGGTTGAGCGCAACGCCACGCTTGTTTCGATTAGCCAATTGGAAGGGATAAGGCTCTTCCGATTGCGGCTGCGGTGGGATCTTCTGCCCGATTCTCCACAGCTCTCCGTCGGGCGGCTCGACTTTGATGACATCCGCGCCGAAGTCCGAGAGAATCGTCGCCGCGCCCGGGCCCGCGATAAAGCTGGCCAAGTCCACGACCTTCAAACCGGAAAAAATATTGTCGCTCGCCATAACCCTCCTTCAAATGCAACATTTCGTGTAGTTACTTAGCGTCCCTGGAACTGCGGAGCTCGTTTCGCCAGGAAGGCGGACGTTCCCTCTCTCTTGTCTTCTGACCCGGCGCAGATCCCGAACAGCGAAGCTTCGAGGAGCAAGCCTTCTGCGACGCTCGCATCCAATCCCTTGTTTACCGCCTCGATGGAGAACTTCACCCCGAGTGGGGCGTTGGAATAGATTTGTTTCAGAATGGCTTCGGCACGGGCGATGAGGTCGGTACCGGGAACGATCTCATTCACTAGGCCGATCCGATAAGCCTCTTGCGCGGTGATCGTGCCGCCGGTGAGAATGAGCTGGAGAGCTCTCCCTCTTCCCACCAGTCTCGGGAGGCGTTGGGTGCCGCCGGCGCCCGGCATGATTCCGATCTTGACTTCCGGTTGACCAAGCTTCGCACCTTCCACAGCGAGTCGAATGGTGCAAGCCATCGCCAGTTCACAACCGCCGCCGAGGGCAAAGCCGTTCACAGCGGCGATGACCGGTTTTCCGAGATTTTCGATAAGCTCGGTCACGCCCTGCGCACGCCGTGTTGCTTCTTCTGCCTCGACGCCCGTGTAGTTGGCCATCTCGCTGATATCCGCGCCCGCGGCGAAGGCTTTGTCGCCGCTTCCGGTCAAGATTACGCCCCGCACGCTTGCGTCATCGCGCGCGTCCTCAAAGGCCACTTTTAGCTCGCTGAAAACTGTCTTGTTCAGCGCGTTGAGGACTTTCGGACGGTTGAGGGTTACGTATGCCGTGGAGTCCTTCTTTTCGTAGAGAAGGTTTTCGAAGTTCAAGGCGGTTGCTACTGAACCCATTTCATTCTCCTTTTGTACCGAAAATTGTAGCGCCAAGCGTGGTTCCGGCATGTGCCGCCCTTAAGGGCGGCGTTACAGGCTCCGTCGTCAGTGACGCGCTGCACTAGGAATTCGAAGGAAGCTCGGCGTAGGCGATGCCGGCAAGGTTCCCTTCGGCAATGAACAGCGTCTTCTTGTTGGACCCATCGAGATTCGCGCTGTAAACGGAACCGGCGAGATCGGTCAGGAACATACGTCCGCCTTTCAGATCCAACGCCAGACCGATTCCTTCCATCAGATGGTCTAAAACTATCTCCGGGGCATTGCCATTCCGCGACGCGGGGTCCATCGGCGCGCGGTTCGCAGTGTTGCCGCGTGGCGGGTCACCACGATCCGTCCAATACATCATCCGGTTGGCAAGATCGAGATCCAGATCGATAGGTTCAGGCAGATCGTCGAAAAGGAGTTCGATGTCCCCGCGATTTGCCGGACTTTGCCCCTGCGGAATTTCCAGATTGGCGCGGAAGATGCGTCCCTGGCCGGCGTTATCCGGGCCCTTCTGTGTCCAATAGACTTTTCCGCCCTCCACATCGAGAGCTATCCCCACGCACCATTTCGTCGCGTCCCGCCCGGGGCGGGCGTCGCCCTGGCTCGTGTCCACCAGGGTTTCGATGTTGGAGCCGTCAAGGCTCGCGCGCATTACCCGCATGCCCTCGCGATCCGACCAGTAGAGCTTGCCGTTTTTCTTGTCGAGTTGGAGCTGCTTGGGAGTATGCGTACCGCCCACGGGAATAATGGTGGTGAGATTCTTCCCGTCGAGATCGGAGCGCTCGATGGAACCATTATTCGCACTGGGGTTGCCCATATTGGTCCAGTAGATGTGGCCGGCCGCTACGTCCACGACCACCCCGTCAGGAAGTCTTCGACCCTCTTCGACGATGGTTTTCAAATCTGTGCCGTCTGGGTTTGCCGAGAGCACGCGACCGGCCCCCAGATCCAGAAAGAACAGGCGCCCCGTCGTGGCCTTCGAGCCTGGGTTCGCATGCTTTGCGGTGTTAACAAAAGGTGACATTGGCCTTACTCCTATTCTGGAAGTTGTCTTCGACCTTAAACGTACCCGAAGTCGAAAAGCTCTTATTTACTTGCACGGAGAGCGTTGCCCGGCGTGAGTCGAAAACTGCCGTACGCGGCCCGATGAACGATTGCATACCCTCTTTGGCATGCTTTATAGAAAGGCGCTGAAGCCGGTGATGGCCTTGCCTAAGATAAGGTTCTGCATTTGGTACGTGCCTTCGTACGAGTAGAGCGCTTCGGCGTCGGCGAAGAAGCGTCCGACGTTGTAGTCGGCCGCGATTCCGTTCCCGCCTAACAACTCCCGGGCCCAAGCCACCGTCTCGCGGCACTTGGCGGTGCAGAACGCTTTCGAAAGTGCCGCATGCGCGTCGCTGAGCTTTCCTTCGGCCTGCAGTTGGGCCGTGCGAGCCACCAGGCACTGCGAAGCCGTGACGTTGGCCAACATCTTGGCGAGCAGGTCCTGGACGAGCTGGAACGAGCCGATCGGTTTTCCGAACTGCAAGCGCTCCTGGGCATACTTCACAGCATTTTCGTAGGCGCCCATCGCGCATCCCGTTGCTTCCCAGCCCACGAAATAGCGGGTCCCGCGCAAGACGTTGGCAGTGTCGCGGAACGAATTGTCTCCTTGAAGACGGTTCTCCTCCGGTACGCGGCAGTTCTCCATGGTGATCAAGCCGTTCTGAACTACCTTGAGTGCGATCTTGTTCTGGATCTTTTCCACCTTAAAGCCGGGTGTGGTCTTGTTCTCCACAATGAAAGCCTTCACCTGGCTGTCGGCGACGTCGCGCGCCCAAATAATTGAAATGTCGCACCACGGGGAGTTACCGATCCATCTTTTCTGTCCGTTGATAATCCAGGTGTCGCCCTCACGCTGAGCCGTTGTTGTGAGGCCGCCGGACGCGCCAGACCCGACGAGCGGTTCGGTGAGGCCGAAGCAACCGATCTTCTCAAAGCGAGCCATGGGCGGGAGCCACTTCTGTTTTTGCTCTTCCGATCCGCCGAGGTAGACGGAAGACATGGCCAGGCCGCTGTGCACACCGAAGAATGTCGCGATCGAACTGTCGGTGCGTGCCATTTCCATGGCAACCAAGCCGGCTAGCAACCCGCTTCCGCCTCTGCAGCCGTAGCCCTGCAACCCAACACCGCCGATGTTGAGTTCTTTCAGTCCAGGCAAAAGTTCGAATGGAAAGGCGTCGTCGACCCAGTACTTCGTGATGATGGGCGCGACCTTCGACTCCATGAACGCCCGTACTTGTTTCACCACTGCCAGTTCCTCAGCGGGCAAGGTCTCGACGAGTCCGTAGAAATCGCTATTCGGCTGCGGCAGCGGCCGATTAGCTTTCTTGCCATCTGACGGTTTAGTTGTGACAGGTGTAGCCATAATTTGTTTTTGCTCCCTTCGTGAAAAAGATTCTTCGCTCCATATCAAGTTCCCGGCCTTCCGGTTGTCTCCGATTGATGGGCATTGCGCAAGGCATTCGCAGGTGGCTATTGCCGAGCCCAGGATTGAGCCGGAGATGTATACGAAATGGCCGGAACCCTTTCTGTAACCGAATTGCTTTTATCCGACCTTGGCGGCCTTCTTGGCGGCCGGAGTTGGATCAGGATTTTTGGCACGCAGGTCCAGCAATCCTAGCAAAACCGCATCGCGCTCCTGTTCAAGCTGCTCAATTGAGCGATCTCCCGCTTCCTGCAACACCCCCTCAGTAATCGTCTGCTTAACTTGGGGGGTAAATTCCGTAAGTGCGCCGAGATCTTTCCACCAGGTGGCAAGTGGCCCGGAGAGGTGCTCCAGGAAGTGACGGATCCCGTTCGTCCCGCCGCCCAGGTGAAACAACAGGTTGGGACCCATGACTCCCCAACGCAGTCCCGGTCCCCAACAGACCGCCGTATCCGCATCGGCAACATCGACCACACCCTGCTCAATCAGGTACACGATTTCGCGGTAGAGTGCCGCCTGTAGCCGGTTCGCCACATGGCCAACAACCTCTTTGCGCAGATGGATGGGCTTCTTACCTATCGACGAATAGAAGGAGATGGCCTGGTGAACCGCTTCGAGCGACGTCTTCGCACCAGCGACGACCTCCACCAGAGGAATAAGATGGGGAGGATTGAAGGGATGACCGATGACGCACCTTTCGGGGTGTTTGCACGCGGATTGCATGACGCTCATCGTCAGCCCTGACGAGCTCGAGGCAATGATCGAGTCGGGCGGCGCGGCTTCATCCATATCCGCGAAGAGCTTGATTTTGAAATCCTGGCGCTCCGGGCCGTTTTCCTGGATGAAATCCGCACCCGACACCGCTTCCTTCATGTTGAGTGTAAAGGAAAGACGCTTGGGTGAAGCTTTTGGCGAGAGCCCCAGAACCGAGAGAGCTGGCCACGCGGTGTCGACGTAGTGGCGTAGGTTGGCCTCGGCGTTGGGCGCGGGATCGGTGGCAATGACGTCGAAGCCGTGCGCTAGGTAGAGGGCCGACCAGCTTCCACCGATGACTCCGGTACCAACAATGGCAATTCGATTTACGGGTTTGTTTAGCGACACAATCTATTCTCCTTTGTGGGATCCTGCTCGAAGAATCGGACGATGAGCGATTTTGAAACCATGCGTCTTCGTTTCCTGCGGTGAATCACTGACCGATCTTCTTCTTGCACGGCTCCTGCCAATGCCTTGGATCATTGCCACCAAGCCAAGTACTTGACTTCTTGAAGTTTGTTAAAGCGCATCATCTCACTCCGGTCTTGATGCCAATTCTGGTGCGACGGTGGGTTGCCAGTGCCAACCTGTTGGCATTCGTTTTTGGTTTAGATGAACTGCCGGCGGGTTATTGCTGATAACGGGGCTAAACCGCACGGACCGAAGCCCGCGTGCCTCCAGGTTTGCGGCTCGGGATTATCACGCTTCTACTTAAACCGACTTTCCCTTGATGCTGGCGTAGGGCTAGACAATCGAGGCCGCCACCCAGCACCATCGAGATTCCGGCGTGATCTGCAGCCGTCGTTATGGAAAATGAACGGGGGATTTAAGGCCCTAGCGGCAATTACGCGCCGGCTTCGGCTCGGGGTATTTCGGTCCGAACGCCCTTGCAGTGTCACGCTGGGGGCGATTTGTTCGGGAAAGTGCTCGCTGGCGCTCAAGCTCCTTTACTCCTAAGTCCGCGTAATCGGCGCTCGTGAGCGATGCAAGGAAGGCGACGACATCATCAATATCCGCCTCCGTTAGAGCAAGTGGCCGGATGTCCTCATCGAGATACGGATTGTTAATGCCGTCCCCCTTGTTGTAGTGGTCCATCACGTCCCAAAGGGTTTGCTGCGAACCGTCATGAAAGTACGGCGCTGTGACCAGCACGTTGCGCAGGTCCGGCGTTTTGAACGCTGCGATCTCATCATCTTTCTTTGTAATCAGAAATCGGCCGAGCGCGGACATGTCCGTCTGGATGGCAGCGCGATCCAATGCCGCGGCATCGCCCGACCTGATGGCAGTTTCTGCCTGGCAAGCCAGTTCGACCACGTTGTGCCGGATGATACCGACGCCGATATTGTGAAAGTCATTGTCCGTGAACGTGGTGACGTCGCGCCTGGCTTCTGACAACGCATGGCACTTGTTGCACCGGCCCCGGGTGTTGAAGATCTCCCATCCGCGCTTGGCGGAGTCGGCGATTGCATTGTTGTCGCCGGCAATGAAGTAATCAAAGGGAGAATCAAATGAAAGTTGGCTTCGTTCGTAGGATGCGATGGCCCGCAGGAGGTCGACGGCGTTGGGAGGACGGCCGAAAACGCTTCGGAATGCTTTCTGATATTCGTCAATCTTTGCGATCTGAGCGATCGCGGCATTTAAACTGGGCTGGCCCAATTCTACGGGGTTAACGATTGGTAGTGCGGCTTGTTCCTCCAGTGTGGTGACCCGCCCGTCCCAAAACTGCGTTTTGTTATAGAGCGCATTCAGAATGGTTGGGGCGTTGCGCTCTCCCATGCGGCCATCGATCCCGATGGAGACAGGGCGGCCATCCGTGAAAGCCCGCGCAGGATCGTGGCAGGTGCTGCAAGCAACGGTGCCGTCTGCGGACAATCGGCCGTCAAAGAATAATTTCTCGCCAAGAGCGATTTTCTCTGGTGCTTGCGGGTTGTCAGCCGGGATTGCTGCGCGAGTCAAGACGACCGGCAAACCGACCTGATGATCGGGCTTAGGACGCGCCAGAGGACCTGCTATCGGAATAGGCGGGGGAGCATGCTGCGCGTTCACGTCGGTAGCGCCCAATGCCGTCTTAGCGACCTCCCAGTCGAGAACGAGTACAGCTATGCACAGGGTCACCGGAATTCCGAATTGTCGAGCACGTTTGGGCAATCGCAATTAGCTCTCCTTTGGCAGTCATTTCCACGATGTGCTTTGTAGAAAACATATTTAGACGGCTCCGTGGCCGCTGGTGATCGTGCGGGGCGGTGAGGATTGCGCTTTCGCAACAACGGCCCGATCGAATTCATGAGGACTTCTCCTGGAAACTCCTCGGTCGAGCCTTCCCCTCCTGCGAGCCAATGTAGCTGGAAATTTGCCCCACAAGAAGTTCCTGCCAAGGTGGGTCCAGATCCCCCAAAATGGTCCATCCCCCGTTGGCGGGCCTGGTTGGACACCGAGGCATGCACTGTGATCCGGAAATGGAGCGGGAGGAGGCACGGCACGGTAAAAGTGCGTCTTCCGGCCGGAATCGCTTTCGACATTCAAGGTTGCTCGTTTTATTCACCGTTTGTTCTGGCGTTAGGAGGAAAGCAAAATGGGCCTTCGACACCTTGGGGGCCTCTTCTTCGCCCGTTAGTCCTGGTCGGCTGAAGGTTTCAAAATCGCAGTAACATCGCAAAACGGATTTGGCGGTCCGCTGTCGCATACGGCGACCAATCCGAGGCGGCTGTCCCGCTGATGATGTCGTAGCCGCCATAGCTGGTGACCGTCCCGTTAGCGAACTTGGCATTGGAGACGGTGGTTGCAGGATTAGCAAAGTTCGGCGTGTTGGTTAGCCCGTAAATTTCGGTCCGAAATTGCAGTTTAAAACGTTCGGTCAGATTGAAGTCGCGGACCATGCTGAGGTTGATATTGAAAAAGCCCGGACCACGCACAATGTCCCTGCCGGTCGTACCAAAGCGTACGGCGGTAACGGGTGCAAATGCGTTCGGGTCGAAGTAAGGAGCATTGGCCCCATGGCCCCCAAAAATCTTGACGGTGGGCTCCACTTGGTCGGCTGTTTGGGTGTTGCCGGGACAGTTGCAGGAACTGCCGGACGTCGTGACGTTGAAGGGCGTACCGCTATAACGGCTCAGTACAGGGGTGAGGCTCCAATTGCCGAGAATTGCCGCCCCGGCGCCCGTGGTCAGCCACGACTTGCCCTTCCCGAAGGGCGAACTATAGACCGCGTAGATTTCGAGGTTGTGCGTGCGGTCGTAGCCGGCCAAGGCGCGGTTACGGCGAAGCACCTGGTAGTAAGCCCACGTCACGTTGGTGTTGGCTTCGGTATCGTCATTGTCTATGGTCCTTGAGAAGGTGTAGGCAATCCCGGCCTGCCCGCCGGCCACCCGATGGTTGACTTGAGTTTCCAGAGCATTGTAGCTGCCACCGGTCATGGGGCCATTGATGGTTATGGCGCTGGGATTGCCGTACATCGCGTAGAGAGGAGTTCCGGCGTTCCCTCCGCCCGGGCCGGCAGCATTGAAGTTGATAAACTCCGCCTCCCGCACCATATGGTCACCTACATATCCGATTTGGGCGTTCCAATGGTGGCCGAGATCGCGTTGAATCTGGAGATTCCACGTTTCCGTGTAACCCCGTCGGTAGTTATTGGGATAGCCGTAGGTCCCCAGATACGACGGCAGAACGTATTTTCCCGCCGAAAGGCTGGGAAAGGGGAAGTAGGGAATTCCCGCTGCCAGGCCACTAGGAGCAGTCGGACCGACCCAGGGTCCCGTGGGGCCGGTGGACGATCCGAGATAACCACCGGGCGTATAGGAGTTGGCTCCCGTGATTTGCTGAGAAATGACCGCGGGATAGATCCATGCCATGTAGTTCATGGCATAAGGATCGCTGCTCATGCCGTAGCCTGTCCGGATGACGGTCTTTTCGGTGAACCGGTAGGCAATGCCGACCCGCGGTTCCAGTTGGCCCGGGCCCGTGGTCATGTAAGCGTTGTTGGGCACTCCGCCGACTCCACCAAGGAATGCGGTGTCAATGGTCCAATTGAAATTGGCGGCGCCATAGTGATCGACCGTGGCAATGGGATAGTATTCCCAGCGGGCGCCATAGTTGATACTCAACTTCTTGGTGACCTGCCAATTGTCCCGCGCATAACCGGCAAACTCCCACTCACGGGTCGTGGAAGGATTGAGATAGACGTAGTCTTTCCCCAAGCTCTGGGGCAGGCCCAGAAGGAAATCCGCCCAGGAATTGTAGGAATTCGTCGAGGGTCCTCCATTGAGCGAGGTAACACCTCCGGTGAAATTGAATCCGCCGCGCACGCCGAAATCCAGTTGGCCTTGGAAACGGTTCATGTCGTAGCGGTCAATGGCGCCCCCAAAACGGAAATTGTGGGAACCATGGATCCAGCTCAAGTTCGCAGCAAAGGTGTACTGATTGTCGCGGAAGAGGAAGGGATTGGAGACGGACGAATTACCCAGGTTGCTGAGGCCTCCGTTGAGTTCCATATAGGGAATGCCGCCTTGCAGTGGGGTGCTGGCTGGGCCACCGGTAATATCCGTTCCGGGAATAATCGTATTATAGTTCGTCCCGATGTCGGTATTGGTGGCCTGATAGCGGGGCCGTGTATACCCCACGTTGGCATCGAACATCAGGTGAGGATTAAAGACATAGGTCCCGCCCAGAGCGATGTTCTGCGTCAACCCGTAAGCATTGCCGGGCTGCGAAAAGGAACCCAGAGCCGCTCCTCCTGCCGCACCTAGTTGCTGGGGATCGAATATGTAGGTCGGTTCCGCGCTGTAACGTGCAAAAAACGTGCTCTTGTCCGAAGGAAGGTAGTTGATCTTCAGGTCCACGCTGTCGCGGTGGAAAATCAGATCGCCCGCATACTGAAAGTTGTTGGCGTCCCCGGCGGAAGCCCCACCATAATTGGGGGCAGGAATCAGCGCGGCCAAGTTGGCGCTGGCTTTGGAGATTTCATTCGCGGGGATGATATTGTTGGGAAAGGGTCTGCGGCCCGTCCCGTCCGGATTCCCGGTGGTGGGATCGAAAATGCATCCTGCCGTGACCGTGACGGCGCAGTTCTGTCCGGCGGCAATGGCGCCCTGAAAATTCCCTTGCACCATCGCCTGCGTGGGAATGGAAATTACCCCCGTCCCGTACTGGCTCTCCCGATAGCCTTCCCAATCGCCAAAGAAAAACAACTTGTTTTTCTTGATCGGTCCGCCCAGCGAGAACCCGTACTGATTCAGGACGAGTTTAGGAATGGTGGGTCCATAGTAAAAGTAGTTACGGCTCTCCAGGGCGCTGATGGTATTGAATTCAAAGGCGCTGCCGTGAAGCTGGTTGCTCCCGGATTTGATCGTTACGTTGGTCACTGACCCGGCGGCATTCCCGGATTCGGCGTCGAACCCGCTGGTAACGATGTTCACCGCTTCTATTGCTTCCGAAGGCGGCACGTAAGCGATCAGGTTCTGCTCCCAGAAATTCGTGTCGATCGAGCCGTCAATCAAGGTGATATTGGAAACGTCCGACCCGCCGCTCACGTACATCGCCAGCGACTGGGTGGGATTTCCCGCAAACGAGTGCGAGGCAAATGGCGGAGCCGCGCCCGGCACCAGGACATAGGCGGACTGGAAGTTACGGTCATTTCCCAAGGGAAGATTCGACAGTTCGGTGGGGTTGATCTGACTCTTTACGTCTGTGCGGTCCGTCTGCAGCAGTTCGGCGGCGGCGGTCACCGTAACCGTCTCGCTCACTTTCGACAGCTGCAGCATGGTGTCGGCGCGCCGCTCGTTGTTGGCTTCCACTTCAACCCCTTCCTGCATGACATTGGCGAAGCCGCTCGCCGCGATCGTGACGCGATACGTGCCGGGTTGAAGGTTATTGATCAAGTAATTGCCGTGGGCGTTGGTAACGCCCTCGACTTCGATACCCGTTCCGACGTTTAACGCTTGCACTTTAGCTCCCGGTACCGGAGCGCCGGATGGGTCGGAGACAGTGCCGGTGAGCGAGCCGTAAAGGATCTGGCCCATGGCCGCACCGGCGAATAACAGAATCGCCATGCCCAGGAAACTTACCCTAAGCTTCAACTCTCGTCGTGCCATCGCATCACCTCCAATCAAGGCAATTGATCTTTTCTTGAAGTCAATTTGCAGGTCCCCGCTCCGCTCCTGAATTCAAGAACCCGGGCCCAGGCACGCCAGCATACAGACGAAACGCCGCAGGCGGATTTAAGATCCCTTCCACCTCGTGCGCCTCGCTCAAGAAGCAATTCCTTCTAATCTCGCACTAGGTGTACTCCCTTCGTCCCACATGACCTTGGGGACAAACATTGAGCCCCTTACCAGTTCAATCGAAGAGCAAATTGAGTCAGTCGGGGATTCTCCGCCGAGCTGATCCTTGCGAACTGAGTGGTGCCAACAATTAAACCAGGACGGTCGAAATTCGGGTGATTGGTCACGTTGAAGAAATCCGCGCGGAAGACTACATTCAGTTGTTCTGTAAGACGGAAGCGCCGCTGGAGAGCTGCATCCCAGTCTGCCAGACCTGGGCCGGTAATGACATTGCGAGCCTCATTGCCAGGGATGCTGTATTCTCCTAGCGAGTCAGTAAAGATCGGAGGTGGAACGAAGGCGTTGGTATTAAACCAGCGATCGGGATTGCGTTGACCGCCCGGCAGATTGGGATTGGCAATTAGATCGGGCCGATCGGTGCCGTTGGATTGCGTTCCGCTCAGCGCCGTAGACAGGACAGCGGTGAGAGGCTGGCCGCTCTGAAGAGTGACAATGCTCGCGAGCTGCCAGTCACCCAGAATATGCCGACCCGCTCCCTGGCTGGCCCAGCGCCCGCCCGATCCGAAGGGCAACTGCCAAATGCTCGAAAAAGTGAGACGTTGGCGAATATCAAAGTCGGAGAGTCCATATTCGGCCCGCATGTTGTAATTGTCCTGCGGCTGGTCCGTACCATCGAGACCGGAAGCATCGTCAAGTGATTTGCCGTAGGTGTATCCGGCTATCAAGGAGATCCTGCCGGAGAATCGGTGCTCCAACCGGGCGACTAGGCCGTTATAATTGGAGTTCACGTCCGTCGCGCGCACATATTGATTTGACCCGGGTTGGGGGTGGTAACCGCGTCTAATCCCGGGAAGATTTGGCACTCCCTGGTTCTGAAGGCTTCGCCGCGGTAACCGGTGGCCGTCCGATCCCACATAGCTAACTGAGACCATAGTATTCGGACTGATCTCATGTTCGTAGGAAAGACTCCATTCATAAACATGTCCGTTCCGGATGTTGGGCGGTGACGAGATGGCTGTGGGTTCCTGATTTCCCAGGGTGTAGCCGAGCTGGTAGCTGAGCACGGGCGGAGCATACGATTGCCCGCAGGCGCCGGGACCATAGAATCGACACAAATCGAGCCCCAAGAGAAACTCCGTCAGCGGAGCGCTCAGGCGGGTCTCCGCGGTGTAGTCAAGTTCCATCAAGGAACTAAAAACTCCGGCGCCCCCGCGCAGCACATTCCTGCCGTTGCCGGTGAGGTCGTAAGCGAAGCCCAAGCGCGGGGCCCAATTGCTCCAGTCCGGACGGATGAGGGAATCGGGTAACCCTGCCTGCCCGGAGGTTATAAACTGCAGACCGTACTGCGAGCTGAGTTCCTGCACGAAGGGATCCGATATCAGCGCCGCAGCTTGACCGCGGTTGTTGAGCACAATGAACCGCTCGGCATCGGTCGGATCCAGAATCGAAGCTCTGCCGTCGACATTCACGGGCGATGAGTAAAATTCCTCCCGCAGGCCGTAGGTAAGGCTAAGGCGGGGGGTGGCATGAAACTCGTCGGTGAAATAGAATCCCCCGTAGTCAAGACGATCGTTTCCACCCGAATTTCCCGCTTGCGCATAGGAGAGAAACGGCCGGCCCAGGAGAAAGTCCGTGAAGGCTGTGCCGGACACGGAACTCGCCCCATCGTCGAACTGAAAAACTCCCTGACCGAAGTCTTCGACCAAATAGAAAAGCCGCAAACGGCGAAAGTCGCCTCCGAATTGAAAGGTATGCCGTCCCTTCACCCACACCAAGTCATCCGTGAACTGAAATGTGTTGTTCCTGCGAACTTCGGGTTGGAAGATGTCACTGTCGCCCAAATCGGCATAGCCGGGAATATCGATGGCGGGAATGCCGTCATTGGTCGAACCCGGCGCTCGGGTAATACCGAGCGATTGCAAGAAACCGCTGTGGATATTCTGGCCTTGCTTGGTTCCATCGTAAAACGCATACCCGAAGCGAAAATCGTTAATGAGCGTCGGCCGGAAGGTGGAAGTAAGGCCCAGCGCCAGGTTGCGGCCCGAGTCATGAACCGAGTCTCCGTACCCCGGTGGAGCTGGGGGATTGTTGGCAAAGCTGTCGGGAACGAAGGGGACCAGTTGAGAATCCTGAAAGAAAAGGAAGCGGCCGAAAAGCTGCTGCCTCGAGCTAAGTTGGTGGTCGAGTCGCAAGGTGAACTGGTCAGAGGTCAGGCTACGCAAGCCGGTGTCGATGCTGTTGTCCGTCCCCGTCGCGGCATTTGCCTGGTTCGGCGCCGGCACTCGGGCGAGAACCGCGAGCGACAAGGCGCTCATATCTCCGGAGGGAATTTGATTTCCAGAGAACTGCTGACCGGTCGCGGGGTTAAGAATGGCGGGAAAGGGCTGGCCGGTCGCGGGATTGGTACCGCTGAAGTTGCCTTCGCGCTCCGCTGCGGTCGGCAAAAGCGTGGTATCAGTAATGCTCTGCCGGATGCGAAACCCTTCGTAGTTGGCGAAG
>Ga0335069_10007315_pt1 | contig 15958 bp, 15 predicted proteins | sample Lox_Sample_11_FD_206714 | JGI IMG/M metagenome (GOLD analysis project Ga0335069, IMG submission 206714) | Soil microbial communities from Loxahatchee National Wildlife Refuge, Florida, United States - Lox_Sample_1.1 | ecosystem: Environmental > Terrestrial > Soil > Wetlands | place: USA... | reverse complement strand
CGGCGACCATCCGGAGCGCGCGGATCGCTATTTTCATCCCCAGGATTTCACCGACCTGCAGGTGCTCTCCCAGATCGCCTGGTTCGACGAGTTCTTCCTCTCCGACCCGAACATCGCCGCGCTCATCAAGAAGGAACACGGCTACACCTTGGAAGATCAGGCGTTCGTCATTAAGCAGGAGAGCGAACTCATCGGCAAAGTCTTGCCCGCGCATGCAACCGCGGCCAAACAGGGAAGAGTAGAGATATCCACCTCGCCCTTTTACCATCCGATCCTGCCGCTGGTTTGCGACACCAACATGGGCGGCGTATCGACTCCCGGCCTGCCGCTGCCGCAGAATCGCTTCCGCCATCCGGAAGATGCTCGCGAGCAACTAAAGCGCGGCCTCGATCTGCACGAGAAAGTTTTTGGCGTGCGTCCTGTAGGCGTTTGGCCATCCGAAGGAAGTGTCTCGGAAGAAGTGCTTTCGATCGCGCAGAACCTCGGCGTCAAATGGATGGCTACCGACGAAGGAGTTCTGGGCCGATCTCTTGGCGTCAATTTCGCCCGCGACGGCTATGGCCGCCTGCCTCACCATAGCGCGGAGAAGTTGTACAACATCCACCGCTTCGAAAAGGAATCGACGGAGATGCACCTCGTTTTCCGCGATCACACCATCTCCGACTTGGTAGGCTTCGTGTACTCGGGAATGGCACCGCAGGACGCCGCTAACCACCTCATCCATAACATTAAAGAAGCGGCACAATGTGTTATTAATTCAGGGCGGGACGCTGTAGTCCCTGTTATCCTTGACGGCGAGAATGCCTGGGAATATTACCCGCAATCTGGACGCGAATTCCTTCGCCGCTTTTACGATGCCCTGCAAAACGACAAGAGCCTGGAAGCCGTCACCGTGTCGGAAGCGATTTCGCGTCATAAAGGCTTTGGCCAGCTCACATCGCTCGTGCCGGGCTCGTGGATCCACGCAAACTTCAACGTCTGGATCGGCGCTCCCGAAGACAATAAGTCCTGGGACTACCTCTATCACGCTCGCAACTTTTACGCGGAATGTGCTGCCCGGGGAAGCGAAGCTCAGCGCCAGCTGGCCTTCGAGGAGTTGCTGATCGCCGAAGGCAGCGACTGGAACTGGTGGTACGGACCTGAACATCATTCGGCCAACGACCGCGACTTCGACGAGCTTTACCGCAAACACCTCTCCAACGTCTACCAAGCCCTCGGTGCCACGCCCCCGGACTACCTCGCCCAGCCAATCACTGCTGGTGGAGGACGCCCTGCCTTCTCGCCGCAGACCTCTTACATCCATCCCCGTGTTGCCGGAGACATGGTTCGCTACTTCGAATGGATGGGTGCCGCCGTCTACACCTCTGACCATCGTTCGGGCTCAATGCACGGCAAGCGCTTTCTGGTGGACTCCGTCTATGCCGGGATCGATGAGACGTTCGTTTACGGACGCTTGGATTTTGCAGACAAGATCCCCGAGACCGACTTCGAATTGGTCGTTAATCTCGAATCGTGGGCACACGGCGAGAGCAAGCCGCGCCGAGCTTTGCGGCTGAACGCTCAGGTTGAGGCGGGAGCGATCAAGTCTTGGAATGTGGTCACGCCCGACGATCAGGTAATCGCCGGCTCCGCACAGGCCGGAGAAGCCAGGATTGCCTTGCGGCGCAACTTTGAATTCAAGCTGCCCTTAGGCGCGCTGTTCGCCAAACCAATATCAACTTCCATCCAGACGTGGGCCTCGAAAGCTGCTGCTGCTCCGGCGACCAGGCTGCGTATGCGCTTTAGCCTGTGGCAGCATGGCTTACCAGCCGACGCTCTGCCTCTCGAAGGCTGGATCGAATTGCAGCTTCTCACCGAGCCCGAACTCGCTGCCCTGGCTTTCTGAAAACCCCGTCAGTGACATCCATCACAACCTCCTGCGCGAAAGTACTATTACCGACGCGTCGCTATTTGCTGGGCACATCACATAAAACTGGTCCCGAATTCGCCGATGATTCTGAAAGAGGCTTTGCGAGAGCATTTATGTCTACGGTTCACCCTCACGCGCCCGACGCCACCCATGCCAACGTTGCCCTGCAGGAAAGGCGTAAGTATCCTCGCCTGAAGGTTGGCGTGCCGGTCGAGTACCGCGCGGAAGGCGCCGATGTTTCCACCCACACTCAGACCACGGACATCAGCTGCGGCGGCTGTTACATCGAATCCAACTTCACCATGCCGGTTGGCACCAAACTCGATCTCAACATCTGGTTGAACGACGTCAAGGTATCGACCAAACGGAGTGTCGTCACCCATCACCCTTGCTTCGGTAACGGCGTGCAGTTCCTGGATATGTCAGTGCAGGATTTGAATCGGCTGAACCGGTTTCTACATTCTGCCTTGGGCTAAGAACGCCTTAGGCGGGAGACTGCTTCTTTGCAACTTCCAGCACTACCTCTAGCGGAATGCGATCCGTCTGCGACTCGCCGCGATAAATAAAACGTACCATTTGGCTCTTATCGATTAGCAGCGTTGCGGGGTGCGCAATATTGAACGCGTCCTTGCCAATGCGGTGATAGAGCCCGTAAGCCTTGGTTACTGACCGGTCTTCATCCAGCAAGAAAGCGAACGATACCGGGTGCTCCCGCATAAATTTCTCCGGCTTAAACATTCCGGAGCGTTTCTCAGCGGCGACAAATACGACCTGCAAGCCCGTGGTTTCGATTTCCGCCCGCCGTGACTCAAACTGAGCCATACGTTTCACGCAATTTGGTCACCAGGTGCCGCGCAGGAATTCCACGATCAACGGAGCCTTTACTAACAGCTCGTGCAATACAAAATTGCCTTCGTGATTCGCCGCAGTAAGCGCAAATCCGGGGGCGCGCGACCCTATTCCCAGAGTTTCGGTCACATTTTGCATTCCCAACAGTGTAGGAGCCCAGCGCCGCTCCGCCAAGTGCTACCGTCGCTACCGCACCTCCTTGTGCTACCAGTCACACATCTTTTCACCCGCTCTGATTTATAATCCCGCCTTTCACCTAATACTGAAGAAAAAGGACGCTCTCATGCCTGCAATGAACATCGCCGAAATTCACGCCCGCGAAGTGCTCGACTCTCGCGGCAATCCCACTGTTGAAGCGCAGGTCGCCTTGGCTGATGGCACCGTCGGCCGCGCCATCGTTCCCAGCGGCGCGTCTACTGGCGAGCACGAAGCCGTCGAACTGCGTGATGCCGATCCGCAGCGCTTCCTGGGCAAGGGTGTCTTAAAGGCGGTCGAGAACGTTAACGGCGAGATTGCCGAAGCGCTGGCAAACTGGGACGCTTCCGACCAGCGCGGTCTCGATCAGCGAATGATCGAACTCGATGGTACGAACAACAAGGGCCGCCTGGGTGCTAACGCGATTTTGTCGGTCTCAATGGCAGCCGCCCGTGCTGCAGCTTCAGGCTTCGAGCTACCGCTATATCGCTACCTTGGAGGCGCCGGGGCGAACGTCCTGCCCGTGCCGATGATGAATATCCTGAACGGCGGCGCACACGCCGACAACAACGTCGACTTCCAGGAATTCATGGCCATGCCGGTTGGCGCCGGGTCGTTTTCTGAAGGCCTGCGCTGGGGCGTCGAGGTCTTTCATACCCTGAAAGGCGTGCTCAAAAAGCGTGGATACAACACCGGCGTCGGCGATGAGGGTGGCTTTGCGCCATCGCTGAAGTCAAACGTCGAAGCTATCGAAGTCGTACTCGAGGCCATCCAGCAGGCGGGTTACAAGCCGGGCGACGACATTGCCGTTGCCCTCGACCCTGCCTCCAGCGAGTTCTTCCAGGACGGAAAGTATGTCTTCAAAAAATCCGACAAATCGGCCAAAAGTTCTGACGAGATGGTCCGCTTCTGGGCCAAGTGGGCGAACGACTACCCGATCGTGTCCCTCGAGGACGGCTTGGCAGAAAATGACTGGGAAGGCTGGCAGAATCTGACCAGCGAAATCGGCGGCAAGATCCAACTTGTCGGGGACGATCTCTTCGTCACCAACGTCGACTTTTTGCAGGAAGGCATCGACAAGCACGTTGCCAATTCCATTCTGATCAAAGTCAATCAGATCGGGACCGTCAGCGAGACTCTCGATGCCATCGACCTGGCCCGCCGCAACGGTTACACTGGCGTGATTTCACATCGCTCCGGCGAAACCGAGGATACGTTCATCGCCGATCTCGCTGTGGCGACCGGCGCAGGTCAGATCAAGACTGGATCAGCCTCCCGCACCGACCGTATCGCAAAATACAATCAGCTTCTGAGAATTGAAGAAGAACTGAGAGATGCGGCGAGATTTTTAGGACTCAAGGCACTAAACTACAAAGGTTGATGAGTAATGCGCCCGGCGGCAATCGCGTTCACGGGATTGATCTTTCTGGTGCTAATCTTCGGCAGCGTTATCTACATTCAGCTTGCCCTGTTGGTTTTGTCAGTGATCCTCTGTCTGCCCATCGCAGCAGGTTTCGCGTGGCAAGGCCATAAGGCGCAATTCCTCTCGATCCCAACAGGGGGAATTAGAGGGCCAGACGATCCGAAACCGAGCAAGGTTCGTATCGAAGGGCGTGAGTTTCTTGTTCAAAACCTGCCTCCCCGTTTGGAGTTCAACTTACGCTGTAGGAACCGCGCAGGTCTGTGTGCACTGGTGGGTATCGCGGTCGGTTCGACGGTAATCTCGCTAGCCGGGTTACCACCGCAACCCTTGTCGGCCGATAGTTCCCGCTACTACGAGTTCTATTTCCTCTGTTATTTGATGGGCGTTCTCCTGGTGCCGGCTACCATCTGGCTCGCGGAGTGCACACTTTTTCGAGTTCCCCAAATCACGTTCGCTCGGGTTGGCGCGCATACGAGGAGCGGCGGTTTTGGAACCCGGTGGGTCACATATCAGTTTACCGATCCGAACGGTGGGTACCAGGGCGGTTCGACGATTGAATTGCAAGGGCCGAAGAATGATGACTTAAAATTAGTGTTCTTCAGCAAATTCCAACCGGGTTTCAGTAAGGTCAGCTCCGGCTTGCTATTTCATGAAATCGTCTGGGCAAACCCTTCACCGCGAGTTACAAATGCCTAGAATCCCATCCTGTCATCCGCCGACGGCCCGTACGTGGCCGGCACGGGCTGATCGGTCAGCCGCAAATAGACTCCGAGTTGCGCCCGATGATGAACCAGGTGGTTCAAAAACATCTGCCGATAAGCCAGAAATTTCGATCCACTAAAAATCGGCTTACCCTGAAAGCTCAGCTTCCAAGGCTCGGTCCACGCGCTGTCAGACAAACTTTTGAGCGCTGCACGCGCCTTGGACACATTTTCATCAAATGCCGCCAGCAATCCCTTCAGTTCAAATGGAGGCCGGGTCCGCTGCGGAGCGTTCGAAAAGTCCAGTTCCGGGGTTGTCAAGATTGTCAGGCCAAATCCAGGCAGTTCGGCGACATGCGGCGCCAGCTTATCGAGCGGCATTGACTTAGCATGTGGCACGTAGCCCGTCTTATCAAAAGGCACCCGTTCCAAGGTGATACGGGTGGTTTTCATTTCTGCGTCAAATTCGGACAGCAGCAACTCGCTCGTCGACATGACTCCTCCTCCGCTTTGGACGTTCCACCCCGAGCGGCGGATGCATTTATTCGCACGTGATCGCTAGCCTTGCTTTATCCGTGTCAATCCGCGAAAATCCGTGGCTGGTCTTGAATTCGCTAAAAGCTAGCAGCCAGGAGCTACTTTGCGTCCTAAACCGCTCGTTCTCGTCATCCTTGACGGCTGGGGCTACCGCGCCGAGACCAACGCCAACGCCATCGCCCTCGCCCGCAAGCCAACCTACGACCGTTTGCTGCGGGAATATCCCAATACGCTGATCCACACCAGCGGCAAGTTCGTCGGCTTGCCTGATGGCCAGATGGGTAATAGCGAAGTTGGGCACCTGAACATTGGCGCAGGCCGCATCGTGCACATGGACATTACCCGAATCGATCTCTTGATCCAGAATGGTGACCTCTTTTCGCATCCCGTTCTCGTTGATGCCATGAAGCACGCCCGCCCCGGCGGCCGTCGCCTGCATTTGTTTGGCTTGGTTTCAGATGGCGGTGTCCACTCGCAGCAGGCACATCTTTACGCATTGTTGAAGATGGCCAAGCAGCAAGGCGTCGATCGTGTTTTCGTCCACGCCTTTATGGATGGCCGCGACACCCTGCCCACCAACGGCGCCGGATATCTGGAGCAACTCCAGCAAAAGATGCGGGAATACAACTCCGGCAAGATTGCCAGCGTGAACGGCCGTTACTACGCCATGGACCGCGATCGGCGCTGGGAGCGCATTGCCAAGGCTTACAACGCAATGGCCGATGGCGACGGCGAGGCAGGGAAGTACATCGATCCCGTACAGGGAGTGAGAGACTCTTACAACAAGGGCGTGACCGACGAGTTCATCGTTCCCTTCGTTTGCATCGACAACCGCGGCGAGCCACTGGCGACGATTCGCGATGAGGACTCCTGTATCTGCTTCAACTTCCGCGCCGACCGTGTTCGCCAGATCACCCGATCTCTTACCCGCAACAGCGGCTTGAACGACAAGGGCGGTCGCGATCTCCCCGGCGCTGACGACCTCGACGCCCTTATTCCCCGCGATCGAGTTCCAAAGAATCTTCACTACGTTTGCATGACGCAATACGACAAGAACTTCAGCCTTCCGGTGGTGATTCCGCCCGAGTCAATGAACAACATACTAGCCAATGTGATGGCGCAGATGAACATGCGCAACCTGCGCGTCGCTGAAACCGAAAAGTATGCCCACGTAACCTACTTCTTCAACGGAGGCGTCGAGACGCCATTTCCCGGCGAAGATCGAGTTCTCGTTGCATCTCCTAAGGTTGCCACATACGACCTAAAGCCAGAAATGTCAGCCGCCGGGATTGCTGACGCCGTGGTTAAGGCGACGAACGACGGCACTTTCGACGTTGTCATTGTGAACTTCGCCAATGCCGATATGGTGGGCCACTCCGGCAAGATCGAACCGACTGTCAAGGCCGTAGAAACTGTCGACGCCTGCCTGGCGCATATCGAGTCTGCCGTACGTGCGAAAGGCGGAGCAATGCTCATCACCGCCGATCATGGCAATGCTGAGATGATGATCGATCCCGTCACCGGTGGCCCGCACACCGCTCATACGACAAATCCGGTTCCGTTTATTGTGATTGCCGAAAATAGTAAGCAATTCACGTTGAAGCCAAATGGTTCACTGCGCGACATCTCACCAACGATCCTCGGTATGCTGGGCATCACGGAACCCAAAGATATGACCGGACAAGATCTGCGACAAATGATTCAGAAGAAATGAAAGCCGTCGAGGCAGCAGAGGCCGCACAGAAAATCAAGCCTTTGTGTCCTCCCTGACCTCTGTGGTTGTGATTTTTTAAGATGAAGCTTCTTATCATCCTCCATCATCGATTCGAACTCTGGAACGCACCTGAGTGGTTTACTGCTCGCCTGCGCTCCGACTTTCCTGAACTCGAGGTCGTCCACCTTACCAGCTACGATCAGGTCGCCAGCGAACTGCCAGATGCTGGCATCGCAGTAACTTGGTCTCTTCGCCCGGAGCAGTTCGCTTTAGCTCGCAAGCTCCGCTGGATCCACTCGCCAGCCGCCGCCGTGCATTTGCTCATGTTTCCTGAACTGATCGACAGCGATGTGGTCCTGACCAACGCCCGCGGAGTTCACGGCCCAGTTGTCGCCGAGCACGTTCTCGCCCTCATCTTTGCTTTGGCGAAGAAAATTCCCGGCGCCGTTCGCCTGCAGCAAAAGCACACATGGGGTCAGGAGATGCTATGGAAGGAAACCCCACGCCCGCGAGAAGTCGCCGGCGCTACGCTCGGGCTGATAGGTCTGGGCAGTATCGGCAGGGAAGTGGCGCGTGAGGCCGCAGCCGTGGGAATGAGAGTCATCGCCGTTCGCGAAAGCCTGGCCAAAGGGAAGCCGGAAAACGTGCAAGAAGTCTACTCGCCACAACAGCTAGACCAACTTCTTCAACAATCCGACTTCATCGTTCTAGCGGCTCCAGTGACCGCCGCAACTCAGGGCATGATCAACGCCGAACGCTTCGCCCAGATGAACGCTGACGCTTACCTGATCAACGTAGGCCGTGGTCCACTCGTCGACGAGGCTGCCCTAATTCATGCGCTCTCCAACTGCAAGATAGCCGGCGCCGCGCTTGACGTCTTCACTGAAGAGCCTTTGCCGGCGATCTCCCCACTCTGGGATCTTCCCAACCTGCTGATCACGCCACATTCCGCTGGCCTGACCGAGAAACTTTGGGAGCGGCACTATTCTTTGCTCTCGGACAACCTTCGCCGCTTCCTTGCTGGACAACCTTTGCTCTGCCAGGTCGACAAAAAACGCGGCTACTGACGCCACCAAAGGTCACCAAGCAGAAATTACCTCTGTGTTCCTCAGTGCCCTCTGTGGTTTAAGCGGTTGACCGTTCCCAAAGTCCCCGCCCAGAGTTACCGATGTTTACCGCTTTTCTTTACCTTTCGGCGGCATCCCGCTAAAACAAAATCTGGGCCAAGCAATGTCCCGTCAATTCATGTTCGGCGTATTCCAGGCCACAGCGCTGCTGTGGGCTTTTGCCGTTTGCCTGCGCACCGTTGACATCGGCTGGAACCCATTCACCGGGATCGGCCTTGGCATGTTCGGAGCGCTCCCAATCTCATTCTTGGGCATCCGCATCCGCACCGGCCACCACGACCCCCACATTTCCTCTCGCGCCTGCTGACAATTCCGGTGCATCCCGCAGCGCTTTTCGACATCTGATAGAAAGCACGTCTGTAAAATGGACGGTGACTTTCCATGACGACTCTCGTCAAAGCCTGTCAGGTGAATTGCCGATGAAATCGGAGTGTCTGCCGTTCCGCCAGGTTCCTCACACCACGCCGCTGTTCACCGATTTTCTTTCTTATTCATCGAAGGTTCATCCGTTTTACCCGCGCTCAGCACATTTCACTCAATGGTTTAAGGACGAAGCAGCATCAATCAACTATCAGGCGGAGCGTCGTTCCAAGGTTGCCGAGATGTTAGAACGGCAGAACCGTGCGTTCGGCAATTCAGATAAAACACTGAAGAACGTTGATCGTCTCCGCAAAGGTGCGTTTGCGGTTGTGACCGGGCAGCAAGTCGGCCTGTTTGGCGGGCCGGCATTCGCCGTGTATAAAGCTCTAACAGCGGTGAAATTGGCTGAGGTCGCGTCCGCCGCTGGCGTCGATTGCGTTCCGATTTTCTGGCTTGCTACGGAGGATCACGATCTCGCCGAAGTGAACCACACTTCGCTGCTCGGCCCTGACGGCACATTGCAGAGCCTCAGGACACCTTCGCACGGCGTCGAGGATGCGCCGGTAGGCACCATCACTTTTGGAAGTGAGATCGAAGCCGTCGTGAACGCTGCTGCGGACTTGCTCGGTGACTCGGAGATCGTTGTTGCATTGCGCGAGTCGTATCGTCCCGGCGAAACCTTCGGCACTGCATTCGGTAAACTCTTCGCAAGGATTTTTGCTGGTCAAGGCGTAATTCTTCTCGACTCGTCGGATCCGGAGCTTCATCGCATTGCGACTCCGATCTATCGCGCCGCGATCGAGCGCGCAGCCGAACTCGACGAAGCCCTTTCCACCCGGGGTAAAGAACTCGAATCGGCGGGATACCATCAGCAGGTCAAGGTTTCATCGTCAGCAACTTTGCTTTTCAATATTCGTAATGGCGTTCGTTTGCCGATTCAGCGCAAGGACAATAACTTTCTAGTTGAAGAGGGAAGCATTTCCCGCGACGATCTGCTGCAACGAGTGGAGTCGTGCCCGCAAAACTTCAGCGCCAAGGTTCTTCTGCGTCCGGTGATGCAGGATTTTCTGTTGCCGACCATCGCCTATACTGGTGGTTCCGCCGAAGTCGCCTACTTTGCGCAAGCAGCAGTTGTCTATGAGAAGCTGCTGGGACGCGTGACGCCGATCATCCCTCGCTTTTCAGCGACGCTGCTTGAACAGAAGCCGCAGGCAATCCTCAATCACTTCCAGCTTTCGTTTACAGATGTCCTGAGCGGTACGATTCGCGAACAACTTGCAGCGCGGGCCCTGCCCAGTGAACTGCAGGCAGCTTTCGATAACGCCAAAATCATGCTGGAAAACTCGCTGCAGCCAATTCGCGCCGCCCTGGCGCGTCTCGACAAGACCCTGGTTGACGCCGCAGAGACTGCAACCTCGAAAATGAGCCACCAACTGGAAAGCCTTCGAGAGAAAGCTGCCCGCGCCGAGCTTCGCCAAAACGAGGTTCTCGATCGCAAGGCAGCCTATTTGAGCAACGCACTCTACCCTAATAAAGTCTTACAAGAGCGTGAGCTGCCGGGCATCTACTTCCTCGCCCGCCACGGAAAAGATCTGTTATCGGGCCTGTACGATTTAATCCATCCCGATTGCCTGGATCACCAATTGATCTCGCTGTAGGCCCGGCCACGTACCGCTGGGTTGCCGACGACCTACGACCGAGCCCGAACCGCCGTTTCCAACTCTTCCAGGCTTTCTACCCTCGGCAACCCTCGATCCCTATACGCTCCGGCCACATCAAAAAGAATTGCCTGCATCCCAGCCTTTGTGGCGCCCAGGTAATCGACCGCGTACACATCGCCGACATACAAGGCGTCGTCAGCCTTCGCGTTCATCGCTTTTAGCGCCGCTTCAAAAATTGCCGGATGCGGCTTCTCGTACCCTATAATCCCCGAATCCGTAATTGACTCAACGCACTCCGTAATTCCGCAGCGCGTCAATATCTCGACAATTTTCCCATCCGCATTCGAGATAATTGCCAGCCGATGCTTCCTGCCCATCCTCTGTAAAGCCTCGCAGGTGCCCGGACGCATCACCCGCCAATTCGCAGAAATCCGCGTCGCATTCACCAGCGCTTCTCGAATACCATCGTCTTCAACGTTCAGCGACTCCAGCAATCGCGTGTAGAACATGTACCAGAAGCCGTGATCAACGGTTCCGCCACGCTGAACCAGAGAGTCGAACTTTGGCTTCGTCTCGCGTTCAATCGCGTGCCATTGCTCGAGACTTGGACGTGGATGAGACCCAAGCGCCGACAATATATGGTCGCGATCCGGAAAGAGCAGGGTATTGCCAACATCGAAGAAGATAGTCTTAAGAGAAGATGGCATGATTCTTAATGTAGAGGCTTGAAAAAAGATTTGTCATCCCGACCGGAGCGAAGCGGAGTGGAGGGACCTGCTTTTACCCCGTGATTCCTAACTCTTCGTCGCGCTTCTTCCCATAGTGAAAGGCGAGCCCTATTCCTACCGTCATGAATCCGACAGGAGGAACCAGCAATACCAGAATTCCCCGGCTGATCGCTTTTTGTCCGTCTTTGGTGGTGCCCGCAGCATTGCTGTAGCACATCGCACAGCCTTGCCCAAACGCTGGAGCAGCCCAAAGCAGGCCGGCTGTAACGATCGTCAACAATCTCTTCTTCATCGCACTCCCAGATGCAAAATGCGGAAGGCATCGGCAAAGAAAATGCACATCAGGCACAGACACGCGCAGACTGCGATCATCATCACCCACTTCATGGCGGCGATTTCGAACTTCAGGTGCATAAACCATCCGATGATCAGCGCCGATTTAATGATCGACAGCACCATCAGCGCCTCCAGCATCTGGATCGGGGCAAATACCTGCTTGTACGCCAGCACGACTTCCACCGCCGTCAGCAGCAGCAGAACGCCCCACACCCACAAATACTGCCCCTTGCCTTCGTCGTGATGCGCCGCAACTGTATGCATCGCTCTCCCCTGTAACTTCTGTGTGCCTCAGTGCCCTCTATGGTTAAGCTCTTACCCCTGCACCCTGGTCGACATCAGATAAACCAGCGGGAAGATGAACATCCACACCAGGTCGACGAAGTGCCAGTACAGGCCTGCAATTTCGACGTCATGCGCGTCGTACTCTTTCGGTTTCAGGAACAGAATCACTGCCGCGATCACGAATCCGATCAGCAGCGCGTGGACTCCGATGTGGAACACGTTGTCCGCCGGAGTCATGAAGAAAATGACCGCCCAGAGCGCCAGGATGATCGGCAAGAACGCCTTTCGAAGCGCAACCACACCCAGGTAGATAACTCCGATGGTGACGTGCAGCATGTGCATGCCCGTGAGCGTGAAGAACGTGCCCCCGAATTGCGGGACCGACGCTGCCCAGGGATTTTTGAATGGGGTCATGCCTTCTTCGATCAGCTTGCTCCACTCCATGCCGTGCAGCACGATGAACGCGCTGCCAAACACCATGGTGAGGAGGATCCAGTTGCGCGTCCAACTCTTGTCACCGCGCCTCGCCGCCAGTACCGCCAGCACCATGGTCAACGAACTCGACAGCAGGCACGCTGTCATGATGGTGGCGTTGGTGATGCTCTCTTTGTGGAACGGCGTGGGCCAGTCGGGATTCGAGATGCGTCCGTAACTGTAGGCGAAAAGCAGCGCCCCGAACGTCAGCGTATCGGAGAGCAGGAACAGCCACATCCCGATTTTCTTAGAATAAGTACCGAATAAAGACGGCTCAAACTCGCCTGCTGCCCCATGCGATACAGCCAAATCAGCCATGTAGTCGCTCTCCCCTTTAATGCCCTCTGTTCCTCTGGACCCTATGTGGCAAAGCTTTTTATCGAACGAACCACAAGAACGCGAAAATTCCCACCCACAAGAAAAACATGAAGTGCCAGTACCAGGCCGTCACATCGACGACAATTCGCCGGCCTTCAACTGGACGATGCATCAGCGAAACCACCGACGCATAGATCAGCACGCAAATCCCGCCGACCAGATGAAGTCCGTGGGCCGCAGTCAGCAAATACACAAACGAACTGCTGGCATTGGTCGCGAGATAAAATCCGCGGTTGGCCAGTTCTTGCCATGCCATCCACTGCCCGATCAAAAAGCCTGTGCCCAGCAAGGCAGTTGCACCCAGCCAGGGAAACGATCGCCCTTCGCCGAGTGTGACGCCCGGAATCGACTGTACCGGTGCCAATGCGGCTTGGCGCGTGATCTGCCGCCGCGCAAGTTCTGCTGTCAAACTACTCGCCGCCAAGAGCCCCGTATTCACCAGCAGCAGTGCCAGCGGCAGATTGACTGGGATCCAGTCGCGAATATACGTGCTGGTTTTATCGTCGAATGTAGGCAGCCCCTGCCTTACGACGTAGGCACTCACAATAGAAATAAAGAACATGAAGATTGGCAGAAGTGCTACCGCCAACCCCAACCTTGCCCGGCGCAAGCGAGCCCCGTAGTCGGGAAAACCGTCGCCGCGCGCGCCATCTCCGCCACCGCCTCGATAGGTTGGCGGCGGAACCTCACCACCTCCCCGGCTGGTGCGGGGAACTTGTGTCGGTACGGTTGAACTCAAACTTGCCATAATGCGTTGCCGCTATTGAATGAGATTCAATTCCTTGTCATTCCGAGGAGCGCTAGCGACGAGGAACCTGCTGTTTCTTCCGACTGCAGGTCCCTCAGCCCGGGATGACAACAATTCTTAGTGCGACACCACTCCCGGTGGATCCGTCTGCATCACAAAATCCTTCGCAGCTCCCGGAACGCTGTATTCATACGGTCCGTGATACACAACCGGCGTCTTCCCACCGAAGTTGTCATGTGGGGGCGGAGTCGCGGTTGACCACTCCAGCGTGGTGGCTTCCCACGGGTTATCGCTGGCCTTTGGCCCCTTGAACATGCTCCAGAACAAATTAATGACGAAGATGAACTGCGCGGCAATCGTTATAAACGCAGCATACGTCATGAAGGTTTGCACTGGAATCAGGTGGGTCATGTACTGCACTTCGGTGAATTGCGAGTAGCGCCGCGTCTGTCCCGCCATGCCGAGGTAGTGCATCGGCATGAAGATCGAATAGGTTCCGATCAGCGTGATCGCAAAGTGAATGCGGCCCCAGGTTTCATTCATCATCCGGCCGAACATTTTGGGGAACCAATAATACGTTCCGGCAAACATTCCAAAGATCGCCGCCACACCCATAATGAGGTGGAAGTGTCCCACTACGAAATACGTGTCATGCAGCGGAATGTCGAGTACCGGCTGCGCCAGGAACGGTCCGCTCAAACCGCCGGAAACGAACAGTGACACAAAACCGATGGCGTAGAGCATCGGTGTCTGGAAACGAATCTTGCTCTTGTACAGCGTCCCCAGCCAGTTAAAGGTCTTGATCGCCGACGGCACTCCGATGCACATGGTCATGATCGAGAAGGCGAAAGCCGAATACGGGCTCATGCCGCTCATGAACATGTGATGGCCCCAGACCACGAAGCCCAGGATACCGATGGCCATAATCGCGTAGACCATGGCTTTGTAGCCGAAGATCGGCTTGCGCGCGAAGGTCGACAGCAACTGCGACGCTACTCCCATGCCTGGCAGAATCGCGATATAAACCTCGGGATGCCCGAAGAACCAGAACAGGTGCTGCCACAACAGCGGCGACCCGCCCTTATGCCCCATTACCTGCCCGTTCACCACCACAAGTGGAACGTAGAAGCTCGTGCCCAGGTTGCGATCGAGCAGCAACAGAATTCCGGCTGACAGCAGTACGCCGAACGCAAGCAATCCCAGGATCGCGGTGATGAACCATGACCATACGGTCAGCGGCAGGCGCATCATCGTCATGCCCTTAGCGCGGAGATCCAGCGTCGTGGTGATGAAGTTCAACGCGCCCATCAGCGACGCGATACAGAAGATCGCGATGCTCGTCACCCATAAGTCGGCGCCTAACTGCTCACCCGGTCCCGAATTTGTAAGCGCACTCAGCGGTGCATAACCGGTCCAACCATGAAGAGGCGCACCGCCCGTCACGAAGAACGCCGCGATAATTACCACGAACGCCACAAACGTCGTCCAGAACGACAGCATGTTCAGGACCGGGAACGCCATATCCGGCGCTCCGATCTGGATCGGCAGGAAGTAGTTGCCAAATCCGCCCTGCGGCGCTGTGGTCAGCACGAAGAACACCATGATCGTCCCGTGCATCGTGAGCAAGCTGAGATAAGTCTCCGGCTTGATCTCGCCTACCAGGGGCAACACAGCTTGCGGCCAGATCAGGTGAATGCGCATCAGCAGCGACAGGAACATCCCGACAAACACCGCCGTCAGCGCCAGAAAGTAGTACTGAATCCCGATGACCTTGTGGTCCAGACTAAAGATGTACTTGCGAATGAAGCCTTGAGGAGCCGCGTGCGCATGAACCGTTGCGGTGGTCGCCATTACTATTTCTCAGCCTCCCGTGCTGCCAGCCATTTATCGAAATCTTCCTGGCTTACGACGTGCACCATGCCGTGCATTTTGTAATGTCCCAGACCGCATAGCTCGGCGCAGGCAATCTCGTAGTCGCCGATCTCGGTCGGCGTAAAGTGCATGTGGATCGCAAGTCCCGGCACCGCATCCTGTTTGAAACGGAACGAAGGCACAAAAAAGCTGTGAATCACGTCCACCGCCTTCAGTGTCAAGTCCACTTGCCGATTGACCGGTAGGTACATGGTTCCGGTCACGACGTCGTCTTTCGACTTCGGATCGGTCGTATCGAGCCCAATAGCGGCCTCGTTGCCCGACGACGGGTCCATTAACTTGGGCTCGGTGCGTCCGTACTGGCCATCCGCTCCCGGGTAGCGGAAGTACCAGGCAAACTGCATCCCTGTGACCTCCACCGGGACGGCGCCCGGGCCGGCAGCTTCAAACCGCTCGCTCGCCCACACGTGGCTGCCCATCAGGTTGAGACCTATAAAGAGGATCGCGGTCAGAGTGGTCCAGATCACTTCCAGCTTCGTATTTCCGTGGGAATATTCCACCGGGCCGTTCGAGGCCTCGGCGCGGTATTTCCATACCAGCCAGCCCAGCGCACCCTGCGCCGCCACGAACACCACACCCATAAGAATGTAGGTGAGGGCAA
>Ga0335069_10007314_pt1 | contig 15958 bp, 11 predicted proteins | sample Lox_Sample_11_FD_206714 | JGI IMG/M metagenome (GOLD analysis project Ga0335069, IMG submission 206714) | Soil microbial communities from Loxahatchee National Wildlife Refuge, Florida, United States - Lox_Sample_1.1 | ecosystem: Environmental > Terrestrial > Soil > Wetlands | place: USA... | reverse complement strand
CTCGGCCTCCGCGCGCGCAAACGCCGGATAGAACGCCGCACCCATGTCGCCCATGTTGTAGTCCAACTTGGGATGAAGAAAGAAGGTACCCACGCGCCCGTTGATTCCCACTTTCAATGCGGGAACGCTGGAATTCTCGATGAGGAGCGAGACCCTAATCCGATAGGCGTGTGCAGGTCGGCCGGCGACAGAGAAGTTGATTGCGCGCGGTGCGGCCCCAGGGTCGTCCGGCTTGCCCACTGGCGCGACGGGAGCAAAGCCATACCAGGCCGTGCGCGTCTGGTCCTGGCCAATCTGGAAATTCACCGCCCCATGCGGATCGCCATCCGCAAACTCCGCCGATGACCCGTCGAAGACTCCGACACGCCAGACCGTTTTGTCGGCAGGCTCAGCGCGAGATAGCAAAGACACCATCAAAGCAACACAAAGCAGACAAACCTTCAGCCTCATCGCCTCTCCCTTGCTGACCTTTTCCTGGAAAGAGAGATCGTGCCGGAAGGGCTGGCAGAACAACTCGCTGATGGAAGTAGCGCCTCTCGAACTTCCCAGGCATACGACACACACCATACACGAACCGGATCGACCTTTGACCGCTTTTTGCTCGAATGTCTCCATTTTGATCAGTCTCAGTGAAGAACATATGCCGTTAAGCTCCACCAAACTGCTCGCAATGTCGACAATCGCTCGTGACACGGCTGGCACATCGGCAATGTTTGCTTTACCTGCAGAGAATTCAGCCCTGAAGGAAACGCCATGACCGCAGCCGAATCCGCTTGGACGCCTCTCATCCTGGCCGGCTTGGCAAACGCCGCCTTCGGCCAGCCGATGAAGTTCGTTCACTGATTTGCCGCTCTCCAGCAAACCGACCGACGCGCAGCCTCTCCTCGATCCCTATCACGCCTTAAGGGCGGGTTCGAGGCATAGTTGGAAATACGACGTGCTTCGTTCCGCTAGCAGTGATTTCAGGAAGTCACGGGTTCTCTCCGCCGACAGCGGCCTCGAAAGAAGATAGCCTTGGGCCAGATCGCATTGCACTGAGGCGAGAAAATCCAGTTGGGCCGCCGTCTCCACACCCTCCGCCACCACTTTCTTGTTCAGGTTCTTGGCCAGTTGCACGATCGTGCGTACCAGCATTGCTCGCGTTGTGTCGTATTCCACATCGCGCAAGAAGCCCCGATCGATTTTGATCGTGTGGAAGGGCAGATGCACAAGATAATTCAACGCCGAATAGCCCGTCCCGAAATCGTCGAGGCATATCTCGATCCCCGAAGCACATGCTGCCTGCAGAATCTCCGCAACCCGCTCCTGATTTTTGATCAGGACCGATTCTGTAATCTCAAGACGCAACAACGAGGGATCCAAGCCCGAGTCCTTGAGCACTTGGTCGATCTGGGCGAAGAAGCTCTTCTCGGCAAGCTGCTGGCCCGAAACATTCACGCCCAGGCAGAGGCTCTTGCCGAATTCCCGGTTCCAGGCTGCTACCTGAAAGCATGCCTTGGTCAACACCTGCATGCCAAGTTGCAGGATCAGCCCGGTTTCCTCCGCCAGGGGGATGAACCGCTCCGGAGAAATATGCCCCTGTCTCGGATGCTCCCATCGAGCGAGCGCTTCGAAAGCGACAAGCCTGTGCGTATCCACCGTGAAGAGCGGCTGGTAGGCCACTGAGATGCGTCCATCTTCAACCGATTGCCGCAGGTCGCTCTCCATCTCCAGGTCTTCCGCGGCCCGATCCAGAATCGACCGATCGAAAAAGTGAACGCAGTTTTTGCCCGCCGATTTGGCCATATACATCGCTGCATCGGCGCGATTGAGCAGGTCCAGCGTCGACCGTCCTTCCTCGAAAGCTGCGATCCCGATGCTTCCTGTTACATGAACGATCCTCTGGTCGAGCAGGATCGGCGCACTCAGACGATGGAGAATCCGATCAGCAATCTCCTTGGCCTTCAACTCTTCTCCACAATCCTTGAGAACAACAACAAATTCATCCCCGCCAAACCTGGAAATCACATCTCCGACACGCACCGTCGAGCGCAGCAAGTCCGCAATGTGGGTCAAGAGTTGATCGCCGAAAGCTCGTCCAAAGCTGTCGGTGAAAATCTTGAATCGATCCAGATCAAGAAGAAGCAGGAAACTCTTCCCCGAGCCAGACCCATTTGACCGCTCCAGTTCCCGCTCCAGCAACACACGGTTGGGCAATCCAGTCAGCCGGTCGTGCAGATTGTCATGTTCCAGTTCCACCTGCGTCCGATAGAGCTTCGACTCCCGCAGTGCCATCCGCGCAGCAAACACAACACAAGCCGCGATCAATCCCCAAAACCCAAACGGCAAATGGTAGATCAGCAGCAGAACACTGGAGGCAACCGACGTCAGTACCAGACCTAATGCGCTCACCCCATGGATATGGGCAGGAAGTAGAATGGCCGGGGCCTTCACCGTGTGCTGTCCGGATTGCGGCTTTGGCAGACCGATAGCCATCGCCGAAAACGTCAAGAAAGACAGGCTCCAGGCAAGATCCCGGATGCCTCCGTTCTCCAAATGCGGCTGCGGAACAATCTGACTCAAAAGCCCGAAGACGTCGTAGCACAGGACAAAAACCGTGAGATTGCGAAAGAATGTCCGCTCCTCATCGCCCCGAGTCGTCGAATAGCGAATGGCACATGCAAAGAGCATCGCGAATCCCTGGATGTCATAGACGCGATCGATCACCATCGCCCCGGGAATCATGAGAACTGCCAGGCAGACCTGAATCGCTGCGATGCCCGTTTGCGACGCATCCAGAAGTTGGGTCCAGTCCCGCTCGGATCGCTTCGCCCGCTCGCACGATGCCACTAGGAGTATCGGAAACGAATAGGACAGCCAGAAGAAATCGGCAACGTCCGGATGCGGAGGAGGTACGGCGCGCAGTGCTAGGTACCCTGTGTAGTGCGCTTGTGCAGCCGCCCAGAACCCGAATGCTGTCGAGAGACCGTACCAGAGACGACGCAGGTGCACATCACCGCATGTCCGGGCTCGTCTCAGACACAAGAGCGCTGCTGAGAGTACGGCCAATAATTGAATAACATTCGAGAGAATGACCTGGCCGCCCGCAAGGCAAATCGCAAGATGAGCCACGGCCAAAGCCGTGATCGAGAAGTGCACGAGTTTTCGCTGCGTCATCTTCGCTCGCATGAGAGCCCTGTGCCCCATCTCCAAAAAGGACAACAACCCCGCCTGCGGTTGGTTTAGTGGCATTGTGTCATTGAGATCATCGGCGGATAAGTGATGCATAACCGGAAGATTGGGCACGAAAGTGGTACGAGCAAGACGAAAGCGCCGATTCTGCGCCCGCCCCTCGCCCTGCAATGACGTGCGCGGTGATATAAATCACATCCATGCGGGCGAACGACCATGTTTCCGCGCCTGCCCGATGCGCCAGGCCGCTTCAGCGTCCAAACCGTGGCAAGATTGCTTCTGACCGCTCCAACCTGACTATGACGAAACTCCCTGCTCTTCTCGCTCTGTCTATTTGCTTTCCGGCATGCGCCTCCCTCCCGGGCGCCGCACAAGACTCCATCGCCCTTCCTCACCCGCTGAAAATGCCGGCCTATTCCGTCCAATTTGTAGCCGGAGATCCTCCCCGGCTTCGGATTGAACGGGCGGGCGAACCCGTCTTCATCGTTCCACTCGTCGCAACACTCGACTCCGACACGCAGCGGGAGCATCTGTCTCAAATCCATGCCGAACATCGGCAAGACGCGCACGGCGGCTTCGAAATCTCCGTCACCGCGGCGAGCGATGTCTGGAAGAACCGTCGTTTCGTCTGGAAGCTTCTGCCCGACCACATCGAGTTCCAGCAATTCGCAACCGGACAGGGCAGACTCGGGCGCTGCTATTTCCTTTCGAGCGGCGTGTCGAACCGCTGGGACAACGGTTCAACACCCGGCCATCTCTGGGACACTACTGTCTACGCTGACCGGTACTTCTCGCCCAGTCCCAACCATGCCAATCAGTTCGAATTCAATATCGCCATGCCTCAGACGCTCGGCTTCAGCTACGAGCGGTACCCGAGTTCGGAAGAAGACTTTCGTCCAGAGCGCCTGACCGGCCTCTTTGCGCCACCTCCCCTCTTCCTGGCATTTCACATGGGCCATGCGTGGACCGGCATCGGCATCGGCACCGAGCCCGGTCGCTATCAGTTTCCGGCCCTCGAATACACCGGATCGCGCTATGCAGGGGCGTCCTTCTACGTCGATTACATGGGCTACGTAGCGATCGACGGCGAGTTCGCTTCTCCCGCCCTTTCGATTCATTTTGGAACCGACCCCATCGAGACTCTGACCCACTACACCCAATGGCTCGACCGCAAGGGCTTTTCCACGAAGGCCGTGAACAGCGACGTCCTCTGGCACCATCTGCCCATCTTCTGCGGCTGGGCTGAGCAGACGGTGGAATCTGTCCCCAACGGGATCGCGCCCAACACGCTCTCGACCCAAGAGAACTACGAAACGTGGCTGGCAGCGCTGGAGAAGCGGGATCTGCCGATCGGCACCGTGGTGATCGACGATAAATGGCAGAGCCGTTACGGAACCTTTGAAATCGACCAGGCAAAATGGCCCGACTTGAAGGCCTTTGTCGCCGCTCAACACGCGAAAGGGCGTCACGTGCTCCTCTGGGTCCCACTCGCCCATCCCGAAGGCCTGCCGTCCGATCTCTGTGTGATGGCGCAGGGCAAATGCGTCGTCGCCAATGTCGGTGCTCCCGAGTACGAGGCCTATCTGCGACCTCGCATTCGCCATCTCGTCGATGAGGTTGGCATCGACGGCTTTAAAGAGGATTGGGTCGACGCTCCGGCCGTGCCCGGCCTTTCCCTGGCCGGCTCAGCCTTTGGAATCGAGTTCGTTCGCCGCTTTCAGTGGATCCTGTGGAGTGAGGCGCATAAGTGGAAACCGGATGCCATGGTTGAAACGCAAACCCCGAACGCCCTCTTCCGGGAATCCTCCGATCTCATCCGCCTGAATGACATCTGGTATGCAACCCGCGATGTACCGGACATTCTTCGAACCCGTGCAGCGATTGCCCATGCCTCTGGCTGGTCTTTGGTCGACACCGACAATGCATCGTCGACCACCTTGCGGGACTGGTGGAGCTACATGCAGGCTCAACCGTCGATCGGTATCCCCGCGCTCTACTTTGTCACCAGGACAGAATCGACCCAGGAGAGCCCGTCCGACGGCCAGTGGGCTGACCTTGCTCGCATCTGGAAAGACTACGTCCAGTCCCTGCATCGTAGCTCTCCTTCCCACCCCGCTGGCCCTCAGCGCGGATCGCAGTAGACCCTCCAGCCGGTCCAAGAATCTCGCCGATCCGCTCAAGAATCGCACCGAACTGCCCGGCGCATCGTAGATCTCACGCCTTGCATGCCCGAGCCTGCGGGCTTATCTTCGGTTATCCTCTCTGTTGTCGGTCGAGAAGGGCCTTTCCGGCAGTTGCTGAGGAGTGGGATGCGCGGAACCAGAATGCATCTTCGATGCGCAAGTCGATTGGGCATGTTGCTTGTTCTCTCCGTGGCCTCGCCAGCCTACCCGGCCTCACACAACCGCACCGTCCAAACCATCCCCATCAACGCATCTACCCCTTCACAAATTCCGCACCCGTCAAGCTACATCGGCGGCACAGCAGTTTCCCCCCAAGGTCATCGGTTGGGACTGAACAGCATGTACCTGACCCGCGACGGTGCCCCGTGGCTTCCGGTGATGGGCGAATTCCATTTCTCGCGCGTCCCCGAGGATCAATGGCAAGAAGAACTCCTCAAAATGCGAGCGGCGGGCGTCCAGATCGTCGCCACCTACGTCTTCTGGATTCACCATGAAGAGATCGAGGAACAGTTCGACTGGTACGGCCAGAGAGATCTGCGAAAGTTCATCGAGCTGTGCGCCAGGACAAAAATGGACGTGATAGTGCGCGTCGGACCGTGGGCACACGGAGAAGCCCGCAACGGCGGTCTCCCTGACTGGCTCCTCAAAAAGGGACCCACCCGCTCGGCTGACCCCGTCTACATGAACTACGTCAGCCGCTACTTTGAGCAGATTGCAAAACAGCTCAATGGATTGCTATGGAAAGATGGCGGCCCGGTTATCGGAATCCAACTTGAGAATGAGTTCTCGGGCCGTGGCCCCAAGCAGGGCGAAGAATACATCCTCGCGCTGAAGAACCTCGCCCTCACGAAGGGCCTCGACGTCCCCTTCTACACGGTTACGGGTTGGGACAATGCGGTCGTTCCCGCTGGCCAGGTGCTGCCCGTCTTCGGCGGCTATCCCGATGCGCCGTGGGACGCTTCGCTGACAAAGCTGCCCCCGAACGAGGTCTACATGTTCCGCCTCGCAAATCGAGTCGCAGGAAACATGGGTGCACCGAATCCCGCAAGCGCCGAATCGAGTGCAACCGACTCTTCGACTCCGTTCATCACGGCCGAAATGGGAGGCGGCAATCAGGACACGTATCACCGTCGCCCTGTCATCAAGCCTGACGACATCGCAGCCATGGTCCCGGTCATGCTTGGCTCGGGAGTCAATCTTTACGGGACCTATATGTTTCAAGGGGGTGAGAATCCCGATGGCCTGCTCAGCACACTTCAGGAGTCACAGGCTACCGGCTATCCAACGGACGTTCCCATAAAGTCCTACGACTTTCAGGCCCCCTTGGGTGCCTTTGGCCAGGAACGCGAATCATTCAGGAAACTCAAGGTCTTTCAATACTTCCTAAACGACTTCGGCACCGATCTGGCTCCCATGTCTGGGCACTCGCCTGCCGCATTACCGGCTGGGCCCGCCGATTTCATTCCCATCCGGGCAGCGATACGTAGCACCGGGGACCGCGGTTTTCTGTTCGTCAATAATTACGTGCGCGGCGCGACCATGCCCGATCGAAAAGCGGTGCAATTCGATATTCGACTTCCCGATTCGTCTCTCCGTATTCCCTCAGCTCCCGTGGATATTCCATCGAAGACCTATTTCATCTGGCCGTTCAATCTCGACCTCGGCATCGCCACGCTCCGCTACAGTACGGCGCAGCTGTTCACCCGGTTGCGCTCAGAAGGAAGCGAGACCTATTTCTTCGAACAGATCCCCGGCATACCCGCCGAGATGGTCTTCAAGGACGAAGCGGATCTTCATTTCGAAGCACCCGGAGCCGTGGTTCACAAACAGAATGGCCTGGTCGAATTTTCCCATATTCCTGAAGGGCTCGAACATCGGATCTCCGTTCGCCGTGGCAGCGGCCCCGAGACGCGAATCGTCCTGTTGACACAAAGTCAGGCTGAGCACGCCTGGAAGGCGACTCTGGATGGCTCGCAGTACCTGATCGAAACTGAGCAGGACTTCTACCCACAGGACAGCGCGTTCGTATTGCAATCGCTGGGCTCCCCACGCTGTGCATTCCATATCTACCCTGAGTTTCACCGCCGCCTGGCAGGGCAAGGATTCAATCTGCAAAGCAGCCCGCATGACGGCATCCTCGCCTACTCAGGTTCAGTCCCTGAGGCACACGTCGCATTAAGCATCGCGAAAGCACACGACGCAGGGGAGGCCCAGACTGTGAAATTAGGACCACCTCTTAACTGGCGTCCCCAGGGAGTGGCCATGGCTCCCTCCGAGGAGGCCTTCGCGCGCGCCGCGGCGTGGGATCTCACAGTCAGCGGAGAGATCGATCGATTGGACGTGGGTAACCTCTTCCTTGAGGTTCAATACACTGGCGACGAAGCACGCCTGCAGGCAGGTCCGCAGTTGCTCGACGACAACTTCTACAACGGCACACCATGGCCCATCGGATTGCGCCCGTTCAAGGCGGAACTCCCCAAGGGGCCACTCACGCTGCGCATCCTGCCCCTGCGCAAGGACGCGCCTGTCTATCTTGAGCAAGAATTCCGGCCGGAATTTGGCGACAAGAGCCAGGCAATCGAATTGAAGAACATCACGATCACACCTCAATATCAGTTCACCATCGGCACGAATGACCCGAAGTGAATCGGGGTCGCACCGAAATGATGGGATCGAAGCGGCAGACATCGAGAAACTGCGCCAGCACCTCAGGACGAAAAGTCGGACACGACTTCGTCCCTCCAAAATGGGCCTTTGCCGTGCCCATCACAGGGTGTACCATTCTGGGCAACTTAGCTCCACTTCTTCTCTTCGTAGCAGGCGGCGAGGTTTCGTCTCCGCACTCCGAAGCCGACGAAGTTGACGCACGAGCACGCACGCGGGCATGCACGACGAAGCCACGAAACGCATATCTTCCCTGATCACAGCAGTGCTGTGTTGCTCTTTGGCCTCCGCCCAGCGGCTGGCTGACCTCACCACGCCGGCGCCCCTACCCCCGGAATCTACCCTGGTTCTTGGGTTCCTCGGCGGCTATGAACCCTGGAACGATGAGCACAGAAGCATCCGCCGGCTCGTGCTGCGACTGCGGCAGCAACCCGGTGTGTATGCCGAGTCGATCGAAAATCATCGCCGCGGTGTTGCTTTAGCCCTGCTGCGCCGCGCTCTCGACACGAATCGTAATGGCCGCCTCGATCCAAGCGAATGCGCTAATGCGCGGATCATTCTCTTCGGGCAGAGTTGGGGCGGAGCCGCTGCCATCGCCACTGCCAGAGATCTGCAGCAACTCGGCGTGCCTGTGCTCCTCACCGTCCAGGTCGATAGCGTCGGCTTGCACGACGCAACCATTCCCGCGAATGTGCGCTCCGCAGTCAACTTCTACCAGCATGACCCACTCACCATTCAAGGCCGCGCCGAGATCCGCGCCGAAGATTCCGAGAAGACTGCGATTCTGGGAAACTTCGAATCTACCTATATCTTTCGCTCTGTCGACGAAAGCAACGCGTCGTGGGCACGACGCACATTCGGCGGCAGTCACGCCAAGATGGAACTTGATCCCGCGATCTGGCTTCAGGTCGAGCAATACATTGACGATGCCATTCGAAGGAGATGACCATGACACGAATTTTTCTCCTCTGCGTTTTACTGATGACCACACCGATTTGGGCGCAAAAGCGCGAGATCGATCTGCAGCCGTCGAACTCCTGGATCGATACGGGCATCGCGCTTCAGGCACGAGACACCTTTCGCATCGGCGCAACAGGACAGTTGCAATACTCCGATGCTCGACAGCCCAACGGGCCCGAAGGCCTGCCACGCGGCTTCATGGATCTGGTCAAGAACTTCCCGCTGAATGAGGCGGGAAGGGGTACGCTGATCGGGCGCATCGGAACCAACGACGCGGCGCGGCCATTTCTTATCAGCGCCCAATACTCCGGCACTGCGTGGATTGCCGGCGAGCTCTTTGTAAATGTGAATCAGACCTCGCTCGATCACGCCAGCGGCTCCTACCACGTGACCATCGAGCGCAGCGCGGCTCCCGCGATCGCCATCCAAACCGCAAGCGTCGCTGCATTCACACAAAGCATGATCGATTCCATCCCTCGGCGCGTGAGCGACCCGAACGGTGCGCCGGGCGACCGCGTGAACTTCATCTTGATTGGCTCGCAGGACCAGGTGCAGGGAGCCCTCAAAGCTGCAGGGTGGGTCACCGTGGATCGCACGGACAAAGACGCCGTCATGCGCGGCCTCTTCGCCACCTTCTCCAAAGAGTCCTATGTCACCATGCCCATGAGCGAGCTGCATCTTTTCGGCCGGGCCCAGGACTTCGGCTATGCGCAGGCGGATCCCTTGCGCGTCGTCGCTTCGCGTCATCATTTCCGCCTATGGAAAGCGCCTTTCGACATCGACGGGCAGACAGTGTGGGCAGGCGCCGGCACACACGACATCGGTTTCGCACGCGATGACCGAAACAACGGTGTCACCCACAAAATCGACCCCAATACCGATGGTGAGCGCGATTACATCCGCGATGGGCTCACGCAGACAGGTATGGTGATAAAAACCGACTACATCACGCCGACCAATCCTGTCACCACCGCGAAGACTGCGACCGGCGAGGAGTTCTCGTCCGATGGCCGCACACTTCTCGTTTACCTCACGCCCGACACAGGAAATGTCTCGACGGCCTTTGGCGATATCTTCTGCTCCGTTCTCAAGCAAAACAACCCAGGAAACGGCCAGTGGGGACCCTGCTCTCGTTATCTCGACTCGCCAGGCAGGGAAGACGCGAAGCTGAGCCCGATGCCGACAAAGTATCGGGTTCTAATCGTGCCCGGAATTCTGAGCTCGTGCGTGTCCGATTCACCCGCGTTTCAGGAAGGGCAGGAGGCACTGAAGCAGGCCGGCGTGGATGTTGCTCTGCTTCAGGTAGCCAACGATTCCAGCGAGTCCAATGCAAAGGTCATCGGCCAATACATTCGCGATCACGCAACCGACGCACGAAAGTACATCCTGATCGGCTACAGCAAAGGCACGCCCGATATACAAGTCGCGTTGGCCCAGGAGTCGGGGATCGTGCAGCACGTCGCAGCCTTCATCACGGTCGCGGGAGCCTCGGGCGGCTCTCCCGTGGCCGACCTGTTGCCGCAGTTGGCCGAGAAATACATGCACACCACGCCGATTAAGAGCTGCCAGGGCGATCTTTCGACCGGCTTCAAGAGCCTGCAAACACAGGCCCGCCGTGAATTCCTCGCAGCACATCCAAGTGCCGGCGTGCCGACCTACTCGCTGATCGCGAAATCGGATGCGACGACAACGTCGAAGTCGCTCCTCGAGACATGGCGCGTGCTTCAGACCTACGGACCTGCGGAAGATGGTCAGCTGCTGAAGGACGATGCAATTGCGCCAGGCGCAAAGTTCCTGGGTGCGGCACTGGCAGATCATTTCGCGGTGGCTTTGCCCTTCGACAAATCCACCGACTCGGCCATCCGCTCCGGAATGGACAAGGCAGCGTTTCCGCGCGCAGCTCTGCTTGAATCTCTGATCCGCTATGTGGCAACGGATCTGGCACAGGCGCCCTAGATCGAATTGCCGCAAACGTGTCAATTGCGCTTCAAGGGCTGCCGCCGCCCTAGAAAATGTCCTTCTCCGGCGCACCGCCATCGAGCACAATCAGCTTCTTCATCGCTTTGGTCATCTTGTCGTGAAAGTCCGGCACATCGTCGGCCTTCGGTTCAGAGAACAGCAAACGCGCCCGGTTGCCGATCAGCGTCGCGTCAATGTGGTCGAGCTTGTCGTAGCAGGTCCGCGCTGTCTTGCCGGACACCGAAACCATCGTGAGGCGTAGAAGTTTTTCCCGCTGTCGATCGCTGTCACTGGGATCGAAAACATCCCACACGGCATTGTTCGGATTGAGACCACTCACAAAGAGATCGCAATGGCCCCCGGGTGTCGTCACCGTCAGAACCTTGTTCGTTTCGTCATAGCGAACATCGAGATTGTCGTTGATGCCATCGCTGGGACTGAGCGACAGCAAGGCGCCACGAATGTACTCGACCAGGTCGGATTCCGTAGGCTCTGGCTTGGGCGGTGGGGCAGCCTTCTTGTGCGCCACTTGCGCGAAACAGCAAGATGCTGCGAGGAGAAGCATTGCAGCACCGGCTATAGCTTGTCGCGTCATTGTCTGGAGCCCTCCACTCTATCGGCACATCAGTATAAATCTGCGACCTAAAGGGGAATTCCTCCGGCTGCCCCAAAAGACACCTGCAGATCCAGCAATTCCGAGCAGGGGCAACCGGGGAAATCGTATCGCGTCCCGGTCGGCGGATGGGAAAGTCCCTGCCTCTGAAGGGCTTGAGCCCGGAGCCCTCTCCGCGTCGGCAATTTTCAAAACCGCCGGGGCAACAAACTCTCTGCTCTTGGAATCCCATGAACGGAGGTTTGAAAGATGAAACTGAAATGGATTGTCCTCTCCATCTTCGCGTTTTCGCTTATCTGTTTCGTCCCCGGCAGAGCAATGGCCGCAGCCGTGCCCGCCGCGGGCGCGCAATACGACCACGATCATGACCATGATTGGGATGCGCCGCCTGCCGAATTTCGCGACGCCCAGCGCCAGGGCTTTCATGACGGCATTGAGGGCGCCCGCAAGGACTTCCAGAATCACCGCCCACCCAATGTCGAGAACCGCGATGAATACCGCCATCCACACGTCGCACACGATCTGCGCGAGGACTATCGAGAGGGATTTCGCGCCGGCTACGACCGGGCGATGACCCACCTGAACAGTCTCCACTACTGATTACGGACAGAATCCAGCAAGTCACCGCGACCCGGCCGCCAAGGCCGGGTCTATGTGTGTATGAGGTATTGAACTTTACCCTTCACTCATGTTGCCGAGCAGTCCGACTCTATACAATCGACATGCCCGCCGGGCCTCACAGGTTTGGGCAGAATAAGCACACCCGCCACGACTGTGATTCATCTTCATTGAACCATCGCACGAAGGAGAAAGAACGATGCACGCCAATCGGTTCGTAGTTTCCGCAGTTGCTCTGCTCCTGGGATTGTCCGCCCCGGCCATGACAAAAGCCCTCGCCCAAGGACCGCCGCCCGGATACGGCTGGGATGCGCCTCCACAGGAACTCAACGACACGCAGCGCCAGGGCTTTCATGACGGTATCGAAGGCGCTCGCCGGGACTTTGAGAACCATCGCCAGCCGAACGTCGAGAACCGCGACGAATTCCGCCATCCGCATCTTCCGCCCGATGTTTGGGGAGCCTATCGTGAAGGTTTCCGGCGTGGATACGACCGGGCCATGTCGCACCTGATGGGTGGACCCGGTGCAGGATTCCAGCCTGCTCCTCCCCCGCCACCGCCGCAATGGGATGCTGCCCCCACAGAGTTCAACGAGGTGCAGCAGCGCGGGTTCCACGACGGCATCGAAGGTGCACGCCGCGACTTCGATAATCACCGCGAACCCAATGTCAATAACCGCGATGAGTACCGGCATCCGCACGATGTTCCCCCCGAATTCCGCGAAGCGTATCGCGAGGGATTCCGGCGCGGATACGACCGGGGCATGGCGCATCTGATGGGCCGGCCCTTCCGCTACTAGGAATTGCCTCCACTCAGGAACCCGGCATGCACGTGCCGGGTTCTCATTTTCTTACTGAGCAGCAGCGGGATGCGCAGCAATCGGAGCCGCGCCCTTCAGGAACTCCGGATCCATGGAGAGAATATCGACACGCGTGCTGATCGTGTCTGCCGTTGGAAATCCGGCCGGAACCCTCTGGGTCACTTTGCCGGTAGCGGCCCACTCCGTGCCGCGCTGCAAGAGCGTGATCAACCCGACGCAGCTTAGAGCCGCAACATCGTGTCCCATCGGCGTATGAAAAATGCGGCCCTTGCCGTAGTGCAGCACCATCGCCATCGGCTCGTCGCGGCCCGTTCCCTTGTTCTTCGGATCAGAGTTCGCTGTGGCGAGGACCGTCATGTTCTTGCCCGGACCGCGCAGAGAGTCGTAGAGTTCGTCCGCCGCATGAACCCAGATCGGCGGCAAACCTCGCATGATCGGATGTTCAGGCGTTCGCGTCGTGATCTCGAAGGGCAGGCGATTGCCATGATTGCCGGCGTGACCCGGCGAAGCATCCGACACCAGCTTTCCGTTGTCGACGTACCAATGCGGCCCGGCCTGCTCTGTGCGATTCCGCCAACCGCCTACACCGATCATTTCGTTGTACGCAGGCCAGCCTGGGAATGCATTGTCCGCGGCATGCACCACAACCAGTCCCCCGCCATTGCGGACGAACTGCTCGAACTGAGTCCGCAGCGATTCCGGCCAGTCGGGTCCGTCGTAGTTCATCACGATGACCTGATACTTGCCGAGCTGCGGATCGAAGTGGCTGAAATCGCCATCGTGCGCCGGCGCCGTCAGCACTGTGACTTGGAATAGGCCGGCCTCCTCCAGCTCTTCGCGAAGAACCGGCGTCGTCAGCTTCCAGTTGTGGTACGGCCCGCCGCTCTCCCCATCGAGCAGAAGAACGCGAATCGGCGCCGCATGCGCAATCGAACTCAACGGTAGCAGAAAGCCCAAGAACAGAAACGACATCAACAATGGTTTCATAAAGTATCCTTGCCCATACTTACCGGCTTGAACCAGTCTCACCCGTCGGCAGCATCTGGTAGCTCACGAATGCCAGGCTTTTGCTGTCGGGCGCCCAGTTCGGCACATTGTCGGTTCCCGATCCACCCACCAGCTTCACAAGCACCCGCACTTTGCCATCCGCAACATTCAGGATTTGCAGCGCGACGCCTTTGTTGGCCGGATGCCCGGTATCACCCTTATCGTAGGAAAGAAACAAAACCGATCTCCCATCCGGTGAAGGGTGTGGCGTCCAGTCCTGGAAGTCGTCTGATGTGACCCGCTCCGGCTGCGTTCCGTCTGCGAGCATCCGCCAAATCTGCATCGACCCGCTGCGGTCGGAATTGAAGTAGATGTATTTCCCGTCCGGCGCGTAATCCGGATCGTCGCTGATCCCGGCGCCATTCGTGAACGCGGTCTCAGCCCCTCCATCCACGGGAATCGCATAGATGTTGATCGATCCGTGATTCGGCCTAGTGAAGAGAATTGTCCTGCCGTCAGGCGACCAGCTATGAAAATAAGAGTTGGGATTCTCCGTGACCAGGCGCGGCTCACCGCCTGAAGACGGGATGATGTACACCCGCGTCTCCGGCTTGTCCGGCATACCGCAACTGATCGCCAGCAGGCTGCCGTCCGGCGAGAGTCCGTGGCTGCCTGTGCAGCGAACGGCTGCACCGGTGTTGAGAAGGCTCGGCGAGCCGCCTTCCGCGGGAACAGTCCAAAGCTGGCCCTCGCGATCGTAGATCAGCCTCTTCCCATCCCGCGACCAGTTGGGCGCTTCCAGATGCGCGCGTTCTGAAGCAATCACAACCGCACGGCGAAAGTTGTCTTCGACCCCGATGGTCTGGAGCGTGCTGTACAGCGCCAGCGCTGGCGGAGTAGCGGGCGGCGTGAGCGACGTCAGTTCGACATGAGCAAATGTCGCCTTTTCCGTTACGTCCTTGTTGTGCGAGCAGACACCGATTCCCGCGTAGAACGGTCCCTCCAGGTGAAGCTTGATCGATGCGCCCACCTGATGCAGTGGCTCGCCGCGCAGGCTCAGGAACATTGTTACGACGTCGCCGCGTTTCTCCAGTCGCACCCGTCGCGGAGCGTCGATGTTCAACTCAATGTCCTGTGTCGTGGCCCCCCGTGCAACGCGGTATTGCAGCGCCGTCATGCCCGACCCGTGCTGCGCCGCATCGGTATACACGCCATCTGCGTCGAGAGTCTGACGAAACATCAATACAGCTTTCCGATGGGGACTGGGATTGCCGGACGAATCCGGAAACCTGATTTCGGCTGTGAGCGCCACGTCTCCCGAGACTTTCTTCCACGCAAAGTGAAAGCCGTCCGTGGTCGACCAGAGATTCGCCCCGGCAGCGGTCATCGTGTACAGCTGCGCCGCTGCATCATACGTCACCGCCCCCGGAGGAACAACACTGCCCACATCGCCCTGTCCCTCGAAAACTCCCACAGGAGCAGGAGCGGCGTGAAGATGGGCCGCGAAGGCAAGAACAACAGCCTGGAAGAACGCCAAGTGCGAGCGCATAACCGGATTCTCCTCCGGCGCGTGCAGACTCTCTCTGCTGTCCTAAGAGAAACAACACCAGGCCGCGCACGCCAGGAACAGTAAACCCTTGTACTACAAAAGGCGCACCTCCGGCATCCACTGCTTCGAGCGACACGAAGACGGCCGGCCCCGGCGCATGCCTTCAAGGTCGACAGCGGTGAATCTTGTCAGCTCGCGGTAGCGGTTACAGGCGCGAGAGCGGCCACCGGTGCAGTGGATGGGACCGGAGCAAACTCCTGAAGCCTGCGTTTGATGACGCCTCTGCTTGTGGGCAATTCGTGGAGGAGCAGTTCCGCCGACTGCACCAGCGGATTCGCATGGAACCAGCGCTGCACAACGTTGTCGGAAAGCAGATTCGTGACTGCAAGCAGGGCCATGCCCTGGTGGTGCGCCATCCACTCGCGCGCCAACTC
>Ga0335069_10007313_pt1 | contig 15959 bp, 12 predicted proteins | sample Lox_Sample_11_FD_206714 | JGI IMG/M metagenome (GOLD analysis project Ga0335069, IMG submission 206714) | Soil microbial communities from Loxahatchee National Wildlife Refuge, Florida, United States - Lox_Sample_1.1 | ecosystem: Environmental > Terrestrial > Soil > Wetlands | place: USA... | reverse complement strand
CCTTCTGTTCTCCGGAAAGTACGATGCAGTCGCTGATCACATCAGTTTAGACGCGATCGTACCAGTAACGTTTACTTAGCGACAGTCCACTAGTGGACGTGCGGAAGCAGTTCGCGCAGAAGTCGTATGCCCTGTTCCTGAAGGAGTGGAAGGAGAACGGTCACGTGCATGAGAACTATAACGCGGTGACCGGGAGCGGAGACGATGTGAGCTCGAGCGACCGATTCTATCACTGGGGGGCGCTGCTGGGGCTGGTGGAGGGGATGGAGAAGCAGTGATCGGGGATCGGTAGGTTTGCGGCGTCCCTACGGGATTTACGCGATTGATGGCTCCCGGGCCCCCACGCTGAAGCGCGGGGCTAACAAACCGTGCGCCTACGGCGCGGTGGGGGCCGCGGGCCGCTTACCCCACTGCGTGGGGCCCCAGGCATGCGGCCTTTCGGGATGACGCGCCTTTGAATGGGGACTTGATGTTGGCGGAATTTGGGGCGGCCCGAAGAGCAACCGCGGATCCTTCGACTCCTCCCCTTCGCCGGGTACAGGGTCGTCGCTCAGGATGACAGCGTTGTTGTTGGACGTCAGTTGGTGGTTTCGCTTTCAGCTTTTGAAGTCGTCGTAGGATTTGGTGCCTTTGCTGAGGTGCGAAGGCAGGGGGCTGTCTTCGTCGAGGTCGAGGCAGCGGAGGACGCCGGGGTGCTCTTCTTTGTAGCGGAAGCCGCTCTCGGGACAGGTCATGATGCCGTCTTCGTTGGGGAAGTCGAGGCGGTGGCCATGGCGGCTCATCCAGCCGATGCGGCGGGCGGGGTTGCCGACCATGAGGGCGTAGTCGGGGACATCTTTGGCGACGACGGCGCCGGCGGCGATGAAGCTGTAGCGGCCGAGGGTGATTCCGCAAACCACCGTGGCATTGGCGCCGACGGTGGCGCCGCGGCGGATGAAGGTCTTTTCGTAGAGGGAGTGGCGGCTGACCTGGGAGCGGGGGTTGGTGACGTTGGTGAGGACGCAGGAGGGGCCGAGGAAGACGTCGTCTTCGATCACGGCGCCGGAGTAGATGGAGACGTTGTTCTGGACCTTGACGTTGTTGCCGATGACGGTGTCGCCGGCGACCTGGCAGTTCTGGCCGAAGATGCAGCGCTCGCCGATGATTGCACCGGAGAGGATGTGGGAGAAGTGCCAGATCTTTGTGCCCGCACCGATCTGGCAGGGCTGGTCGACGATGGCGGAGGGGTGGACGTAATAGGGGAGTTTGGGCTGTGACTGGTGGGGAGTTCCCTCCCCGGTCCCCAAAGGCGAGGGACCGGGGGCACCCGATGGTTTAGCGGTGAGGGCTTGCTGGCAGGCGCGGAGGACATTGAGGACGCGGAGGCCTTCGTGGCCGTCGGTGAGGGGGGTGCGGCGGGAGGCGATGCAGTCGAGGAATTCGCGGCACTCGTTGCGGAGAGGCTCCTCGCGCTCGAGGGGGACTGGGACGCCTTCCGCCTTGATGGCGCTGGGGACGCGATCGCGCCATTCGACGCGGTGGGGATAGAGGACGAGCTTGTCGGCGGCGGTGTCGTCAAAGACGGCCATCTGCTCGGAGCCGACGACGACGAGGCGCTGCTCCTTGAAAGGATGGAGCCAGGAGACGAAGACGTGGGCGCGGACGCCGTTGGCGAAGCTGAAGGAGCTGAGGGTGACGTCGGGGACATCGCGATTGAGGTAGCTGCCGCCGTCGCAGGTGACCGATTGCGGCTCTTCGCCGAGGATGGAGAGAAGGACGCTGATGTCGTGGGGCGCAAAGCTCCAGAGGATGTTTTCTTCGGCGCGGATTTTGCCGATGTTGAGGCGGTTGGAGTAGATGTACTCGACGCGGCCGAGGGCGCCGGCGTTGATGAGGCGCTTGAGCTCGCGGACGGCGGGATGGTACTGGAGGATGTGGCCGACCATGAGGATGCGATTGCGATCGGCGGCGAGGCGGACGAGTTCTGCGCCTTCAGAGACGTTGAGGGCGAGGGGTTTCTCGACGAAGACATCTTTGCCGGCGTTGAGGGCGCGGCGGGCCATGTCGAAGTGGCGGACGGCGGGGGTGGCGAGGACGACGCCGGCGATTTCGGGGTCGGCGAGGACCTGGCCGTAATCGCTGAGAAAGAGCGCGCCGGGGTATTTGTCCTGGGCTGACGCGAGGGCGGCGGCGTTTTCGTCGCAGAGGGTGCGGAGAGCGCCGAGTTCGTAGAAGTTGCGGGCAAGGTTTTTGCCCCAGTATCCATGCCCTACAACGGCGACGTTTGCGGCCACGGTGTCTCCCAGGTGGTTGTGCGAGTTGGGGTGCTGAGCGAGGAGGATAACAGAGTCGGTTTATGGGCGCCAGTTCGGGGGTGCGGAGTTAGCGGAGTTGGCGGGCCCGGGCTGGGTTTGTGGCAGCCGATACGGGCCGCTCGCCATTTCCTGACGAGGGCTTGTGGACTGGCATCCTTCGCGCGATGAGAACTGCGCGAAGGATGGGGTACGGGGGACTCGTTGTGCAGCGCGGCGCTGGTCAGTTGGTGGCGATCTCGACGAGTTCCACGCGGCGGTTTCTGGAGCGGCCGTCGTCGGTGCGGTTGGAGGCGACGGGAGCGTAGGGTCCGGCGCCGTAGGCGATGAGGCGCGTCGCGGGGATGGAGTATTTGCCGGTGAGGGCGGCGACGACGGACTGAGCGCGGGCCTGGGAGAGCTTCACGTTGGCGGCGGGGTCGCCCACCATGTCCGTATGTCCGACGATGTAGACCTTGAGGCCGGGTTTGGAGGCGAGCAGCCTGGCGATCTCGGCGAGGGCGGCGTCGGACTCGGGCTTGAGGTCGGATTTGGCAGTATCGAAGTAGATGCCGTAGATGGCGACTTCGCCGGTCTGGCTGATGGAGTCGGCCATCTGGGCGGCGTCCATGGTGACGTCCTGCTTCATGGCCTGCTTGACGATCAGGTGCATGAAGACCGGCACGCCGCTGGGGAGATTGCCCACCTGGATGAAGGCCCACGTTTCCGTGCCGCCACGGACGAGGCGGATGGTGGTCTCGTCTTCTCCCTGGTAGAGGACCTGGCCTCCGGCCGCGCGGGCTGCGTTCTGGTAGTTGCGGACGACCTGCAGCGGGCTGGGCGGCGTGGAGGCGCCTTCCTTGAGGTTGTAGCGGATTTCGAGGTGCTTGCCCTCGATGGCCTTGTCTTCAGACTTGCCGTTGACGGTGGTCTTGAAGGTGTATGCATCGAACTCGGTGACCTGGTAGTCAGCGATGTAGTAGCTGGGCATGCGGTTCATACCGGCAGGGTCCTGGGAGCCGGCGACGTCGTCCTGGGCGGTGGCGACGAAGGGGATGAGGGCGGATGAGAGGAGTGTCAGGAACAGGCAACGGAGAGCGGTTCGCATGCGAGCCTCGCAGTCTCTCCGCGGCGCGATCGGCGCCGTAGAGGACGGGTGAACTGGCCTCCGGGGGGTTGGGGGGATGGTACCCGGGTGGGATATGGAATTCAAGTGGGGGGGAGCCGCAGGGGCTGAAGCCCGGATGTTTCTTATCGGCGGCAGCGGCACGAGTGAAGCCGGGCCCTGGCTTTTCAGAGGCTTTGTCAAGAAGATTGAAAGCGGCAGGTCCGTTTGGGAGAGACTTCGCAAGTCAGCGTCGCTTCGCGACGTGGCAAGTCAGCGAGTTCGCGGGTGTCCTGGGGGCAGGGGCGGTATCGATACGCCTGAATCACGTAATCAGGAATGAATCGATTACCCACTCAGGAATGAAGCGACTACGCGCTCACGGGATGAAGCGCGCCCGTCTTCGAGATCGCGGACTACTCCGCCCTGCTGGTGTCCCGCTCCTCGACAGATTCACCTGACCCCGGCTCCAGGGCCGAGGGTTCGCCCTCCCCCTCGATCTCGGTCTCCTGCGGAGGCTCGGCCCTCACCGTTCCCGGCTCGTCGATCCAGAGACTCAGGATCCACCACACCAGGACGGCGACGTAGAGCGCGCTATTGGCGTTGAAGAGCCGCTCGCGCAATGCAATGACGTGGTTGTACTCCTCCATCGAGTGCGGGGAGGCAGACTGCGCGATCGCTCCCCAGATTCCCTGGATGGCGAGTTGCCCCAGGGACGCGGTGGAGAGGCCGATGACGATGCGCTGGGTATGGCTGCGCCACCCGGAGCCGAAGCGGTATCCCAATGCCACAATCAGCAGGCCCACCGCGATGTTTTCGACATCGACGAGCAGGCTTCCCTTCTGGGCGATCAGTTGCAGCAACTGGAAGGGACTTCCCGATTTGACCTGTTCCCATGCCGGCCAGGGGCCATAGAACTTGAGCACCGCGGCACCGACTGCCATCACCACGATCGCGCCGGTGATCCAGGTGGACCGCCGGGATGGCGAGAATGCGTGCCGCGCCAGCTCAAAGAGCACCAGCAGTCCCAGCACCACGCCCACAACGGCCGAGAGGATGACGCCTTCGAGCATCGTCACCTGGGGCAAACGGCCGAACAGCAGCTTGCTGGTGAGCAGGCGAAACGCAACCAGGGCGACATTGGCGGTAAAGAACGGAAAGCGCCGCAGGCGATCCCGCCCGAGCAGGACCACGAGCAGTACCAGGTGCGCGGCAAAGGTAAGCGTCCAGAGGACGTCAACGACGGTAAAGGGAAAATGAAGATGCATGCGTATTTTTCCATGACGCGAAGAGAGCCGCCGCGCCATCTCAAGTCTATATGGCAAGGTTGGCGGCGCTCGCATTGGCGGCGTTCGCATTCTGCCTGGTGACGGGGTGTGGCGTAGCCGGCCCCAGCTCTCCCCGGAAAGGTATCCTAAGCCCGGGGAACACGTTTTCAATTCTTCCGCCTCTTCCAAGCCGAAGAGGAGCCTGAGGTGACCAAAAATGCATCGTGAGACTATGCTGCATCGAATCCTCGAACGCGAGGACTCGTGGGACATGATCGTGATTGGCGGAGGCGCCACGGGGGCGGGAATCGCCGTGGATGCGGCCAGCCGGGGATACTCCGTTCTGCTTCTCGACCGCGAGGACTTTGGCAAAGCCACTTCCAGCCGCAGCACCAAGCTGGTACACGGCGGAGTGCGCTATCTCGAGCAGGGCAACGTGTCGCTGGTGATGGAGGCGCTGAAGGAGCGCGGAATCCTTCTTGAAAACGCGCCGCACCTGGTCCACGATCAACCGTTCATTGTGCCGAACTATTCCTGGTGGGAGACGCCTTTTTACGGCATCGGTCTCAAGATCTACGATCTGCTTGCGGGCAAGTACGGCTTCGGGCGCTCGCGCATTCTATCGGTTGAAGAAACCACGCAGCGGCTGCCGAACATACGGCGGGACGGGCTCAAGGGCGGAGTGGTGTACCACGATGGCCAGTTCGACGATTCGCGTCTTTTGATCCACCTGATGATGACCGCGGCTGAAAACGGGGCGACCGTGGTGAATTACGCGCCCGTGGTCGAGTTGACGCGCGATGGCGATGGATTTGTCAACGGGGTGGTTGTTCTGGACCGCGAGTCGGGCCAGCGACTCACCGCCAAGGCAAAGGTAGTGATCAATGCCACGGGAATCTTTGCCGACGAGGTTCGCCGGCTTGCGGACCCCGACGCGCCCGCCATGCTGGCTCCGAGCCAGGGGATTCACCTCGTCTTCGACCATTCGTTTCTGCTCGGCAACACGGCCATCATGGTCCCGCACACCACTGATGGACGCGTGCTATTCGCGATTCCGTGGCACGGCCACACCCTGGTAGGCACGACAGACACTCCCATCGATGGACCTTCGTACGAGCCGGCTCCCTTCGAACAGGAGATTCAGTTCGTTCTCGATACGGCCAGCCAATACCTGAGCAGGACTCCGCAGCGGGAGGACATTCTGAGCGTCTTCGTAGGCATTCGACCGCTGGTGAAGGCCGCCGGCTCCGATACTTCCAAGACCTCCGCCCTCTCCCGCGATCACACCATCCACATCGATGCCACCGGCATGATAACCGTGGTTGGCGGCAAGTGGACCACTTACCGCCACATGGCCGAGGATGTGGTGGACCAGGCCGTGACCCTGGGCCGGCTGGAGGATGCGCCGTGCATTACACGCACATTGCGGATCCACGGCTATCAGGCGCCCACGCCACGCACGGACGAACCGGGCGAATTCGATCCTCTCGGCGTCTACGGCTCGGATGCCTCTCTCATCCGCGAACTGGCTGAAGCGGAGCCCGGCCTTGCGCAAACGCTCGACCGGGAGCTGCCCTACATCGGCGCGCAGATTGTGTGGGCGGCACGCTACGAGATGGCCCGCACCCTGGATGACGTGCTCGCCCGCCGCACCCGCGCGCTGCTTCTCAACGCACCCGCAGCAGTGCGCATGGCGCCAGCGGCCGCGGAACTTCTCGCCCAGGAATTGGGCCGGGACCGCGCCTGGGCCGATGCCCAGGTCAACGACTTCCTCCAACTCTCCGCCCAGTACAATGTACACAGTCAACCGGCCGGCATCTGATTGGCCGAAACAGCCGTTTCCGCTACAGTGCCCGCCGAATCCGGCCTGAAACCTGGACCGTGCATGCCTCATCCCATGGTGTGCCGCGAGACAGTACCGGCCGGGATGGATGAGGTCTGCAGCCCGAGAGGCGGCAGGCGAATCCCCCCACTTGGTTAAAAAGGAGAATCCCATGGCAACAGCTACGGCAGGGTCCAAGTCCTTAACCAGCCGGAAGGCATGGCGCGCCCTCGAGGATCATTTCGGGCAGGTCCGCGACACCCACCTGCGCCAGCTCTTCGCGGATGATCCCAAGCGCGGCGAGCGATTCACCACCGAAGCCGCCGGCCTCTTCCTCGACTACTCCAAGAACCGCATTACGGATGAGACGCTTCGCCTGCTGATCCAACTCGCCGAGGAGTCCGGGCTCCAACAGCGCACGGAAGCGATGTTCAGCGGCGAGAAGATCAACGTGACGGAGAATCGCGCCGTGCTGCACGTTGCTCTGCGCGCGCCGCGCGGCGCATCCATTGTTGTCGACGGAGAAAACGTGGTGCCGAAGGTGCATGAGGTTCTGGACCGCATGACAGCTTTTGCCAACCGCGTGCGCAGCGGGGAGTGGAAGGGTCACACAGGCAAGCGCATCCACAACATCGTGAACATCGGTATCGGTGGCTCGGACCTGGGCCCCGTGATGGCCTATGAAGCGCTGCGCCACTACAGCCAGCGCGACGTGACGTTTCGCTTCGTCTCCAACGTGGACAGCACCGATTTTGCCGAAGCCGTCGAGGACCTCAATCCCGAAGAGACGCTCTTCATCGTATCTTCGAAGACGTTCACCACTCTGGAGACGATGACCAACGCGCACACGGCGCGGGAGTGGCTGCTGCTGGGGGTCAAGGACGAGGCGGCGATTGCAAAGCATTTCGTGGCGGTTTCAACCAATGCGAAGGAAGTTTCGAAGTTCGGCATCGATACCGCCAACATGTTCGGCTTCTGGGATTGGGTTGGCGGCCGTTACTCGATGGACTCGGCGATCGGATTGTCGACGATGCTGGCGATCGGGCCGGAGAACTTCCAGGCCATGCTGGGCGGATTCCACGCCATGGACGAGCATTTCCGCACCGCGCCCTATGCGCAGAATCTGCCAGTGCTGCTGGGGCTGCTCACGGTCTGGTACACGGACTTTTTCAAGGCTGAAACGGAAGCCGTGCTGCCCTACGAGCAGTACCTCAAGCGCTTCCCGGCCTACCTGCAGCAACTCACGATGGAGAGCAACGGCAAGTACATCACGCTGGACGGGGGGCGCGTGGACTATGCGACCAGCCCGATCTACTGGGGCGAGCCCGGCACCAATGGCCAGCACTCGTTCTACCAGTTGATACACCAGGGAACGCGGCTGATCCCGTGCGACTTTATCGCTTTCCACCACACGCTGAACCCTTTGGGCCGGCATCACGACATGCTTATGTCCAATGTGTTTGCGCAGGCGGAGGCGCTGGCGTTCGGCAAGACGGCCGAGCAGGTGAAGGCGGAAGGGACGGCGGACTGGCTGGTGCCGCATCGCGTGTTTGAAGGCAACCGTCCGTCAAACATGCTGCTCGCCGACCGGCTTACGCCCGACATGCTGGGCAAGCTGGTGGCGCTTTACGAGCACAGCGTGTTCACGCAGGGCGTGATCTGGAACGTCAATCCGTTCGACCAGTGGGGCGTGGAACTGGGCAAGCAACTGGCGCAGCGGATCATTCCAGAGCTTGAAGACAAGCAGGAGCCGATGCTCAACCATGACAGCTCAACGAACAGCCTGATTCGCCGCTATCGCAAGGCGAAGGGCTGATCGCGGCAAAATCGCAACGTGCGCCGGGGGACGGCCTGGGTGAAAGCCGTTCCTTTCCCGGCGCCGGTTGCCGGTCGCGGATTTTGAGGTATCCTTGAGGGAGTGCGCCCGTAGCTCAGCTGGATAGAGCGAACGCCTCCGGAGCGTTAGGTCGGGAGTTCGAATCTCTCCGGGCGCACCAGATTTCCTGACGATCCCTCATGTTGTTCGAGATTTCGGCTGCGGACCTCCGAGTTCGCGCACGCCCGCAAAGCGGCTCAAGTTCGAATCTCTCCCCGCGCCCCATGCCTCCCCCTTTATCCTCAAGACTCTCCCCGATTCTTTTCGGGCTGCCAGGCGCTTAATTAAGCCGGCAAATGCCGTCGATGCCGCCTTCGCATGTGTCGTTTCAGCTTTCAATGACTCAGCCGGTTTTTCACGGCGAGGCGGAGAGAAACAAGGAGCTTTCCTTCAAGTGTCAGGGAATGGAGGTAACAGGACACGCTTCATTTGAGACGGGAAACGAAGCCGGGCGCTCCCTCCTCGAGGCACGCCGGAATATACAGTCTCTCAGAATGAACAGGCAGAACTACCAGTTGTGGGAGCTTCCGGCTGCCCATAGCCTCATCCAGGAGCGAGACTCACCTTTGGGCCCTCGCCCTATTTCCGAAAGTGAGAGAGAAGGAGGCAGAAATGCGGCGAAACTGGTGTTTGGTGAGTGCGATGGTGATCTCCCTTGTGGGATCGATGACAGTTATGGCTGCCTGGGGCCAGGACAACGAAGTCAAGGGAACGATCATAAGCCGGGACGGTGACACGTTGATCGTGAAGTCCGCTGCAGGGAACGTTACGGTTGCCCTCACAGACTCGACGTTCACGAAGGACGACACGGGATTCTTCGGCCTGGACAAAGAAATGGGTAACGTTGTGCTGGTACCCGGACTCAAGGTGAAGGTCGAGGGATCGTCAGGCGGGAAAGGTCAGTTTACTGCGGAAAAGATCACGGTGGATGGCGATGACCTCGAAACCGCCGAGATGATCCAAGCGGGCTTGCATCCGACAGCAGAGCAAGTCGAGGAAAACGTGCGGACTATCGAGGAGCACAACGCGATGCTCATGGGCCACTCGGCAGACATTAAAACCCTGGAGGGGGACAGCGCGACACATCGAGCCAGGATTGATGCGAACGAAAAGGACATCGAAGCAAACACGACTCGCTTCATGGCCCTGAGCGAGTTTGACGTAAAGGGTGAAGCAAGTGTGAAGTTCAATGTCGGAAGCGCCAAGATTTCGCCAGAGGACGAAGAACAGCTGAAGAAGGTGGCCGAGGCCGCCGTTGGTTTGAAGGGGTACATCGTCGAAGTGACGGGCTTTGCCGATTCGACCGGCAGCGCTGCGATGAACACCAAACTGAGCGAGGAACGGGCAAAGGCGGTGGTTACGTTCCTGATGCAGCAGGGCAACGTGCCCGTGCGCCATATTGTGGCTCCTGGCGCCATGGGCGAATTTGGAGCAAAAGCACCGAATGAAACCGCAGAGGGACGGGCCGAAAACCGCAGGGTCGAAGTGAAGGTCCTGGTCAATAAGGGGATTTCCGGTACCTAGGAAGGCTCCTCCAGCACCCGGCTGAACCGATTACTCAAGCGCCTGGCCTGTTTGTTCTCCACGATTGTGGAGCTTGAATTGTGGACATTTGCGCGCGGAATCACGCCCCACAAAAGGGACCTCCTCTCCGGTTTGGATTTCTCCTCGATCAGCGTCTCATTCTCGCGACGAAGGCGCCGCAATGACGACGGAGAGGAGGGGTGTTTGATGCCCGGCATTTGAGCCGTTGACCTTATCGGAACCGAGAGTTCATGGGGCACACCGGGCATCGTCACCGTTCCAGGAAGCCGTCGCGATCCGCCTCGCGCTTCGCGCGCAACTCTTCCATCACCGACTGGATCAGGGTCTTGGCGCCTTCCATGCCGCTCAGGACCGCCTGCAGGTCGAGGGCGGGCTTGGAGGGATTGCGGGTGGATGCGCAGTAGACACCGTGCTGACCGACCATGATGAGCGAATCGGTCAGCAGGTCCAGCGCTACCGCCAGCCGTCCGCGCTCCCTTCCCATCATGAACTCGTGCTGTTCGAGTTCTGTCCGCTTTTCGTCAAATACGCTCATAGGTCCAGCGTAGCGGATGAAAGCGGCGGGCGGAGTGTCTCCAGCTTTTGGCAGGTTGGAATCGAGTGTTGTGCCTGTTTTAGAAGACCATCATCGCGGTGTCTTTCAGCCAGGCGTGAATTCGTGTTCTGACACAAAGCGCGCAGGGAGCCGGTTGCAGGGTGAGCGGAGCGCAGGAGGTGCAACCGCAGATCCCTCGACTTCGCTCGGGATGACAGCTGCCAAATGCGATGACAGCTTCTAAATGCGATGACAGCTGCTGAATGCGATGACAGCTTCTAAAAGTCCAGTTGGTGCATGAATTCGGCATCCTGGCGCAGCTCGTCCACAGGGTCGCCGGTGAACTCTTCCTGCTCGATGAAGTAGTTCTTCATGCCTGTCGCGGCCTTGAAGATTGGCTTGTAGTCGATGGTTCCCTTGCCCATGATCACGTTCTTCCACTTGCCGTCGGGTTGCTTCACCAGGTCCTTGATGTGGAAGAGCGGGAAGCGTTCGGGGGACTGGCTCAGGTACTCGACCGGATTGTGGCCCCCGGCGACGACCCATCCGCAGTCCATCTCGAAGACGACGGATTTGGGGTCGGTGCGCTTGAGGAGTTCGTCGTAGAAGACGACGCCGTTTTCCACGCCGAATTCGACGGTGTGGTTGTGATAGCCGAAGGTGAGGCCGGCGGCATTTACTTTTGCGCCGATGTCGTTGAACTGGTCGGCCACCCAGCGCCAGTCGTCCAGATTGAGTTCGCCCTTACGCGATGGATCGCGATGCAGGCCGGCCCAGGAGCAGATGATGAACTCGAGGCCGATGGCGTGGGCGTAGTCGACGAGTTCGTTCAGCTTCGACTTGAGGTCAGACAGCGTGTGGTGGGTGCTGATGCAGCGCAGTCCGGCGGCATCCATTGCCTGCTTCCACTCCTTCGCAGTCTTGTGGAAGTAGCCGGCGGCTTCCACTTCCCTGTAGCCGATGGCGGCCAGCTTGTGGAGCGTACCGTCAAAGTCCTTCGGCAGGAGCTCTCGCACGGAGTAGAGCTGCAGGCCGACGGGCTTATCGCTGGGCGCGGCATGCAATCTGGTTGTCCCCACGCACGAGGCGGCGACGGCGGCGCTGGATGTCTTCAGGAAAGTTCTGCGTGAAGTATGACTCATGGTGGTGACCTCCCTGGCCCTGGTTCGCTCTCGACGGACGTTGCCGAACCGCCCATGGATGAGAGGTTTTTCTTACGACGCCCGGCAAGTTGGCGCCGCTTCGCGGCATGGCAAGCTGGCAGGTTCGCGGGCCATGGCGCCTGCGCCGAGCCGTACAAAATCCCTGCGGGAAATCGAGCACTTCATGGGGAGCCTTTCGTTGCGCTGCCCATTTTCGCTGCTGCGGTCCTATGATGTAAAGCGTTTGAGCGCGCAATCCGACGCCGCGGTTCCGTCTGCGTGACAGAGCTGAGAGTCTGAGTCAACTGCGCGTCTGCTTCGACGGGCCTGCGTAGGCATTACCCAGGGAAGGGGCATCATGATGGGTTCGACTCTCGCTGCAAAGCATCGTTTCGCCGCTGTCGTGGCCGTATGCGCTTTTGCGATTTGCGCAACTGCGGTGTTGACCGCGCAGTCGAATTTGGATCGTGCTATAACTCCGGATTTCGGTCCTAACGTGCTGGTGTTTTCGCCGTCGATGCCGGCGGCGGAGATGCAGCGGAAGATCGACGCAGTTTATGCGGCGCAGGAACACAGCGAGTTCGGCACGCAGAGGAATGCGATTCTCTTTCTGCCCGGCGAATATCATCTGGATGTTCCGGTGGGGTTTTATACGCAGATTGCGGGGCTGGGCGCGACGCCGGACGCGGTGCACATCACCGGGAATGTGCATGCCGACGCCAGCCTGCCGCGCAACAATGCGACGTGCACGTTCTGGCGCGGGGTGGAGGGATTTTCGGTTACGCCCGCCGGTGGCACGATGCAGTGGGCGGTGTCGCAGGCGGTCTTTTTCCGGCGCATGCACGTGGAGGGCGACGTGGTGCTTCACCAGCATGGGGGCTGGGCGAGCGGCGGATGGATCTCGGATTCGGTGATTGACGGGAATGTGGATTCGGGATCGCAGCAGCAGTGGCTTTCGCGCAACACGGAGTGGAAGAGTTGGACGGGCTCGAACTGGAACATGGTGTTTGTGGGCGTGAACAATCCGCCCGAGGGGGAATGGCCGCAGCCGCCGTATACGAAGGTGGCGACGGCGCCGGTGGTGCGGGAGAAGCCGTTTTTGCATGTGGATGGGAAGGGGCGGTGGTTTGTACGCGTGCCTGCGGTGCGGACCGAAAGCAGCGGCGTGACCTGGCACGGCGGCAACACGTCCGGCGCCGACATTGCGCTGAGCCGGTTTTATATCGCGACGCCGGCGGACACGGCGGCGGCAATCAACGCGCAACTTGCGAAGGGCAAGCATCTGCTTCTGACGCCCGGAATCTATGAGCTGACAGAACCGATCCGGGTGACGCGGGCGGACACGATCGTGCTGGGGTTGGGCTTCGCAACGCTGAAGCCGGTGAAGGGCACGGCGGCGATGATTACGGCCGATGCGGACGGGATCGTGGTTGCCGGCGTGTTGATGGATGCGGGGGAGACGAAGTCGCCGGTTCTGATGAAGGTGGGGGAAGCCGGCAGCACGGTGAGTCACAGCAGGAATCCGATCTCGCTGCACGATGTGTTCTTCCGCGTGGGCGGGGCGGGCGTGGGGCGGGCCGGCGTGAACCTGCGCGTGAACGCGAACGACACGATTATCGACCACACCTGGATATGGCGCGCGGATCACGGCAAGGGCGCGGGATGGGACCAGAACCTGAGCGCCAACGGGCTGGTGGTCAACGGCAATGGCGTGACGGCGTACGGGTTGTTTGTGGAGCACCACCAGCAGTACCAGGTGCTGTGGAATGGCGAAGGCGGCAGGACTTATTTTTACCAGTCGGAGATTCCCTACGATCCGCCGACGCAGGCCGCGTTCACCTCGGCTGCGGGCGTGAACGGATGGGCTTCGTACAAGGTGGCCGGCAATGTGACCACGCACGAGGCGTGGGGACTGGGCGTGTACAGCGTATTCCGGCATCCCGATGTGAAGCTTACGCGGGCCGTCGAGGCGCCGGTGAAGCCGGGGGTGCGGTTTCATCACCTGATGACGATTGCGCTGGACGACAAGGGCGAGATTACGCACGTGATCAACGACGCGGGCGATGCGGCGGTGCCGAAGCCACGGAGCACTCCGCGGGTGACGGAGTTTCCGTAGGGCCGCGCGGCGGATCGCCCGGGTTCCCACGCCTGCGAAAGAAGGAGGCTGCGGGGATTGGGGCACGGAAGGTTCGCGGGATCGAGAGCGCCCACCGGATGCGGCGTGAAAGAATGTTTTCGTAGCCATGACCGATCAGACGAATCCGGAAAGCCAACCCATTCCCGAGAACACGCCCGAAATGCCCGCCCAGAAAGTCGAAGAGCCCGCGGTGAGCGATGCTCTGACGACCGCGCCCTCCGAGCAGGTGGCGGGCGCGACTGCCTCTCCCGCAGCGACGGAGAGTGCCGCAGAGCAGGCTCCGGCCGAACCGGCCGAGCCCACGGCAGGGGAGGCCCTCGACCTTGCGCCTTCTTACGCGGCGGTGAATGCCACCGCGATTGCTCCGGCAGCCGCGCCCGTCTTGAAGACGGCCGTTCCGCAGGCGCCTGCGGAGCCCGCCGAGACTCCGGCGGAACCTGCGGAGGACTTTGGCGACCTGCTGGCGCAATTCGAAAAGACCCACAAGCACAGGACGGAGGCCGGGCCCACGTTGCAGGGAACGGTGGTGTCGATCACCCCCGAGCAGGTTTTTCTGGATATCGGGTACAAGATTGAGGGCGTGCTGCCGCGGACGGCGTTCGAGCACAATGCGGCCAGCGTAAAGGCCGGCGATTCGGTTCCGGTCTCGATCACGGGCCGGAACGAAGAGGGGTATTACGAACTTTCGCGGTTCAAGGTGGCGCAGCCCAGGGACTGGTCGGCGCTGGAGGCGGCATTTGCCCAGAAGCTGGCGGTTGCGGGCACGGTGACCGAGGTGGTGAAGGGGGGAGCGCGGGTGGATGTCGGGGTGCGCGCCTTTATGCCTGCCAGCCGCAGCGGCACGCGCGACGCGGCCGAACTGGAAGCCCTGGTGGGCCAGCAGATCACCTGCCGCATCACCAAGCTCGACGTGGCCGATGAGGACGTGGTGGTGGACCGCCGGGTGGTGCTCGAAGAGCAGGTGCTGGCCGCGGCGGGGGAACGCTATGCCGCGCTGAAGGAAGGGGATGTGGTTTCAGGGACGGTGCGCTCGCTGATGCCCTACGGCGCGTTTGTCGACATGGGGGGAGTGGACGGGCTGCTGCACGTTTCGGATATGGCCTGGACGCGGATCGGAAAGCCGGACGAGGTGCTCACGGTGGGCGACCGGCTGGAGGTGAAGATTCTCAAGGTCGATGCGGAGACGAAGAAGATTTCGCTGGGCCTGAAGCAGCTTCAGCCCGAGCCGTGGGAGACCATTCCGCAGCGCTTCCAGGCGGGCCAGCGCGTGAGCGGCACGGTTACGCGGGTGCAGGATTTCGGGGCTTTTGTGGAGATTGAACCCGGGGTGGAAGGCCTCATCCATGTCTCCGAGATGTCGTGGGGCAAGAAGGTGCGCATTGCCTCGGACATCTTGAAGCCGGGTGAGCGGGTGGATGCGGTGATTCTGGGCATCAAGCCGGAAGAGCGCCGTATTTCTCTCGGAATCAAGCAGACGCTGACCGATCCGTGGACGGAAGTCGCGGGGAAGTTCCCGGTCGGCTCGCAGGTGCAGGGGCCGGTGACGAAGCTGATGGCATTTGGCGCTTTTGTGCAGATTGCCGAGGGCGTGGAAGGGCTGGTGCACATCAGCGAGATGGTGGCGGACCGGCGGCTGAATCATCCATCCGAGGTGTTGCGCCCAGGGCAGGTGGTGCAGGCGCAGGTGCTTGGTGTCGACGCGGGGAAACGGCAGATCAAGCTGAGCATGAAGCAGCTGATTCCGACCAGCGTCGACGAGTACATCGCGGAGCACAAGGCGGGGGACAAGGTCTCCGGCCGGGTGGTGACGGCTTCGCCGGCGGTGGTGGAACTGGGCGAGGGTATACGGGCGGCATGCCGGGCTGCGTCGAGTGCAGCGGGCACCGCGAAGGCGGAGCCGGCGGCTGAGGGGAAGGCGAACCTGTCGTCTCTCTCCTCCATGCTGAAGGCGCGCTGGACGGGCGCGGGGCCGGCGGCGAGCGCCGCGCCCGAGCCGATGGAACCAGGGCAGATCCGGAGCTTCAGGATTGTGAAGCTGGATGCGGAGAAGAAGCAGATCGAAGTCGAGTTGGCCTGACAACTTGGGGTTTCCCATCTTTGCGCCTTCTTTCTAGCGCAAAGGTGGGAAAGCACGAGAGGGGAACTCGATTGGGAGTGCGAGCCGCAGAGGAGCAACCGCAGATCCTTCCCTGCGTTCAGGATGACAAACCAGAACAGGTAGCGGAGTAGTAACATTCGCAGCGCACGGCCAAAGGCACA
>Ga0335069_10007312_pt1 | contig 15960 bp, 14 predicted proteins | sample Lox_Sample_11_FD_206714 | JGI IMG/M metagenome (GOLD analysis project Ga0335069, IMG submission 206714) | Soil microbial communities from Loxahatchee National Wildlife Refuge, Florida, United States - Lox_Sample_1.1 | ecosystem: Environmental > Terrestrial > Soil > Wetlands | place: USA... | reverse complement strand
GCGCGGGCGCATGCGCCCGCCGCAGGCCTTTGCCATGGCCGTTCCGGCCATCACCCCTTCACGAGCAGGATGCCCGTGCCACTCCCCCTGCATCGCATTTCTGCCTTATCTCGGACAATATTTCCTCTTGACAAACCGAGATTTCTGGGCTATGGTGTAGGCTTAGAAAAATTAAGGCGTACAAATGTCCCTCCGCAAGTCTCCTAGCCGCACGCCGGCCTTCCTGGGTGCCAACCCCCGCAACGCCCAACAGTCCACCGGCCCGCGCACTGCAAAGGGCAAAGCCCAGTCGCGCCTCAACGGCCTGAAGACCGGGGTCAACTCACCCCAGTTCAAGCAACTGCTGGAGAACGCCGTGAGTACTCCCCTCGGCGCCGCCTGCCAGGCCGCGTTGGCCACTATGACTTGCGAGCAAGCCACGCACCCTGTATTCGCCCGGGAGTTGGACGTCATGCACTGGGCTGCCTATGGAGTTTTTAAGGAGGAAGCGGAAGCGAAGGGGAGAAGAAAAAAAGGGGGACCCACACTTTTGCAGTCCGAACCCGGAATGTCATTGAAAAATATAGAGGGGTTTGAGGATAGTCTGGCGAAGTTATTCATTAGAATAGAGTTGTAGTGTCTTGCCACGATCTTGATGAAAATGCGCGAGATAGCGCGAAAATCGAGTTCCTGCCTCGATGTTACACAAAAAAAACAACTTAAACTCAAATGAAATCAGTAGCATGGACGGATTCTTGAGAAAAGTGCGAATCTGGGGTCTGTTTCCTGCGTTTCGGGGCCAGTTTTGCTGGAAATTACCCATTCCGCGCGACAATAGCTGCCACAATGGCGTTGCCATCCTGGCTATTACGGTCGTGGCGTTGCCATCCTGGCCATGACGGTCGTGGCATGGCCATCCTGGCCATGCAGGAGCGCGGGCGCATGCGCCCGCCGCGGCCCTTTGCCATGGCCCTTCCGGCCATCACTCCTTCACGGGCAAGATGCCCGTGCCACGCCCATCCGAATCCCGAGTCGCGATTGCCGAGTCACGAATCCCGTATCCCACCCCTCCCCCACCTTGGAGTAGAATGCGAGGGCCTGATTTTCGCCGGTCACACCCCAGGGCCGGTGGCTGAGTCATGACCACGATCTCCGGAGGGCCGCATGAAGCGACCGCTACACTGCTTTTTGCTGATTCAAGTTCTTGTCTTCGCAACGCAGGTCACGCGCGCCCAGTCGCCCTTAACCCAGGCGGATCTTCGGATCACGCCGGAAAGTGCCGAAGTTCACCAAATGCTCCCGGCCTATTTGAATAAGCTGGCGCAGGACGCCACCCAGAAGCGTTTGGCGCGCTTCAACCAGATCCAGACGGAGGCCGACTTCCACACCTGGCAGGAGCAAAATCGCAAGGCCTTTCTGGATTTAATCGGCGGACTGCCCGCGGAGCGTTCCCCGCTCCATGCCCGCCTGATGGGCGAGGTTCCGCGCGAAGGGTACGTCATTCGCAAAGTCATCTTTGAAAGCCTGCCGGAATACTATGTGACCGCCAACCTTTATGTTCCGACCACCGGCAGCGGGCCGTTCCCTGCCGTGCTCGCGCCTTGTGGCCACTCCCAGAACGGCAAGGCCTACGACGTGTACCAGCATCTCTTTATCGGGCTCGTGAAGCGCGGGTACGTGGTCCTCAGTTACGACCCCATGGGCCAGGGTGAAAGGGACCAATACTGGGACTTTCTTCAGAACGAATCCTTGTTGAAAGGACCCGACTCTGAGCACGCCATGGCAGGCTTGCAGGAGGTTCTGCTGGGACAAAGCCTGGCCCGTTATTTCATCTGGGACGGAATCCGCGGGCTCGATTACCTCGCGAGCCTTCCGGAAGTCGATGCCTCGCGCCTGGGAGTGACGGGCAACTCCGGCGGCGGAACGCTTACGACTTACATCTCGATGCTCGATGCGCGAGTGAAGGCGGCCTCCATCGTCACCTTCATCACTTCCCTTCCCCAAAAAATCGCGGAGCGCAGCCTGGATGCGGAGGCCGACCCGGAGCAGGATATTCCGGACCTTCTGGCGGCGGGCCTCGACCACACTGAATTCGTAGGCATGATCGCACCCCGCGCAGTCCTGATCGGGTCAGCTATTCGTGACTTCTTCCCCATCGCTGGTACGCGGCAGACCTTTGCGGAGGCGCAATCGCTCTATATAAAGCTCGGCGTGCCGGACCGAATCAAGATGGTGGAGTTTGACCACCGCCACATGTATAGCCAGCCGCTGCGAGAGGCCACTTATGCGTGGTTTGACCGCTGGCTTAAAGGGATCGAGGCCGAGGCGCACGAGCCGGAAATCGTCACTGAAAAAGACGAAACCCTTCAGTGCACGCCCACCGGGCAGGTCATCACTTCCCTGGGCGGCAAGACCATTCATGACTTCAATCGGGCAGAAGCGGAGCGGGAACTGAGCATGCTCGGCTCCCAGCGCCGCGCATCGGATTTCCCGACGTCTCTCGCGGCGAAGATTCGCAGCCGCCTGGCCACTCCGGCCGATGCTGCCTTGCCGCGAGTGAAGACCGTGGCAACAACCGAAGTAGGAGACCTGGGAGTGGAGAAGCTGCTGCTCGAACCTGAGCCCGGAATCCAGGTACCCGTTCGCGTGATTCATAAGAAAGGACTGCAACGGAAAGCGCACGCGGTAGTCTATCTGCGCGATCGTTGGGGTGCGGGCGACAGTCCCGCCCTCTTCGCCTCGCTGGCCGAGCACGGCAAAGTGGTTGCCGTGGCCGACGTGCGCGGCTTCGGGGAGACCTGGGCGCCTCGCGACGTCCGGGAGCAGGAGACAAGCTATTTCCATCCGCGCGATTCCAGGGACGCGAACTTCGCTTATGCGGCGTTTTTTCTGGGGCGTCCCCTGCTTGGGATGCGCGTGTTCGACGCTCTGTGCGTGGTTCGCTATCTGCGCACGCGCCCGGATGTCGAGCCCAAGCACGTCGTGACGGCGGGGAGGGGTTGGGCCGGGGTCACCGCGCTCTTCGCGGCATCCTTGGATGGGGATATTTCCGCCACGGTTGTGGATGCGATCCCGGCATCCTACAGCGCTCTGGCCACGGCGGAGTTGTACAACCAGCCCGCTTACATTCTCCTGCCAGGGGTCCTCCACGACTTCGATCTCACCGATGTTTTTGCTTCGCTCGCGCCCCGGCCGTTGCTGGTCTTGAACCCCCAGGACCCGCTGACCCGGAAGATGGTGGAGGAAGAGGCCCGCGCGGCCCTGGCGCCGGCGCATGCCGCATATGACGCGGCGGGGGCGTCCGCGGCGCTTACCGTCAGGGTCGAACCCTTGGACACAGATGTGCCGAAGGTGATTGAAGAATGGCTGGCGGTCGAATGAAGGGGTCCGTTGGACAGTGAAGGAGCAAAGGGATGGCGGAAATCGTCACGTTCGGGGAATTACTGGTCGAGTTTGTCGCGACGAGGATCGGGCAGGCCTTCGATTCGCCGGGAACTTTTGAAGGCCCGTTTCCGAGCGGCGCCCCGGCGATCTTTGCCGACCAGGCCGCCCGGCAGGGGGCGTCTGTGGGGATCGCCGGCTGCGTCGGCTCGGATGCTTTTGGAGAGGCCATTATTCGCCGCCTGGAGGACGATGGCGTTTCGGTGAGGAGTGTGGCGCGGTGCGCGGATCGCCCCACGGGTACTGCCTTTGTGGCATACCGTGCCGGCGGTGAGCGCCGGTTTGTTTTCAATATTGCCCAAAGCGCGGCGGGGTTGCTCGACTCGAGCTGCATCGGCCCCGATATGTTCCAGGAATGCCGCTACCTGCACATCATGGGGTCGTCTCTTTACAATAGGAGTGCCATCCAGGCGGCCCGGGCGGCCACGGTAGAGGCCCGGCGGCGGGGAAGCCGGATCAGCTTCGATCCCAATATCCGGCCGGAATTGATGGGCTCGCCCGAAGTGCGCGAGGCTCTGTGGGAGACGCTGGAAATCTGCAACCTCTTTCTGCCCAGCGAAACCGACCTGCATTTCTTCTATCCAAGTCTCGACCGCGAGGAGGTATTCAAGAAGATTCTCGAACGGCCGTCCCTGGAGGCAGTAGTTTTGAAGCAGGGAGCCAGGGGAAGTTCGTTTGTGGCTCGTGGGTGGCGTTTGCAAGGGCGGGCCTTCGAAGTGACGGAGATCGACCCCACCGGCGCCGGCGACTGCTTCGGCGGAACTTTTCTCGCGTGCCTGGTACGGGGCGTGGCCGTTGAGGAGGCGCTGGTGCGCGCCAACGCCGCGGGGGCGCTGGCGGTTCTTCGGCGTGGGCCGATGGAAGGGAACAGTTCGAAAAGTGACCTCGACAAGTTTATTGCCGGGCATTCCCCCAGCCTTGCGGAGATGCTTACGCGAGAGTAATCGGCATGAGAGCGGGTGGCACGAAGTAGCGTGGTCCGGCTTCCTGCGCGGCACTTTGGATTTCTATATAAACTATTGTTGTAATATTTACTAACGATATGACGTATGGGATAAGCCAGAGAGGACCGCCCCCGCCGCGGACCTCTGATGCGCCACCCTGCTCGGCGTGCCGCGCCTTGGAATGCGGGAGCAGCGGCTCCCACCTTCCGCCGCGAGTTCATACGGCCGAGTATGAAGGGACGGAGGAAAGCGCTGGCTGCTGCTACCGCACTCCAAGGCAGGCTTCGTCCCGGATGGCGAGGACATTTTCCAACTCATTCAGCAAGCGTGACGACGGCGACGGACAGTCCCTGCAAGCTCAAGGTGTCCCCGCTCATTTGCATCTTTGAAGGCGGTGGGAAGCCCGGCGTCTGGTCAAGGTATTCGACTTCCGCTCCGGTCCCGGCCGGAATCGTGTATTCGAAACTCCGGTCCCGCTTGTTGATCAACAGCAGGCGGTGCTTCCCATCGCGGGTCACATAACCCTGTGCGAAAACGTAGGGCGTGGACGATTCGGCCTCCACGATCTTATCCCCCGGGCCAAAGCTGTCGTGCAGCAACTGAAGAACCCAGTATCGGGTATTCCCTTTGCCGGTATTCCAGTCCACCATGGAGACGCTGGGAAACTGCGACGGGTATCCCACCATCTGGGATTCCCCCGCCACGTCGATGCCCTGGCGCGAGAGTCCCGCGTAAACGTAGGCGTAAATACCGGCGCTCAGATTCCAGTAGGACTGCGGCAGATCCTTGAAGACATAACCGGCCTCGCCCTGCCCAAAATCGATCGAGTCGATGGAGCCGATTTCATCCACCGTGGTTTGAGTGTGCGGAGACAGCCGCTGGCGGATCAGTTCGATGTAACGAACCGAATTCAAGAAGCCGTCCGCCTGCGCGAAGAAGGTGTAGGGCTTGGTTGCGGCTGTCTCATCGGGACTCGGCGAGGCATAGAAGTGATAGGAGATCATGTCCAGGGGAACTCCCGCCTGGTGGTTCTTGGGGTTGAGGAAGTACTCGAACATCTCCGGCTTCTGCGATGGGGCCGCCAGGGCAAGGCCCACAAACTTCATCTGCGGCTGGACCTTGTGGATGGCCGCCACCACCGCATCGTAGATGTGGGTGTAAGTCTGCGGGGTCATGTTGTGTTCAAATTCGACTTCGTTCAAGACTTCCCAATACTCAATCTTGTAATGGTGCCCCGAGTCATGGTGCTTTCCGGCTTCATCGGTAAATCCCCCCTGCGTGTACCAGCTCACCAGCCGGGCGTAGTAGTCCGCCACTTCCCTGGCGCTGGGATCGCGCAATTCCGTACCTTGCTCGTAGTTCCAGACGGGCTGATCCGGGTCCGCCGGGTACGGCACCGGCTTGTCGGTCTTCCACATCCACTGGGGGATCGTGCTGAAGTTGATAATTACCGAATGGCCGGAGGTCGCGTTCATGAAGTCTTCCGTCATCGGATCGATCAGGGAGAAGTCCCAGGAAGTGTTCCCGTCCTTGGGCGGCTCCAGTTCGGCAACACCCAATTTGGGATAGGGCAGCCAGGGCACGTAACGCACATAATCGCACCCCAGATCCTTCACCCCCTGGTACACGTTCTTGACAATCTTCGATCCGGGGCGCAGCGGCGGGTTGACGACCACCTGGAGGGTCGTATTGGTTTTGGAAACCGTTACGACCTTATCCCAATTGACCTTGACGGAGGCCTTCTCCGGAGCAGAAGTAGCCGGGGCGGTCGGCTGGTTCGAACAAGTGGGGATCGAAATCACGACGCACATGACACAGAGCAGATGAAATGGCTTCCTGAATTTCATGGATTATCCTCGAACGCGTATTAAGGAACAGGGGCCCAGCTCGAATCGGGATTGTAGGCGGTCATCTGCGAGGCAAGGTTCACGGTGTCATCGCCCAGATCTTTTTGATACACCATGCCGTCTTGATTGACGATGAACGTCATCACGCCACTCGCTTGGTACTTGGCAGGGTAAGCCACCAGGGCAAAACCGCCGTTCATCTTCTTGGGGGTCAAGATACCAATGTCGTCCTGCGAGTAGTAACTCTTCTCTCCACCGGGCGCGTCGGGCCCCTGGGCGGTCAGAATCCGGAAGTAGTACCCGTGGACGGGCTTGGGATGCGATCCTGTGAGAGAGTAGCCTTCCTGGGCGGCGAGGTCGAAGAGGGTGTTCGCGGGACCACCTCGTCCGTTACCGTCCGCCGTCCAGTAGAGGCCATTGTGCTTTCCCGGATCGCTACGAAACTTGTCGGCATAAGAGCCATCGCGGGTAGTGTCGTCGTGCAGCCGGGCGGCGTATTGCTGCTGGAGCTGTACGTAGATCCCGCAGATCCTTACCGCGGATGCTTCATTGCTGCTTATCCTCCGGCGCAGGAGTTCGTCCTTCCCTTGGAGCGTAGCGAACTGCCAGCCACCCGGGCGCTTGACGATGGGAATGGGGAGCGCCCAGTCCTCTGTGCCGACGTGGAGAATCTGTTTATTCTCCCCTTCGGGCACGAGTTTGTTCATGTCCTGGTAAGCCCTCGCCAAGCGGGCGCGCGCCGCCTTGTCCGCCACCTCATCGCCGGAGGAGACCAAATCCCGCCCGTTGGGACCCAGCATGGCCAGAAGGCGACCCACATCATCTGCGGCGCAGGCGTCGGCAAAGGCCTGGGCGGCTTCCTGGGGAGAGGCAAACTCCGTCCGGTCGGGCTCCTGGGCCACGGCATAAATCAGGGATGCAAGGATGCAGACACCCGACCATGCCATGCGCAGGCACACTCGGCGGTTGGATTGCCGTCGAAGATATGCAGTCATCATCCTCATGTCACCTACCTCTCCCGCCGTCACCTGAACTCCCACCCAGACTGGTTGCGTTTAAGGTACATCATTCTGGTGGAATTTCAAGTCCAAGCCAGCAGTGGAGCGCGGGCGATGCGGTGCGAAGGATAACCGCAAGCTGTAAGGCCGGGAGAGCGCGCCTTATCACGACGATCCGTGGCAGGTTCCTTCGCCAGAGTCGTTAAACGTGGCCGGGGGCGCGGGAATGAACTGCCAAGTGTAATGATCCGGGTACAAGGTGAGCTTGAGCACGCCGAAGGAATCGGCGTCATGAACCTCACTGTTAGGAATGATCGCCCCGAAATGCCGGCGATGCCGGCCGCCGGTGCCGGCCACAAATTCCCGGATACCCTTGGCCCGATCCAGGTGGCCGTCGGGATCCTGCGGGGCGAACCGTTCGTAATCGTGGTCGTGCCCGTTGATGACAATCGTGGCCCCGGCATGGTACAGGTCTTGCCAGAAGGCGCGCATTTCGAAGCTGTTTCCGTGTTGGCCGGAACTGAACAGGGGGTGATGCCAGTATGCCACCGTGCATTTCGAGGGATGAGAGGCCAGGTCCTGGCGCAACCATTGCTCCTCGCGCGACCCAGCCCCGCAGCCGCCAATATCGGAGCAGTCACTGTCCAGCGAGATGATGTGCCAACCGCCCAGCTCATAGCTGTAATAGGCCTTGCCGGGTTCACCTGCCGCGGCGCCGAAATACTGGAAGTACGGCAGGGCCCCCTTGGTGTGGTACTCGTGGTTCCCGGGCGCAGGCCGGGTGCGGTCCTTGAAGCGGCCCCAGGTGGGGTCATAGCATTGGGTAAAATTCTCCACGGTACCGTCCGGGCAACCGGTATCCCCCGCGGCAAAAATGGTCCCGGGAATGTTCGCGAGTAGCGCGGCCGTGGCCTTGGCCCCCTCGATTTCGTGGCAGTCGGCGATGTCACCAGCGCCGACCAGCACCGCCGGAGTTCCGTCCGGAGACGCCGGGCTTGCAGCCCGCGGGTGCGCGTCCAGCATCCTCAAGCCGATGGATTCAATACCGGACACAAGGAGTATTACGCCTGCGATCAAAATGAGAGGAAGTAGTTTTTTCACAATACACCTGAGGGAAAGCGTAGTCTCAATAAATCTGCCTCTGCCAAGAGAATTGACACAGTTCACCGCGGGTTGCGATAACCCTGGGCGCCCGACACTCAAATATAGCATTGGTGCAGGGCGCAGACCCAGGATCGCCCGGTCCCAATACAAGAATTGAAGGCAGGTCACCGGGAAGAGAGCGGGCAACCTGCCTTCGATGTGGAAAGATCTGCGGTTACTAGCGGCCCGCGGCGCTATCCCAGCGGAAGCCGAATTGGTAGGTCGGCTTGTAGAACTCGCGCTGGTTCATGTATTGCGTGCTGCCGTTATAGAATCCGAAGACCTCATTGGAAATGTTCAGTACCGCGAAGAGGAGCGAGAGGCCTCCCTTGACACGCACGCTGCCCTGGGCGTCGAGCTGCAAGTGGGGGAAGAGGTAGTTGTCGCCATTGGGGCCGTTAATGCCGTAAGCGGCGCCGTCCTGACAGTTGTACTGGTAGATGCTGGCGCCGTAGTAGGACATACCGAAGCGCGCGTTGACGCGACCGCGCCCATAACTCGGGCTGATATTCCAAACGCTGGGCGAGGTGCGCAGCAGGGGCGGAGTATCGGAACGGCCTTGGATTTCATAGGCGCGGGAGGAAGCATAAAGATAGTTGGCCATCAGGCCGAAGCCGCTCCAGATGCCGGGCAGTGATCGGAACTGCTGCTGATAGGCGGCCTCGAAACCAAAGATATGCGCGAAGCCGGCGTTGCCGGGCTGCTGCACGATATAGCCCGCGTACGGGCCGCTGTCCGGATGGGTGGTGGCCTCAATGATGGGGTTGGTCAGGTACTTGTAGAAGATTCCGCCCGAAACCATCCCGATGGGTTTGAGATACCGCTCGTAGAGGACGTCGCCGTCTTGGGCGTGCTCGGCCTTTAGTACGGGGTTGCCGATGCTGTGGGTGTAAGGATTCGTGGTGATGTCGATTGTCACGGCGGTGGTCAGGAATTCGGGATCGGGGCGCGCCAGTCCCATCCCGTAGACCACGCGCAGACCGAGTTATCGTCAATTCGGTAGCGTACTGATGCGCTGGGCAGAGCGTTGAAGTAGGAGCCTTTGAAGGGAACGTTCACGGGTCCCTGGCCGGTGACCGGGTTGGTGCAATCGCAGCTTAGCGTACTTACGTTCGTTCCTTCAAAGCGCACACCTGCGATCAAGCGGAAGCGCCCCAGGTCCACCGTATTCATGAGGTAGCCGGCGGAGATGCGCTCCACCATGTCAAAGTTGTTGTTGTTGCCGCCATAGGTATTGCTGTAGGCAAAGTCACTGCCATTGGCATTCACAAACCCCGTGATGTTGGCCCAGTCCGTGATCGGCCCAAGGGGGTAATGGCCGCCATAGTAATTGGAGTTGGTGAAGTTGAGGGGGAACTGCGTCATGAGGTATTTCGAATTGGGGTCGAACTCGTCTTCCCAGGAATCGTCGAACTTGTGGGCGTTACGGAACTTTCCGCCGAACTCAAACGTCGCAAAGTGCGAACCCAGGTGGTAATTCTTGGCCACCGAAGCGGCAGCCAGCAGATTAAGCTGGGCGGTAAGGCCATGGGAATAGGTGACGCTATTTAACGCATAGCCGTCAGTGTTAAAGACGTAGTCGGGCCCCGGAGTGAAGCAACTGGGGGTCCACTGGGGAAGATAAATATTGGTGGTAGCCGCAGCGTCGTACAGGCATCCGGTTGAGTTACTCAGGACCCCCGTCGGATTGAAACTTGCACCCGGGTTACCGGCCGAGGCGACCTCGGCCGAGCGGGACACCGCCGCCGCCCAGTGGATAACCATGGAGGTGAGAGTGTGCGAACCGCTGAGTGCCAGGCTGCCGATAGAGTAATCCGGGGCGCGCTGGGACACCGAGTAGCCGGGAGAACTGCCGTCATTCAAGGTGTAGACCCATTTGTTCCCATAATCTTTGAAGTCGGAATAGAGGTAGCGGAGGGTGAGCACCGTCCCCTCGGAGTCCGTGAACCACCCCATGGCTACGAGAGTCCTCAGCCCCACCTTTCACCTGAATCCGGTCAGCTGAATCCGGTGCGTAGAATACGATGGATAATGTACGCTCAATGTGCGTATTTTAGTGTTTGCGGCGCGTCGAATGCGCAATTATCTACGCATGGAGTGCGCAGAATGAAGCGCTATATTCACTTATGAAAGCGATAATCCTGGGAGCGATTTGCGCGTTCGTCTTGTGTGGAATTCTGGTGGCCGGACTCTGGCCATTTTGCCATCCCCGGAATGATGTGACCTGGTTAGAATCCCGCAGCGGTCTGCGCTTCCGAAGACCTGCCACGGTCTTGACCTCCGGCGCGCTGGCGATGCCGGATTCGCGGGGCGACTCCTCCTGCAGCATCGAGATGTGGGTGCTGCCCGCCCGTATCGGTGACTCGGCCACCCTCCTGGCGTTTTCGACTCCGCAGAGCCCTCTTCAGCTCTCCTTGCGCCAATCCGGCAGTGATCTCGAGTTGCAAGACCATGGCAAGGCCCAACCGCATCAGAGCCAAGCTCTTTTTGTCGGCCGTGTTTTCCGGCCCGAGAAAGGGGTATTGTTAACAGTCACCTTTGGCCCGCAGGGGACCTCCACCTATGCCGATGGAGCTTTGATTGAAACCTCGCGCGAATTCCGACTGGGCCGGGACGAGTGCACGGGCCAACTTGTGATCGGCGACTCGGCTATAGAAGCCGACAGTTGGTCGGGTGATTTGTGGGGGCTCGCGATTTTCAACCAGGAACTCACGGCCGCGCAGGTTTCACAGCGCTATGCAACGTGGGTGGCGACGGGTCGGCCTGAGATCTCTGAAGATGAGAGGTGTGTTGCCCTGTATGCTTTTGATGAGCGTTCGGGGAAGACCGTCCACAACCTCGTTGGTTCGGGGATCGACCTCGACATTCCGGACCGATACCTGCTTCTGCACCAGACATTTCTGAAGCCGGCGTGGGAAGAGTTCGAACCATCGTGGCACTACCTGGAAGATGTTCTGACCAACATTGCCGGCTTCGTTCCCCTGGGCTTTTTCTTTTTTGCCTACTTTTCGTCGGTACGACGGATCAAACGCGCGGCCCTCGCCACGATTCTTCTCGGGGCAGGCGTCAGCCTTACGATCGAAGTCCTTCAGGCCTACCTCCCCACGCGATTTTCCGGCACGACGGACCTCATTACAAATACATCTGGAACTTGTTTGGGCGTGATGATGTACCGATGCAAACCGGTTCAAGCTCTATTGTCTTCGTAGAAGCTTGCATCTTCTTTTGCCCACCTTGCACCACTTATCGGTCGCGATGGGGATTGATCCTCCAAAGCACCGAGGGGGCGCTTCGCCACGCGCGCTTTGTCTTGGGCGTCAATTTGGAAGCGCTCAGGAACCATTTCGTGAACCCGGTGGCCTTTCGCGTCGCGATCCGAAGAAGGCTCAGACTCATTCCCCTGAGGTTCTGGCCAAACAGGCAGATTTCCGCTTCCCGCCATTCGCAATTGCCAAAACGTTGCTTGTACATCTGTTGCCCATAATCGAAGTCCACCACTTTGACGCCTTGTCGGCAGAGGTCCTCGAGGACCTTCACCAAAAGGTAGGTCCCAATCGAGTGCTGTTGGAATTCCGGGTCATAACCGGTCTCGATGGTGTGAAATGTCCCGCCATAGAGAGCCCCTCGCCAGAACGCGCTGGGGCTGCCCGCCAGATAGAGGACATAGGCGCGGAGCCAGCCCTTTTGGGCTTCAAAGAGAAACCGTTGACGCGTTTCGGCGTTATCCCTGAATCCTTCCTCGCCGGCGGCGCGTTGCCAGGCTTTCCTGGCGACTGCTTCCACGTCCTGCATCATCCGCTCCAGTTCGGAGCTTTCTCGAAAACAGCGGACCGTCACATCTCCCGCGAAGGCGTTGACCAGTTGCTTGGCCTGCCATTTCAGGTTCTTGCGGCTTTTCGCCGTCCAACCGGCATAGATCTCCTCAATGCTGGCAGGCAATTTTGCAGCGCAATGCAGGCGCGTCTCGACAACATGGTCGCGCTGCAAAGGTCTGGGCAAGGTCATGGCGCAACGATAGACTGGGTTGTCCTCCCTGACCCCGCGGAGCGTCGCCATGTCCGCTTCCTTGCGGTCTAGCGCGGCCATAATCTCCCTGACGAAGGTCTCGCAGTGTTGCGCCGTGGGATTGCCCAAGAGCCCGGCCTCGGGCATACGAAGCACGTGCAATTTCGATTTCCACACGATCCAGGAACCGATTCTGAAGTCTCCCACGCGGGCGTGAATGAGCTTCCCAACCCACATGGCTTCCGGGTTTCCATCGCGATAGAGCACGATGATATGCGGCCGGACAAAGCCGGGAGCGGCGCACTCCTGTCGGAGATAAAAGTCGATATCGCAGTGGAGGTGCTTCTGCCAGCGCACCCACACGTCACGCACGTCCTCAATTTCCTCCACGCTTCGAATGATCCGCGCGGTGAGCAGGCTGTCCGTTCGAGCGTCCCCGGTCGTCATGCTTGTCGTCATTCCCATTCGGACACCCAAATCACCGGCCCCTACACCCGATTTTCACCCCTGCGGTCCTGTGCCACGTTTTTGGGCAAAGCTTCCGACGACGCCTGCAAATTCAGGTTACTAAATCGGGATGTCCGATTTCAACTCTCCGTCCCGGTAGGATCATACCCCTGCTGCCTCATCGGCTCAAACCCTGGTCGCAATGGCCCCCCTGAGGTGGCATCGGGGCGCGTCTGCGTGTTGCGCTCGCTCCTCGGCCTAGTGTACGGTTGATAAGTTCTTTTCAAATCCCTTCTCGTCGAGCCCTGACTCATCCGACTCCCATCTCCTTTTCCGGTAATATCTTAGAATCCGTGAGGCGGGCCTTCACCCGCAATCACATCATTAAGATATAATCTCCTGCTTGGTGCTCGCGAGGTTTTGGCGAGCGTGGATGAGGGTTTTGATCTGGCTGAAGTGCCGTGCCATGGCGGGGCCGGCCTCGTTACTCCGCCGCACAACGTGGAAGAAATTTGCCCGCCTATCTACCTGGGTGGCGTCCTGCGCGAACGCCTGGGACGGAACGAAGCAGGTTCCATGGCCCGCCACTATGTTCCTCAGTCCGTGGTAGAGCAGGACGAAAGGGATTCAGAGAGCAGAGGATCTGCTGAGGAAAAAACCTACATCTGATGAAAGCCTCGTGCGCATCAGAACCAAACTCGCCTTGATGGCAGGAGACCTGCTCCTGTTCTCCCTCTGTTTGCTGGGGGCCACCTACCTTCAGTGCCGCGAATTGGAACCGCTCTTTGGGCAGTACAGCACCATCTGGGTACTCAGCCTGACGATTTATCCCCTATGCCTCTACATCACGCGGTCCTACGAATTGCAGCCGGAAGCAAGTTCCGCCGAGAACTTGCGTCGGTCTGTGCTGGGGTTACTGGCCGCCGCCTCCACGATTTCCCTGGTCTTTTGCTTCGGTCTGGAATTCAGGTTCAGCAGAGGCATTTTCGGCGTCGCCAACATCATATTCATTTTCGTTCTGCCGCTGTGGCGCCTGGGAGTCTTCCTTCATCTGCGCCGCCGAAGCTTGTCGGTCCTTCTAATGGGAAACGCCACCGCCGTAGAAATGGCCCGTCATTTTATTCGGGAGTTTTCGCCCTCCTCCCGGACGCAAGTCTGGCAGCCGAGAGAGGAAGCGGAAGGTGCATCCATTCACACCGATCCCCAGGATGCGCACTTCAACAGGAGTCATATCGACCTCCTTATCCTGGCAGGTCATTCGCTCGCCCCTCCCACCCTGCGCAAAGCTGCCGCGCTCCGCCTCGAGGGAGTTATTGTTTGGGATCTTCCCCGCCTGTGGTCGGAATTCGCTGAGCGGCTTCCGGCGGGGTACATCGATGAGGGCTGGATAGCCACGGCGGAGGGGTTTCGCTCCCTCAACGGGCAGGGTTTTCAAGTCACCAAAAGGCTATTGGACATCAGCCTTGCATTTATTTTGTTACTTATCAATCTACCCGTTCTGGCGCTGGCAGCCATCCTCATCAAGTTTGGGGACCGAGGTTCCCTGCTCTATCATCAGGAACGCGTGGGCAAAGGAGGAAAGGCGTTCTGCATCCACAAACTGCGCACGATGGTGGGACAGGCGGAGGATGTCACCGGCCCAGTTTGGGCCTCTCCAGATGACCCGCGCGTTACCCTTGTGGGGCGTTGGTTGCGCAAGCTACGTATCGATGAGATTCCCCAAATGTGGAACGTCCTCAAGGGAGAAATGAGCTTTGTGGGCCCACGGCCGGAGCGCAGGGTCTTTGTCGAAGCTCTCCAAAGCAAATTTCCGGTTTATTCGCTGCGGCACTTGGTGCGCCCCGGGGTTACCGGTTGGGCACAAGTGCATTGCCCGTACGCCGCCAGTGAGGAGGAAACACTCCTCAAGCTCGAATACGACCTTTACTACCTCCAGAATGCGTCGCTCTTGTTTGACATCCGAATCATCTTGAAGACAATTCGTATCGTCGCTTCTTTGTGGGGATCGTGGTAACACTCCTCGCGAAAAGGTCCTTTGTGCATTTACGGGCAATGGAAATTCTCGTATTCCCAGCCTCGATGCCAAGCACACGGTCCTTTGGGAGGGAGCCGGACAGGTCGCGGAACCGTTCGTGGCGGCACTGGATGGTCCTCTTCTTTGGATTCCTCTCGAGAGTTAGTTTTAGCGAGAGCTCATGTCTTGAAGCCGAAGTTGGCCTGGCAACTCCCCATGTTTCTTCCCAGCCGTGGCACGGGATGTTGCGAAATGGGGCAGGAACCCGCAAACATCCGCACCGCCTTACTGGAAGGCAACTCCTGAAGGGTTGGTTCCACGCCCCGGAGAGGGTGCCACCAATGGCACCCGGCGCTGGCAGCATCCCGCATGACCCCCAACTTCTTAAAGACCTATGCCATGGTCTATTGCCGCCCGGGAGATGCCGCACTCTTCCACACGTTTGCTGCTCACCCCGGCGCGGCCGCACAAGCCCAGGCATTTTGCGACGCGCAAGAGCGCCTGGGGATTGACTTGGAGAAATCTGAAGGACAGGCGGCCTCCTACCCACTCTCGGGCGCTCCCAGTGTGGTGCTCAACGTGCGAAAGGGTGGCATTCGCGAACCCTATGAGCACCCAAAGTCATTTCGAGCGTCAGGCAGCTTTCTGCCGGAACCAATCCACCGTGCGCCGCAGGCCGTCCTCGAAACCCACTTCGGGCGCATAACCCAGGAGCCGTTTCGCCTTTTCGATGTCCGCTTGGGAATGTTGCACGTCTCCGGCCCGGCGGTCCATATAAACGGGTTCCAGTTGTTTCCCGAGGATGGTGGAGAGCGAGCCGAGCAATTCGTTCAGCGTGTGGCGTTCTCCCGTGCCAACGTTGAAAAACATGCCGGCGACCCCTTCCGCCTGGCAGGCCAGGAGATTGGCACTGACCACGTTGTCGATGTAGGTGAAATCGCGAGACTGCTCGCCATCGCCATAGACTGTGGGGCGGCGGCCCTCCAAGGCCATGTCGATGAAACGGGAAATGACGGCAGAATAGGGGGAATGGGGGTTCTGCCGCGGGCCGAAGACATTGAAGTAGCGCAGGCAAACGGTAGGGAGGCCGTAGATGCGGTGGAAAACCACACAGTACTTCTCCCCCGTCAGCTTGGTGAGCG
>Ga0335069_10007311_pt1 | contig 15961 bp, 12 predicted proteins | sample Lox_Sample_11_FD_206714 | JGI IMG/M metagenome (GOLD analysis project Ga0335069, IMG submission 206714) | Soil microbial communities from Loxahatchee National Wildlife Refuge, Florida, United States - Lox_Sample_1.1 | ecosystem: Environmental > Terrestrial > Soil > Wetlands | place: USA... | reverse complement strand
CGTCGCGGCGACCTCGGTCTCCCGGTCGATGCTCAGCACCTCGGTGTCGCGCCCGCAGATGCGCAGCACGTAGTCGCCCTCGCCGAGGCGCACGCGCACGTTGCGGTTCGTGATCCCGCCGGAGAGCACCTGCGGCTCGCCGGCCGGCGGACCGAGGTCCGGCTCGAGCAGCGCGACGATCCGCGCGAGCTGCTCATCCACGGGGCGCCACCTCGACGACGAAGCGGGCACGATCCCCGCGGTGGCGGTCCGAGGCGAACTCGACCGGCGTGCCGCCGGCGTCGTAGGCGACACGCTCGACGTGCATCAGCGGCGAGCGCGGGCGCACGCGCAGCGCACGCGCGTCGGCGGCACGCGCCGCCACCGGTTCGAGGCGCTCGACGGCGCGCACCGGCTCGCGGCCGTAGCGTGTGCGCATGAGCTCGTAGAGCGAGCCGGACAGATCGAGCTCGACGATCCCGGGAAAGAGCGCGTCCGGCAGCCACGAGTCCTCGAGGGTCAGCGCCACGCCGGCACCGGAGCGCACGCGCTCCACGCGCGCGACGGGCGCGCCCTGCTCGAGCTCGAGTGCCTGCGCGACGTTCCGGGGCGCCGGCGCGACCTCGGCGCGGATCACCTGCGCGCCCGCCTCCAAGCCCGCGGCGCGCATCTGCTCGGTGAACCCGGCCACGCGGATCGTGTGATCGAGGTCCACCTTCGGCGCGGCGACGAACGTGCCGCGCCCCACGCCGCGCTCGACCATCCCCCGGCGCGCGAGCGCGTCGAATGCCTGCCGGACGGTCATGCGGCTGACGCCGAGCTCGGCCGCGAGGTCGCGCTCGGGCGGCAGGCGGTCGCCCGGTCCGAGCCGCCCGCTCTCGATCAGCGCGCCGAGCTGGCGCTCGATCTGGTGGTAGGCCGGGATGCCGGCCGTCGCGTCGAGGGTGAGCTGCATTGGTCCGGTCCAATCGCGAGCCTACGGCGGGACGGCGGCGAACGCAAGCGCAGCGGCCCCAACGTTGCGCGGAAAGGCTCGGCCCCTATACCTTCGTGCGCCATGACACTTGACGACCTGCGCAGCAAGACCGAGTCCGGCGAGATCGACACCGTCATCCTGGCGCTCACCGACATGCAGGGCCGGCTGCAGGGCAAGCGCTTCACCGCGCGCCACTTCCTCGACGCGGTCGTCGCACACGGCGCCGAGGCGTGCAACTACCTGCTCGCCGTCGACGTCGACATGAACACCGTCTCGGGCTACCGCATGTCCTCATGGGAGACCGGCTACGGCGACTTCGTCATGGTCCCCGACCTGTCCACGCTGCGGCGCGTGCCGTGGCTCGAGGGGACGGCGCTCCTGCTGGCCGACCTGCAGTGGCACGACGGGCGCGCGGTCGCCGCCTCCCCCCGGCAGATCCTGCGCGGACAGCTCGAGCGCCTGGCCGAGCGCGGCTGGTCGGCGCTCGCCGCCACGGAGCTCGAGTTCCTGCTGTTCGAGACCTCCTACCGCGACGCCTTCAAGCAGGGCTACCGCGACCTCGAGCACGCCAACCTCTACAACGTCGACTACTCGATCCTGGGCACGACGCACGTGGAGCCGCTGATCCGCCGGATCCGCAACGGGATGCTCGGCGCCGGCCTCGTGGTCGAGAACTCCAAGGGCGAGTGCAACAACGGCCAGCACGAGGTCAACTTCCTCTACGACGACGCGCTCAGCACCGCCGACAAGCACGCGATCTACAAGAACGGCGCCAAGGAGATGGCCGACCAGGAAGGCATGTCGATCTCCTTCATGGCCAAGTACGACCAGCGCGAGGGCAGCTCGTGCCACATCCACCTCTCGCTGCGCGATGGGCAGGACTCCCCAGTCTTCGCCGATGACCCCGGGATCTTCGACGCGTTCCTCGCCGGCCAGCTCGCGACGCTGCGTGAGCTGACGCTGTTCCTGGCTCCGAACATCAACTCCTACAAGCGCTTCGCGTCGGCCTCGTTCGCGCCCACGAGCGTCGCCTGGGGCACCGACAACCGCACGTGCGCGATCCGCGTCCTCGGCCACGGCCGCGCCAAGCGCGTCGAGAACCGCGTCCCCGGCGCCGACGTCAACCCGTACCTCGCGCTCGCGGCGATGATCGCCGGCGGGCTGCACGGGGTCGAGCAGGGCCTCGAGCCGGGCCCTGAGCTGCAGGGGAACGCCTACACCTCGGACGCCGAGCGCGTGCCGGGGTCGCTGCGCGACGCGCGCGACCTGTTCGCCGCCAGCGCCGTCGCGCGCGAGGCGTTCGGCGAGGAGGTGGTCGAGCACTACTGCAACAACGCCCAGGTCGAGCTCGACGCCTTCGGCGCGGCGGTGACGGACTGGGAGCGCTTCCGGGGGTTCGAGCGGCTCTAGCCGCCGCCGCGATGGCCGCGCCCGCGACCGACGCGCGCTCGCTCGAGACCGTCTTCGCGGCGGTCCGCTCGCAGACGGCCTTCGAGGAGACCGTCGACCGGCTCGCGACGGCGATCAAGCTCGGGCTGCTCGCCCCGGGAACGCGCCTGCCGCCGGAGCGCGAGCTGTGCGCGCACCTGGGGATCGCGCGCTCGACGCTGCGCCAGGCGCTGACCGCGCTGACCGAGAGCGGCCTGCTCTATGCGGTGCGCGGGCGCGGCGGCGGCACCTTCGTCGCCGACCCGCTGCCGCCCGCCGACGCCCCGTCCCCGGAGCTGCTGGCGACCTGGCGCGAGGCCTGCGACATGCGCCTGGCCATCGAGCTCGCCGTCGCCGCGCTGGCGGCCGAGCGCGCCGAGCCGGTCGCCCTCGAGCCGCTCGCGATCCTCGTCACGCAGATGGACGACCTCGTCGACCAGTACGACGCCTATCGCCAGGCGGACGTGCGCTTCCACATCGGGCTGGCCGAGGCCACCGGCAGCGCGCGGCTGGTCGCAGCGGCGACCGAGTCCCAGGGCGAGATGACCGATCTCATCTCCCACATCCCGCATCCGCCCGAGGTCCTCGCGCACTCGAACGCCCAGCACGCCAAGCTGCTGAACGCCGTGCGCACGCACGACGTGCCACGCGCGCTGGGGATCGTGGCCGACCACCTGCACGGCACCGAGCACATCCTGGCGGGCCTCATGCAGGGCGCCTGAGCGGGCCGCGATCCCCGCATCCACCAGGTTCTGCACGGTTCGTGGCATCTGCCGCTTGACTTCCGTCCTGGGCGCTCCGTAGATTCGCCCGACTCCTAGAGGACGGGGAGTCAGACCATTTGGCGGTCCACTCGCCGTCCCACCGGAGCGCACGGTTCGTTCGCCCACATACCGCACTTCTTTGAGAGGGGAAAGCGCGTGTCCGCAGCAGACACCCAGCAGCTCCAGGACGCCGACGAGCGGCGCCTGGCCGAGATGGGCTACAAGCAGGAGCTCAACCGCGGCTGGAGCGGGTTCCAGAACTTCGCGATCTCGTTCACGATCATCTCGGTCCTGGCGGGCTGCTTCACGACCTACTACCAGGCGTGGAACAACGGCGGCCCGATCGCCATCTCCTGGGGCTGGCCGATCATCTCGGCCTTCATCCTCGTCATCGCCTTCTGCATGGCCGAGCTGGCGTCCGCCTACCCGACCGCAGGCGGGATCTACTGGTGGGCCTCGAAGCTCGGCGGCCCGGGCTGGGGCTGGTTCACGGGCTGGTTCAACCTGCTCGGGCTGGTCGCGATCTTCGCGTCCGTGGACTACTTCGCCGGCCAGTTCCTGCGCGTCGTCCTGGGGCTCTACAACGTCGACATCTTCGGCATCAACTTCGCCGACGCGAACCCCACCACGGCGCTGCAGCAGACGTTCCTGCTGTTCGCGATCCTGCTCGTGCTGCACGTGATCATCAACATCGCGGGCAGCCACCTGGTCGCGATGCTCAACGGCATCTCGGTGTGGTGGCACGTGCTGGGCGTCGTGGTGATCGTCGGGATCCTGATCTTCGCCCCGTCGAAGCACGCGACCTTCCACAACGTCTTCACCCAGACCCAGAACAACTCCGGCTTCAGCTCGTCGATGTTCTGGTGGTACGTGCTCCCGCTCGGCTTCCTGCTGACGCAGTACACGATCACCGGCTTCGACGCCTCGGCCCACATCTCCGAGGAGACCAAGGGCGCCGCGATGTCGGCGCCGCGCGGCATCTGGCAGTCGGTCTTCTACTCGGCGATCGCCGGCTACATCGTGCTGCTGGCGATCACCTTCGCGGCATGGAACACGAAGGCGGTCAACGACGGCGGCGGAACCGTGTTCGCGGTCTTCGAGAGCGCGATGACGAGCGCCTGGACCAAGATGATCCTCATCATCTGCTTCATCGGCCAGTTCTTCTGCGGGATGAGCTGTCTGACCAGCGCCTCGCGCATGACCTACGCGTTCAGCCGCGACGGCGCGGTGCCGGGCTGGAGGCTCTGGAGCAAGGTCAACCAGCGCAAGATCCCGTTCAACGCCGTGATCTTCGCCGCCGTGATCGCGCTGATCCTCACGCTGCCCGCGCTGAAGGGCAACAAGGACGGCGTCACGGTGGCGTTCACCGCCGTGGTGTCGATCGGCGTGATCGGCCTCTACGTCTGCTGGGGGATCCCGATCTACCTGCGCTGGCGGATGGGCGACAAGTTCGAGGCCGGGCCGTGGAACCTGGGCAACCGCTACAAGTGGATGGCGCCGATCTCGCTGCTCGAGATCCTGATCGTCGTCGTCATCTACTTCAACGTGCCGTTCAGCTCCCAGGGTGTGCCGTGGGAGAGCGACTTCAACTGGTCGCTGTTCAACTACACACCCGTCGTGACGGGCGGCCTTGCCCTGGCGATCGGCATCTGGTGGTGGGTGAGCGCGCACAAGTGGTTCACCGGGCCACGGCACACGATCGAGGAGATCGACACCGAGATCGGCGCGCCGCCGCCGCACCCCGAAGCGCCGTAGGCCCGCGCACGACGTCGCGGCGCTCCGGCCGGCCCACGCTCCGGGGGCCGGCCGGTCGCCAGGCGCCCGGCGCCACAATGGCATGACCTGCAGACCTTTCGTGCGAGACTGCACCGCATGAGCGACACCCTCACCGTTCTCGAGCCCGCGACCGCGCAGCCGCTGCAGACGCTGGCGCGCGCGGGCGCCGAGGACGCCGACGCGGCCGTCGAGCGCGCTGCCGCGGCCCTCCCGGCCTGGCGCGCGCTGGCGCCCGGCGCGCGCGCCGGGATCCTGCGCGACCTCGCGGAGGCGCTCGCCGCCCAGCACGAGGAGCTCGCGGTGCTCGAGGCGCGCAACGCCGGCAAGCCGATCACCTCCGCGCGCGGCGAGATCGGGATGGTCGTCGACACCTTCCGCTACTACGCCGGTGCGCCCGAGCGGCTGCTCGGCGACACGCTCCCCGTCGCAGGCGGCGTCGCGATGACCTTCCGCGAGCCGATCGGCGTCGTCGCGCTGATCACCCCGTGGAACTTCCCGCTGGCGATCGCCTCGTGGAAGCTCGCGCCCGCGCTCGCGGCGGGCAACACCGTCGTGCTCAAGCCCGCCGAGCTCACGCCGCTCACCGCGCTGCGCTTCGCGCAGATCGCGCGCGAGGCCGGCGTCCCCGACGGCGTCGTGAACGTCGTCGTCGGCCCTGGGCGCACGGTCGGCCAGCGCCTGGTCGAGCACCCCGCCGTCGGGAAGGTCGCCTTCACCGGCTCCACGGAGGTCGGCGCCGCGATCGCCGCGGCCGCCGCCGGCACGATCAAGCGCGTGACGCTGGAGCTCGGCGGGAAGTCGGCGAACATCGTGTTCGCCGACGCCGACGTGGCCTCGGCGGCCGCCGCGGCGCCAAGCGCCGTCTTCGACAACGCCGGCCAGGACTGCTGTGCGCGCTCGCGCATCCTCGTCGAGGAGCCGGTGCTCGACGAGTTCCTCGCCGGCCTTGACGAGGCGGTCCGCGCGATCCGCGTCGGCGACCCGCTCGACGAGGCGACCGTGATGGGCCCGCTGATCTCCGCCGGGCACCGCGAGACCGTTGCCTCGTTCCTCGACGACAGCGCTCCGGTCGCGATCCGCGGCAGCGCCCCCGACGGCCCGGGCTACTGGTTCGCCCCCACCGTCCTGTGCCCGGTCGACCCGGCGGCGCGACCGGCCACCGAGGAGATCTTCGGGCCGATCGCGTGCGTCATCCCGTTCCGCGGCGAAGAGGAGGCGATCCGCCTGGCCAACGACACGATCTACGGCCTGTCGGGCTCGGTCTGGACGCGGGACGGCGCGAAGGCGCTGCGCGTCGCGCGCGCGCTCGAATCCGGGAACCTCTCGATCAACTCGAACAGCTCGGTGCGCGTCACCACGCCGTTCGGGGGCTTCAAGCAGTCCGGGTACGGGCGCGAGCTCGGCCCGCACGCGCTCGACCACTACACCGAGGTCAAGACCGTCTACTTCCGCACGGAGGAGAGCTGATGGCCGGACGTCTGGAGGGCAAGGTCTGCGTCGTCACCGGCGCGAGCGGCGGGATCGGCTCCGCCACCGTGGAGGCCTTTCGCCGCGAGGGCGCCACCGTCGTCGGGGCCGACCTGCAGGCCGGCGCCCCCGGTGACCTCGCGCTCGAGGTCGACGTCACGAGCGATGAGGGCGTGCGCGAGCTGTACGCACGCGTGCGTCGGGAGCTGGGCGCGATCCACGTGCTGTTCAACAACGCGGGCATCTCGCCGCCGGACGACGACTCGATCCTCACCACCGGGCTCGACGCCTGGCAGCGCGTCCAGGACGTGAACCTCAAGTCGGTCTACCTGTGCTGCCGGCACGGCATCCCCCACCTGCTCGCGAACGAGGGGCCGCTGCGCGGGTCGGTCATCAACACCGCCTCGTTCGTCGCGACGCTCGGCGCCGCCACCTCGCAGATCTCCTACACGGCCTCCAAGGGCGGGGTGCTGGCGATGTCGCGCGAGCTGGGCGTGCAGTTCGCGCGCGAGGGCGTCCGCGTCAACGCGCTCTCCCCGGGGCCCGTCGACACCCCGCTGCTGCGCGAGCTGTTCGCCAAGGACCCCGAGCGCGCGGCGCGCCGGCTCGTGCACGTGCCGATGGGCCGCTTCGGGCGCGCCGAGGAGATGGCGAGCGCGGTCGTGTTCCTCGCCTCCGACGAGTCGTCGTTCATCACCGCCGCCAACTTCCTCGTCGACGGCGGGATCAGCGGGGCGTACGTCACGCCGCTCGGCGACCCGGCCTAGAACCGGCGTTCCGAGACCGGTTCCAGGCCGCGGGCTGCCGACGAGCCGCCCCGCCGTCCGCGCAGGACCGGTCAGTCCCCGGAGTCGTACCGGAACGAGATCCCCAGGCGCACCCGATAGGCCGCGACGCCGCCGTCCTCGATCGTGAGGTCCTGGCGGATGACCTCGGCGATGCGCAGGTCGCGCACCGTCTTGGCGGCGGTCTCGACAGCGGCCTTGGCCGCCGCCTCCCAGGACTCGCTGCTGACGCCGATCACCTCGGTTACGCGATACACGCTGTCGGCCATGCCGGCTCCTCTCGTCGTGGGCCCCGACTCTCGCAGATCCGCGGCCGCGCAGCCAGCCGCGCGCGATCAGCCGGTGCGGCCCATGACCGTCGCGAGGTACCCCGCCTCACCGAGCGCCTCGAGCACGCGCGCCGCGTGGTCGGGCCCGCGGGTCTCGAGCACGAGCTGGACGCCCGTCTCGCGCACATGCAGCTGCACCCCCTCGCGCACGTGCTCCACGTCGATCAGGTTGGCGCCGGCATCCCCGATGGCGACGAGCAGGCGCGCGAGACCCCCTGGCCGGTCGGGCACGCGCGTGAAGACGACGAGCCGGCGCCCAGCGCGGCTCTCGTGCAGGCGGGCGACCGCCGCGAGCAGCCCGGCGTCGACATTCCCGCCGCTCAGCACGACGCATGTCGTGCCGTGCCGCGCCGGCGCGACGGCGCCGGTCATGAGCGCCGCCACGCCGACGGCGCCCCCGCCCTCGACGACGAGCTTGGCGCGCTCCGGCAGCAGCACCATGGCCTCGGCGATGTCGTCCTCGCCGACCGTGACGACCCCGTCGAGCCATGCCGCGACGAGCGGCAGCGTCAGGTCGCCGGGCCGGCGCAGCGCGATGCCGTCGGCGATCGTCGTGGCGGCCTCGACCTCGACCGGGGCGCCGGCCGCCAGCGAGGGCGGGAAGGCCGCGATGACCTCGGCCTGCACCCCGATCACCTCGACCTCGGGGCGGGCGCTCTTCACCGCGATCGCGGTGCCCGAGGCGAGCCCCCCGCCCCCGACGGGGACGACGACGCGCGCGAGCTGCGGCACCTGCTCGAGCAACTCGAGGCCGAGGGTCCCCTGGCCGGCGATGACGTCCGGGTCGTCGAAGGGATGGATGAACGCCATGCCGCGCTCGCTCGCGCGCTCGCGCGCCTGCGCGACGCACGCGTCGACCGTCTGGCCGCCGGTCAGCACCGTCGCGCCCAGGCTGCGACAGCCCTCGATCTTCCCGATCGGAGCGTCGGGCGGCATCACGACCTCGCACGGGACGCCGAGCTGGCGCGCCGCGAATGCGACGGCGCGCGCGTGATTGCCGGCGCTGCCGGCGATGACGCCGCGCTGCGCGCGCTCGCCGAGTGCGGCGAGCTTGGCGATGGCGCCCCGGACCTTGAAGGAGCCCGTGCGCTGCAGGCTCTCGGCCTTCAGCACGACGTCGCCGCCGCCGGCCTGCTCGGACAGGGCCCACGAGTCGAGCACCGGCGTGCGCCTGACGACCTGCGCCACCTCTGCGCGCACGCGCTCGATGTCGCGGGCGCTGACCTGGGTCGACGCCATCGCTCAGTCCGGCAGCGCAACGACCGCGTCGATCTCGACGTCGGCGCCGACCGGAAGCGCCGCGACGCCGACGGTCGTCCGCGCCGGCGGGGCACCCGGGAAGAACGCCGCGTAGGCGGCGTTGACCGCGGCGAAGGTCCCGAGGTCGGTGACGAAGATCCCGCAGCGAACGGCGTCGGAGAGCTGCGCGCCGGCCGCCTCGCAGACGGCCGCAAGGTTCTGAAGGCAGCGCGTCGTGCGGTCGGCGATCGTGCCCTCGACGAGCGTGCCCGTGTGCGGGTCCAGTGGCGTCTGCCCCGAGCAGAAGAGCAGCCCGCCGGCCTTGACGGCGTGGCTGTAGGGGCCGAGCGCGGCGGGGGCGCCGGTCGCGGTCACGGGCTCACGGTGGTGGGACACGGCGGGGCTCCTCCCTAGAGGTCTGTTCAGCGAACCTTTGCGCCGCGATCCTCGCAGGCCGCGCGCGCGGCGGCAACCGAACGGCTACTCCCGCCCGCGTCGTGCGCTAGCGTCAGGGCGATGCACGCTCGCCGCCTCCCGGCGTTCCTCGCCGGGATCGTCCTCGCGCTCGCCGGGGCGGCGGTTCTTCCGGTGGCGGCCGGGGCGGCGCTGGGCACCACGTCGTGCGGCGGCGGCTTCCTGTGCGGCTCGCTGGACGCCCCACTCGACCACTCGGGCGCCCAGCCCGGAACCGTGACGCTGCAGTACGCGCGCCTGCCGGCCGCCTCGGCGCCGACGACGAACGCGATCGTCGGCCTCGCCGGTGGTCCCGGGCAGGCCGCGCTCCCGCTCGCGGGGTCCTTCGCCGCGGACCTGGGAGCCTTCGATGCGCGCAACGACCTGCTCGTCTTCGACCAGCGCGGGACGGGCGCGTCGGGCGCGCTGAGCTGCGCCGCCTTCGGCAACCTGGGTCCGACGACCGCAGCGTCGGTGCGTGCCTGCGCGCAAGAGCTCGGCGCGCCGCGCGGCTTCTACCGCAGCGTGGACAGCGCGGACGACCTCGAGACGCTGCGCGTCGCCGGCGGCTACGACAAGCTCATCCTCTACGGGGTCTCCTACGGGACGAAGGTCGCGCTCGCCTACGCCGCCCGCTACCCCGACCACGTCGCGGCCCTGATCCTCGACTCGGTCGTCCCGCTCGACGGCCCTGACCCGTTCAGCCGCCCATCGTTCGCCGCCGTTCCGCGCGTGCTGCGCGAGCTGTGCGCGAACGGCGCCTGCAAGGCCGCCACCAAGAACCCTCGCGCAGACCTCGTTGCCCTCGTCGCGCACCTGGAGCGCCACGCGCTGCGCAGCACGATCACCTCGCCGAACGGCGGGCGGCTGCACGTCACGCTCACCGCGATCGGGCTCTGGCAGGTGCTGCTGGCGGGCGACCTGAACCCAGCCCTGCGCGCCGAGCTGCCCGGCGCGATGCGCGCCGCGCTGCTGGGCGATCCCACCCCGATCCTGCGCCTGCGTGCGCGCGCCGCCGGGCTGTCCGGAACCGCGGGCGCGCGCGCCGCGCCGACGGTGCGCGCCGCCGCCGCAGACCAGTCCGACGCGCTCTTCGCCGCCACGCGCTGCGAGGAGACCCCGTTCCCCTGGGACCGCGCAGCCGGCGCCGCCACGCGCGAGGTGCAGGCCCGCGCGGCTGCGGCCCGCCTGCCCGCGTCGACGTTCGCCCCGTTCGGGCGGGAGGTCGCACTGGACGCGAGCGTCATGCCCCTGTGCGCGGCGTGGCCGGATGCCTCGCCCGCGCCCGCGAGCCACGGACCGCTGCCAAACGTCCCGACGCTCGTCCTGACGGGTGCCGCCGACCTGCGCACGCCCGTCGAGCAGGCGCGCGCGGCCGTGGCGACGATCCCCGACGCCCAGGTCGACGTGGTCGCCCAGACCGGGCACTCGGTGCTCGGCAGCGACCTCGGCGGGTGCGCGGCCAAGACGCTCGCGGCCTTCGCGGCCGGCACGACCGTCGCCTGCACGCCGGACCCCTCGCCGATCACGCCCACCCCGATGCCGCCGCGCACGCTCGGCGCGCTCCCCGGCCCCGACAGGGCGGCCAAGACGCTCGCCGCGGTGCGCGCGACGATCGATGATGTGCGCCGGCAGCTGATCGGGGACGCGATCGCCGCGGAGCGCTCGATCACCCCCGGCTCGCGCACCGGCGGGCTGCGCGGCGGGGTCGCCACGGTCGAGGGGGGCTTCATCACCTTCCACCGGGTCTCCTATGTCCCCGGGGTGCGCGTCTCCGGCACGTACGCCACGAGCCTCGCCGGCGCGACGGCCGGGGTCTCGCACCTCGCGGTCACCGGCCCCGCGGCGGCGAAGGGTACGATCACGATCGACGCCAGCGGCACGATCACGGGCAACCTCGGCGGCCGCAGCATCAACGCGCACACGGCGGGCGCCCGCAGTGCCCTGCTGCAGCTGCGGCGCGGGCTCGCCGTCCCGGCGTTCGCTGACCCGGCATTGCGCGTGCCGTAGCGTTCCGGGCGTGCCGAACGCCCTCGCTGCGGAGACCTCCCCCTACCTTCTCCAGCACGCCGAGAACCCCGTCGACTGGCTGCCGTGGGGCGACGAGGCGCTCGCGCGGGCGCTCGAGCGCGACCGGCCCCTGCTCGTCTCGATCGGCTACTCGGCGTGCCACTGGTGCCATGTGATGGAGCGCGAGAGCTTCGAGGACCCGCAGGTCGCGGCGCTCATGAACGAGCGCTTCGTCTGCGTCAAGGTCGATCGCGAGGAGCGGCCCGACGTCGACGCGCTGTACATGGAGGCCGTCCAGGCGATGACCGGCCAGGGCGGGTGGCCGCTGAACGTGTTCCTCACCCCCGGCCAGCTCCCGTTCTACGGCGGCACGTACTTCCCGCCGGCGCCGCGCGGCGGCATGCCCTCGTGGACGCAGGTGCTCACCGCGGTCGCCGAGGCCTGGGACGAGCGCCGCGCGGAGATCGCCGCCGACGCGGGACGCATCGTCGCGCGCCTGCGCGGTGGGGCGACCCTCGAGCCGAGCGCCGCGGCGATCGTCGACGCCGAGCGCGATGCGGCCGTCGACCGGCTGCGAGCGCTCTTCGACAGCGTCCACGGAGGCTGGGGAAACGCGCCGAAGTTCCCGGCCGCCTCGGTGATCGAGTTCCTGCTCGCGCGCGGCGAGCACGCGATGGCCCTGCAGACGCTGCGCTCGATGGCCTCGGGCGGCATCTACGACCAGGTCGGCGGAGGCTTCGCCCGGTACAGCGTCGACGCGGCCTGGACCGTGCCGCACTTCGAGAAGATGCTGTACGACAACGCGCTGCTCGCGCGCGCCTACCTGCACGGCTGGCTGGCCAGCGGCGACGCGGTGCTGCGTCGCACCTGCGAGGAGACGCTCGACTGGGCGCTGCGCGAGCTGCGCGCACCTGAAGGCGGCTTCTACAGCGCGCTGGACGCCGACTCCGAGGGCGCCGAGGGCCGCTTCTACGTGTGGGGCGCCGGCGAGCTCATCGCCGCCCTGGGCCCCGATGCGGAGGCGGCGTTGGCCTGGTTCGGCGTCACAGACAAGGGCAACTTCCCCGAGGGCCGGGCGGCCAGCGGGGAGGCCGCAAACGTCCTGGAGTCGCGCGGGCCGGAGCCCGCGCCTGCCGTGCGCGAGCGCATCCGCGCGCGCCTGCTCGAGGTGCGCGAGCGCCGCGTGCGTCCCGGCACCGACGACAAGTGCCTTGCGAGCTGGAACGCGCTGATGCTCGCCGCGCTGGCCGACGCGGGCGCGGCGCTCGAGCGGCCCGACTACCTGGACGCCGCGCGCGAGACGGCGCGCTTCCTGCTCGAAACGCTGCGCGACGGCGACGGGCGCCTCATGCGCACCTACAGCCGCGGGCGCGCCCGGCTCCCCGCCTACCTCGAGGACCACGCGTTCCTGCTCGAGGGCCTGCTCGCGCTCTACGAGGCGACCTTCGAGGAGGCGTGGTTCGAGGCAGCCCGCGCGGCCGCTGACGAGGTGCTCGCACGCTTCACCGACGCCGAGCGCGGCGGCTTCTTCTCCACGGCCGACGACGCCCCCGCGCTCGTCGCGCGGCGCAAGGAGCTCGAGGACACGCCGATCCCCTCGGGCGGCGCGAGCGCGGCGCTCGGGCTGCTGCGCCTCGCCCTGCTCACCGGCGAGGACCGCTACGAGGAGGCGGCGCTGGGCCACCTCCGGCTCGTGCACGAGCTCGCGCCGCGCTACCCGACGGCCTTCGGCCACACGCTGCAGGCGATCGACCTGCACCTCGGGCCCAGCCGCGAGGTCGCGATCGTCGGCGCAGGAGCCGAGGAGCTCGAGCGGGTCGTGCGTCGTGCGCTGCACCCCCGGCTCGTGCTCGCCGGCACGCGGGCCGCTCCCGATCCCGCGCCCCGGTCGCACGTCGCGCTGCTGGCGGGCCGCGTTCCAGTCGACGGACGGGCGACCGCATACGTCTGCGAGCGATTCGCCTGCCGCGCCCCCGTGACCGATCCGGCCGCGCTGGCCGTACTCCTCGAGGGCGGTGCCTGAGCCCTCGCTACCCTGCCTTGCCGACGTCCGCCGACCACGAAGCCCGCCGCCGATGAGCCGCCTCCTCACCGTCTCCGCCGGACCGCGCGCGAAGTGGCTGGTGCTCGCGCTGTGGCTGGTCGTCGTCTTCGCCGCCGGCGCACTCCAGCTGCCCAGCCGCTTCGACAAGATCCAGCGCAACGACTCGGCCTCGTTCCTGCCGGGCAAGGCCGAGTCCACGAAGGCGCTGGCGGCACAGAAGAAGCTCCAGGCCGGCAAGGAGCAGGTCACGATGGTCGTGGTGTACCGCCGAGCCGGCGGGCTGACGGCCGCCGACCGGGCGCACATCGCCAGCGACCGCCGGACGCTCAACGCGCTCTCCCTGCCCGCAACCCATCCGTTCTCGCCGCCGCAGTTCTCCAAGGACGGCACGGGCGCGCTGCTGCTGGCGAACATCGACACGAACGGCGTCGGGACGACCATCTCCAAGCCCGTCGAGAAGGTCCGTTCGATCGTCAGCAACCCCGGCGGCGGGCTGCAGGTGAAGGTGACCGGCTCCGCGGGCTTCTCCGCCGACGCGATCAAGGTCTTCCAGGGCATCAACGGGGCGCTCGCCGCGGCGGCGTTCTCGCTCGTGATCCTGCTGCTGATCATCATCTACCGCAGCCCCGTCTTCTGGCTGATCCCGATCACGGCGGTGGGGTTCGCCGAGCTGACAAGCCGCTCGCTCGGCTACCTGATCGCGAAGTCCGGGGTCACGATCAATGGCCAGGCCTCCTCGATCCTGTCCGTGCTGGTGCTCGGCGCCGGCACCGACTACGCGCTGCTGCTCGTCGCGCGCTACCGCGAGGAGCTGCGCCGCGAGCCGAACCGCCATGTCGCGATGGCCACCGCGCTGCGGGCCGCGGGCCCGGCGATCGTGGCCTCGGCGGTCACCGTGATGCTCGCGCTGCTGTGCCTGACGTTCGCCGACGTCAACGGCACCGCCGGCCTGGGGCCGATCGGCGCGCTGGGGATCGCGGTCGCGATGGTCTCGATGCTGACACTGCTCCCGGCGCTGCTGACGATCTTCGGCCGCTGGCCGTTCTGGCCCTTCATCCCGCACGTCGGGGATGAGGGCGCGACGGCGATGCACGGCCCGTGGCGGCGAATCGGCGAACGCATCGCACGGCGTCCGCGGCCCGTCTGGATCGGCGCCGTGCTGCTCCTGCTCGTGATGGCGCTGGGGCTGCTGAAGTACAACGACCGGCTCACGCAGGGCGACTCGTTCCGCGGCTCGGTCGAGTCGGTGCAGGGCCAGAAGCTGCTGTCCGAGTCGTTCCCGAGCGGCGCGAACGCCCCGACGAGCGTCATCGTGCCCGACGCGGCCAAGGTGCCGGCGGTGGCGGCGGCGCTGCGCGGCGTGGACGGGGTCGCCTCGGTGCGCACCGCGGCCAGCGGGCCCTCGGGCACGGAGCTCAGCGTCGTTCTGCGGCCGGATCCCTACTCGACCGCCGCCTTCGGCCTCGTGCCGGACCTGCGCACGGCGGTGCGGGCCGCGGGCGGCCCGGGGGTGCTCGTCGGCGGGCCGACCGCGATCGAGCACGATGTCCGCCACTACACGGCGCGCGACACGCGGCTGCTCATCCCGCTCGTGCTCCTCGTCGTCTTCCTCGTCCTCATAGCCCTGCTGCGTGCCGTGCTCGTGCCGGTCCTGCTGATCGGCACCGTGATCCTCTCGCTGGCGGCCGCGCTCGGGGTCGGCTACGTCGTGTCGGACTGGGTCTTCGGCTTCGCCGGCGCGGACACCTCGCTGCCGCTCTACGCGTTCGTGTTCCTCGTCGCCCTGGGCATCGACTACAACATCTTCCTCATGACGCGCGTGCGCGAGGAGACGTTGCACTACGGCACGCGCGCGGGGATGATCCGCGGCCTGGCCATGACCGGCGGGGTGATCACCGCGGCCGGCATCGTGCTCGCCGGCACGTTCGCGGTGCTCGGCGTGCTGCCGCTCGTGTTCCTCACCGAGCTGGGGTTCGTGATCGCCTTCGGCGTGCTGCTGGACACGTTCCTCGTGCGCTCGGTGCTCGTCCCGGCGCTCGTGCTGGACATCGGGCCGCACGTCTGGTGGCCCTCGCGACTGGCGCACGAGGGCGAGCCCGGCGGCCTGGAGCCCGAGGCCGAGCGCGACGAGCTGCGCGAGCCCGTCCACGCCTGACCGACCACGCCCGCCCGGCCAGGTATGGTCGGCGTCGTGATCCGCCGCGCCGCACCCGCCGCCGCCGCGCTCGCGGCCGCGGCCGCGCTCGCCGCGCCGCTCGCCGCCAGGGCCGCGAGCCTGCAGGCGGGCGCCGCCTGCTACATCGAAAAGCAGCCGATGCAGCTCGCCGGGAGCGGCTTCGGCGCGCAGGATCCGATCACGCTGACCGGCCCGCAGATCTTCGCCTCCGGCAGCGCCGACGGGACCGGCGCGTTCACGGCGACGATCGCCGCTCCGCTGCTCGGAACGATCTCCCCCGCCGCGAAGACGTTCACGATCACCGCGGCCGACGGCACGTCAGGGGCGAGCACGTCGGTCGACGTGCAGGTCGCGACCTTCACGTTCGGCACGTCCGCGGGCGTCAAGGCACCCCAGGCGCGCCGCACTTGGAGCTTCAGCGGCTTCCTGCAGGAGCCGGGCAAGCCGATCTACGGGCACTTCCGCCACGCGGGCCGCACGTACGCGAACTACCGCTTCGGGGTGCCGCAGGCGCCGTGCGGCACGCTGACCGTGC
>Ga0335069_10007309_pt1 | contig 15963 bp, 12 predicted proteins | sample Lox_Sample_11_FD_206714 | JGI IMG/M metagenome (GOLD analysis project Ga0335069, IMG submission 206714) | Soil microbial communities from Loxahatchee National Wildlife Refuge, Florida, United States - Lox_Sample_1.1 | ecosystem: Environmental > Terrestrial > Soil > Wetlands | place: USA... | reverse complement strand
CGGCACGGCGCCGGTCAGCGCCGGCACGACCGCCTGCCTCGCCGCCGTGACGCCGCCGGCGCCGCAGGTCACGGTCAGCCTGTCGCAGACGACGGTCACCGTCGGTGAGAGCGCGACGCTGAGCTGGACCGCGACCGACGCCGAGGGCTGCACCGCGAGCGGCGCGTGGAGCGGCACCGAGCTCACGAGCGGCACGCTGCCGCTGACGCCGGCCGCCGCCGGCACGCTGACCTACACGCTGAGCTGCACCGGCACCGGCGGCTCGGCCGCCGGCTCGGCGACCCTGACCGTCGACGCCGCCCCGCCCGCCCTCGGCGGCAGCGGTGGTGGTGGCGGCGGTGGCGCCGCCGATCTCGCGACCGTCGCGCTCGGCGCGCTCTTCGGCCTCGCCGCGCGCCGCCGCCGTGGCGCGACGCGCGCGGGCGCGCCCGCCGGTTAGCCCGGCCACCGCTACACTACGGACCCCGTCGCCGCCGAGGTCCGTGATGCCGCTGCCCCCGCCTCCCTGCCCGCCCCGCGCCGGCGCACGCCGGCCCGCCGCGCACGCGGTCCGCTGAGGCGATGGCCGACACGCCGGCCGACCGGCCGCGGGCCCGGTCGCTGCGCCCGCTCGCGGCGCTCCGGCCCTTCGTCCGGCCGTACCGCGCGCGGGTCGTGCTCGCGCTCGCGGCGCTCGTGATCGCGGCCGCGGCGATGCTGGCGCTGCCGGTGGCGCTGCGCCAGCTCATCGACCACGGGCTCGCCGCGCAGAGCGCGACGACCATCAACCGCTACTTCGTCGGCTTCCTGGCGGCGGCGGTCGCCTTCGGCGGCTTCGCGGCGCTGCGCTTCTACCACGTGACCTGGATCGGCGAGCGCGTGGTCGCGGACCTGCGCGACGCCGTCTACCGGCGCGTGATCCGCATGGACCCGACCTTCTACGAGGTCACGCGCACGGGCGAGGTGCTGTCGCGCCTGACCACCGACACGACGCTGGTGCAGTCGATCGCGGGCTCCTCGCTGTCGATCGCGCTGCGCTCGACGCTGAGCCTCGTCGGCGCGCTCGTGATGCTGGCGCTGACCAGCCCCAAGCTGACGCTCGCGCTCGCGCTCCTGCTGCCGCCCGTGATCGTGCCGCTGATCGCGGTCGGCCGCAGCGTGCGGCAGCTGTCGCGCGACGCGCAGGACCGGGTCGCCGACTCGAGCGGCCTCGCCGGCGAGACGCTGAACGCGGTGCAGACCGTGCAGGCCTACACGCTCGAGGAGCTGCAGAGCCGCCGCTTCGGGCGCGCGGTCGAGGCGAGCTTCGACACCGGCATCCGCCGCACGCGGATCCGCGCGCTCTTGACGGCGCTCGGCACCACGCTCGTGTTCGGCGCGATCACGGTGGTGCTGTGGCTCGGCGCGCACGAGGTGCTCGCCGGGCGCATGAGCGGCGGTCAGCTCGGCCAGTTCCTGCTGTACGCGGTCTACGTCGGCGCCTCGGCCGCGGCGCTGTCGGAGACCTGGGGCGAGGTGCAGCGCGGCGCCGGCGCCATGGAGCGGCTGTCGGAGCTGCTCGAGGCCGAGCCCGCGATCGCGGTTCCGGCAGCACCTGCGCGGCTGCCGCCCGGCCGGCAGCGGCAGATCCGCTTCGAGCACGTGACGTTCCGCTATCCGTCGCGCCCGGAGAGCGCCGCCCTCGACGACTTCTCGCTCGCGATCGCGGCCGGCGAGACGGTCGCGCTGGTCGGCCCCTCCGGCGCCGGCAAGAGCACCGCCTTCCAGCTGCTGCTGCGCTTCTACGACCCGGCGAGCGGCCGCCTCACGATCGACGGCGTCGACGCGGCCCGCCTCGCGCCCGAGGAGCTCCGGGCGCAGATTGCGCTGGTGCCGCAGGACACCGTGCTGTTCGGCGCGAGCGCGCGCGAGAACATCGGCTACGGGCGGCCGGGGGCGAGCGACGCCGAGATCGTGGCCGCGGCCGAGGCGGCCGCGGCCGACGGCTTCCTGCGGGCGCTGCCCGAGGGCTACGACACCTTCCTCGGCGAGCGTGGCCTGCGGCTCTCCGGCGGCCAGCGCCAGCGGCTCGCGATCGCGCGCGCGATCCTCAAGGACCCGCCGATCCTGCTGCTCGACGAGGCGACCAGCGCGCTCGACGCCGAGAGCGAGCGGCTGGTGCAGCAGGCGCTGGAGCGGCTGATGCGCGGCCGCACGACGATCATCATCGCGCACCGGCTCGCGACCGTGCTGAAGGCCGACCGCATCGTCGTGCTCGACCACGGCCGCATCGTCGGCAGCGGCACGCACGCCGAGCTCACGGCCGGCAACGCGCTGTACGCGCGGCTCGCGGCGCTGCAGTTCAGCGCGCCCGAGCTCGCCTGAGCACGCTCAGGGCACGCGCGCGATCACCTCGAGCACCGGCGGCGTCAGCATGCGCGTCTCCGGGCGCGCCTCGGCGGCGCGGACCGCGGCGATGAGCTCATGCGCCTCGGGCGCGCTCATCAGGCCGAGCTCGACGAAGCGCGCCGAGCCGACCTCGACGTAGGCGACCGGCCAGGCCCAGAACGGGTCGTCGGGCGCGATGAACTCGACGTGCAGGCGCGTGCCCTCGATGCGAAAGCCCGCCTCGATGAGCTGGCCGAGGAGGCTGCGGCCGACGTCCGGCTCGCCGCCCTCGGCGCGCCAGCTCGCGATCACCTGGCCGACGAAGCGCTCGTGCGGCGGGCACGGCGGCGACAGCGCCCAGGCGCGGTAGTCGAGGTACTCGTGGAACACCGCGACGCCGCCCGGGCGCAGCGCCGCGCGGATGCGAGCGAGCACCGCGCGCGGGTCGCTGACGAAGCACAGCAGCCAGCGGCACCACGCGGCGTCGGCGCCGGCCACGCCGAACTCGCCGCTGACCACGTCGGTCTCGCGCACCTCGAGCTGCGCGAGCCCGCGCGCCGCGGCGCGCGCGACGAGCGCATCGAGGAAGCGCCGCGAGCGCTCGAGCGCGACCACCCGGCCGCTGCGGCCGACGATCTCGGCGAGGTCGAGCGCCGCGTAGCCGGGGCCCGCGCCGACGTCGAGCACGGTCTGGCCGGGGCCGAGCCGGGCGCGGCGCCAGGCCTCGAGCACGCGCGCGCGCCACAGCCGGTGCTGCAGCCCGAGCCGCTCGAGCTCGGCGTCGTGGGTGCCGAGCAGGTAGTCGCGTTCCGCCATGGCCCCCGCCTCCCGCCGCCACCGGGTCCCGGTGCAGCGCGCGCGACCTTACCGGACGGGCCCGGCCGGCCACAATCCGAAAGCTGCGCTCCGGCAGGGCCTGCGGGTCGGTTCAGTTTTTCTGAATCGACGGGCAGCGCTTCGAAATCGCAGCGGGCGCGCGCGGCGCAACCTTGCGTCCATGCCCGCCGGGCACCGGGACCGCCACCAGGGTCCCGGCACCCGCGGAACCGGACCGAACCAGACTGCCGAAGGAGCCCGCCATGAACCTCAACGCCCTGCGCCCCGTCGAACTGATCGCCGCCACGCTCGTCTCAGCCGTGGTCCTGCTGGTCGCCATCGCGCCCTCGCTGGTCGCCGCCCCTGCCGGCGCCACGGCGCCGGCGGTGCCCGGGGCCGCCGACGCCGGTATAGAGTGCCCGCTGTCGCCCGAGGCGCGCCTCGCCTGAGGCGCGCAGACGGAGGGACCATGACCGAGACGCGATCGCGGCGGGCGCCCCGGCCCGCCGCCCGCCGCCGCCCCGGCGCGGCGATCCGCCGGCTGCCGCTCGGCAGCCTGCGGGTGTTCGTCGCGGTCGCCGAGCACCTGAGCTTCACGCGCGCGGCCGACGCCCTCGGCGTCACCACGAGCGCGGCGAGCATGCAGGTGCAGGCGCTCGAGGACTACCTGCGCGTGGCGCTGTTCCGCCGCCAGGGGCGGCAGGTGGAACTCACCGCCGAGGGCAGCGCGCTCCTGCCGCGGGTGCGGCAGGGGCTCGCCGACCTCGAGCGCGCGCTCGACGAGGCGCGCGCCGACCGCGGCGCGGGGCCCTTGCGCGTGACGACGCTGGCCTCGTTCCTCGGCCAGTGGCTGATGCCGCGCCTCGCGACCTTCAGCGAGCTGCACCCGCGCATCGACCTGCAGGTGCACACCAGCCCCCAGAACGTCGACTTCGCGCGCACCGGCATCGACGCCGGCATCCGCATGGGCGCCGGCAACTGGCCGCACCTGCACGCCGAGAAGCTGTTCGACGAGTGGCTGGTGCCGGTGTGCCGGCCGGCGCTGCTCAAGAAGCATGGCCCGGTCGAGACCGCGGAGGACCTGAAGCGCTACCGGCTGATGCACAGCACCTCCGAGCCGTGGAGCGCGTGGCTGTTCGACGACGACGGCCAGGAGCGCTGGCCCTCGAGCGGCATCGCCTTCGACGACTCGGTGGCGATCATCCGCGCGACCGAGGCCGGCCAGGGGCTCGCGCTCGCCCGCTGGAGCCTGGTCGCCGACGAGGTGCAGGGCGGCCGGCTGGCGATCGCGAGCCCGCGCGCGCTGCACTTCTACCGCTCGTACTGGTTCGTCTGCCCGCCGGCGCAGCTGCGGCTCGAGAAGGTCGACGCGTTCCGCCGCTGGCTGCTGGACGTCTCGCGGGACTTCCCGCCGCCGCCCGGAGCGGCGCCGGCGGCACACCCCCCAAAAGGCTGATCGACCGCACCGCGGGCTGCGGGTTAGGATTCCCGGGCGCTCGGCGCCACGGGGCCGCGGCGGGGGCGCCATCCATCGCAGGGGGAAGCATGATCACGCTCAAAGTGAACGGGCAGACGCTCGAGACCGATGCCGCGCCGGACACGCCGCTGCTGTGGGTGCTGCGCGACCACCTCGGCCTCACCGGCACCAAGTTCGGCTGCGGCAAGTCGCTGTGCGGCGCCTGCACCGTGCACGTCGACGGCTCGGCGACGCGCTCCTGCGTGACGCTGGTCAGCACCGTCGTCGGCAAGGACATCCGCACCATCGAGGGCCTGTCCGCCGACCGCTCGCATCCGGTGCAGAAGGCGTGGCTGGAGCTCGACGTGCCGCAGTGCGGCTACTGCCAGTCAGGCCAGATCATGGCGGCGAGCGCGCTGCTCGCCCAGAACCCGGCGCCGAGCGACGCCGACATCGACACCGCGATGTCCGGCAACATCTGCCGCTGCGGGACCTACCCCAGGATCCGGGCCGCGATCCACCGCGCGGCCGAGCTGATGAAGACGGGAGGTGCGTCATGAGCGCCCGGGTCCCCGTTTCGCCACAGGCGCCGACGGCGCTCGACCGGCGCGAGTTCCTGAAGGCCGGCGCGCTCGCCGGCGGCGGCCTCGTGCTCGGCATCTCGCTCGCCGGCTGCAGCAAGCCGGCCGAGGTCGCCAAGGCCGCGGCCGGCGGCCAGCCGGTGGCCTGGCTCAAGATCGGCGGCGACAACTCGATCACGATCCTGGTCGACAAGTCGGAGATGGGCCAGGGCGTGTACACGGCGCTGCCGATGCTGCTCGCCGAGGAGCTCGACGTGCCGCTGACGGCGGTGCAGGTGGTCGCGGCGCCCGCGGCGCCGGCGTACGTCAACATCTTCCTCGGCACCATGATCACCGGCGGCAGCACCAGCGTGCGCGAGGCGTACGGCAAGCTGCGCACCGCCGGCGCGCAGGCGCGCGCGATGCTGGTCGGCGCCGCCGCCGACGAGTGGAAGGTCGACGCCGCCACGCTCAAGGTCGCCGACCGCGTGGTCAGCGGTCCGAACGGCCAGAAGCGCACCTTCGGCGAGCTCGCCGAGGCGGCCGCCAAGCGGCCGGTGCCGAAGGACGCGAAGCCCAAGGACGCGGCGCAGTTCACGCTGGTCGGCAAGACGCAGCCGCGCGTCGACACGCCCGCCAAGCTCGACGGCAGCGCCGAGTACGGCATCGACGTCAAGCGGCCCGGCATGAAGTACGCCGCGCTCGCGCAGTCGCCGGTGCTCGGCGGCAGCGTCAAGTCGGTGGACACCACCGCGGCCGCCAGGCTGCCGGGCGTGGTCAAGATCGTCACGACCCAGAGCGGCGTCGCGGTGGTCGCCGACCACTACTGGCAGGCGCACGTGGCGCGCGATGCGCTCAAGATCACCTGGGACGCGGGCCCGAACGCGCACCTCGACACGGCGGCGATGCGCGCCGGCTTGAGGGCCGCCAAGGGCGACGGGCTCTCGGCGCGCAAGGACGGCGACGCCGCCGCCGCGCTCAAGGCCGCCAGGAAGAAGGTCGAGGCGGCCTACGAGCTGCCGCTGCTGGCGCACGCGACCATGGAGCCGATGAACTGCACCGCCGACGTGCGCGCCGACGGCTGCGACCTGTACGTGCCGACGCAGGTGCAGCAGATCGCGCAGGCCACCGCCGCGGCCGCCGCCGGCCTCAAGCCCGAGCAGGTCAACGTGCACACGACGCTGCTCGGCGGCGGCTTCGGCCGGCGCCTCGAGGTCGACTTCATCGGCGCCGCGGTCGAGGCCTCCAAGGCCGTCGGCGCGCCGGTGAAGCTCCTCTGGACGCGCGAGGACGACATGACGCACGACGCCTACCGCCCGCCGGCGTACGACACCGGCACGGCCGGCTTCGACGCCGCCGGGGCGCTGTCGGCGGTGCACATCAAGCTCACCAGCCCCTCGATCACGGCGCGCATGTTCCCGCCGGTGGTCGACGGCGGCAAGGTCGACCCGTTCGCGGTCGAGGCCGCCGCCAACTTCCTCTACGACGTGCCGAACGTCGCGGTCGACTACCTGCGCCACGAGGTCGGCATCAACGTCGGCTACTGGCGCTCGGTCAGCCACGCGCTCAACTGCTTCGTGGTCGAGAGCTTCATGGACGAGGTCGCGCACGCCGCCGGCAAGGATCCCTACGAGTTCCGCCGCGCGCTGCTCGCCAAGCAGCCGCGCGCGCAGCGCGTGCTCGAGGAGGCGGCCAGCCGCGCCGGCTGGGGCAAGGCGGCCGCCGGCCACCACCAGGGCATCGCGGTGATGGAGGGCTACGGCACCTACCTCGCGCAGGTGGCCGACATCTCCGTCGAGAAGGGCAAGCTCAAGATCCACAAGATCACCTGCGTGGTCGACTGCGGCCAGAAGGTGAACCCGGGCATCGTCGACCAGCAGGTCAGCGGCGGCATCGTGTTCGGGCTCTCGGCCGCGCTCTACGGCGAGATCACGCTCGAGGGCGGCAAGGTCAAGCAGGCCAACTTCGACCACTACCGCGTCGTGCGCATGAACGAGATGCCGGAGCTCGACGTGCACCTCCTGGACAGCAGCGAGGCGCCGGGCGGCATCGGCGAGCCGTCGGTCGCGGTGGTCGCGCCCGCGCTCGCCAACGCGGTGTTCGCGGCCACCGGCAAGCGGGTGCGCGCGCTGCCCCTGGCGGCGGCCGGGCTCGTCTAGCGCGTGCGGCACCGCGACCCGGCCTGGAACCCGGCAACCGGCGCGGCCGGTGCCGGGTTGCCGCGGGTCGCGTGGGGCAAGGGCGCGTTCGTCTACGACAGCGCCGGCCGGCGCTACCTGGACGGCTCGGGCGGGCCGGCGGTGTTCTGCCTCGGCCACGGCCACGAGGAGGTCAACGCCGCGATCACGCGCCAGCTCGAGCGCATCGCGCACGGCTACCGCTACTCGTTCACCAGCGACCCGCTCGAGGAGCTCGAGGCGCTGATCACGGCCGCGGCCGGGCCCGCGTATGGCGCGATGGTGATGGTCTCGGGCGGCTCGGAGGCGGTCGAGTCGGCGCTCAAGATTGCGCTTCAGTACCACAGCGCGCGCGGCGAGCCCTCGCGGCGCCGCTTCATCGCCCGCCGCCGCTCGTGGCACGGCAACACGCTCGGCGCGCTCGCGGTCTCGGACTTCCTCGCGCGCCGCGCCCCCTTCGAGGGCGCGCTCGTCGAGGCGTCGTTCGTGCCGAGCGTCAACGCCTATCGGCCGCCGGCCGGCGTCGCGCCCGCCGCGCTCGCCGCGCACGCGGCCGCCGAGCTCGAGGCCGAGATCCTGGCGCTCGGGCCGGCGCGCGTCGCGGCCTTCATCTTCGAGCCGGTGGTCGGCGCCGCCGGCGGCGCCGTGCCGGCACCGCCCGGCTACGCGGCCGCGGTGCGCGCGGTCTGCGACCGGCACGGGGTGCTGCTGATCGCCGACGAGGTGATGTGCGGCTCGGGTCGCTGTGGCAGCTGGCGGGCGCTCGCGCACGACGGCGTCGAGCCCGACCTGTTCGCGATCGCCAAGGGCCTCGCCGGCGGCTACCTGCCGCTCGGCGCCGCCGTCTACCACCGGCGCGTCGCCGAGGTCATCGACCGGGTGCACGGCGGGCCGCTGACCGGCCACACCTTCACCGGCCACACCGCCGCCTGCGCCGCCGGGGTCGCGGTGCAGACCATCGTGCGCCGCGAGCGCCTCGTCGAGCGGGTCGCGGCGGACGGCCCGCGGCTGCTTGCCGCGCTCGCCGCCGAGCTCGGCGGCATCGAGGCGGTCGGCGACATCCGCGGCCGGGGCTTCTTCGCCGGCATCGAGTTCGTCGCCGACCGCGCCACGCGCCGGCCGTTCGCGCCGGAGCTCGGGCTCGCCGGGCGGGTCGGGCGCGCGGCGCTGGCGGCGGGGCTCATCTGCTACCCGCTGTCCGGCAACGTCGACGGCGTGCAGGGCGATGCGGTGCTCATCGCGCCGCCCTTCAACGCCACCGCGGCGGAGCTCGAGGAGCTGGTGGCGCTGCTCGGCGGCGCGGTGCGCACCGCGCTCGCGGGCCTGGCGCGCTGAGGCGCGCTCAGCGGCGCGCGGCGCCCGCCGCGAAGTGTGCGAGCACGAGGGCGTTGAACTCGGCCGGCACCTCGAGGTTCGGCAGGTGGCTCGCGCCCGGCAGCACCGCGAGCGTGGCGCCGGGGATGTCGGCGGCGAGGCGGCGCGCGACCCCGTGGAAGTCCGGCAGGTCCCGCTCGCCGACCACCACCAGCGTCGGCACGCGCACCTCGGCGAGGCGCTCGATCGCCGGCCGCGCACTGGCGGTCACCGGGTCCTTGTGGGTCCAGTGCCAGCCGGAGTAGCGCGCCAGCATCGCCTCGAGCGGCGCGCCGAGCCCGGGCCGCGCGTGCAGCGCCGCAAACAGCTCGTGTGCCGACCACAGCCGCTTCGCCTCGGCGACGCCGGCGTCGCGCGCGGCCGCGACCACCGCGCGCCAGCGCGCGCCCCACTCGTCGCTCATGCGGTAGCCCTCGAGGATCGAGTCGACCAGCGTCAGCGAGCGCACCGCCTCCGGCCGCGCGAGCGCGAGCCCGAGCGCGACCGCGCCGCCCATCGACAGGCCGACCACGTGCGCGGGCGCGGCGCCCTGCGCCGCGAGCAGCGCCAGCAGGTCGTCGGCGTGGCTGTAGGGGCCGGTCGGCAGCGAGGACTCGCCGTAGCCGCGCAGGTCCGGGCGGATCACGCGATGGCGAACGCCGAGCGCCGGCGACTGCGGCTCCCACAGCCTGCGGTCGAGCCCGAAGCCGTGCACCAGCAGCACCGGCTCGCCGCGGCCCGCCGCCGCGTACCGGAGCCGGCCACCGTCCGCGCAGCAGAAGTCCGCTCCCGCCTCGGCATCGCCGTCCATGCGTCGCTCCCGTGCCGGCCCGGCGCGCGCCCGCCCGCCATGTGCCCGAACGCGGCCGAGCATAGCGCAACGCCGCCGCGCCGCGCTCATGGCGGCGGCCGGTGCCGCGTGGCACTCTGTGGCGAGGCCGCGCCGCGTTCGCTGCGCGCCGCAACAACGGCCGCTGCACGGCGCGCGGCACGCGCCGGCGAAGGGGAACCGCGCATGCTGCAGGGTCTGCAGATGGATGTGCCGCTGCTGGTCTCGGCGCTGCTCGAGCACGCCGCGACCTACCACGCCGACACCGCGATCGTCGCCCGCACCATCGAGGGCGAGGTGCACCGCACGAGCTACGGCGAGGCCGGCCTGCGCGCGCGGCGGCTCGCGCAGGCGCTGGCGCGGCTCGGCATCGCGCCCGGCGACCGGGTCGGCTCGCTGGCCTGGAACACGCACCGGCACTTCGAGATGTTCTACGGCGTCTCCGGGCTCGGCGCGGTGCTGCACACGGTCAACCCGCGCCTGCATGCCGAGCAGCTCGTCTACATCATCAACCACGCCGGGGACCGGCTGCTGTTCGTGGACGGCGCGACGCTGCCGGTCGCCGAGCAGCTCGCGCCGCGGCTCGCCAGCGTCACGCACTTCGTGATGATGACGCCGCGCGAGCGCATGCCGGCGAGCTCCACGCTCGGCCCGCTGCTCTGCTACGAGGAGCTGCTCGCGCCCGAGTCCGGCGACTACCGCTGGCCCGAGTTCGACGAGCGCACGGCCTCGACGCTCTGCTACACCTCCGGCACCACCGGCAACCCGAAGGGGGTGCTGTACTCGCACCGCTCGGCGGTGCTGTCCTCGCTGCTGGTCACCGGCATGATCGGCGTCGGCGCGCGCAACGGCACGCGCGAGGTCGTGATGCCGATGGCGCCGATGTTCCATGCCAACGCCTGGCACCTGCCGTACGTGGCGCCGATGATCGGCGCGCGGCTCGTGCTGCCGGGGCGCAGCTACGAGCCGGAGAAGCTCTACGAGCTGATCGAGGGCGAGGGCGTGACGATCACCTGCGGCGTGCCGAGCATGTGGATCATCCTCGCCGACTGGCTCGAGCGCACGCGCCAGCGCTTCTCGACGCTGCGGCTGTCGGTGTCGTCGGGCTCCGCGCCGCCGCGCGCGCTGGTCGAGAAGCTCGAGCGCGACTACGGCGTCGAGCTGATGCAGGCCTGGGGCATGACCGAGGCGCCGGCCGGGTCGAGTGCCACGATGCTGCCCGGCAGCGACGGGCTGCCGTTCGCCGAGCGCATCGACCGGCGCATGAAGTCCGGCCGGGCGATCTGCGGCATGCGCTACCGGATCGTCGACGGCGACGAGCGGCCGCTGCCGCACGACGGCGTCGCCTTCGGGCACCTGCGCGTCAAGGGGCCGTTCGTCGCGTCGGGCTACTTCAAGGGCGAGGGCGGCGCGGCGCTCGACGGCGACGGCTGGCTCAAGACCGGCGACGTCGCGAGCATCGACGCACACGGCCACATCGCGCTCGTCGACCGCGCCAAGGACCTCATCAAGTCGGGCGGCGAGTGGATCAGCTCGGTCGAGCTCGAGGGCGTCGCCTGCGGCCATCCCGAGGTGCTGCAGGCGGCGGTGATCGGCGTGGCGCACCCGAAGTGGCAGGAGCGGCCGCTGCTGATCGTCGTGCGCCGCCCGGGCAGCGCGCTCGAGGGCCCGGCGCTGATCGAGTTCATGCGCGGCAAGGTCGCGGGCTGGTGGCTGCCGGACGACGTCGCGTTCCTCGACGCGATGCCGATGACCGGCACCGGCAAGATCCACAAGCTGACGCTGCGCGAGCGCTTCCGCGATTATGTCCTGCCGGCCGTGGATCGCGTTCGCGCCTGAGCGCGGCGCCGCGCGCCGGGCGCCGCCGCGCCCCGCCAGCCGGCCCGCCGGCCGCCGCGCCGCTGTCGCCGAATGTCGACAGTGGCCCGCCACGGCGCCCCGCTCTAGAGTGGGCCATTGACGCGCACGACGCGGCACAGGGAGCAGGCGCCATGCGGATGCGGCTCGGGATAATCGCGCTCACGGCGGCGCTCGCCGCCTGCGGCGGCTCATCCGGCGGCGGCATGCAGTCGCCGCCGGTGGCGCCGACGATCGTCACGCCGCCGGCGCCGGCCACGGTCGCGGCCGGGCAGGCCGCGAGCTTCAGCGTCGTCGCGAGCGGCAGCGCGCCGCTCGCCTATCAATGGCAGAAGAACAGCCAGGACATCTCCGGCGCGAACGCCGCGAGCTACACGACGCCGCCGGTCGCCGCCGGCGACGACGGCGCGAGCTTCACGGTGCGCGTCAGCAACTCCGCCGGCAGCATCACGAGCTCCGGCGCGCGCCTGACGGTGACCGCGGCCGCGGCGCTCACGGACGTCCTGACCTACCACAACGACAACGCGCGCACCGGCCAGAACCTCAGCGAGACGATCCTGACGCCGGCCACGGTCGGCAGCACGCGCTTCGGCCTCTTGCGGGTGCTCGCGGTCGACGGACTGGTCGACGCCCAGCCGCTCGTGGTCGCGGGCCTCAGCGTCGGCGGCGGCATGCACAACGTGCTCTACGTCGTGACCGAGCACGGGACCGTCTACGCCTTCGACGCCGACGACGGCACGCAGCTGGTCAAGAGGAGCCTGCTCGGCAGCGGCGAGACGACCAGCGACAACCGCGGCTGCGGCCAGGTCGCGCCCGAGATCGGCATCACCTCGACGCCGGTCATCGACCGTGCCGCCGGGACGAACGGCACGCTGTATGCGGTCGCGATGTCGAAGGCCGCGGGCACCTACTACCAGCGACTGCACGCGCTCGACCTGACGACGCTCGCCGAGCAGGCGGGCAGCCCGGTGACGGTGCAGGCGAGCTACCCCGGCAACGGCGCGAACAGCAGCAACGGCCGGGTCGTGTTCGACCCGGGGCAGTACAAGGAGCGCGCGGGCCTGCTGCTGGTCGCGGGCACCGTCTACACGGCGTGGGCATCGCACTGCGACTTCGACCCGTACACCGGCTGGATCATCGGCTACGACGGACACACGCTCGCGCAGACGCGCGTGCTCAACGTCGTCCCGAACGGCAGCGAGGGGGCGATCTGGCAGGCCGGCGGCGGCATGGCGGCGGACGGCCAGGGCAACCTGTATGCGCTGGTCGCCAACGGCACCTTCGACCCGGCGCTCGACGCCGGCGGGCTGCCGGTGAACCGCGACTACGGCAACGCCTTCGTCAAGATCTCGACCGTGGCCCCGATGCAGGTCGTCGACTACTTCGCGATGAGCAACGACGTCTCCGAGTCGGCGGGCGACGTCGACCTCGGCTCCGGCGCGCCGATGCTGCTGCCGGACCTGCAGGACAGCGGCGGCACGGTCCGCCAGCTCGCGGTCGGCGCCGGCAAGGACGGGCACCTGTACGTCGTGCGGCGCGACAGCCTCGGCCACTTCAGCACGTCGAACAACGCGATCTGGCAGGACCTCGCGGGCGCGCTGCCCGGCGGCATCTGGTCGGCGCCGGCGTACTACGCCGGCAGCGTCTATTACGCCGACGTCGGCGGCACGCTGAAGGCCTTCGCGATCAAGCAGGCCAGGCTCGGCGCGACACCCGCCTCGCAGAGCGGCAACACCTTCGGCTACCCGGGCGCCTCGCCGTCGGTGTCGGCCAACGGCGCGAGCGGCGGCATCGTCTGGGCGGTCGAGAGCAGCGCCGGCCAGACCGCGGTGCTGCACGCCCTCGATCCCGCCAACCTCGGCAATGAGTTCTACAACAGCAACCAGGCCGCGGGCGGCGTCGACCACTTCGGCACCGGCAACAAGTTCATCACGCCGACGATCGCGAACGGCAAGGTCTACGTCGGCACGCCGAGCGGCGTCGCGGTCTTCGGCCTCAAGCCGTAGCGCACCGCGGCAGCGGGGCGCGGCACGAAGATCGTTCGACCCGGGGCCCGGCCGGGGCCGCAGGCGGCGCCCTTTCCCGCGTCAGCGACGCCGCATCGGCGTCTGATCGCAGCGCATCACGGGCCGCCGGCCGGGATCGCGCCGGCGCCGGGCGTCGCGATCCCGAGGATCGCCGCATAGGGGGGAACCCGGATATAGTCGCGGTCACCGCCGCGGGTACGCTCAGGCAGCCGCTGCTTGCGCAATCCGGCAACGTTCCAAGCCCCCGGAGCCGCCGTGAAGAACCTCCACGCCCGCCTGGTCGTCGCGCTGTTGCTGTCCACTCTGGTGTCGGCATCGATGGTCCTCGCCCAGACATCGGGCACGGCCGCGCCGGCCGCGCCGGCCTCGTCGGCCGCGCCCGCCAAGGCGACCTTCTCGCCGCAGGAGCTCGAGCAGATCCTCGCGCCGATCGCGCTCTATCCGGACGATCTGCTCGCGCAGATCCTGATGGCCTCCACCTATCCGATGGAAGTCATCATGGCGGCGCGCTGGTCGAAGGCGAATCCGAACGTCACGGGCAAGGAGCTCGAGGCCGCGATGCAGAAGCAGCCCTGGGACCCGGCGGTCAAGTCGATGACCGCGGTGCCGCAGGTCCTGCAGCAGATGAACGACAACCTCGAGTGGATGCAGAAGCTCGGCGACGCCTTCCTCGCGCAGCAAGCCGAGGTCATGAAGACGGTGCAGACGCTGCGCGGCAAGGCGGCCGCCAACGGCAACCTCAAGACGACGCCCGAGCAGGTGGTCAAGACCGAGGTGATCGAGTCGAACACCGTCTACGTCATCGAGTCGTCGAAGCCCGAGGTCGTCTACGTCCCCACCTACGATCCGGCCTCGGTGTACGGGTACTGGGGCTACCCGTACCCGCCGTACTACATGTACCCGCCGGGCTACGTCTATGCGCCGGGGCTCGCGTTCGCGGCCGGCGTCTTCGTCGGCGCCGCGATCTGGGGCAACTGCATCTGGGGCGGCGGCAGCGTCAACATCAACGTCAACCGCTACAACAACTTCAACAAGGCGAACATCGGCAACGGCAACTGGAACCACAACGTCGACCACCGCGGCGGCGTGGCCTACCGCGACCAGGGCACCGCCAACAGGTTCGGCCGTGGCGACCAGGGCGCGGCGGCCCGCGACTCGTACCGCGGCCGCGAGCAGGGCGCGGGCGGCCGTGGTGGCGGGCCGAGCGCCTCGACCCGCGACGTCGGCGGCGGGCAGCGCGGCGGCGGCGCGAGCGCCTCGACCCGCGACGTCGGCGGCGGGCAGCGCGGCGGCGGCGGCGCGAGCGCCTCGACCCGCGACGTCGGCGGCGCAGCGGGCTCCTCCTCGCGCGGCCGCGGCGACGGCGGCTTCGGCGGCGTCAGCAGCGGCAGCGGCACGCGCGCGGCGAGTTCGCGCGGCGGCGGCAGCTACGGCGGCCGGTCGGGCGGCGGCGGCAGGAGCGGCGGCGGCGGCCGTCGCCGTTAGGCCCTGAGCAGATCCTGGAGCGCACACCCATGACGAGCAGCAATCCCATCCTCGCGGCGGCGCTGATCGCGCTGCTCGCGCTCGCGATGCCGGCCGCCGCCGAGCAGACCGCTGCCCCGGCCCAGCCTGCCGCGGCGAAGGCCGCGCAGCAGAGCTACGCGACGCCCGACGAGGCCGTCGCGGCGCTGGTGGCGGCGACGCGGGCCGCGGACCTCAAGGCCCTGCTCGCGGTGGTCGGCCCGTCCGCCGAGGACTGGATCTCGTCCGGGGATCCGGTCGCGGACCGCGCCGACTGGCGGCAGTTCGTCGCGCTCTACGATGCGAAGCACGCGATCGTCGCGAACGGGGACGCGCGCGCGACGCTGACCGCCGGCGACGACCCGTGGCCCTTTCCGGCACCGCTCGTCAGGAAGGACGGCCGCTGGCAGTTCGACGCCGCGGCCGGCAAGGAGGAGGTGCTGAAGCGCCGCATCGGCCGCAACGAGCTCGACACGATCCAGACGCTGCTCGCGATCGTCGACGCGCAGCGCGAGTACGCCGTGCACGACGGCGATCACAACGGCGTCCACGACTATGCGCGGCGCATCATGTCGAGCCCGGGCAAGCGCGACGGGCTCTACTGGGCGGCCCCGGAGGGCGCGCCGGCGAGCCCGCTCGGCCGGCTGGTCGCCGCCGCGGAAGCCAAGGGCTACGTCGCGACGGGCGATGCGCCGAGTCCCTACCAGGGCTACCTGTTCCGCATCCTCACGGCGCAGGGCAAGGACGCTCCGGGCGGCGCCTACGACTACCTGCTGCGCGATCACCTGATGGGTGGCTTTGCGGTGATCGCGTGGCCGGCGAAGTACGCGAACTCCGGCATCATGACCTTCATCGTCAACCACACCGGCGTCGTCTACGAGAAGGATCTCGGCGACGCGACCGCCGATCAGGCCGCGAAGATCACGCGCTTCAATCCCGGCAAGGGCTGGAAGCGCGCGCAGTACTGATCCCGGCCAGCGACGCGTGGCCCGCGGCGGCGGGCCTGCCGCGGACCGCGACCGCTAGGAGCCCGTCCGGG
>Ga0335069_10007306_pt1 | contig 15968 bp, 17 predicted proteins | sample Lox_Sample_11_FD_206714 | JGI IMG/M metagenome (GOLD analysis project Ga0335069, IMG submission 206714) | Soil microbial communities from Loxahatchee National Wildlife Refuge, Florida, United States - Lox_Sample_1.1 | ecosystem: Environmental > Terrestrial > Soil > Wetlands | place: USA... | reverse complement strand
TGGGACCCGTCCAAGCAGAGGCAACGCCGGCAGCAGACAGCGCAATCGCTGAGGTAATGGAAAACAAAAGAAGGTAGTTGGTCTTAGTGATCATGCTTGAATAGTAATTCAAATCCTCTCAACTGCGAGGCTGGGGTGTTGATAACAGGGGGGCTGGTAGGCAAACCGCGGCTCTCGCAAACGCCTCGTCCATAACTCCTTGAGAAAAAGGAAGACCGGGAGCAACGATGATTCCTGAAACCGGTGCTTCCATTTCTCCTCGATCGAGCATACTGAAGATTCTCTCGACCTCCTCAAGCACTTCCGAATCAGTCCCCTCTATTTCCTCTGGACTGTAAAACTTAAACCTTTCGTTTGTCGCTCATGACGAAGATCCTCTTGGACGGCACCCTAGCATGATTGCAGAATGGTTCCAATATCGTACCAGACCCCAGCACATTCTTTCCTGCTATACTTCTGAGGTATGCAGCAGAAGAGGATTCAAAAATTGACTCCTGTCTTGAGAGCTTTGATCGAGATCGCCTTCATTATTTTCCTTTTTTATTCGAATCTCTTGATGGGAGAGTTCATACAATCAGGCCCGGGACAAAACAGAGGTCTGCTGTGGGCAGTTCAAAATATCTTCACAACAACTAATTTCATCATCGCTATCGCCTCAGCACTCGTCGGCTACGTAGTCTTCGAATTCCTCAGAAACAGGTTGTAGTCGGGATATCAAGTTTAGACCTCGAAATCTAGAGACCCAACAGATCCTGTTATAATTAGCGATATGGAAACTCCAGCCGTAAGCATAATCATCCCAACTCTGAACGAGGAACAATACTTGCCACGATTACTCAATTCTCTAAGGAATGTTTCTAGTCCACTCGATATCATAGTTGTCGACGGTGCTTCAGAGGATAATACGGTGCAGGTGGTTCAAAAGTATCAGACTCTCTTTACTGGAAACGCTTCACTGACTTTAGTACAAAGCACGAAACGAGGAATTTCTCTTCAACGCAACAAGGGTGCTGCGAAAGCAAAATATTCCACCCTGATGTTTTGTGATGCGGATGTTGCATTCTCGTCGAAATTCGCATACGAAAAATTAGTAACTACATTCCAAGAAAAGAAATATGTAGTAGCTGCTCCAGTCTTGTGGCCCATAGAACCCGGCGTAAATCTGAGACTCGCCTATATAACAGCATTTGTAGTACAAACGATACTTCTTATATTTCACCGGCCATTTTTCCCAGGATCGTGCATAATGACCACCAAGGAAGTTTTTACAGTAACGGGTGGTTTTGATACGAACATAGCTCTTGCCGAGGATATTGACTACTCATTACGCGCAAACCAGCACGGGTCATCTGGTTTAATACACAGTAGACTACCTGTCTCAGCTCGTCGCGTCATCAAGTACGGCTACGGTTGGCTATTTTCAGAGATACCCAATGTCTTCCGATTGCTTTTCACAGGCAAAATTAAACCTGAAACCATCTACTATCCGTTCGGCGAATACGGTGGTCAAAGAGCACATCACGTCACTACCAATACCGGGGAATGAAAGTGATGAGAACTAAGGCTTCGAAAACTTTGAGAATCAACTGTGAGAATCAGATTCTCACACCTCAATATCAAGGTTTAACCTTGATATTAATTTCTAGAGCCTATTGTTATTGCGTGAGCGTCGACGTGCAATGCGGACAGCGGGTGGCGTCCGGCGCGAGGTCGGACATTTTGCAAAAGGGGCAGGCTTTGGTCGAGGGGACTTCAGGTGCGGGACCTTTGAAACGTGCGAGGAGTTTGTTGACCGGCAACACGACGAAGAAGTAGATGGCGAATGCGTCGATGAAGAAGGTAATGACGGCATTGATGAAGTCGCCGTACATAAATTTACTGCCGTTCACTGTAAACATGAGCGACGAGAAATCCGGCTGCGTGAAGATGGCGGCGATAAGGGGCGTCACGAGATCCTTCACGAGTCCGCTCACGACCGCCGAGAATGCTGCACCGATCACGACGCCGACCGCGAGGTCGACGACGTTGCCGCGCAAGATAAAATCTCTGAAGCCTTTTATCATAATGACTATATCGTAGCAGGCGTTACTGATTCGACAATGCCGCACGGGCTGCTTTGCGTGCACCATTGCGATAGAAGAGCACCGGCACGAGGACGAGTGTAAGGATGATAGCGAATGAGAGTCCGAACATAATAGTGAAGGCGAGTGGTCCCCACATGCCCGCGGCGCCCGCAAGGGGGATCATACCGAAGACGGTCGTGACTGTGGTAAGAAATATCGGGCGCAGGCGCATCGCGGCGGATTCGATGACGACGTCCGCGATGGGCTTTTCTGGATGAGCGGCTTCGAGATGGATCATAGAGTCCATGAGAATGATCGCGTGATTGATGATGACACCACCGAGTGCAATGAAGCCGAGCAGTGAGGGGAACGAAAGTGGCTGGCCGGTCAATGCGAGCCCATCGAGGACGCCAATCAAGGAAAGTGGGACGATCATAAGCAGATAGAGCGTATAGCGGAATGAATTGAAGGCGATGATGAGGATCATAAACATGAGAACGAGTCCCGCGATGAGCGCGATAAACATCTCAGTGAAGGATGTGTTGATCTCTTGCGTATCACCGCCGTACGAGACCGCGACGCCGGTGGGGAGGTGGAGCTCACCGATGCGTTTCTGGAACTGAGCAACGACATTCGAGACGCTGGTCTTCGAATCGGGATACCCCGAGACCGTCTCGATGCGCATCTTGTCTTTGTGATTGATAGTCGCATTGCTAATCCCCAGTGAGCTGTCGAGAATAGAACCAAGGAGGACGGGACCTTGCGTGCCCGTGAGCGTGAGACCTTCGATACTATCGAGGGTCGTTTGATTCGTGTTGGATGGATCGGTGTATGCAGTATTGAGATTGAGCTTCACGACGACGTCGATGTCTTGATCGGGTTCGGGGATCGCCGTTGCCTTCATGCCATTGATTGCGGCACGCAAGGTCTGCGCAACCTGCGCAGTCGTGAGCCCTACTGCCGCTGTCTTCGCGCGGTCTATCGTGAGATCGAGCTCGGTGCCGTTGTTTTGCGTCGAAGAGGTGATGTTGGTCGTGTCGGGAATGGTGGAGAGCAGTTGTTTGCCGGCGTCTGCCGCGCTGATGAGATCATTGAGATTGCTACCAGTGAATTGGATCGTAATGGGGGCGCCAGCAGACGGACCGTTGTTGGGCTGAAGCACTTGGATGGTTGCGTCAGTTATCGGCGCAAGTCGACGTTCGAGATCTTCCAGCACCTCGGTCGACGTCTTCGTGTGATCGGCGGGGAGATCGACGGTAATGTTTGCTTGATTGCTGCCGGATGCGCCAGTGCCCGAGAGATCAGAACTGCGTCCCACGGTCGTCGTGAATGAGGCGACGTCCGGGTCGCGATAGAGAATCTCCTCGACTTCGCGTGCAGCAAGGTCGGTAGTGGCGAGTGTTGTCCCTTCAGGTTTTTCTATATTGATGTATACAAAGTCCTCATTGGTCTGTGCGAAGAAGATTGCCTGGACGAATCCCATTACGGGTAAGAGGAGCGAAATGAAAAATAGTAATGCGATTGTGGCGAGGAAGATCCGTTGGAAGCGGCGGCTTTCGAGCAGTATTCGTAGGTTATGCTTGTACCATTCGGTCGCGCGGTGGGTGTACTCCTCTTGGAGCTCTTCGAGGCGGTTGGGTTGCTTCTTGGTGAAGAGTATCGCGACCAACGGTACGATACCGAGTGCGACGAAGATTGATGCAACGAGGACAAAGATGAGCGTATAAGGAATACCGGCGATGAATTTGCCGATGAGTCCCGTGAGGAAGAAGAGTGGTGCGAAGACCGCGACCGTCGCCATCGTCCCTGCCATCAAGGGCCACGCATAGTCGTGCAATGCTGCGCGTGCTGCTTCCATCGGTGTGGCGAAGAGCTTCATGCGCGCATGGACCGCCTCTGTCACGACGATGCCGGAGTCGACCAAGATGCCGACTGCAAGGATCAAAGCAAAGAGGCTGATGAAGTTGAGTGTGTTGCCGGTGATGAGGAGTCCGATGAAGGCAATGAGGAACGAAAGTGGTATAGAGAGTGCAGCGACGAGTGATTCGCGCCAACCAATAGTCAGCAAGAGTACGAGTATAACGAGCCCGACGGTCTCGAGGCCGGTTTGTGTGAGGCTACCGAGTTGTTTGTTGACCTGTGTGCCTTGGTCGGTCGAGGGATCGATAAGGACCGTGAGACCTTTGAGTGAGGACGACTCAAGATCCTGCATCTTTGCCTTCACACCGCTTGAGACGGTGGTGATGCTCGCAGTCGATTGTTTGTATACGAGGAGCGTGATTGCCTGCTCGCTCGGCTTCCCCGCAACCGAGATGCGTGAATAGGTCGAGGCAGGAGCAAGACCATCGGAGATGAGTGCCACATCGCGCAAGTAGATAGGGTTGCCGTTTTTGGATCCGACCGCAATTGCTTGCATCTGGCTAGGGTCGGTAATACCGCCTTTGAAGTTGATGTCGTAATTAACGCCATTCATGGAAATAGTACCTGCAGGGCTTGCGGCGTTGCTCGCAGCGATTGCCCCGATGATTCCCGAAAGTGAGAGACCATATTGCGCGAGCGATTGTTTATTCACAATGACGTCGACCTCACGGTCGGGTACACCAGCAAGATCGACCGACGATACACCGGTTATCGTTTTCAATTCATCAGAGACGCTCCTTCCGAGCTGTGAGAATTCGGTTGGTGGCAGATCGCCCGAAATAGAAATGACAAGGACAGGCTGCGCATCGAAATCGAGCTTAGTCACCGCGGGTGCCAAGACATCTGTCGGTAAGTCGGGCACTGCCTTGGCGACTGCATCTCGAAGGTTCTGAATAGATTGGTTGGTATCGGCGTTACTGTTGAATTGTACGGTTATCAGAGAGAGCCCCGTGGCCGAACTTGAGGTCATCGTATCGATATTGGCGATGTTGCCTATTTGCTCCTCGAGCTTGTCGGTGACGAGGGATTCGGTGTCAGCTGCCGAAGCTCCCGGGAATGCTGCCGTGACGATGCCGTAGGGGACATCAATAGACGGATAATTTTCTTTCGGGATCTCGATGAGTGCGTAGAGTCCCGCGATTACAAGCGCACCGATGAGAACATAGCTGAACTGCTTCTTGTCGAGGAAAAAATTCCAGAAGCGCAGCATAGCGTATTGATAGTTATTGTGCGTCGACGACGACGGCGTCTCCCGCCACATGTCCGCGTGCATCTTGGACGATGGTCATCTCCGGTGTAAGCCCATCAATGACCACGACCTGGTCGCCCAGTATCGAGCCGAGGGAAATCGGATGTGCCACTAAAGTCGAGCTTGTACTGACGGTGAACACAACGGGTCCGCTTGGAGTGATTTTCAATGCGACGATGGGGATGGTTATCGCTTTCGAGCTTTTTGTGCCGACGTTTATCGCGTCGACCGTATGTGTCCGAACGAGTTCGAGGTTGACCGACTCACCGTCAGTGAGCGTGCTCGCACCTTTGGTGATACCAATATGCACCTCGATTTCATTGGTGGTGGGATTGAGAGCTGGTGCTATCGAGGTGATGACACCTGAGGCGTCCGAGCCGATGGTGGCCGTGCCACCGATTGAGAGCGTCTTACTGTCGGTCGCAGTCACCTGGGTCACGATCTCAAGTGCGGATGCGTTGGAGACGATGGCTGCTTCGCTAAAGGCAGTGACGTAATCGCCTTGTTTTATGGGGAGATCGACGATGGTGCCCGAGAGTGGGCTGCGAATGATGGTCTTCTCGAGATTCGCCTGTGCCGCATCCAAGGCACCGAGCGCAGTCTCGACATTGGCTTTTGCTATCGCGATATCGCTTGCCGTACCACTTGAAGCAGAATTGGTCATCGTGGCAGCAGTAGTCGACGCATTGTCATAAGCGTTTTTCGCCGACGTAAGGCCGTTGATACTTGCTACAACTTCGGTACGTGCTGCACCGATTGATGCCTGATAGCCGGCGATCGCGGAGCTCGTGACGATTTGATTGGGAACTGCTTGGTTGATGAGTTGCACCATGTTGCCCGCGAAGGTTGCAACGACTTGTGTGTCGGCGATCATAGCGCTGATATTTGCATCGATGTCGGCGGGGGTGGTGTCACCCGCACGGGCTTTCGCATCAGTAAGGACCGATTCGATCCCGAGACGTTCGTTCTGCACTGTCTGCACGATTTGACTATCGGGAGATGTTAATCCGATGAGTGTTGGATTGGAGCCACGAGGATTATTAAAAAGTGTATCGCCCTTGGTGTGGACTGCGTCGTCGAGTGCTGCGTACGTGGTTTGGAGTGCGGCAATGGCGGACGCTTGCGCGCTTTGAGCACTCGCACTAGCTTGTGCAGCGTTCGCCGTTGAGTTCTGTGCAGTCGTGCCCGTTGCCTTTTCGTAGGAGGCGAGGGCTGCATCATAGGAGCCTTGCGCTTGGACAACCGCAGCATTCTGGCTTGCGCTTTCTAGTGTAGCAATGATCGTTCCAGCAGCGACCGAGCTTCCAAGCGAGGCATTGACGGCAGTCACTGCGCCGGCGCTTTGTGCGAGAATGGTTGCCTGGTGAAGTGACGTTACCGTCCCTACGACAGGTAATGCTGAGGTGTCAGAGGAGAGACTGGCGACCGAGGCGAGGGTGACGTGCGATACTTGCGCGGTGACAGCTGGTGTCGCCGGTGTGCGGTTGAGAACATGCAGACCAGTTGCGATGAGTGCGACAACAAGTATCGCACCGCTTACTGTGTACCGTTTCGGTGTCGTCGAGAAGAAACGAACAATCGATCGTTGGGTGTGTTGGATGAAGGACATACGTTGTAGCAATAATACAGGATGAAGCAATGTTTCCCTAGTGAACATCGCACAGCGGCCTGTGTTTTTGCCCCTTACGTAGCATCGGTAGCTGCATTGTTGAAAACTGCCTCAACTGTGTATCCGTCGGGGTCGAAGACTGCTGCAGCGTAATAATCTACGCCGTATTGTGGACGTGGGCCTGGTGTTTCAGCCTCAGTGCCGCCGGCATCGAGCGCGATTTCGAAAAAATCATCTACGATATGCTTTGCACGTGCGCTGAAAGACGCACGTATCGTTTGTTCGACACCGTCTCCCTTTATCCACAGATCTGATGAAGTGCCGATGCCAAGCGATGCCATTGAAAGACCTGGCAAGTCTAAGGTGATGCTATAACCCAACGGACGGAGCGCCTTAGTATAAAAGTTTTTGCTCAAGAGGAAGTTGCTCACGTGGATGATGGGGCGGTCGGGCACCTGGATCGCTGGCATATCTACTACTGATGTATGTGCAACTGATTCGCTCGAATGATTCGAATGATGCAGAACATGTCCGACATGAGAGCGCAGCTCGGCGAAGAGACTGTCGAGATAGAGCGTGTGGGAGTAGAGCCCCACTATCATACAAAAACCCGCGACGATGACCGCTGCGGCTATCCAATCATGCCCGTTCAGTGCCTCGATGAGGATATCGGCACCGAGGGCGATAAGGATGAGCACAATCTCGAGATTGATGAGCTTTTGGACTCGCTCTTCGCTCCAGTGCTTCATAATATGCTGACGGTACGTCAATTTGGCAGGGGAGTCAATAATTTCCATCGTGACCAGAATGGTGAGAATCTGATGCTCACATCGATACCCGTATGTATGCAAAACAAAAAGCCGCGTACTACGCGGCTTTTTGTCGATCAGGTTATTTTAAACCCTGCTTACCTTGATCGCGTTGGGTCCTTTCGGACTTTCCCCGACCTCAAAGCTGACCTTGTCTCCTTCGCGGAGTTCATCGAACTTGACGTTGATGAGCTCATTGGAGTGGAAAAAGAGATCCTTTTCCTGTCCTTCGCGAGAGATGAACCCGAAACCCTTGTCGGTGAGACGGGCGATAGTTCCTTCTTGCATAGTGATGTTTCTTTTTTGGATAATGCCCTCATGACAACCGAAGTTTTCAGGAAGGTATCAAGTCAGTATGCCGAAAGATGAAGATCGATCCTTGCTTATCTGGATCAGCCCTGTGTTTGACACTTGAAGATTAGCATGGATGGTTTCTCCTGTCAAGCTCCCATCTGGAGTTATCCCCAGAATTTACAGAGATCTGATCTCTGTAAATTCTGGGGATAACTGGAGCTGATATGCACGTGATAGCACATGCTAGTATGAGCGGATTATTCATTTTGCACACCTAGATTATGTCAAAGGGAATGGACCGCAAGAAGGAAGTGAAGAAGCCAAAGAAGGATAAGAGCAAAAAGAAATAATAAAGGAGAAAAAATAAACAATAGACTATGACGACTGCAGTCCTTCATACCAACAAGGGCGACATCACCCTTGAGTTCTCTCTCGATGCGCCGAACACCGTTGCGAATTTTATCAAGCTTGGGAAGGACGGCTTCTATGACGGTACCAAGTTTCACCGTGTGATCAAAGACTTCATGATCCAAGGTGGCGATCCACAGACGAAGGATGATGCGCTTGCGGCACGCTGGGGCACTGGTGGCCCGGGGTACACCTTTGACGACGAGCTTCGGCCTGCCAACAGCAACGACCTCGGGACGATATCAATGGCCAACGCCGGTCCCAACACCAACGGCAGTCAATTTTTCATCAACACCGCCAACAATAATTTCCTCGACAGCAAGCATACCGTCTTCGGTCGCGTCACCGATGGGATGGAAGTAGTTGAGCTCATACAAGAGATCCCCGTCGATGCATCTGATCGACCGACGAGCCCCATCGTTATCAATCGTATTACGTTTGCATAATTCGCAACGATATCTCGTTGTCCACAACCTCCAAAAAACCACACCGGTATCAATCAAGTCACTGCTACAATAGCCCCAATGCGCGTGAAATCAACGCTCCGGTTCCTTGCTGGATTTGCTGTTGCAACGATCTGTTTCTCCACTGCTGCAATCGCCTCCGCCTGGACCGGTCCCAGCGGCATCCCCCCTAGTGGCAACACCGCCGCACCACTCAATGTGAGTAATAGTGCGCAATCAAAGGCCGGTGGACTCGCTGTTGGTAAAGCAACCGCACCCATCGGTACACTTGATGTCAACGGTCCAACACTCGTAAATTCACTCGGAGTTACCGGCAATGCCAGCATAAATGGCAATACCACCATAGGAGTCGGACCGGGCAACTACATCAACTTCGGCGGCACTTCAGGTAGCAGCGGCTACGGTATCTGGGATAGTGCGGGGACGCTCTACTTCAAAAACCTAGGTGACCCCGCATGGCAATCACTCCAACAAATTATTTATACAGCAGTTGGCGGTACAAACCCATGGTCTTCTGGTAGTGGTAATTCAATCTATTACAACGCGGGGAATGTGGGGATTGGTACCGCGAATCCCGGGCAAGCGCTCGATGTGTATGGAACCATTCGGAGCAGTGGCCTCATCCAAGCTTCAAGTGGCACTGGCACTGGTAGTGTCAATCTTACCGCGGGTGATATATCGCATACAGGATACATCTCCTGGTACGCGCCAATTAGCAACACGCGTCTCGGATTCATGGGATGGGATCCGAGCAACGTCAACCTCACTCTCCAGAACGGAGCTGCCTTCATCGTAACCAGCGGCAAGGTGGGCATTGGTACGGCGAGTCCCGCCTCTACGCTCGATGTGAATGGCAACATCCGTGGCAACGACATCTATCTCAATTATCAAAGCGATTGGATCAGCAACCTACTCAATCAAGACGTTCGATCGGGGGCGTCGCCGAATTTTTGGAATATTTATGTGGGAGATCTCGGTTGGCTCAGTGATTTTATCAATCAAGACGTTCGATCGGGGGCGTCACCGACGTTCGGTACGGTTCAAGTCAATGGAAACCTTAACGTGAACGGCTCCGCGTCGGTCGGCGGTTCGACGGTCTGTACGAGCGGTAACGGCGCATGTGGATCATCGTTAACGAAGAACGCTACAGCCATTTACTCTTGTCCAACTATTGTTCCCTCGGCAAACTGCGCGAGTACGTGCACCGGCCAATTGCAGGCGGGTGCGGGTCCGACTACATGTAATTATTATACGTGGAACGGGAGTAGCTGTGGCGCTAATCCCGCAGTCGCCTGCACGTTCATCGGTTACCTTGTGAACTAGTTCGATCGTTTATAGGTATGAATACATCAAGGGAAAAAATCATATATGCGCTCATTGCTGGCTTTGTACTGCTTGCGTTCGGCGAAGTATATATCATCATGATGATCGCATCTCGTCCTGTTGAGATGAATACATCACACTATTCTAGGCCTTCGTCGACGGGCACAGCACCTACGGGCACGACGAGTACCACATACGCAGAATCTCCAATCACGAGTGGTATCGTACCGCATACAACGAGTGGTATTGTGAATTCGATCGGGAACAAATCTCTGACAATTGCCGCGTCCGGTTCTACAGGTGCAACAACAACGGAAACAATCACGCTGTCTGATTCAAATACGCAGATTATCCGACAAGGCGCACTGAAAAATCCCGAGACACAGGCGGCTGATATGAAAGCGTATCAGAACCAATACAACGCACTCATGCAGGATCCGCAAAAGAATGCGGATGCAATTGCACAACTTGCAGCGCCATCTCCCTATCAGATGACCCCGATCACCCTCTCTGATCTCAAGATTGGCCAATTGCTGTTCATCGTGGGGGAACCCCAGAGCGACGGGACATTTGCTGCGACCGAGGTGCTTGCGCAGTAGATAGAAGAAATTAATTGACTGTGTGGATTGATCCGAATATACGTTGCCCAACTTCCTACTTTGATAGGATGGTATAATTTAGGTTATGGACAAGCACCGCGTCGAAAACATTTCGCTGCTCGTATTATTCGGGGGCGTTTCACTCCTGCTCTTCTATGTCTTCGCGCCATTCATTCAAGTGCTCGCACTTGCCGCTGTTTTCGCAACGCTCCTAGAGCATCAGTATCAACGTCTGACGAGCTGGTGCGGAGGATCGAAGTCGACCGCAGCTTCGCTGATGGTTCTGATCTTGCTCATCTTCTTCATCGCACCACTGTTCTTTCTTGGGGTGGAGATATTCCGTGAGGCACAGACGATGTACCTTACCGCGCAAGGCTCGGGCGTCCAATACGTGCAGACCTTCCAATCCTCGATACAAACGCCGCTCCAGCGAATCATCCCCGGGTTCACCGTCGATATCAATTCATACGTGGTCAATGCGCTTGGATTTATATCGAGCAACCTCGCGGGCCTCGTGTACCGGACCTTCTTCGTCGTCTTCGAGACCTTTCTCATGCTCATTGCGTTTTTCTTCTTTCTTCGTGACGGCGAGACATTCTTTGGGAATCTCCGGCAGATGAGTCCTTTAGGCACTACGGTCTCCGCCGATATCATCGCCAACATGAAGCTCGCCGTGCAATCGGTGATTAAAGGGACGCTCCTCACTGCACTCATTCGCTGGATCTTCGTCGGCGTTGGTTTCTACTTTGTCGGAATACCGAATGCACTCTTGTGGGGAAGTATCGGCGGCATCGTCGGTGCGATACCGGGCGTCGGCACACCCATCGTTTTCATACCGGCTATCGCGTACCTCTTCTTGGAAGGGCACACGGCGCTCGCGATAGGACTCACGATCTTCACCGTCATCACCGTCATGCTCCTCGACAATATGCTCGCACCGTACTACTTCAGTCGTGGTCTCGCGGCGCCACAGATCTTCGTGCTCTTCTCGATTCTCGGCGGCGTACTCTTCTTCGGACCCCTGGGATTCATCTTCGGCCCCTTGGTGCTCTCAGTCTTCCTCTCACTGCTGCACGTCTACAGCGGTATGAATGTACATACCACGGCTGTTCGTCCGCGTGCGTCGCGCTCTAAGGTAGAATAAGTCCCATGTCGTCAGCGCATCCGCTCTATCAGGCGCTCATCCAAGAGCATCTCAACATACTGGAGAGTCTGCAGTACGAGTCCGGGCTCTTCGCGGCGTCGAAGAAAGGTATCGGCACGGGCTACGATAAGGCGTGGTTGCGCGACAACTTCTACGAATGTCTCGCGTTCGAAGTCGTGGGCGATCTTGATACCGTGAAGAAGACGTACCGCGCGATACTCGATATATTCAAGAAACACGAGAGCAAGATCGATCATGCGATTAGCTCGAAGCCGCAGTACACGCATCAATACATCCACCCGCGCTACAACCCGACGACGTTCGAAGAGTATTGGGAAGAATGGGGCAACAAGCAGAACGATTCAATCGGCTGCATTCTCTTCAAACTCGGTGAGCTTGAGCAGCGAAAGAAAGGTCTCATCATCGAGAGTAATGACGACCGCCGCATTGTGCAGAAGCTCGTATGGTATCTCTCGACGCTTGAGTATTGGAACGATCCCGATTCCGGCATGTGGGAAGAGAATCAAGAACTCCACGCCTCATCAATCGGCGCATGCCTCGCAGGCCTCATGATGGCGCGGCACATCGAAGGCATCGAGGTACCCGATGAGCTGATAGAGAAGGGAAGTGCTGCACTTCGCACGGTGCTCCCGCGCGAATCAGCGGGCAAGTTCGTCGACCTCTCACTGCTCTCACTCATCTGGCCGTACCATATCCTCACCGAGGATGAAACTCGCGAGGTGTTGAAGAACGTCGAGTACCATCTCCTGCGCGATCGTGGCGTCATCCGCTACAAGGGAGATCGCTACTACAATAAAAATCCCGACGGCCACTCCGAAGAAGCCGAGTGGTGTTTCGGCTTAAGTTGGCTCGCCATAATCTACGAGCAGCTCGGCAACGAAGAGAAAGCTGCAGAGTATTTAGAAAAAGCAAAAGCCGCAGTCTCAAAGACAGGCGTGCCGGAGCTCTACTACTCCAACTCAACGAAGTACAACGACAACACACCGCTCGGCTGGAGCGAGAGCCTCTTCATCGTCGCGTTGCATGAGGTCAACAAAAAACACCTGCAAACGAAGGGAACTTAACGCACTGATTTGAAATAATCTTCCCACGTCTCTTCGAGAATCGCATCGAATTGTTCTTGCGAGATAGAAGGAGTCGAGCCGGGATGTTCCTTGAGATACCGCAGGAGATCGTCTTGCTCGAGCGCTTTGATATGCGCTTGTTCTTGTTCTGGGAGTGTCTGTAGGTACGTCACGAAGACCTTGCCGGCGATGACGGCACCGACGTCGCGCATCACGTTCGGTATATCGGTTTCACCAAAGCCGATATGCACAAGCCGTTCGCGTATCTCTTGTTCAGTCATCATAGATTTCAATGCGCACCGTGATGGACATGTCCAGAGTCTTTCTTCGTAGCTTGTTTGTTGTCTTGCAATCCTGCTACCGTACCAGCTCCAAAAGCTGCTCCTAGCATGTAATCCGGTACCACAATACCGAAGTGCAGTGCCGCAACATTAACAAAGACGGCCGCGGCGAGTCCGAAGCCGGACGCGCGGATATACTTCATTGCTGTCTCGTACCACTTCGCGTGTTTTTCGCTCGGATTCTTAGGCTTCTCATGCCCATGCCCGGGAGCTTCTGCTGAACTCATGGGGGTAGTATAGCAAAAATCAGAAATTACGTTGACAACGGGGTAAAAGAATATACTCTCCAGTTAGGCAATAGTGAAACAACGACAACTAAGGAGAGTGTGTCATGGATGCCCATCAAAAGTTCTGGCTTGTGACAGCTATCCTGCTGTCAGTTGCCATCTACGCTGCGCACTCAGGAGCAATTTCCTGGGCGATATTAAACTACCCACAACAGTACACGCAGGCCATGTTCAGTTTCGTGGTTCTGATTTTCGCGTCGACGCTATTGTGGGTGATACGTCCCATCGCGCGGGGAATTTCTCGTAACGATCATGCTCTACACATGCTACGGCGTGGAGAAATATCTTCACAATGTGAAGTGCTCGACCGGCTCGTGGAAGCGCAGAAGCTTCGCGAGAAAGGAAAGAGGATTGAGCAGTTCCAGACGTGGTACCTCCACGTTTTCGTAAAGGATAGGTTCAGAGAGAATATGGAGGAAGGGCTCGGCAGTGTCGATAATGTGAAGATAGCCCTCTTTCTCTTTGGCGTGTTTCTTGTCTATGTTGGCCTTGCGTACGGCAGCGGTACGATGAAACCGCCGAGCACCGTTGAGGGAGTGGGTCCATTCTTGAGTGCCATGATAAAGAATCAAGGCATGGTACTCGTTCCCGTAGCGGCATGCATCGGATCGTTTTTGATTCTTCAGGTGATACAAGACCATCTGCAGTCTCATGTACGACGTATGCAGTCCAGCTTCGATGACGCACTCTTGAATGTTGTAATATTTGGACAAGACATCCGTCATTGTCTCGATCCACTCGAAGGAGGGTGAAATGTTTGGGAACAACAAGCACAGGCGTGTCGGGGCATTTGGTTCGATACCCAATACGCTCACATTGATAGTGGTGATGTGGTCCTTACTCGAATCGCAAAACATCATCGCAGTGATGTCTACCAACATCGCTATGGTGGCGGTTCAGTTCATCAATGAACCAGCGCGCAATAACGGCAACAAGCGTACCCCAGTAACGCCGACACCCTTGTTTGTGCGGCTTGCCTGGGGAGCACTTCTGCCGCACGACCTCGACCTCTGGGTGCGTTGCTACCAGCAAATCGGTGATAATCCACCTACAAACATCATCAGTATTGGCTATTCGCGCACGAGTGAAGGCTGGCTCGACCTTCTTCGCGATGATCAAGGAGGTCATATCATCAACGAAGAACAACTGCAATCGAACTCAACTGTCAATGGAATCCCGCCGAACACCACCTGCCACTTCAACGTGCATTTGTACCTTCCACACGGCGGAAATCTTCCTGTGGATGGCGATATCAAAGTCATCCAAAACAAGGATAGTGATACTGAGGTGCCAGTCTCAGACGTGGACGTGGATGGTACGCGAGGTACGCGATTCACACTCAAGTATACCGGTGAGGAAATCACGTTGGTGACTGCACATTGGGATGAGAAAGGGAAACTCGAGAAAGTCGACAAAGCGCACGTGGATTCTAGCGATGGAAAGATCGTCTACCCGACGCTGGTGAAAATCGCAACAGCCCCGTCGCCCGCAACTACACCTAGTCCAGGGAGGCCACAATGATGAACTCATTCGTAGCATCTGTAAGCGAGCGTGTCGTTACATCTATCCTCTCCTTGTGGGATTACGCCCTCACTCGGATGGGTATATGGTATGACGCAGTGATGGAACATCGGCTTCTCACCGAGAGTCAATCGTTACTCATCATATTACTCGTCGGACTTTTCTTCTTCCTGCCGGTCATATTTCTCTGGTCTCGGGATCCTTCGAAACGATCCTTCGCAGTGGAATATGGTTTTCTGACGATTGTGATCGCGTTGGCGGTTCTCTTTATGACACCGAGCGGATTCGTTGGAACGCCGGATGAAAACTGCGATCGGTATGAGGGGCGCGGGATGATGTTCACGCTCATGGGTCATCTGACAGTGCCGATGAGAAGAACAGACATCTATGGAGATAAGTGGCTCATACTGATTGTGCAAAACGCACGATGGGGGGATGACGTACATTTGTGTCGCATCTCCCTTACGGGAGACAAGGCACGAGTGCTCGCGAAGGACATCGCAGATGCAAAACTCGAGTCAAGTGATGGAGGACGTTTCAGCGAAAGCCGATTCACGTTCTCGTTCGGAAGACCTAATGAAATTCCCAACGTGATGATCAAATCGTTGCCGGCGTTTCAAAAGACGTCTCCACCCGAAAGTCCGATGGGCACCGTATCGCCACCGGCATCGGATAGCTCTGCGTTACTACGCTAAACTTCCAAGGGAGCTTTCACAGGCTCCCTTGTGTTTATATGCTTCAGACGTCATCTAATCAATAGCTTTGCATCACTTGGAGCGGTGTTTGTAGATTAAGACCGAAATGATGGCGCTTCTCATTGTAGTAGCGCAGATACTTCGGGAGGTTTCTGTT
>Ga0335069_10007305_pt1 | contig 15968 bp, 16 predicted proteins | sample Lox_Sample_11_FD_206714 | JGI IMG/M metagenome (GOLD analysis project Ga0335069, IMG submission 206714) | Soil microbial communities from Loxahatchee National Wildlife Refuge, Florida, United States - Lox_Sample_1.1 | ecosystem: Environmental > Terrestrial > Soil > Wetlands | place: USA... | reverse complement strand
GTTCCTCGAAAAGCGCAAACCCCACTGGAGTGGCAAGTGAGTACTCGCGCCAGTGACGATGGCGTGGTCAATGAAACTCGCATTCGTGTGCGCTATGCCGAAACCGATCGCATGGGCGTGGTTTACCATTCCAACCATTTCGTGTGGTTCGAAATCGGCCGTGTTGAGTTGTTGCGCCAGATGGGCTTTTCCTATCTCGACATGGAAGAAAAGGACGGTTGCTATATTGCGGTGATCGATGCGCGCTGCCGCTACAAGGCGCCGACCTATTACGATGACGAGATCGTGGTACGTACTCGGCTGGGACTGGTGCGTGAATCTTTGGTTCAATTCACTTACGAACTCAAGCGGACAAAGACGGGCGAACTGCTCGCGGAAGGCGACACCACCCACATCGTGGTAAACAAGCAGATGCAGAAGATTTCGATTCCGGAAAAGTACATGGCAGCTTTCCGGATGGCAATGGGAAAATAGATACACCAAACCTGAAACAAAAACTGGAAACTTGCTTTGAAAGCACTTCACATCAACGGCAACGATCTTACCCTTGAAGCAGTCCGCGAAGTCGCAGTCGAACGCCGCGCAGTTCTGCTCGCTCCTGACGCCCGCGAAGCGGTAAATCGGGCCCGGTCCGTGGTCGACGCGCTCATTGCGAACAACAAAGTTTCTTATGCCATCACTACGGGTGTCGGCAAACTCAGCGATGTCCGCATCGCCGGCGATCAGATTCGCGAGATGCAGGTCAATCTGGTGCGCTCTCATGCCGTCGGTGTGGGCGATCCGCTGTCAACGACCGAAGTGCGCGCCATGATGCTGCTCCGCGCCAACTCCTTATCCAAAGGGCACTCCGGAGTTCGCGCTCAGACAATCGATACCATTTGCGAATTTCTGAATCGCGGAGTGACACCTTTCGTTCCCTCGCAAGGCAGCGTGGGGGCCAGCGGTGACCTCGCTCCTCTTGCACACCTCGCGCTGGCCCTGATCGGCGAGGGAGAGTGCATCGATGACGGAGGCAATCGAGTTCCGACCGCCGACGTTCTGCACCGGGAGAAAATCGCTCCCCTGGTTCTCGAGGCAAAAGAAGCTGTCTCCCTCATCAACGGCACGCAAGCCATGCTCGCAGTCGGGGTTCTGAGTTTGCTGGCATCAGAAAGCCTGGTCGATTCTGCCGACGTAGTTGGGGGCCTGTCTCTCGACGCCCTGCAGGGCACGATGGCCGCGTTTGACGACCGTATCCACCGGGCGCGACCGCATCAGGGCCAACTGATCACCGCGGCGAACCTTCGAAAAATGGTCGAGGGCAGCGAGATTAACCACTCCCATCGGGATTGCGGGCGTGTGCAGGATGCTTATTCATTGCGCTGCATCCCTCAAGTCCACGGCGCAGTGCGCGACACTCTTGCTTATTGCCGTAGCGTGTTTGAAACGGAGGTTAACTCCGCCGTCGATAATCCCCTGGTTTTCGTCAAGGCTGGAAACTCGGCAGAAGGGGACGTCATCTCCGGGGGAAACTTCCACGGTGAGCCTGTCGCCTTCGCTCTGGACTTCCTCGGCATTGCGCTGAGTGCACTCGCAGGCATCTCCGAGCGCCGTTTGGAGCGCCTGGTCAACCCAGCCTTAAGTGAAGGCCTGCCGCCGTTTCTGGCGCCAGGCGCTGGCCTGAATTCTGGCTTCATGATGCCGCAGGTCACGGCGGCCGCGCTGGTCAGCGAAAACAAAGTCCTCGCGCATCCAGCGTCGGTTGACTCGATCACGACCTCGGGAAACAAAGAAGACTTCGTTTCAATGGGAATGACCGCAGGGCTCAAACTGAAACGAATCGTTGCGAATACGACGAACGTCCTGGCGATCGAAGCGATGGCTGCCGCCCAGGCGCTCGACTTTCTCGCACCACTGAAACCCAGTAATCGAGGCCAACAAGCACACGCAGCAATCCGTTCAGTTTGCCCGACCATGGAAAAAGATCGCGTGATGTATCACGATTTCGCTAATCTCGCGGAGTTGATCGCTAGCGGGAAAGTGGCAGCAGCACTGCGATAACGGCCTGCGATCTCACAGCCCTAGACTCCTCGACACCGCCTTCATTGCCTCAATGCAGAACGCTATATGATCTTCGATCTCAACTCCCAGCGCGGCCGTGCCATTCACAATGTCATCTCGGTTTACGCTTCGGGCGAAGGCTTTGTCTTTCATCTTCTTCCGCACCGACTTGGCCTCCACCTCCGCCAGTGACTTTCCCGGCTTCACCAACGCGCATGCTGTAATGAAACCAGCGAGTTCGTCGCAGGCAAACAGCGCTTTCTCCATCTGGCTGTCGCGCGTCACACCGGTGTAGTCGGCGTGCGACATGATCGCCCGCCGGATTTGCTCTGGCCAGCCACGCTCCGTGAGAATGGCGTTGCCCTTGTAGGGATGATCTTCCAAGCTTGGATACTTGTCGTAGTCGAAATCGTGCAGCAGGCCTACCAGTCCCCAGGTTTCCTCATCGCCGCCGAACTTACGGGCATAAGCCCTCATGCACGCTTCTACCGCCAATGCGTGCTTGCGCAGACTCTCCGATTGCGTGAACTCGGTCAGTAGATTCCAGGCGTCTTCCCTTGTCTGATTTAGCATGGCAAATCTGTGTTACTTCCCTATAATTGTTTGCTCGTTTCCAAAAGCCCTCACTCCGAGTCGGATACTTGAATTCTATTAGCAAAGTCGACGGTTCGTTCGGCGCCCTGCTGGCAATGCTGACATTCGGCTCGCTGGCCATCGTCGGTTACGCGGATTTCGTGGTAAAGACGGTCTCGCTTGGCTATCTGTACATCGTTCCGCTGGTTCTAGGTGCCTTTGTTTTCCGTCTTCCCACGGCGTTTGGACTGGTCTTAGCCTGTGGCGCCCTCGCCGATTGGCTTGGCCCCTTTGAACACACCGGCTTCGAACATACTGCGAGAAATCTTCTGACGTTGGTCGGGTTCGCGGTTGTAGTCCTGGTGGTTGACCGGCTCTCGTCCCAGCGCATGGAGCTGACTGAGATCGTACGCCGCCAGCGCGACGAACTGGAGCGCGAAATCGAATTGGCGGCTGCCGTGCAACAGCGCTTGCTGCCCGCAGCTCCGCCTGCGATCCCTGGGTTTGACATCGCCGGACAGATGATACCTGCCCGAATCGTTGGTGGTGACTATTTCGACTACATCGGCCTCCCGTCGGGAGGTTTGGGGCTTGCCATAGCCGACGTCGCTGGAAAAGGCGTGGCTGCCTCTCTGCTCATGTCGTCGGTTCAAATGGCCCTTCGCGTCGATTCAGCGACTACCCCGCACCCAAACCAGCTGGTACAAAACCTGAATCAGGTCCTAAACGAGGTCACTGACACCGGACGCTACGTCACGCTGTTCTACGGCAAGCTCGATGTTGCTCAGTCCGAACTCGAGTTCACGAATGCAGGGCATCTACCACCCCTGCTGCTCCGACGCCGTTCCCCGGAACCAACATTTCTCGAGGTCGGCGGAACGGTTGTGGGACTGTTTGAGCAATCGCAATATGACGCGGCTCGGGTTCGTCTCGAAAAGGGCGACGTGCTTGTTCTGTACACCGATGGGATCACTGAAACCACCGACAGTACCGGCGAACAATTTTCCGTCGACCGTTTGACAGCTCTGGTCCGGGACCATGCCAGCGAAGTCGCGCAGGAACTGGTCAAGACCATTCTCGAAGCGGTGTCCCGGTTTCGTGGAGACAAGGATCTGGAAGATGATCTGACCTTGGTCGTGATAAAGATCAATGGGGGTGAACCGCACAGCGAACCCAACTAGTAAACATCGCTGAGATCGTAACCGAAGCGCGCACCATCCAGTCTTTTGGGGCTTTTCGTCTACCTTTGAACCTTCATACCGTCGCTAGCACTAAGATTTCACTTGACATCCACAGGGCCACTCGCGCAGATTACGCCTCAGGTTGGAATTCCAAGTACCTAATCTGGTTCGGACTTGGCATTCCGGGAAGCCCGCTCTGGCCACTCCCAAACCTAAATGGCCACAACATTAGCACCCGTAGACTCACGGGAAGTTGTTCGTTGCGACCGTTGCCTGCTGGTTCAATTCCGCACAATCAACAATTCTTGTCGCAGGTGTCATTCGTCGTTGGATGAGGATGAGCCGGAAGTAGTGAGCGCGCCACCCCCACCAACCATCATGCCTTTTGCTGGAAATGGCCACGGGCATCTGAATCTGGCAGCGTCGATTCGCTCCATGCGGTTGCGGAATGGACTCAGCCAGCGGCAGCTCGCCACCCGTATGTCGGTTCCTCGAACCTACGTGTCGAAGATTGAGAACGAGAAAGCCACTCCGACTCTTTCCTCGCTGGAGAGGTTGGCCAAAGCGCTTGAGGTTACGGTTCCGGATCTGCTTAGCGGAGGGGAGCGAAACCGGCAAGAAGAGGTCCGCGAACTGATGCAGGATTCTTTCATCGCGGAGCTGCTGCCCTTTGTCACTCAGCTCAACGGTATGCAGATGTCGAGCGTTCTGACCCAGGTTCGGGACTTAACCATCCGGCCTAGGAGAAGCGCCTAACTTAAGAATTTATCCGGGCAAACTAGCCAACTGTGAGCCGGGATCGTGAGATCCCGGCTTTTTTGCATACTTCGCGACCCAACATCCCAGATTCAGGGCCATAGTTTATAATCAGTGATTCTGCTTGGTTCCCTTGGAGTGACAAGAAGATGATCCGATTTTTGCAGACCCCTGGGCCGGTTAAGAAGTTCATTCTAGGCGGCCTTTTGACCGTTATCTGCGTGTTCATGGTGATCACGCTCGTGCCGGGTTTCGGTAACACCGACTTTTTCGGTAGCCGTCAACCGCAACGTGGCGTTATCGCTACCGTTGATGATTCCAGCGTCACCACACTCCAGGTCCAGAAGCAAGCTAAGCAGATGATCGCCCAGCAATTTCCTCGCGGCGGTGCCCAGGCTAACATGCTTTTGCCGTACTTTGCGTCGCAAGCAGCCCAACAGATCATCATGCGCGAGGCAATCGTGTCGGAGGCGCAGCGTCTTGGCTTCCGAGCCACGGATGACGACGTACGTGACGAACTGCAGCACGGCCGATACGCGGCAGTGTTCTTTCCTGGAGGGAACTTCGTAGGTCAGGCCGCATATGAGCAACGTCTGCAACAGGCAGATTTGACGGTGCCCGAGTTTGAGCAGAGCGTTAAGCAGGAAATCCTCTTTGGCAAGTTGCGCAGGCTGATCGTTGGCAGCGCGATCGTGACCGACTCTGAGGTCAAGGACAAGTTCGAGCAGGAAAACACGAAAATTAAGTTTGACTATGCCGTTCTGCACAAAGACGACATCCTGAAAAGCATCCAGCCGAATGACGCTGAGTTGAAGGCTTACTACACCCAGCACAAAGCCACCTATGCCAACTCAATTCCCGAGAAACGCAAGGTCAACTATGTGGTGCTGGATTCGTCGAAACTGGTTGCGTCGGTGCCGGTAAGCCAGCAGGAAATCGCGGCTTATTACGATAACCATAGAGACGAATACCGCAGCCCTGAGCAAGTGAGCATACGGCACATTTTGATCAAGACACCCTTGCCGGGAGCTGATGGCAAGGTTGATCAAAAAGCGATGGATGCGGCCAAGCAGAAGGCGGAGGACATCCTCAAACAGGTCAACGCTCCGGGTGCGAACTTCGCAGACCTCGCAAACAAATACTCCGAGGACGCGAGCAGCGCTAAAAACGGCGGCTCTCTGGGGTGGATCCAGCGCGGACGGTTCCCTTCCCCTGAAGTGGAAAAAGCGGCGTTCTCTCTTCCAAAAGGCGGTACCAGTGGTGTGATCAATGCCGGCTACGGGTTCGATATCCTACACGTCGACGACAAGCAGGACGCGCACGTGAAGACGCTCGATGAGGTGAAGGCACAGATCGAGCCAGTCTTGAAACAGCAAAAAGCCTCGCAATTGGCAGACACTCAAGCCTCAGAGTTCCTTTCGCAGGCGAAAACCAATGGCTTGGAAAAGGCGGCCGCCGCGAAGGGTCTGCAGGTTGTAAACACGGACGCACTGGCTCGCACGGATGCCTTGCCCGGACTCGGAGTTTCGCCACAATTCATGGACGCGGTATTTAACGCGACCGAGAAATCTCCGCCAGACCAGGTTCAGTTGCCGCAAGGCTACGCGATCTATCAGTTGGTTTCGATTCAACCTCCGTCGACCCCGGATTTCGAGGCGATCCGCAGCCGGGTCGAGAACGAGTTCAAGCAAGAGCGAGCCAACACCCTGCTAACCCAGAAAACTCAGGAACTCTCTGACCGTGCCAAGGCTGGCCACGACTTGAAAAAAGCAGCCAAGGAACTCGGAGCCACTGTCAAGACTAGCGATCTGGTTCTTCCTGATGGACAGGTTCCGGATATTGGCGCAATGACTGGGGCGGCAGCGGTGGCCTTCTCTATGAAGCCTGGAGATATCAGCGGTCCAATCGATACCGGGACAAATGGCGTTGTGCTGTCTATCCTGGAAAAGCAGGCCCCCAACGATACGGACTTTGCGGCCAAGAAAGACCAGATCCGTGAATCGCTTCTGCAAAACAAGCAGGGCGAGCTCTTCGGATTGTTCTTGAGCAACCTTCGCGTCCAGATGGAAAAATCTGGAAAGATAAAGATCAACCAGGAAGAAATGAAGAACCTGACACGGCAGCGCGGCACACAGGACGAAGGCGAGTAAATCCTGCTTTCCCTGCCTCGACGGCGTATCAAAAGACATTTCAAGGAAGACGATGGCATTCCCTCGTTTGACAGGAATTCTGCTGCACCCCACCTCCCTGCCATCGCTCGGCGGGATCGGTGACTTCGGTCCAGCAGCCTACAAGTTTCTGGACTTCATGGCTTCCGCTCGGCAGGGATTGTGGCAGGTCCTGCCGCTTGGACCGCCTGCCATGGGCGACTCTCCATACTCATCAACCTCGGCCTTCGCGGGAAATCCGCTGCTGATCAGTTTAGAGCGACTGGCAGAGAGGGGATGGATCGACCGCGCTGAACTCACGCTTTCGGAGCCCACGGATGCGGTGGACTTCGCATCTGTGCGAGCTTACAAGCTTCCACTCTTGATGAGTGCTGCTCGCAAATTTCTCGAATCTGCGCAGTCAGAGCAGAAATCGCGCTACGACCGATTCTGTGTTGACAACCGTTGGTGGCTCGAGGACTTCGTTCTCTACGATGCCTTGCGCGAACAGAACCAGCTCAAAGCGTGGAATGAATGGCCCGCAGGGCTCGCGCGTCGCGAAGCTACCGCACTGGAAGAGGCTCGCAAGGACCTTGCGTCGCAGATTTCCATTTGCCGGGTGGTTCAATTCTTCTTCTACGAGCAATGGCGAGCTCTGCGAGTTTATTGTGCAGAGAAATCCATTCGGGTGGTGGGAGACATCGCAATCTATGTCGATTATGACAGTGCCGACGTTTGGGCGAATCCGCAACTCTTCCGTCTAAAACCTGACCTATCACCTGAAGTTGTTTCTGGAGTGCCGCCTGACGCCTTCAGCGCCACCGGCCAGCGCTGGGGCAATCCCATCTACAACTGGGACGCGATGCGGGCGGCCGGTTACGCATGGTGGGTTCAACGTCTGCGGTGGGCAACCCAAACCTGCGACTTCATCCGCCTTGATCACTTTCGTGGCTTCGCCCAATACTGGGAGATTCCCGCCGAGGAAGAAACTGCGATCCGCGGCCGCTGGGTTGACGGTCCTCGTGACGAATTTTTTAACAAGCTGCGGGAACAGCTTGGAGGGCTGCCCTTTTTTGCCGAAGACCTCGGCTACATCACGCCCGACGTTCATGCCTTGCGCGAAAATCACAAAATCCCCGGAATGGCCGTTTTGCAATTTGGTTTCGGCGATGCCGGCGCCCACATTTATCTTCCACACCGTCTGACAGCCGATCGCGTTGTCTATACCGGAACCCATGATAACGATACAACCGTGGGCTGGTGGAACTCCGCGACTGATTACGAACACAGCTCGGCGGAGGCCTATCTCGGCCGGTGCAACGATGGTATTCATTGGGCCATGATCCGCGCGGCACAAGCCTCGCACGCGAGTTTGTCGGTAGTTCCCCTGCAAGACGTGCTCGGTCTAGGCACCGAGGCCCGTCTCAACATACCCAGCGTAAAGACTGGTAATTTCCGCTGGCGCTTTCGGCCGGATATGCTGACTCCCGACCACGCCTCAAAACTGGCTACGCTCGCGGAAGTGACTGACCGTCTCCCGCAAGCCGCTCGAATCCCTCCCAAAGACGACTTTGTCGCGTAAAGCCGGCCCCGTACCGGCAGATAGATAAAAGATGCCTGCAATCACCGGCTTCTCCCTGCAACATCGACCGAGACCTTTCGTAACCTGCATCGACCCACAATGAAAATGCGATAGTTATGAGTATTGTGGCTACTTCAACTCGAGGACAGAAAACAACCGGGAAACGCGCCCCGCGGGTGAAGCTCGGGGGCACAGTGCTGGTGCTCATGCGCCTCGAAAACGGCCGGCAGCTGCGCGCCAAGTTGCATCAGCTCTCCATCAGCGGTGGACTGCTGCACCTTGAACAACCTCTCCATGAAGGCATCAAGGTAGAAGTCATCTTTCATGTGGGCCATAGCACGATTCGAGCAAAGGCACGTGTGCTGTTTCCGATCTGGGCCACCAAGGGATGTTTCCAGCCCTTTGCCTTCGACGACCTCGCCGAATTAGATCGCCACGAATTGCAGATCGATCTGCAAAAGCTACTGGAATCTTCCGGGACCGCCGTCTCGTTGCCAGCAGACCGCATGGATACTGAGTTTTCTGCCACCCCGGCAAATTCGATTGAAATTGTTCCTACGGCAACGCCCTCCGAATAACGAGCACCGCTCGCCTTTCATACTCCGATAGAATCAGATTGGTAGATCTTGACCCGAAGGAGTTCGCACTCATGAAACACGCCCCTCGCTTCTTGAAGATTGTTGATGACGCTCGCTCGCGCGTAAAGGAAACCACGGTCGACGAAGTCAAAGGTCGACTTGATCGTGGCGAGAATCTGACTCTGATCGATGTTCGCGAGGAAAGCGAGTTTGCCAAAGATCACTTACCCGCCGCTATTCATCTGGGGAAGGGCATCATCGAACGCGATATCGAAACCCGCTTTCCCGACACGGCTGCGCAACTAATTCTTTACTGTGGGGGTGGCTTCCGTTCCGCCTTAGCGGCCGACAACCTGCAGAAAATGGGGTATACCAACGTCATCTCCATGGATGGCGGTATCCGCGAGTGGCGGGAAAAGAGCTATCCGCTCACAAGAAGCTGATTTGGAGCCCCGCCGCCGCTTCCGCGAGTACCTCGGTAACTTGAATGGAAGCGTCGCGGAGGTCACCATAGTGCTGCGGTGGGCGTGTCTGTCCCCCTATCGCACGGTGATTGAAGGGCATATGGCAGGAAGATCAAATTCCCCAGGTGGTGCGGCGGCAGCGCAAGCGAAGGCTTCGGATGCGTCTCTGGAACACATTCTTTCTCAGGCCAATACGGCGGAGAAGTTCTGCGCTGCGATCGCCAAACTATTCGGTGTTCGAGCAAAAGAAGTCGCCCTGATGCGCCAGGAGAAGGGGCTGCTGAAATTCCTCTTCCCTGAGCAATTGAAAACTGCGGGATCGATTCCGGTGTCCAGTTCCTCAGCCGTGGCTTCGCATACCGCGTCGACTAAGAAGACAGAACTCTTCAACACTTTTGCAAAGATCAAGCATGCCCGGGTATTTGAAACCGTAAAACTACAAGCTGCCGAAGAGGCGGACCAGAGCGAGCAATCTTCAATTCAAAAGCTGATGTCGGCGCCAGTCTTGAGCCCGGATCGGAAAGTACTAGGAGTGATCCAAGTCTGCCGCAAAGGCTTTGATCTAAATTCTGCCGGACCAGATTTTACGCACAACGATTTGCAGCAACTGGAACTGGCCGCCAAAGTCGCCTCCACGCTTCCCTTCCTTAACGAAGCCTAAATCTCCGTTCGACCGTTCGTTTTCTCCAGGCTTTCAATCTGCGCAACGTATTTCTTGGCGTCGAACTTTCTCATGGTGCTGTCGTGGGACATAAATCGAATCTGCCCGAAGATCGGCCGCTCGAACCATGGCCGGTCATGTTTTCCCACGATCGCCCACGCGATTCCGGCATAACCATTGGGATCGCGACCGTCGATTTCATAGCGATCATTCAGCCACACCGCTCGTTGATACGCCTCGGCGACACTCGGACTCCACTCCAGGATTTTCTTGGCCCAGTACATCCGCATGTAGTTGTGCATCCAGCCCGCCAGGACCATCTGTTTCTGGGAGGCATTCCAGAGTTCGTCGTGGGTCTCCGCCTGATCGAGTTGCTTGCGGGAATAGAGCACGGGGCGGGCGTCTGACGCATGCTTGGCAAACGATCGATTCGCCCACGGTTCCATGCTTTCAAACGAATCGTAGTAGGGATTAAAGCGCACAAAGTTTACAGAAAGCTCCCGGCGAACGATAAGCTGCTCCAGGAATGCGTCTCTGGCCGCCGCCGGAGCCTCAGATGATTTCACTGCCAGAGCCACGGTAATGGGGCTGATATGGCCGAAATGCAGGTAGGGCGAGAGATGGCTGGTTCCATTCAATTCGGGATGGTTGCGGTCTTTCGGATAGTTTTTCAGGCCCTGCTTCAGAAACGCTTTAAGCACACGGCTCGCTGCGCTGCTACCTCCCTGAATGCCGGCGACTCGGCCTACCGAGCGGTCCAGTTTCCAGCCGGATAGAAAGTCGTCGCCGGCTTTGAGAGAGGCAACGTTTCGGGGCTTACGCCAGGAAACGTGAGCCTTCGAGTTTTTAAGCGGCACCAGGAACTGCGGCAGCAGTTCTAATATTCGCGGACGAATGGTGCGAGCAGCAAAATGCTCTTTCTTCAGTAGCCGTGAGGGAACCACTACATCCGTATCCACCGTCCACAACGGCACCCGCAATTTTTCTGTGGTGCGAACTCGCCAGTGCTCGGGCTCGCGCATTGGATTCTCATCGCCGATCACGATCGCGGCCCCAACTTCATCACAGAACTTTGCCAGACTGTGCTCCGGGAATGCTCGCAGCACGAACAAGACATTACGCTTAGCTACATCTCTGGCGATGCCCGCGATTCCCTGTGCCAGAAATTCGTAATGCCGCAAATTCGCGTTTGGATAAAACGGTATTGGCGCAAAGAAAACGACGACTGGCTTCCGTAGTTCATTCCCGATACGAACCGCAATCTCGAGCGCTGGGTTGTCGATACCCCGCTGCGCCCGCTGCATCCAGTAAACGACGCACTTCCCTTCCGCGTCGGGCGAACCAGGTCTCCGCACGAACACACGAGGATCCTGGGCCATCTCTTCCAATTTGGTCATCGTGCCCTTTGAGATGCCATTGCCCGCAACGGCGCAATCCGAATTGCCATTGCACTATCGAGAGATTTCTTCTCTCCTCCTGTGAGACTGCGTGCGACGCCTTTTTCCAGATCGCCCAAGGACAGCGGTCCGATTCCGATTCGTACCAGCCTCAGCACGTCAATTCGGAGTGCCTCAAAAATGCGCCGGATCTGTCGGTTCTTGCCTTCGTCTAAGACGATCTCAAGCCAGCTATTCTTCTTCCCTTCCCGCACGGGCTTCACATGCTTCACCCGCAGCACCTCGCCCTCGCATCGCGCTCCCGCAGTCAACTGGTTCATCAGGCTTTGATCAGGGGTCGCCGCAATCTGTACGTGATAGACCTTGTCAAGATGCGTTCTTGGATCCGTAACTTGTGCCGCCCATTCCGAATCATTTGTCAGCAGCAACAAACCCTCACTGGCTTTGTCCAGACGCCCCACCGGTCCGACCCATGGAGTTCCTTCCGGCAGATATTCGTAAACCGTCGCTCGTCCTTTCTCATCGGCCGCGCTCGTGACCACACCGCGTGGCTTGTTGAACGCGAGATAGACTTTTGCCTCCGCGGTCACAACCAGCCCATCAACCTCGATCTGGTCCGACCCAAGTCGCACCGGGAATTCCGGGTCTCGTCGAGCAATGCCGTTCAATTTCACCAATCCGGATCGCGCGAGCTCAACTGCCCGCGAGCGGGAGCAATATCCGAGCTTTGAGATTGCCCGCGCCAGTCCGACTTTTCGCGTTGCAGATGTTCCAGACACCGGTTCATGCTAAACCATCGGTTGATTGGGTTGGCACACCGGTCTGTGTCCGCATAAGATGCATAGATGCCCCACTCACACTCCTTCTGGATTTTTCTTGGTGCCGCTACCCTGCTCGCCATCGCTCCCGGCCCAGGGATTTTGTACGTGCTCGCCCGTACCCTCGCAGGTGGACGTCGTGAGGGTCTGCTATCGTCCTTCGGCACGTTTGTCGGAGGCTTGGTGCATGTAGCCGCGGCCGCCACCGGGTTGTCACTGATTCTGGCGACTTCCGCGATGGCGTTTGCCGTAGTCAAGTATGCCGGTGCGGCCTATCTGGCGTACCTTGGAATTCGCATGATCGTAAGCGCACGCGAGGAAACTGCCATTGAACTCCCTTCACGGCGCAAAAATCCATTCCTGCAAGGTGTCGCCACCGAAGTCCTGAATCCGAAAACCGCCATTTTCTTCCTCGCCTTTATCCCGCAATTTGTGAATCGGGCTGGCGGTTCGGTGTTCTGGCAGTTCATGTTACTGGGAACCATTTCAGTTTCCTTGAACACCCTTTGCGACGTCATTGTGACTCTGTGCGCTTCGCCGATCGGAGCCCGTCTACGCTCCTCCGAGGTTCTGCGCCGACGCCAGCGCACAGCGACCGGGCTCACTCTCATCGGCCTCGGAGCTTACGTTGCCATTTCCGATGCTCGTTAATCGCAAACAACTGTCACAGGTTATTGTTTCCCGGCATTTCTTCTCATTCCATTTGTAGGCGGTCGGTCTCTATCCATGACCTTAATCAACTGGTAAATTAGTGTGTTTTTCTAAGGAGACAGAAGTTAACACCATGAAGCAAAATATCCCCCTTCTAACGTCCTGCGCGTTGGCCATCGCGCTCGTTTTTGCCAGCCCTGCTTCGTCTTTCGCCCAAAAGATTCCCTCGGTGACTTGGGTTCAGCTGAACCCGGCATCCGCCCCTTCTGCCCGCGACGTCTCTGCGATGGCATACGATCCTGCCAGCCAGAAGGTCGTCATGTTCGGCGGCTTCGGCGACAACGGCTATCTCAACGATACCTGGACCTTCGATGGAACCAATTGGACTCAGCAGAACACTTCCGTCGCACCCTCGCCCCGTACTTCCGCAATGATGGCCTATGATTTCGGCACCAGGAAACTCGTGCTGTTCGGGGGCTACAACGGTTCACAATTCCTCGGCGATACCTGGCTTTGGGATGGAACAACCTCTACTTGGACACAGGCCAATCCAACGTCTGCACCCAGCGCTATGGCGGGCGCAATGCTGTTCACCGACCCTAAGAATGGTCATGCTGACCTCTACGGCGGCTACGACGGACGCTTTTATCAGTTGACCACCTGGCGCTGGCTTAACGGCAATTGGAAGAAGTTGAATACTGCGACATCTCCTTATGCTCGCGGCTGGGGCCTGGTTGCGCTGGATTTGGCAAGGAAGAATGTCTTTATCAACGGAGGCATCGCCGATCTGCGGACTGACAACACTTGGACATTTGATGGCACGGACTGGACTCAACTATCGCCTGCCCATGAAATCCCCAAGATATTCAATTCCGGCAGCGCCTATGACCCCGAACTGCACGGGGTAGTGATCTTTGGCGGCGACGAAGGTGGTGGCGCGATGAACACTACCCAAGGTTGGACCGGCAGCGACTTTCTTCAAGTTCAACCTCAGAATGCCGCTCCGGCGCGGGACTTTCACGGCATGGCGTACGACTTCGCCAGCCACCAGATGCTCATCTTCGGTGGCGACAACGGTGTCGACTATCTCAACGACACCTGGGTACTCGTGCGCCAGTAAACGAACAGAGCTACATAAAGTGAGGAGAGGCAAACCCTCTCCTCGCTTGCCTTCCGTGATATCCTCACGTCGTTCAATGACCACTCCCGAGAAGGAACGGCGTTCCCGAAATCGAGTCGCCTCCGAGGTGCCGGTTTCAATTACGTCTGCACGCCAAGAGATCGGTAGCGCACGGGCGCGCGATCTGAGCTTAAGCGGGATCTTCTTCTACACCAAGCACGACATTCGCGAAGGTAATGATCTGGAAATGGTTCTGATGTTGCCGCCGGAACTAACGCACGGTGAAAAACGCTGGGTATGCTGCCAGGCATCCGTGATTCGGGTAGAGAACAAGGGCAACAATCAGGAACTTGGTGTAGCGGCCAGCATCCGCAACATCGCCACCCTTCCTGAGCTTCCGACCTGAAAGGGGAATTCTCCACATCATTGCACCGCTTCTAGTGCACTTTCAAAGATATCCAGAATCCGCTACCCATGCCGGATGTACTAGCAATTTATGAAAACACTGCAGATTTCGCTTCCATTGCATCACACTTGGTGCAATAATGCTGGCCCTTGAATTGCTCTGGCTTAAAGAAGTAACTAAAAGTAAAAACGCAAGGTGACTTGGTATGTTGCTGGATAAGCTCTCTCAGGGAGTGCTTCGCGTACTCACACCACTCGGGCCGCGGTATGTAAGCCCTTCCTTACTACAGCGACTTTATCTCCTGTGGATCTTCCGCAATTTCCACACCTTGCCGTTAAAGGTCCTCAGCCCGCGCCAACGCCGTTGGATTGACCGCATGTGTATGTCGCATGGTTTCGTTTCGATGCTTGAACTGAACAGCTTTGGAGACATTTTGGTACTGGGCACGCTGGAGCAGCGTCCCCCCGCCGAGGGGGAACCGCTGCCCCCACGGCGCCCAAGTCATGGCGTCACCAATCCAGTCCCGTTCGCCACAGATATGCAGCAGGGCTCTTAATTTCCAAAAAACTACGGAGTGTTGGGCGCGGTCGGTGGAGCTTGTCCGGTCGTCGCGCAGGGATTGTGTGCGACGCCAGGCCTTCTGCCTCCTTCACTGCGCTGGGCACGGCAGGATCGGATCGCAGCCAGTTGTTCCGAAGTGAGCAAGCCATCTTCTTGAGTGCGGGCCTGATTGCGGATTTCCCTAACCTGTTGCAGCTTCTGTTGCGGCGTCAGCGATGAATCGGTGCAGACGGCATTCTCTTGGCTGTGCGCATTCTGCGCAATCTCTCGGCGTTGTTGCATCGCAGACGCTGAAACTCCTGCCTGCTGCCAACAAGGTTCCTGGCGGGGAGCTCTTGAATACGGCCTTGGCGATGTGCTTGAGCCTGGCGGAGTTGAGGGTGACGTGCTCTGGCCGAATGCCATGCCAATGATGAGCATGAAGGCGATGGTGCCAGTTACGAATTGAGCCGGTTTCTGCATAGCAATGCTCCTTTCACCCTTCGAACCCGCTCAACTATGCGATGTCGCGTGGGATAGTCGCTAAAGCAGGGACGGGTGGGCATGGTGCATCCGGACAAGAAAAAAGCCCTGAGCCATCAGGCTCAGGGCGGCTGGCAGCCCTCCCCCAGAACTGCCAAAGCACAGTGTCATCCTATGGCTGAAGGGATGACCTGTAAATGCTACTTCAGTAACAAGTTTGGACTTCCTAAGTAATCTCACTTAAAAGCCCTTGAGTAACCTCCGGATGACTTACGATCGTGAGCCATTGCCATTGCTCTAGACAGAGCTCTTCTTCTCGGTAGGCAAATCGCTATTTCTGAGCGTAAGATGGCCGCGGCAATCTGACCGCCAGACATCACGAGCCACTCCTGGAAGTCGTTCTTATGAGTGAGCCTCTCGCCAAGAAAGTTCTCCTTATCGGTTGGGACGCCGCTGACTGGAAAGTCATCAATCCCCTTCTCGATCAAGGACTCATGCCCAGCCTCGACGATTTCATAAATCATGGTGTCATGGGAAATCTGGCGACACTCCATCCCATTCTTTCGCCTAT
>Ga0335069_10007304_pt1 | contig 15968 bp, 10 predicted proteins | sample Lox_Sample_11_FD_206714 | JGI IMG/M metagenome (GOLD analysis project Ga0335069, IMG submission 206714) | Soil microbial communities from Loxahatchee National Wildlife Refuge, Florida, United States - Lox_Sample_1.1 | ecosystem: Environmental > Terrestrial > Soil > Wetlands | place: USA... | reverse complement strand
GAGAGTCAACCTCATCGATGCGCAACGCGCCAAGGTGCAGTTGCGATTCCTGGATGCTCCGTAGCAGATTCGAGAAGGAACCTACCATGAATGCTTCAGAAGCCCGCCGGCTGGCGTCTTTGCGCGTGTCTAATGCTCTCTTGCTTACAGGGATGCTCTCCTTCCTGGTGCAGTGCTCAGTTGCACAGTCCACCTCGGGGACAATCGTACTCACGGGCGCTGACCGGAGACCTGCAACCAGCTTGAATGGAGATTGGGCAACGATTGTTGATCCGTATTTTTCAGGGCTCTACAGTTTTCATCATGAAGAGAAGAAGAACGGCTTCTTTCTGAATCAGAAGCCGAAGCCGGGCGATCCATTCCCGATCGAGTATGACTTTTCCAAGGAGCCAAAGCTCAAAGTACCGGGCGATTGGAATACGCAGCGCGACACGCTCTTCTACTACGAAGGACCTATATGGTACCAGCGCGACTTCACTTATGGACCGAAGCCGGGCACGCGTATCTTCCTGCATGTGGGCGCGGCCAACTATCACTCGTTGTTCTGGGTGAATGGAAAAAAGGTCTGCGAACACGAAGGCGGATTCACTGCATTCAATTGCGACGTAACCTCGGCTCTGCACGAGGGCGGTAACTTCATCGTTGCGGCCGTGGATAATACGCGGCACGAAGATAGTGTTCCAACACTCGAAACAGACTGGTGGAACTATGGTGGACTTACGCGCGAGGTTTCGCTGATCGAGGTGCCGGAGACCTTTGTCGATCAATATGACCTGCACCTGAGCCGCACGGAAGCGGATGTTATCGAGGGCTGGGTGCATGTGGCCGGCAAGGGTGCGGAGCGCATAGAAGTTGAGTTGCCAGAACTCGGGGCAAAAGGCACCGCGCAGCCAGACCAGGATGGCCGCGCGCCGATTCGTTTCAGCGCGAAGGGATTGGAGCGCTGGTCGCCCGAGAATCCAAAACTCTACAAGGTGGAGATCCGCGCGGGGAAAGACTCGATCGACGAACTGATGGGATTCAGGACAATCGAAGTGAAGGGAACGCAGATACTGTTGAACGGCAAGCCGATTTTCCTGCGCGGAGTTTCGGTTCACGCAGAGGCCCCGTACCGAACGGGCCGGGCATACTCTGACAAGGACGCGGAGACGCTGCTGAGCTGGGCGAAAGAACTTGGATGTAACTTCGTGAGGCTTGCGCACTATCCGCATGACGAGACCATGCTGCGGGCTGCCGATCGCATGGGACTGCTTGTGTGGTCGGAGAACCCGGTCTATTGGGCGCTGCAATTCGACAATCCAAAAGTGCTTGCAAAGGCAAAGCAACAACTGGAGGAGGAGATAGGGACTTTGCGCAATCATGGCGCAATCATCCTCTGGTCGATGGCGAATGAAACTCCCAACACGCCTGCGCGCACGAAGTTTATTGAGACGCTGGCCGCACGCGCTCGTGAGCTCGATTCATCGCGTCTGATCACTGCCGCATTACTGGTGCGTGCCGAGGGGCATGCGAAGATTGTCGATGATCCACTCGGGTCCGCGCTCGACGTGATCGGGGTGAATGAGTATATCGGCTGGTATGAACAGCATCCCGAAACTGCTGATGTCACGGACTGGCGCATAGCATACGACAAACCGTTGATCGTGAGTGAATTCGGCGGGGGCGCAAAGGCCGGACTGCATGGCGGCGAGAACGAGCGCTGGACTGAGGAGTATCAGGCGAGTATCTACCGGCATCAGTTAGGGATGTTGAATCGTATCGCCCAACTTAGAGGAATGAGTCCATGGATATTGATGGATTTCCGTTCGCCGAATCGTCTGCTCGTCGGTATCCAGGACGATTTCAACCGGAAAGGTCTCATCTCGGACCAGGGCGAAAAGAAGCAGGCATTCTATGTGCTGCAGAAGGCATACAAAGAAGGAACCGTCGGCAAGGCGAACTGAATTGAACTGGTAACACGATCCGTGTTACCAGTTCCGGGTGGGAATGGACTGCATGATGATTTATCCTCATGCCATGTCTATTGAATCTATTCTCGCTGAAATTGACGCAGAGATAGCCAGACTTAAGCAGGTTCGTTCGTTGCTGGCTGGCTCTGGTAAAGTCGCATCTACAATCTCCGGGCGGAGCGCCACCAAGACCGTGAGCAAGTCGAAGAAGAAGCGCGTACTCAGCGCGGAGGCGCGAAAGCGCATCGCGGACGCGCAGCGCAAGCGTTGGGCTGCGCAGAGAGCCAAGGCGAAGAAGGAGTCCTGAATTCCATTCAAGGGTTCATTGGGATTTAGAGCAAAACCAGAGTGGGTATGGCCCGCGACGCGACTCCTGGAAGGTTGCCGCTCCCTGATGGTCGCGTCAACGAGGCTGTGCAGCCCTGGGTACAGTAACTCTGGTTTTGCTGTAAAGGGTTGCAGGATTCATTCCTCGCGGGGCGAGAGGTCTCCCAGATATTGAATCACTGAATCGGTCACTCTTCGCGTTTCTTCAGTGAGCATTGCGGCTCGCTCAAGGAAGGATTCTTTTGCTTGAGAGGGAGAGAGGCCGGGTCAATGTTCAGGAGCACGCTCCCGGAGAGCGCCGATCGACTACCAGGTTTCGACGGCAAGTACGTTTGGCGGTCCCGGGTGGCCTTCAATCACCTGCGTTTCGATCACTGCCTGAAGATTCGATTTCTCCCAATTCGCTGGGGCCTTTGCCAGGAGCGTATCAAGATACACCGGGTTATAGAGAATTTCGCCGGCCGCCTCAGTGCCCTCTTCTGAGATGCCGGCAGCAATAATTACCGGCTGACCTGTGGTGCTGTCGTGAATGCGAGCGACAATGGCGTAATCGCGAGACAGCTTCTGATAAGGAAGATCCCAAGCGGTAGCCCAGGTAGTCTTCTCTTTGCTCCGGCGATCGACGATCAAAGCCTCGCCGTCCTTTGATTCAAAGCCGAAACGCAGCTTCTGCGTAACGCGCAGGGTCCAGATGTTGTCGAAGGCTCCGATCAACACGATGGGGCCCTCGCGAAGCTGGGCAAAGCTGGCCCCGGAAGCGGGGACGACGCGAAAACTCTTGTGACGCGCGGCGAGGGCAGCGGCGGTACGGGTAAGCGTAACGACGTCGGCCAGCGCGAGGTTGCCTGAAAGGTGCAAGCGGACGTAGAGCTGTTGAGGCTGGACGGGCGGGCTGACCGGCGCATCGAATGAGTCGAGCGAATCCATATTGATGTTCTTGGCGGGCTCGCCGAGGCAAAAGGTGGTTGGACTCGCGCTGGATGTGAAAGGCTCCCAGAACCGGTCCATGTTGGATGGCGGTTCGACGGGCGGTGGCGGGTGAATGCGGAGCCCGATGCCAATTCCAACCGCACAAGCCAATGCCGCAAGGCCTGCGATCGGAATCCAACTGAGTCGACGACGTTTGGACACCTCGACCGAGGGAACGCCTGCCGGGGCAAGATTGAGTTCAGCTTCGCCCGCTTGATGCTCAGCGGGCAGTTCAGGCTGCCGAAATACCGGCACATACGAGCCTATTGGTAGCTCGATGACCAACTCGCCGCTGTGCGCTGCGTCGTAGTAGTAGATGGAAAGACGCTTGCGCACTTCCCCGGCGGTGATACGAACGACAGGATCGGCGTTCGCGTCATAGGTCGGTGCCCGTCCGAATACCTCTATCCCGATACTCCGCTCTTTCAGCTCGGAGGCATTTCCAAGAAGAGTCTGCTCGACGGTGTATGCGAGGAGAGCGGGATATCGCTTGCTGTTAGCGAACAAGGGGTGAACCAAGAGGCGAGACAGCTGCTCGCGAACCGTGGAAGAATCCACGGAGAGCGTGGGCGGATCCAGCTCATGTGTGGTCTTGGGCCCAGACTGCATCTCCACTCCTGTGTCACGGCTCTCAGGCCCATTGGGGCAAGCAAATCGCCTCTCGACTTGCACACGAGACGACGCTCAACCGAATCGTGCGCCGAATGCAAGATGCAAAAGACGAAAGCAACTGCGCTTGGCGACATCCTTTCTGGAGTTCGCCCTCTAAAGTCGCACCAGTGCCGCGATCGCTACACATGGTGCTTAAGCTCGTAGCCTATTGCACTGCGTATAATACGTTCCCGGACCGGTCTTGTCCATATTCGGTTAAATCGTTATCGATCATAGTGTTAGTTCCTTGTCGGGGTTGCATTACCCGATCAAACCTAGAACTGCTATCGCCATGCTCCTATATTGGGGCCCGGTCCAGAAAAAGTGCCTGAGGTGTGTCTTACTAAGGGCGCGTTTTCTTGTGATTGCGGCTCCTCGCCCCTCCGTTTACCAGACCTGGATCAATCCAGGCGGGAGTATTCGGGGGGCGCTTTTTTATGAGGGAGGTTCTTCCGCCGTGTCACATCTGGATCCCGCCCCGGCGAGTCTCCTTCAGCATAACCACAGGTTAGACGCCCCGGCATTCCGGTTTACTCAGAGGGGCAACGTACCAGTGTGGCATGCACCCATCGAAAGGTTCTTTATATGATCTTCCGCACGCGTCTCAGACGGTTCCCGTTGCTTTTCATCGCAGTTGCTTTCTTCGCATTGAGCGCCTGGGCGCAGAACACGCCCATGACGCAGGCAGAGGCGCATCGCCGCGCCGAAGCGCTGCTCGAACAGATGACTCTCGACGAGAAAGTGGGGCAGATGAACCAGTCGTCGGGAGTCGTCATGCCCATGCTGGGGAGCACCAGGCCGGATGATCTGATTGTTCAGGGCAGGGTTGGCTCGATTCTGTGGCTCATCGATGTGAAAGAGATCAACCGTCTGCAGCATCTGGCGGTGGAAAAGTCGCGGCTGCACATCCCGATTCTCTTCGGGTACGACGTGATTCACGGCTATCGAACCGTCTTTCCGGTTCCGATTGCCATGGCTTCGTCGTGGGACCCGACTGTGGAGGAGGTGGCACAGCGCTTTGCAGGCGAGGATGCCCGGGCGGCAGGAATCCAATGGACGTTTACGCCTATGGTGGACATCGCTCGCGATTCGCGCTGGGGACGTATTGTGGAGGGCGCCGGGGAGGATCCCTATCTTGGAGCGGCGATGGCACGTGCCCAGGTGCGGGGCTTTCAGGGCGAGACACTGGGACCGAACAGTGTGCTTGCCTGCGTCAAGCACTACGCCGGCTATGGCGCGGCCGAAGGTGGCCGGGACTACGATTCGTCCTACATTCCTGAAGTTCTGATGCGCAATGTCTACCTTGTTCCTTTTCACGCGGCTGCGGAGGCTGGCGCAGGGAGTTTCATGAGTGCGTACATGGATCTGAACGATGTCCCGGCGTCTGGGAATCACTGGCTGCTGACTGACATTCTGCGCAAGGAGTGGGGATTCAAAGGATTCGTCGTATCGGATGCATTTGCCGTGCAGAGCCTTCAAACACACGGCTTTGCAAAGAATCCGGAGGACGCTGCGTACAAGGCGGCCAGTGCGGGACTCGACATGGACATGGCGAGCCAGACGTACACCAAGAATCTCGCCAAGGTTGTGCGGGCCGGAAAGGTATCGGAGGCCCAACTGGATGCCGCAGTTCTGCCGATTCTAGAGACGAAGTTCAAACTTGGCCTGTTTGAGAACCCGTTTGTGGATGAGTCAAAGGTGGATGCAGTTCTCAACCGGCCGGAAGGCTTGACGCTCGAACGGAAGGTTGCAGCGCGTTCGATGGTCTTGCTCAAAAACGAAAGCAATACCCTGCCATTGAAGAGGGACCTGAAAAGGGTTGCTGTCATCGGGACGTTGGCCGACTCGAGCAAGGACATGGAAGGCGGGTGGGCAGTCGAAGGCCTCTTTGGCGGCGCGAGCAAGAGTCACCCGGTGACGGTGCTAGCGGCACTGAAGAATACCCTGGGACCTGATGCCCAGATCAATTACGTGCCTGGGCCGGCCCTGGCGCGTAAATATCCATCGATGATTGATGCGATCACGGGCGCAAAGCAGCCGCCGGCTCCGACGGATGCGGAGATTGCCGACTGGATTGCCAAAGCCAAAGCGGCCGCCGGCGATGCGGATCTGGTGATCGCTGTTCTTGGCGAAGCAGCCTCTATGAGCAGCGAAGCTGCGTCGCGGGCCTCGATGGATCTGCCTGGAATCCAGGAACAGATGCTCGAGGCGGCGGTATCTTCCGGAAAGCCTGTTGTGCTGGTGCTCGAAAACGGGCGGCCACTCGATATTCGCTGGGCGTCGGAACATGTGCCGGCGATTCTTGAAGCGTGGTACCCAGGTACGCAGGGCGGAAATGCAGTTGCTGATGTGCTGTTTGGCGATGTCAATCCGGGCGGAAAACTGCCGGTAAGCTGGGCGCGCACTGCCGGCGAGGAACCGCTCTACTACAACCACAATCTGACTCATGAGCCGGAAGACCGGCCGGGATTCACTTCGCGATATTGGGATATCTCCAGCAAGCCGCTGTACCCCTTCGGATACGGACTGAGTTATGCGAGCTTCAAATTTGATCACCTGCGACTGAGCAAGCCGAGCATAAAAGCAAGCGAGTCGGTCGACGTTGAATTCGAAGTCACGAATACGGGGAGCGTGCCGGGTGACGCTGTGGCACAGATGTACATTCACCAGCGAGCGGGATCGGCGTCGAGGCCAGTGCGCGAACTGAAGGGATTCAAGCGCATCACCCTGAAGCCAGGCGAGACCCAGACTCTCAGATTCCCATTGGGCAAGGCGGAGCTTGAATTCTGGAGCCCGCAGACCAAGGCATGGGGCGTTGAGCCAGGAACCTTTGATGTGTGGGCCGGTGAAGACTCGACAGCAACGATGCATGCGGAGCTGGCGGTCACGGAATAGAACCGACGACTTGCCTGAGTGAGCCGGGCGCATGGTTTTGTGCCCGGCATCGCGGCTTGTACTCGGGCTTCGTCCGATTATCCCTGTCGCATCAGTTCGCTCGGAGCGCTACAGTCGGGTTGATCCGAGAGGCGCGCCGCGCCGGAATAAATCCGGAGAGAGCAGCAATGCCGAGAAGCAGGACAGCCATTCCTAAATAGGTGAACGCGTCCCAGGGCGAGGTGGCGAAGAGCAGCGATGAAATCACCCGAGCTGCTGCGATCGATGCTGCCGCGCCGATCAAGACTCCAATGACAGCCAGCCGCAGCGTACTGAATAAAACCCTGCTCTGCACGTGGCTTGCACTTGCGCCAAGTGCCATGCGGATTCCGATCTCCTGTGTCTGCCGAGTTACGGAGTAGGAGATAACGCCATAGATGCCAAGGGCGGCGAGAAGCAACCCCAAGGTTGCAAATGAGGCGACGAGAAGCATGAAAAAGCGCCGCGGCGAGACAGCGTGGCTGACTAAAAGCTCGATCGGTTTGAATTCCGCAGCGGGTTGTTTCGGATTCAAATCGCGCAACGTGCGCAGAACAGCACCGGCGAGTGCTGACGGCGGCAGCGCGGAGCGGATGACGAGCTCAGCACCTGCAGGACTCTCCTGCGTGGCGGGGTAGTAGATTTGCCAGCCGGTCTCTCCTTCGACATTCTCGACGTGAACATCGTCTACGACGCCCACAATGCGCAGATCTTTACCGCCATTGTTGGTGAGGATCTGGCCGACCGCATCTCCATTCGGCCAACTCGCGTATGAAGAAAGGAATCGGGCATATGCCTCGTTGATCATCACGACTCTTTCCCCTGAGGGGCCGTCGTCCCAGTTGAAGTCGCGGCCGCGAACCCTGGTGCCTATTGCGCGCAGATATCCCTGCGTGACGACGTAGACCAGTGGGCCGGCCGGCATCTTGTCGGGACGCCTAATCCCTTTGGGGAACGGGGTTCCCCACGCACGGTTCTGGGCCAAGGGGAGATAGTCGACCATTCCCGCTGCCTCGACGCCTGGGAGAGATTGGACCCGAGCAAGGATTTGCTGGAAGATTGCGGTGCGCTTCTGCGTGCTGGCCTGATCGTTTGGCGCCGAGTCATCGTATTCGACTTTGACCGCCGCGGCACGATCAGGCTCAAAGCCAAGATCGACGCTGAGAACACGCACAAAACTGCGGAGCAGTAGACCGGCGCCAATCAGGAGCATGCAGGCGAGCGCGACCTCAGAGATGACAAGGACGGAACGCGTGCGCTCATGCCTGCGGCTCTGGCTCGCGCCGGGACCGGCATCTTTGAGCGCTTCATGCAGGTTGCCTCCAGCCATGCGGAGGCCGGGAATGAGACCAAAGAGGACGGCGGCAAAGACAGCGATGAGAACGGTCCAGCCGAGTGCAGCGCCGTCGATTCGCAGGGTGCTGAGCAGCGGAAGCGCGATCGCTCCCTGATGTGCAAGCCATGAGACCAGGATGATGGCAAGGCAAAGGCCCACCACCGCACCCGCGCAGGAGAGAACGAGGCTCTCGGTGAGGAGCTGGCGAACGATGCGTCCCCGGCTTGCGCCGAGTGCGCCGCGCATTGCGAATTCCTTGCTGCGCGCGGCGGCGCGGGCCAGAAGGAGGTTGGAGAGATTCACGCAGGCGATGAGCAGAATGGCTCCAACGGCGGCCCACAACACCACAAGCGAGCGGCGCAATCTTCCGCTGACATAGTCTTTCAGAGGAACCGGGACCACTCCGTCCTTGTAGGAGCCGCACGATTGCGGGTACTTGTGATTCCAGCACATGTATGGAGCGGCGATACGAGCATCTTCGCGGGCCTGCGCGAGCGTCACGCCCGGTTTGAGCCGACCGATAAACGTGATGATGTTGCCCCAATCACGTGGCGGCCCGTAGAGGTTAAGCGGCGTGATGGCATCCACCTTTGTGCCGGGAGCAAACACCGCGCCGAAATCGAAGCTTGCGGGGAGCACACCGATGACGGTTGTCTGCCTGCCGTTGATGTCGAATGCTTTCCCGACGATGTTTGGGTCGGCGGAAAACTGACGCTTCCACCACGCATGGGTAATCATCACGACCGGAGGAGCACCACTGAGAGCGTCCTCCGCTGTGAACGCGCGGCCCATGGCGGGCTCGACCCCGAGCAACTGAAAGAAGTTCGCGACCACGTCGATGCTTGTGGCCGGGATCGGCGCGCTGCCGAGGTTGAGGCTCAGATTGTCAGGGCCGGAGAAGGCGAAATAGCCAGTCACATCCTGATACGAACGGCTGTGCGTGCGGAAGTCATCATACGCATCGGTTGAGAATGTCGCACAGGAGAGCCCGCACTTTTCAGGTGGTGGAGCGATCCAGACAAGCTCGCCAGCGTCACGGAACGGAAGAGGGCGCAGAAGCAGCGTATTGACGACGCTGAAGACCGCAATGTTGGCTCCGATGCCGAGTGCCAGGATCAGAACCGCGACGATGGTAAACCCCGGTTCACGAACAAGAGTGCGGACGGTGTATTTGAGGTCCTGGAGAAGGATGTCCAGCGTCATAAGTCCTCGAGCCTCGCGATGGCGGTATCTTGCCTGTTCCACACCGCCGATGGCGATGAGCGCGACACGGCGGGCTTCCGTTGGGTTGAGTCCACGAGCGATGTTCTCTTCGGTAGCCAGCTCGAGATGAGCGGCCAGTTCCGCGTCGAGGTCGTCATCGAGCGCCCGCTTGCGGAAGAAAGCACCGATGCGGTTGAGGGGCTGACGAAGCCAGCTCATGCTGGGTCGGCCTCTTCCGCGGTCATGCCGAGAACGCGATCCATCACGCCCGTCAGGCGTTCCCAGTAGCGCGCATCGTCAGCAAGCTGACGCCGGCCAGCGGGGGTGATGGAGTAGAACTTTGCCTTGCGATTGTTGCCAGAGGTGCCCCAGGCGGATGTGATCCATCCGCGCTGCTCAAGACGGACAAGGGAAGCGTAGATTGTTCCCTGGTTGAGCAGCACCTCGTTTCCGCTGATCTGCTCAATGCGGCGTGCAATGCCGTAGCCATGATTTGAGCCCATCACAGTCAGCGTGTGCAGCACCATGAGATCGAGAGTGCCCTGAAGAAGATCAAGTTTGGAAGGTTGCATCGGGCCCCTGTGGGATTACCACAGAAGAGTATCACGAAACATGTGGTCATGCCACAGGAAGGGACGATTAAGAAGGAAAACGCGCTCCGCTCAAGATGACAGCGGCAAATACAGGTCCCGCGACTTCCTTCGGCCGCTCGCAAGGGCAGCGGATTCTGATTGGGCGGTGCTTGGCTGATTAGGTAAGTGCGCGGTCGAGGTGAACGTAGCCACCATCGACGATCAGGTGCTGGCCGGTGGTGTGGGCGGATTGCGTGGGAGACAGAAGGAATACGGTTGCGGCTGCAATTTCTGAGGACAACGTCATACGGTGTCCGAGTGGGATCTTGTCTGTAATGCGCTTCAGCTCTGCTGCGGGGTCGCCAAGGGTGTCGAGCCAGCGGCGGTAGAGGGGCGTCATGACTTCAGCGGGGAGCACGGCATTCACGCGTATGTTGAAGGGCAACAATTCGGCTGCCCATTCGCGCGTGAGTGCGAGTTGAGCACCTTTGCTCGCTGCATAACCTGAAGTATTTCCCTGGCCGGTCAATGCCACTTTCGAACTGATATTTACGATTGCTCCCTGCGTGCGCTTGAGCGAGCCGAGCGCGTAGTGTGCGAGCGCGTAATAGTGGATGAGGTTTTTGTTGAGGCTCTGGATGAAGCGCTCAACGCTTCCCTTCTCGAGGCCTGCGCCGTCGTTGACACCGGCGTTGTTGACGAGGCCGTAGATGTCGCCGAAACGGCTTTCGATTTCGGAGATTGCCTGCCGGCATCGGTCGGTGTCTTCGAGGTGGGCTTCGACGAGATGGCAATCCGCATTTGCCGAGGCCATTTCAGCCATGAATGCCTGAACGTTTTCAGAGCGGCGTCCGAGGACGACGAGGCGAGCGCCTTCAGCAATGCAGGCGCGGGAGATGCCAGCGCCAATGCCTGCGCCTCCGCCGGTGACGACGATGAGTTTGTCTTTCAGTCCGAGATCCATATCGGTCACCTCAATCCGGCCATGACGAGCATGCGGGGTTCGGTCATCTCTTCGATGGCGGAGCGAATGCCTTCCCGGCCCAGCCCGGAATCCTTGACTCCGCCATAGGGCATTGGATCGAGCCGCCATGCGGGCGTGTCACCAACGATGAGCGCGCCGACTTCGAGTTCGCGATAGGCGGTGAGAATGCGTCCGGCATCGCGAGTCAGCAGGCCGGCCTGGAGGCCGTAGCGCGAGTGATTCACTTCGGCAAGCGCGTCTTCAAAGTCCTCGTACGGTTCAACGACGACAACTGGGCCAAAGAGTTCCTCGTCGCGAATCTTCATACCGGACTTCGTACCGGTAAGGATGGCCGGCGTCATCACGGAGCCGTTGCGCTCGCCGCCGGCGACGAGACGGGCTCCCGCCTCAACCGCCTCCTTGATCCAGGCCTCGACACGTTCTGCCTCCGAAAGCCGGACGAGCGGTCCGACATCTGTCTCGTCCTTGGATGGATCGCCGGAAACGAGCTTTGCCGCGCATTCCACGAGCTTCCAGAGGAATGTCTGGAAGATGCTCTTGTCGACGAAGACACGCTGGACGCTGATGCAGGATTGGCCCGCAAATCCGAATGCCGCATGTGCAGTTCGAAGAGCGGCATCGTCGAGATCGCGCCAGTCGCTGTGAACGATGAGTGCCGCATTTCCGCCCAGCTCGAGCAGTACGCGTTTGCGGCTGGAGTGGGCTTTGAGTTCCCAGCCGACTTTGGCGGATCCGGTGAAGCTTACAAGTTTGATGCGATCCTCTTTTTCGGCAAGCCAGGCGGTGTCGGTGTTCGAGAGAGGAAGGACGGCGATCGCCTCCTCGTGCCAGCCGGCCTTGAGGATGACTTCTCCCAGGGCCAGAGCAGTGAAGGGTGTTTGTGGCGCCGGTTTGAGAATCAATGGGCAGCCTGCAGCGATGGCGGGAGCGGCTTTATGCGCCACGAGGTTGAGCGGGAAGTTGAAGGGAGTGATTGCCAGGATGGGGCCGACAGGGAATCGCTGCATCAGGCCCCAGCGATTTTCGTTTCCTTCAGTCAGGTCGAGCGGGATGGTTTCGCCGCCCAGTCGCGCGGCCTCTTCAGCGGCAGTTTTGAACGTGAGAACCGCACGGTCGACCTCGGAGCGGGCAAGACGGATGGGTTTGCCGGCTTCGGCCACGATGAGTTGCGCGAACCGTTCCTTTTGCTCAATGAGTGCGGCGGCGATGTCTTCGAGGATTTCGCGGCGCTTCCAGCGCGGAAGGGCGCGGGTGCGGCGGATGCTCGCAACCGCATGATTGACCGCCTGCCGCGCATCGGCGCGGGTCGCGATGGTCACCCGGCCGACGAGACCCTGGTCCCATGGCGAGCGAACGTCGAGCGCATCTCCGTCGCTCCACTCCTTGCCACACAAAAGAAATCCAGTCTGCGAGCCTGGACGCATTTTCATAACTACTGCTCCCGTATCCCTGTTTCCTAGTAGATGGTACAAGGGTGGATCGACATATACGAGTGGGGATCGAGGAGGAAGAGGGTGCTCAATGTTCCGCGCGATACACTGATCCCCTATGATTCACGACGGAAAGAGCCGGAAGCTGCCCTTTGATTCCGTGAAGGCGCTGGCGCATCTGAAGGGGAACGATGCAAAGCTCGGCGCCTTGATCGATCGCGTGGGAGAGTTTACGCTTCGGCTGGATTCCTCGCCTTCCCCATTCGAGTCGTTGCTGGAATCGATTCTGTACCAGCAGCTGCATGGAAAGGCTGCGGCCACAATTCATCGCCGGGTGCGCGAGTATTTTGGGGGCGATCCGACACCGAAACTGCTGCTTGATACGCCGGATGAGCCTTTGCGGGCGGCCGGAGTCTCGGGGAACAAGATCAAGGCGCTTCGCGATCTGGCAGCGAAGACGCTCGATGGCACGGTTCCCAGTCACAAGATGATCGGAAAGATGTCGGACGCGGAGATTGTGGAGCGGCTTACGGAAGTTCGCGGCATTGGTCCCTGGACGGTGGAGATGCTATTGATTTTTCGCATGGGCCGTCCGGATGTTCTTCCCGTGACGGACTACGGGGTTCGCAAGGGATTCGCGCTCACCTTTCAGAGGCTGCCGAAGACGCGCCCGATTGAAGCTTCGGATCTGCCGAAGCCGGACGTTATCTTCAGGCGCGGACAGCGATGGGCCCCGTATCGTTCGGTTGCGAGCTGGTATCTGTGGAGGGCGTGCGATCTGGCCAGGAAGACACCGCCAGCGGAACGATCGGCGCGAACCTGACCGCGCGGGTGTGTGCTGGGCGCCGACAACACTTCACGGAAGCCTGCAATAATCATGCAGGGCCCGCCCTTCGGCTCGGATTGAGACTCGCATGGCTTCAACCAAGCGCTTTATTTGCATACACGGTCATTTTTACCAGCCGCCGCGCGAGAATCCGTGGCTTGAAGCTGTTGAGACGCAGGACTCCGCTGCGCCTTATCACGACTGGAACGAGCGCGTGTGTGCGGAGTGCTACGCGCCCAACGGCGCCGCGCGCGTTGTGAACAGCAAAAAACAGATCATCCGCATCGTGAACAATTATTCGCGCATGAGCTTCAACTTCGGACCCACGCTGATGAGCTGGCTCAGCGAGAACGCCCCGCGCACGTATCGCATGATTCTGGACGGCGAGCGGCGGAGCCGGAGAACGCACAAAGGGCACAGCTCGGCGATTGCGCAGGTCTACAACCACATCATCATGCCGCTTGCAAACCGGCGTGATCGGGTCACCCAGGTCCGCTGGGGGATCGCAGACTACAAGAAGCATTATGGCGCTGTGCCGGAAGGGATGTGGCTGGCGGAAACAGCGGCGGATACAGAGACGCTGGAACTGATGGCGGAGCATGGCATCAAGTTCACCATTCTCGCGCCTCACCAGTGCAAGAGCGTTCGGCCGCTGAAGAGAGCGGACGACGGCCAGGATCTTCAGTGGTCAGTTCCACTGGGAAGTTCGGTCGATACCACACACCCGTATCTGGTGCGCTTCAAATCGGGCCGCTCCATTGCGGTTTTCTTCTACAAGGGGCCGACTTCGCGGGCGATCGCGTTTGAAGGACTGCTCAACTCCGGCGAGGCATTCGCTGATCGCCTGAGGGCGGGGTTCAACGACGGTGATGAGCCGCAGCTGGTGAGCGTGGCAACGGACGGCGAGTCGTACGGGCATCATCACCGGCATGGTGAGATGGCGCTGGCATGGGCAGTGAGACTGCTCGAACAGGATAAGACCGTAAAGCTCACCAACTACGCCAGCTTCCTCGAGCAGTATCCGCCGGAGTGGGAGTGCGAGATCGTTGACAACAGTTCGTGGAGCTGCGTGCACGGCGTTGAGCGGTGGCGGTCGAATTGCGGGTGCAACACGCGGAGCGGCTGGAGCCAGGAATGGCGCACGCCTCTGCGGAAGGGTCTCGATGACCTGCGCGATGCAATCGCTCCATTGACAGAGCGAGAAGGCGCCAGGCTCTTCAACGATGTCTGGGAAGCACGAAACGGTTACATCGATTTGATCCTTTCGCGGAACGAGGATGCGCAGGAACGATTCTTCGAGGAACACGCAAGGGGTTTGCACTCTGGCGGCGACCGGGTGCGCGCGCTTCAGATCATGGAGATGCAGCGGCACGCGCAGCTGATGTATACGAGCTGCGGCTGGTTTTTCGATGACGTCAGCGGCATCGAGACGGTGCAGGTGATTGCCTACGCCGCGCGTGTCCTGCAACTGGCGCGGGAGCTCTTCGGGGAGGAGGCGGCCTCGCTGGAACCAGCGTTTTTGGAGCAACTCAAAGAAGCGAAGTCGAACGTGCCAAGTGCCGGCGACGGAGCGAAGGTATACAACGACAGGATTCGTCCATTGGCGCTTGGTCTCGAACAGGTTGCAGCGCACTACGCCATCAGCAGCGTGTTCTCATCGTTCACCGACGAGACGGAGCTTTACTGTTACCGGATACGCCGTATCTCCTACGAGGTTCACACCTCGGGACGGGGACGCCTGGCTCTGGGGCGAGCGCACATTGCGAGTGTGCTCACGAGCAAGGAACAGAGCTTCAGTTTCGCCGTGCTGCACTTTGGCGATCAGAACATCACTGCGGCAGTGAAAGAGTACCAGGAGAGCGAGGCTCAGGAATTCGAAGCATTTGCAGCACAAGCGGCCGAGCAAGTGGAGCGCGCGGATTTTCCCGATGTGATCCGGCTGCTTGACCGCTACTACGGACACGTGGACTATTCGCTGACTTCCCTGTTCGGCGACGAGCAACGGCGAATTGTGCAATTGATTTTGAACTCGACCTTGTGGGAGATCGAGAACTCGCTGACAAGTATCTACGAGGACCACGCCAGCCTTCTGCACTTTCTTTCAAACGCGGGACTGCCCAAACCGCCTGCACTTACGCTGGCCGCCGGGTTTGCAATCAATGCGGGAGTGCGGCGCGCGCTGGAGACCGATCCTGTGGACCAGACCATGCTGCGCTCGTTTCTGCAACTGGCGAAGGCGGACAAGGTCCCGCTCGAGACGGCCACGTTGTCGTACATCGCCGACCAGCGCATGAAGCGTGCGATGGTGGAACTGCAGATGTCGGCTGGGTCGCTAGAGATGCTGGATCGAGCGCTTACGCTGGCGCGAACGCTGGTTGAATTGCCGTTTGATCTTAATCTCTGGCAGGCGCAGAACATCTGGTTTGAGATTCTGCGCACATCGAGCTACTCGCTGACCTCGCAGATCGAGGAAGACCGGCCCCGGTGGAACAAGGATTTCAACGAGTTGGGAAGATTGCTGTCGGTCGATACTGCGGCGATTACATGCGCCGACCCGCTGGTGGAGACGCCGGGGGACTGATTTCCAGTTGCGTCCTATGGCTTTATGGCTGCGATCATCATGCTCTTCCAGAGGTAGGGTGCTCTTCCAACGCCAAGAAACTCAAGGGCGCGGAACCCGCATTCCTCAATAAGCGCCGAAAGCGTCTTACGACTGAAGAATTTGATGTGGCCACCATCCCACTGAGGACTGTGATGCTTGTCCCAACCGTCCAAAGCCGTGATGGCCAGGTTTTTGAGGTATCCGT
>Ga0335069_10007303_pt1 | contig 15969 bp, 12 predicted proteins | sample Lox_Sample_11_FD_206714 | JGI IMG/M metagenome (GOLD analysis project Ga0335069, IMG submission 206714) | Soil microbial communities from Loxahatchee National Wildlife Refuge, Florida, United States - Lox_Sample_1.1 | ecosystem: Environmental > Terrestrial > Soil > Wetlands | place: USA... | reverse complement strand
GGCGTTGGGCTGGATTGCCTCCAGGATCACTTCGTAGGAGTTGGTCGGCTTGTAGATGGTCGCCACCTGGTTGGTGCCGAAGGCGCCATAGAGCGTGTTGCGGATTTCGTCCGTCGTGACGCCGAGCGCCATGGCGCGGTCGCGGTCGATGTTGACCAGGAACTGCGGATTGTTGATCTCGAGGTCGGAGTCGACGCCCTGGAACATGGGCATCGCGGCCATGCGCTGCTCCACCTGCGGCGCGAACTTTTCCAGCTCGTTGATGTCGACGGCCTGCAGCGTGTACTGGTAGAGGCTCTTCGATTGGCGGCCGCCGACTTGGAGATTCTGGATCGGCTGCAGATAGACGTTCACGTCGGGCAGGTGCGAGAGCTTGCCGCGCAGGCGTTGGATCACCGCCTGCATCGAGACCTTGCGCTCGGCGAGCGGTTTCAAGGCGATGAACATCGACCCGCTGTTCTCGCCACCGGCGCCGAAGCCGCTGGTGCCGACGGTCGAGTTCACCACCGCGACAGCGGGGTCGGCGTGTATGATGTCGGCGGCCTGCTTCTGCGCCACCGTCATCGCGGCGAAGGACATGTCCTCCGGGCCCTCGACCGAGACCGAGATCAAGCCGGTATCCTCGATCGGGAAGAAGCCCTTCGGGACCTCGTAGGCGAGATAGACCGTGGCCGCAATCGAGAGCAGCGTCACCAGGAGCACGACCGGATGGTAGCGAAGCGCCGCCTGGAGCGTCGCGCCATAGGCCCGCAGCAACGCCTGGAAGCCGGATTCGAGAACGCGGTAGAAAATGCCGTGGCTTTCGCCATGGCCGCCCGTCCGCAACAGCCGGCTGCACATCATCGGGGTCAGGGTCAGCGAGACCAGGCCGGAGATCAGGATGGTCATACTGATGGTGACGGCGAACTCGCGGAAGATCCGGCCGAGCAGGCCGCCCATGAAGAGAACCGGAATGAACACGGCGACCAGCGACAGGGTGATCGAGAGAATGGTGAAGGCGATCTCGCGCGAACCGCGGAGCGCCGCCATCCAGGGCCGCTCGCCGTTCTCCACATGCCGGACGATGTTCTCCAGCATGACGATCGCGTCATCGACGACGAAGCCGACCGAGAGCGTGATGGCGAGCAGCGACAGGTTGTCGATGGAGTAGCCCATCAGGTACATCCCGCCGAACGTGCCGATCAGCGAGACCGGCAGGGCCAGCGCGGGAATGACCGTCGCCGTCAGGTTGCGCAGGAAGAGGAAGATCACCAGCACGACCAGCGAGATCACCAGGGCGAGCGTGAACTGCACGTCCTCGACCGAGGCGCGGATCGACTGCGACCGGTCCATCAGGGTCTGCACATGCACCGAGGACGGGATCTCCGCCTGGATGCTCGGCATCAGGGCCTTGATGGAATCGATCACCTTGACCGTGTTGGCGTCGGGCTGGCGCTGGATCGCCAGGACGATCGAGCGCTGGCCGTTGAGCCAGCTCGCGGTCTTGTTGTTCTCGACGCTGTCGAGCACATTGCCGAGGTCGCGCAGCCGCACCGGGCTGCCGTTCCGGTAGGCGACGATGAGGTCGCGGTATTGCGCCGCTTGCGAGAGCTGGCCCGGCGCCTCCAGCGTGGCGCTGGTGCGGCTGCCGCTGATCGATCCCACGGGCGCGTTGGAGTTGGCCGCGGTCACGGCTTTCTCGACATCGTCGAAGCCGACGCCCATCGAGGCGAGGCGGTTGGGATCGACCTGGATCCGCACCGCGAACTTCTGCGCGCCGAACACCAGCACCTGGGCGACGCCGTTCAAGGTGGAGAGCCGCTGCGCGATATAGGTCTCGGCATACTCATCGACCGCCGACAGCGGCAGGGTTTCCGAGGTCAAGGCCAGGAACAGGATCGGCTGGTCGGCGGGGTTGACCTTGCGGAAACTCGGCGGGTCGGTCATCTCATCCGGCAACCGCCGAAGGGCGGAGCTGATGGCCGATTGCACGTCGAGCGCCGCGCCGTCGATATCGCGGTCGAGCACGAATTGCAGTGTGATCCGGGTCGTCCCCTGGGTGTTGCTCGAGGTCATGGAATCGATGCCGGCGATGGTCGAGAACTGCTTCTCGAGCGGCGTCGCCACGGCGGAGGCCATGGTCTCGGGACTGGCGCCGGACAGCGTCGCGGTGACCTGGATGGTGGGGAAATCGACGCGTGGAAGGGCGGCGACCGGCAGCAGGCGATAGCCGACGATGCCCACCATCACGACCGTGACCATCAGCAGGCAGGTCATCACCGGACGCCGGATGCAGAGCTCCGGGAGGGTCACGGGTCGATCCTCACCGCGGCGGGCTTGGCCGGCTCGACGGGACCCGGCGGCGCAGTGCCATTGGTCTTGGTGATGTCGATCTTGGTGCCGTTCTCGAGCCGAAGCTGACCCTCGGTCACGACCAGCTCGTCCGCCTTCAGGTCGCCCTCGACCACCATCTCCTCGCCGAGCTGACGGATGACCTTGATCTTGCGCATCGTGACCGTCTTCTGCCCGTTCTGGTCATCGACGACCCAGGCATAGGAGCCTTCCTGGTTGATCTGCACGGCGGTGGCCGGAATGACGATGGCATTGGGATCGACCCGAACCGTCATCACCACATTCACGAACTGGGCGGGCCAGAGGAACTCGTCCGCGTTGGGGAACTGCGCCTTGACCGAAAGCGTGTTGGTCGCGGGATCGATCGCGTTCTCGACGTAGGAGACGCTGCCCTGCTCGGCCGGCGCCGAGCTGTCGGGAATGGTGGCCTTGACCGCCACCGGGCCTGCAGCCATGGCGCGCTGCAGCTCTCCCATATCCTCCTGCGCGATCGAGAAGGCGACCAGGATCGGCTGCAGCTGGTTGATGGTGACGAGCGGGGTCGAGTCGGCCGCGCGCAGCGAGCTTCCGAGCTTCAGCGCGACGGTGCCGACGCGACCGGCGATCGGCGCGCGAATGACCGTGTAGGACAGCGTCACCTTGGCGGTTTCGATCGCCGCCTGGTCGGCAGCGACGGTCGCCTGCAGCGTGGCGACGTTGGTGGTCGCCGTGTCGTAATCCTGCTTGGTGGTGAAATTCTTGGCGGCCAGCGGCGTCAGCCGGTCGACCTCGCGCTTGGCATTGGCGAGCAGGGCCTGGTCCTTGCCGAGATTGGCCTCGGCCAGCTTGACCGCGTCCTGGGCCTCCCGGTCGTCCAGATGGAAGAGCTCGTCGCCGGCTTTCACCTCCTGCCCGTCGCTCACCTCGACGCTGGAGATCACCCCGTCGATCCGGGAGCGGACGGCGACGGTGGCCAGGGTCTGGACCCGGCCCACCGTAACGATCTGCACCGGAGCGGGCTTCTGTTGGACCGTGACGACGGCGACGGGAACGCCCTTCTTCTCGGCCTTCTCGGCGACCGGGGGGACCGCGGTGCCGCGTTGCAGCGCGTAAATGAGCACGCCGGTACCCAGCACCGTCGCCACGACGGCGAGGAAATACAATCGAACCCGCATGCGTGCAGTCATTTCTCCAGCCGGCGCTCCAACGGACGTCCGAAGGGGCAAGCCCGCGCCATGTCGGCTTGGCATGTGGGCTTGGTACGCCACATCGGCTTGAACCCGGCGGTCCGGACCGCTAAATTAGAACCCGCAAGTTTGATTTTCAACGTCCTCCCCATGGCAGAAGCATGACGACCGGCATGCGACGCGACTGGCGCCAGGAACGGCGCCACAAGATCCTGTCCGCCGCCACCGAATTGTTTGGCGAAAGCCCTTACGATCTGGTTCAGATGCGCGACGTTGCCGCACGCGCCGAGGTCGGAAAACCGACCCTTTACCGCTATTTTCCTTCGAAGGAAGAGCTCTTCCTCGAAGTCTTCAAATCCGGCCTCGACCGATTGGACGCGGAAATCGCGACCATCCTCAAGGATGCCGACCAGCCCGGCCGGTCACTGGAAAGACTGCTGCAAGCCCTGCTCGGGGCGCTGGGCGGCCAGGTGGCGGCGCTCAGGATGCTGACCGACGACCAGTCCCACGTGATGGGCCGGTGGCGCAGCGAGTTCCGCCGCCGCCGCCAGCCCTTCGTGATGGCGGCCCGCACTATCCTGGAGCGCGGCATCGCCAGGGGCGAGTTCCGCCCGGTCGATCTCGACGCTGTCCCCTCGATGTTGATCGCCATCGTGCGCGGCGGACTGATCGGCAACGACCGGCTGCCACGCGAGCGCTTCGGCCTGGCGATGATCGACCTCGTCGTGCACGCCCTCGCCACCAAGACGCAATCGGCCGCCGAAGCGGCGTGACGCTCAGCGATACCGCCGCGGAGAGGTCGAGATCGCGGTCGAGGCCGTGGCAACGCCGGCGCGGAGCGCTGCGGGAAGATCGGCACCCTCGATCACCGCAGCCAGATAGCCAGCGTCGAACACGTCGCCTGCGCCGATCGTGTCGAGCGCCTTGATCTTGGGCGCGGGGGCGTAAGCCGTTTCCTCGCCGCGGTAGCCGCGTGCTCCATGCGCGCCACCCTTCACGATCAAGGTAGCATTCGGCCGTAGCGATGCGCGCAGGGCCGCGACCGGATCTGCGGCTTCTTCTCCCGCCATGGCTTCGAGCTCGACGTCATTGATCATCAGATGGTCGCAGCGGGCGAGCCAGGCGATCACCCTCTCGCGCAAGCCGCCGGACCAGCCCTGGGGTGGCCAGCCGGTGTCGAGTGCGAGCGAGAAGCCGCGGGCGACGGCTTCATCGAGCAGCGCCTCGTAGCTGTCGAGCAAGGGTCGGCTCAGGAAGCAGCCCTGGAGATGCAGGATGTCGCCGGGTGCGGCGCGCGACGGCAGGTGACCCAGCACGTCGGCGAGGCCGAAGACCGAGAGATGGCCCTGGGAGGTGATGAAGGTGCGCTCGCCGCCCGGATCGACGATGCCGACCGAGATCGTCGTCGCGCCCGGCACGACGATCCAATCGCTGGAAGCCGCATTGAAGCCCGATCGCAGCCAGCGGCCGAAGATGTCGTCGCCGACCGAGGCGATCAGGCGATGCTTGACGCCGAGTGCATCGAGGGCCAGCGCAGTGTTGCCGGCAGCGCCGCCGAACCGGGTCTCGCTGTGGTCCAGCATGATCTCGGTGCCGACCTTCGGCCAGATGCCGAGCGGCCCCATGATGAGATCGACGTTGACGTTCCCGGTGACATAGATTGTCCCCTTTGGGATGGTCGGCGTCATTCGCCGGACTCACTCGCCATCCGTTACTTTCGCCGTGCGGATCGGCTCTCCGACCTTTTCGACGTGGCGGGATGCGATGCCGATCATGGTCTCCTGGAGTGCGGGGAACAGCAGCAGCGCCGAGGCGAGGCCCTCCGCCCGCGGCAGCGCGATCGTCGTCACCCTGGGGATCGGCCGTTCGCCGCTGACATCGAATACCACGACCGGGCTTCCCGCCGCATCGGCGACTTCCGCCAAGCGGATCGTAGTCTTGCCGTCGGGTCCCGCCGGACGGAACAGGACGACCCCGACGCCCTTCTCAAGAATCTCGAGGGGTCCGTGCTGCAGCTGGCCGCCCTCCATTGCAAATGCCGGCAGGCGCGCAAGCTCCATGAGGCCGAGCGAGGCTGCCTCGGCCACACCTTCCAACATCCCGCGACCCGAATAGACGATGGTGTGGCACTCTGCGAGATGCTCGACTGCCGCCTGAACTGAGGGCGGCCTTGGCGCTTGCAACGCCTTCACCAGCGGTGCGCCATCGAGCCCCAGCGCACGCAAGATGGCACCGTGCATGATGAGCGAGAGAACAAGGCTGCGGGTGGCGGCGAAAGCTCGTTCCGGCCCTCCGGTCGCCACCAGGCAAGGCACCGCGCGGCCGAGCCGGCTGTCGGCATTCAGCGTCATGCCGAACCGCTCCTCGCCGGCCGCCGCGCGCTCGAGATAGCGCAGGATCTCGCCGGATCCGCCGGATTGCGAAGTGAGCATGACGGTGCGCTTTCCGGCCGGCAACGGCGCCCGCAGCACCTCGGAAGCGACGAGGGCGGTTGCGTCGATACCCTGCGCACGATAGAGCGGCTCGCCGATCCGGTTCACGAAGTGTGAACCGCCCATCCCGAGCAGGATCAGGCGCCCGGTCGCGTGCAGCGATTCCGCGACGCGGCCAGCCATATTGCGCGACTGCTCGAAGGTGGTAAGGGCGTCGGCATGCTGGCGCGCCATCTCGGCGCGGATCAGTTCGAGTCCGGTGGGCATTGTCAACCTTTCACGGAACCGGCGGAGAGGCCGGAGACCAGCGAGCGCTGGAACAGGACGGCGAAGATGGTGGGCGGCAAGGCCGCGAGCACGCCGACCGCGGAAACCAGGCCGTAGTCCGTTATGCGGCCGGCGGCGAAGTCGGCGATGGCGACCGGCAGGGTCTTGGCCCGGTTGTCGCTGGTGAAGATCAGGGCGTAGAAGAACTCGTCCCAGGCGGAGAGGAAGGCGAGCAAGGCAGCCGCGCCGAGCGCGGGCTTGGCCAGCGGCAGCACGATGTTCCAGATGATCGCGAGGGTGCCGGCGCCGTCGATCCGCGCCGCTTCCTCGATCTCGCGCGGCACGGCGTCGAAGTTGCTCTTCAGGAGCCAGGTGGTGAAGGGCAGCAGCATGGTGCAATAGACCACCACCAGCGACCCCACGTTGTTCAGGAAGCCCATGACCGCGAAGGCGATGTAGAGCGGCAGCACGTAGGTGACCGGCGGCATCATGTAGGTGCCGATCATGCCGTAAAGGATGGGCATGCGGCCGGGATAGCGGGAGACCGCATAGGCGCCGGGAATGGCGGTGACCATCGCGACCAGCGTCGCTCCACCCGCGGCGATGATGCTGTTGCGCAAGGTCGCAAGGAACTCAGCGCTGACCGAATTGTCGACATCCGCCGTCGCGTTAGAAAGCAGCCGGACATAGCGCGAGAAATCCCAGTGCGGCGGGATCCAGTGCAGCGGCCGTGTCGTGAGGTCCGGCGCCGCCGTCACGCTCATGATGAACAGCCAGTAGAGCGGCGCCAGGGTCACCACCAACAGCACCGTCACCGCGGCGTAGATCCAGATCGCCTGGATCAGCTTGGCGCGGCGGCTCACGACAGCGTCTCCTGGCGTTTCAGCAGGAAGATGTAGATCGCGATCAGGATGGCACTCATCAGCGCGACGATGACTGCATAGGAGGCTCCGCTGCCGGCGCGCAGGAAGGCGAAGGATTCCTGGTAGACGAAGAAGCTCAGAGTCTTGGTCGCATCGGCGGGGCCGCCGCGGGTCATCACATAGATGATGTCGAAGACCCGGAAGCAGTCGATCAGCCGCAGCACCATCACCACCGTCAGCGGCCCCAGGATGCCGGGCACGGTCAGGTTCCAGAACCGGCTCCAGGCACCGGCCCCGTCGATCCGCATCGCCTCATAGAGATCGGCGGGGATGGTCTGCAGCGCCGCCAGCACCACCAGCGCCACGATGGCGTAGTTCTTCCAGACGTCGGCCAGGATCACCAGGTCCATGACGATCGTCGGATCGCCGAGCCAGGAGCGGTACTGATCCATGATGTGGAGCTGGGTCAGCGCGGCGTTGACAGCGCCATAATCCGGGTTGAACGAGAGGCGCCAGAGCATGCCGTTGACGATGGTCGGCAGCGCCCAGGGCAGGATCACGATCGAGCGCACCAGCGCGCGGCCCTTGAACGGCTGGTTGAGGAGCAGCCCGACCAGGACGCCGAGCAGGAGCTCGGCGGCGACCGAGACCAGCGTGAAATGCAGGGTGCGAAGGAGCGCGTCGAGGAAATCGGAGTCGGTGAGAACGTAGGCGTAGTTGTCCAAACCGACCCATTGCGGCACCGCCTCGCCGACGGGCAGCTCCGCATCGGTAAAGCTCAGCCAGATGGTGCGCAGCAGCGGATAGAGCGTCACCACGGCCATGACCGAGAGCACGGGCAGCATCAGCGCCCAGCCCTCGACCTGGCGCCGCTGCGCCCGGGTCAACACGCGCTCACCCGCTGGTCTGTCGGATTCTTGGAGTACATTGCTGCAGTGCGCACCACCCGGCCCGCCCCGTCAAGCGACGGAGGGGTCGGGTGGGATCGCAGGAAAGCCGAAGCTAGCCGATCAACGCAGACGCTCGATCTGCTTCTGCGCGGCGGCCATCGCGTCTTCCGGCGTCGACTGGCCGGTCACGACCTGTTGCAGCGCCTTCTGCAGGATCGTGGACATCTCCTGGTAGGACGGCATCGCCGGCCGCGCGAACATCGCGTTGATCGAATGCTTCGCAGCAGCGACCAGGTCCTCCTGACCTTTCGCCACCGCCGGATCGTCGTAGGACGACTTCCAGATCGGCAAGCTGAGCTGGGCGTACTTGTTCTGCACCGATTGCGAAGTCAGGAAGGTGATGAACTTCCAGGCTTCGTCCTGATGCGTGCTGTTGGGCGCGATGCCGAGCCCCATCGCGCCGTTGACGGCCGAGAAGTCGCTCTTGCCGGCGACGCCCGGCGCCGGCGCCACGCCGACCTGACCGACGATCTTGCTCTGCTTCGGATCGTTGGAGGCGGGATACATATAGGTCCAGTTCAAGGCGAAGGCGGCGTCGCCGTTGGTGAAGACCTTCTTCACGTCATCTTCGAGATACTCCTTCGAGGCCGGATTGGTGATTCCGTCCTTGAGGGTCTGGGCCATGTACTTGACCGCCTCGAGCGAGGCGCCGGAGTCGAGCACCGGCTTGCCGTTGTCGAAGAACTTGCCGCCATAGGCATCGACCAAGGTCGCGTAGTCGCAAATCACAGCCTCGGCCTGGGCCCAGCTCCAGACGATCGGATATTTGACGATGCCCTTGTCCTTGATGATCTTCGCGTCGGCCGCCAGCTCGTCCCAGGTCTTGGGCGGGTTGGCGATCCCGGCCTTGGCGAGCATGTCCTTGTTGTAGAAGAGGTACTTGGTATCGAGGATCCACGGCATGCCGTAGCGGTGGCTGTCGTACTCGACCGTGGTCCAGGCGCCGTCGAAGACCTGGGCGTTGTCGTCGGCCGGGATCTTGTCGGTGACGTCCACCAGCACCTTGTGCTTGGCGAACTCCGCCGGCCAGATGTCGTCGAACAGGATCACGTCATAGCCGCCGGCACCGGCACCCTGCGCGGCGATGATCTTGTCGTGCAGCGCCTCGTAGGGCACGAATTCCGGCTTCACCGTGATGCCGGGATTGGCGGCCTCAAAGTCCTTGATCATGCTCTTGATGTCGTCGAACAGGATCACGTCATAGCCGCCGGCACCGGCACCCTGCGCGGCGATGATCTTGTCGTGCAGCGCCTCGTAGGGCACGAATTCCGGCTTCACCGTGATGCCGGGATTGGCGGCCTCGAAGTCCTTGATCATGCTCTTGATGTCGTCGTCGCTGTAGGCCGCCTGCTGCATGAACAAGGCGTTGAGCGTGGTGTCCGCTTTCGCGGCCATGCTCATCGCCACCGATGCCGCAAGTGCAACCGCAAGACTCGTCTTCATATTCATCGCGACCTCCCTATGTGGTCTGTTGTGATGTCGTCTGTTGTGGGGTGATATTACGACCTTGGATCGAGCTCCGCTCGCCTCATGTGGTGCACCATCCGCCATCGACATGAAGTATGGTGCCGTTGACCAGCGAGGCCGCCGGCGACGCGAGGTAGACGACGGCCCCGGCGACCTCCCTCGGCTCGCCGATCCGCCCCAAAGGGATTCGGGCCACCGTCCGCTTCAGAAATTCGGGATCGGAGAGCGCCGGCCGCGTGCCGTCCGTCCAGATGAAGGTCGGTGCCACGGCATTGACGGTGATGCCGTAGGGTCCCCATTCGTTGGCGAGGCAGCGCGTCAGGTGGTCGATCGCGGCCTTGGTCATGCAGTAGATCGGCTCGCCCTTCAAGGCCACCGACCCCGCCTGCGAGCTCATGTTGATGATCTTCCCCGAGCGCCGCGCGATCATCAGCCGGCCCACCGCCTGGGAGGTGAAGAAGGTCCCCTTCAGGTTCACCCGGAGTGTCACATCGAAATCCGGCTCGGTGACGTTCTCGGCGAGATTCTCCGGGCCGATGCCGGCGTTGTTGACCAGTACATCGATGCGGCCGAAATGCCGGTTCGCTTCGGCCACCGCCGCCGCGATCTCGCCCATCTCGGCGATATCCATCTGCAGCGGGAGCGCACGCCGGCCGAGCCGCTCTATCGCCGTCACCAGCGCATCGCCGGAAGCCTTGTCGCGCAGGCCGAGTGCCACGTCGGCGCCGGCATGGGCGCAGGCCAGCGCACAGGCGTGGCCAAGGCCGCGCGCGGCGCCGGTCACCAGGACCACCTGGCCGCCGAGATCGAAGCGTGGAAATTCCGACGTCGCTGCCGCCGACATGACCCTCCCCAAAGGCGTCGCGTCGTCGGGCATCAAATCACAGCCGATTAATTAAATCAAATTGATTGGCTTAAGTGCTCGGCCCATAGTCGGCCCATAGTCGGGTGAATCCGATGGGTTCGCGGCCCTGTGGTCGCGGTGCAGGGGAACCGGTCCAGCATGGAGCCGTCGCGCGGCATCGCCGGAACCAATCTCGAGCATGCGCGCTCGCACAACCGTCGGGTCGTGCTGGAGGCGGTGCGTCTGCATGGACCGCTGTCGCGTGCCGATATCGCGCGGCTGACCGCCCTCACCTCGCAAACCGTCTCCAACATCGTGCAGGAATTGGAAGACGGCGGGCTGTTGCAGGCGGCGGCCCCGCGCAGCGGCGGACGCGGGCAGCCGGCGACGCCGCTCTCGATCGATCCCGATGGCGCCTATTCGATCGGCATCGAGCTGGACCATCACGGCTTGACCGCGGTGCTGGTCGATCTCGCCGGCCAGATCCGCGGGCGCGTGGGCGCCGAAGTGCGCGATCCGCGTCCGCAGAGCGCCATTCCGCAGATGGTGCGCGCGATCCGCGACTTGCGGACCCGGTCCGCCGTTGACTGGTCGCGCATCCTCGGCGTCGGGCTTGCCATGCCCGGCCCCTTCAACGCCGCCGGCCGCAGCCTGATGGGCCCGACCAGCCTTCCCGGCTGGGACGATCCCGACGGCGCAGCGATCGCGCGGCGCATCGGCCTGCCGGTGATCCTGGAAAACGACGCGAAGGCGGCGGCGATCGGCGAGCACCTGCACGGTGCTGCCAAGCATCTGAGCAGCTTCGCCTTCATTTACCTGGGTATGGGGCTCGGCGCCGGCCTCTTCCTCGACGGCCACGTCTACAAGGGCGCCGGCCGCAACGCCGGCGAGATCGGGCATATGATCGTCGAGACCGACGGAAGGCCATGCCATTGCGGCAATCGCGGCTGCCTGGAGCAATATGTCTCGCTGCGCGCCGCCTATCAGGCGCTCGGCATCGCCCGCTATGACCGGGGCACGCCGGAGGAGCTGGTGCGGCGCCTGGACGCCGGCGAGCCCAGGATCATGGCCTGGCTCGCATCGACTGCTGCGCCGCTCCGGCGCGCGATCAACATGCTCGAAAGCCTGCTCGATCCCGAGACCATCGTGCTCGGCGGCGTGATGCCGCAGCCGCTCCTGCAGCGGATCGCCGACGCGCTACCCCCGCTCGCCGTCTCGGCCGCGGATCAGAACGACCGCGCGACGCCGCGTCTCGTGGTCGGCGCCGCCGGTCCCGATACGCCGGCGCTCGGCGCTGCCGCCCTGCCGATCTTCGACGAGCTCAACCCGCAGCTCAATCTCCTGCTAAAGAAGACCGGGTGAGCCCAAGGGGACGGATGTCATGAATCACGAAGATGCGGCGCGCGCCGCGGCGCTGCTGTGGCGGATCCGGCTGGAGCAGCGACGGATCGACGCCCTCCCGCCCGAGCTCCGGCCGGCGACGCTCAACGAAGGCTATGCGATCCAGGACGCCATGGTGGAGATCGCCAGGCAGCCCGTGGTCGGCTGGAAGATCGCCGCCACCAGCGCCGCCGGCCAGAAGCATATCGGCGTCACCGAGCCGCTTTCAGGCCGTCTCTTCCGCGACTTCGTTCTCACCGACGGTGCGCATCGCCCGGCGGCGCCGTTGCACATGCGGGTCGCCGAGACCGAGTTCGCGTTCAAGATGGGACGCGCCCTCCCGCCACGCGGCCGCGACTACGACATGGGCGAGGTCTGCGATGCGGTCGGCGCGCTCCATCTCGCGATCGAAATTCCCGATGCGCGCTATGAGGTGTTCGACACGATCGGCGCGCCCTCGATCGCCGCCGACGACGCCTTCGCCTCCTGGTTCGTGCTGGGGCCGGAGGTGCCAGGATGGCGCCGCTACGATCCGCCGAATCTCACCGTGCGCGGCGTCAAGAACGGCGCTGTGGTGGCGGAAGGGACCGGGGCCGCGGTGCTCGGCGATCCGAGAGTCGCGCTCACCTGGATCGCCAATCACCTCGCCCGGCGCGGCATCGGCCTCAAAGAAGCCGACATCGTCACCACCGGCACCTGGGTGAAGCCGATCGAGATCGCGCCCGGCGACACCGTGATCGCGGATTTCGGCCAGCTCGGCACCGTCACGGCGCGCTTCGATTGAGCCCAATTCAGCCCTCCCAATTGAGCGTGGCGACACGTCACAGCTTGTCCTCGAAGCTGTGATGCATCTGTCATCGTCCGGGACAATCTTTGGCGGCGCCTGAACCCCTCCCGGAGGCTCCTCTCATGAAGATTCGCTTCGCCGAAAACCGCGTCTCGCGCCGCCGCTTCCTGCGTGCCAGCGCCGCCACCGGCCTCGTGACTCTCGCAGCGCCGCGCATCAGCCGTGCCGCAGCGCGGCCAATGATCACCCATGGCATCCAATCCGGCGATGCGGGACCGAACAGCGCAATGTTGTGGTCGCGCACCGACCGGCCGGCGAACGCGATCTTCGAATGGGCGACCACCGACAGCTTCAAGGACTCGACCGTGCTGCCGAAGGTGGCGGCGCTACCGGAGGCTGACTTCACCGCCAAGATCCTGGCGACCGACCTTCCCGGCGACCAGGAGATCTTCTATCGCGTGAAGTTCCAGGACCTCTCCGACACGACGGTCGAGAGCGACCCGCTGCAGGGCCATTTCCGCACCGCGCCGGCCGGACTGCGCGACGTCTCCTTCGCCTGGTCCGGCGACACCGCGGGTCAGGGCTGGGGCATCGACGTCGATCGCGGCGGCATGAAGTGCTATTCGACCGTGCTGAAGCACGATCCCGACTTCTTCATCCATTCCGGCGACAACGTCTACGCCGACGGCGTGCTGAAGCCGGAGGTGAAGCTGCCCGACGGCACCACCTGGAAGAACCTGGTGACGCCGGAAAAGTCCAAGGTCGCGGAGACGCTCGACGAGTTCCGCGGCCAGTACAAATACAACTTCACGGACAAGAACGTGCTCGCGCTCTATCAGCAGGTGCCGGTCTTCGCGCAATGGGACGACCATGAGGTGATGAACAACTGGTCGGACTCGAAGGCCGTGCCCGACGCCTATACCGAGAAGTCGATCGCCGTGCTCTCGGCGCGTGCCGCCCAGGCGTTTCATGAGTACATGCCGATCCCGGACCTGCCCGAGGAGCCGCAGCGCGTCTACCGGAAGATCGCCTACGGGCCGCTGCTCGATGTCTTCATGCTCGACATGCGCCGCTATCGCGGCCCGAATGGGGACAACCTGCAGACCACCGAAGGCGGCGAGGCGGCCTTCCTCGGCGCGACGCAGCTCGCCTGGCTGAAGCGCGGCCTGTTGACCTCGAAGGCGACCTGGAAGGTGATCGCGGCCGACATGCCGCTCTCGCTCATCGTCTGGAACGACGCCACCAACATGAAGGGCTTCGAGGCGGTCGCCAATCACGACGACGGCAAGCCGCTCGGCCGCGAATTGGAGTTCGCCGATCTCTTCCGCTTCATGAAAGCGGCCGGCATCAAGAACACGATCTGGCTCACGGCGGACGTGCACTATACGGCGGCGCACTATTACAACCCGGACAAGGCGCAGTTCCAGGACTTCGACCCGTTCTGGGAGTTCGTCTCCGGCCCGATCCATGCCGGCACCTTCGGCCCCAACGACCTCGACCAGACCTTCGGGCCCGAGGTGAAGTTCGTGAAGGCGCCGGGCGCCGATCACCAGAACCTGAGCCCGGCCGCCGGCATGCAGTTCTTCGGCCATGTGAAGATCGCGGGTGCCACCGGCGTGATGACGGTGACGCTCCGCGACACGGATGACAACGCGCTATGGTCGGTGGATCTGGAGCCGCAGCGGGCTTAAAGGGAAAGATTCTAGTTCAACCGTCATGCCGGTACTTGGTGCCGGCATCCATGCCTCTCTTCGGTCGGTCAGGCGTGGATCCCGCGACCAAGTCGCGGGATGACGGCAAATGGCGGAGACTACAGCTCCACCACCTTGCCCATCCGCACCGACTGATCCGCGGCCAGTGCAATGCGCAAGCTGCGGACCGCGTCCGCCATGTGGTCGCCTAGGTCGGCATCCTCGCGGATCGCCTTCAAGAGATAAAGCTGCTCGCGCTCGCAGAGGTCGTCGTGGCTGGGCTCGTCCTGGGTGTCGAACATCTCGTCGCGCCGCGCCAGCGATCCGTCGGCTGCAAGCTCCGCGTGGTGCAGCAGGATGCGGTTGGTCTTGGTGTGGGTGTTGATGTCGGCGGATTTCGTGTCGGTGCCGCCGGTCTCCGCCATGACGATGGAGACGCTGCCTTTAGGCCCGATCACGTCCTTCACGAAATAGGCGGTCTCGCTCATCATCGGTCCCCACCCGGCCTCGTACCAGCCGACAGAGCCGTCCGCGAACACGACCTGGAGTTGGCCGTAGTTGTACATACCCTCCGGGATACCGGCGTTCGGCAGCCCGTCAGTCAAACGTGCGCCGATGCCATGGACGCGCTGTGCCTTAGCCCGCGTGATCTGGCACATGACGTCGAGATAGTGCACCCCGCAATCGACGATCGGCGAGAGGCTCTGCAACAGCTTCTTATGGTCCTCCCACTGCTTGCCGCTGCTCTGCTGATTGAGGTTCATGCGGAAGACCAGCGGGCTCCCCAGCGTCTTTGCGAGCTCGATGAAACGAATCCAGGAGGGGTGGTGGCGCAGGATGTAGCCGATCACCAGCTTGCGGCCGGTGCGCTTTGCGACCGCGACCACGCGCTCGGCATCGGCGACGGTGTCGGCGAGCGGCTTCTCGACGAAGACATGGGCACCCGCTTCCATCGCCACGATCGCGAACTCGGCATGGCTGTCGGACCAGGTGTTGATGGAGACGACATCCGGCCGGACGGCGTTCAGCGCTTCCCGATAGTCGGCGTAGCGCGGCGCTCGCGCGAGCTCCGTCGGCAGCGTGCGATCGGCGATGCGGCGCTCGCAGAGGCCCGCGACTTCGAACCCGTCGATCCGCGCATAGGCCTTGGCGTGCGACATGCCCATATTGCCGAGGCCGACCACGAGAACGCGCAGCGCCTTGCTCATTTCGTCTCCTCATCCTGACGCGCGCCGGAAATCCAGCTCGCCTTGACCCGATAGTCCGCATCGAGCAGCACCAGATCGGCGCGATAGCCGGCGGCGATCCTTCCGAGCTCCCGATCGAGCCGAAGAAATTGGGCCGGGTGGAACGCCGCCATGCGCAGCGCTTCCTCGATGCCGACGCCGAGCTCGCGGACCGTGTTGCGCACGGCGCTCGCCATGTCGAGATTCGAGCCGGCGAGCGTACCGGTCTCCCCGAGCAGGGCCCCGTCCCTGAGCACGATGTGCTCGCCGAGGAGCTCGAAGCTTTGGGCGTCGCTGCCGACCGACGGCATCGCGTCGGTCACCAGGATCATGCGCTCGGACCCGCGCGCCGCCAGCGCGACGCGCAGCGACGTGACCGAGACATGGTGCAGATCGACGATCAGGCCGCACCACAGCGCCCGGTCGTCGAGCGCGGCGCCGACCGGGCCGGGCTCGCGGCCCATCAGCGGCGGCATGGCGTTGAAGAGATGGGTGACGCCGGTCAAGCCCGCTTGCTGCGCGCGGCGGATGGTGGCGACGTCGGCCTTGGTATGACCGGCGGCGA